>Ga0214472_10006604_pt1 | contig 12151 bp, 10 predicted proteins | sample RVTome_6_FD_207662 | JGI IMG/M metagenome (GOLD analysis project Ga0214472, IMG submission 207662) | Soil microbial communities from uranium-contaminated site in the Upper Colorado River Basin, Wyoming, United States - RVT140D175 | ecosystem: Environmental > Terrestrial > Soil > Contaminated >... | reverse complement strand
GACTCTCGTAAGATACGAAAAAAAAGGGGTATTGACTTTTTATGTTCTTTTTGCTATACTCTCTTTATATTAGTTCTTTCGATAAACCTCCCCTGGGCCCTTTGGGGCTCGGGAATAGTCAATGACCTCACTCATTTCTCGCATATTGGCGGGAAATAAAGTCAGTATTCAGGCAAGAAAGTAACATTATCTTGTGCCGATAGAAGAAGGCAGAAGCTCTCGTAAGACGGTTTCTCGGTCATTGGCTGTTCCCGGGCTCTAGGTGCTCGCGGCTATGTCTATGCTCCCTCATAGACATGCCCTTGCTCCTTTGGGCCGCCCAGCCTAGAGCCTGGTCTTCTTTATCATTCGCCCCCTCTGTGGGGCTCTTTTTTATGTAAAGCCCCCACAGAGGGGGCTTTACATACTTTATACATAAAGAGTGCCTTCACTCCTGAGTGATGTGCCAGAGAAAGATAGAGTTACCGATGACCACCTCGGGCTCATACAGCGTGAGCCAGTGGTAGTTTCGCTTGTCGCTTGGGTCGAAAGTCTTGAATCCGTTGGAATTTTGTAGAAAGGTCGCCGAGATGGCTATCCAGCCATCGGTGCCGTTTCGCTCGATGAAGTCACCCGCATCGGCATACTTACCCGCGGTACCCCAATCGAAGCGCCCGGGTAGGTAATAGGACTGGTCGGCCCAACCAAAGTAATCAAGGTCCACACGCTCTACGCCGTGCTGGTCCATATAGTGGCGTAAACGTTTAATGTCCTGTCCCCAGTCCAGGTTACTGTCGACGACATATCGATAGCCACCATCCGGACCGCCGGCGAGCTGGTTGAAATAGGTGAGGAAGTGCGGATAGGTAGAGACCCCTTCGAATACATACCAGCCCAGGAGGAGTCCGAGGATTCCCGAGGCGAATTTCAGGCGCGCTTTGTCATATCGCCGGAGCCAGTCGATGATAGTATCCAGGCGTCCTGCGATGAGCAGGATGGTGAACGGATAGACGGGTAATAGATGGCGGACACCGATATTCAACGTGCTCGTAACACTGCTACCCCAGTAGATGAGAAGCCACAGGAGCATGGCAAGTTCGTCGAAATGGTCCGCGAGCCATTCGTTCTTACGCGGCGTATGTTCGTGCTCATGCACCCGTCGGGAGCGTACGAGGATAGAGGCGAACGCGAGTGCCGCCAAGAGCCAGAATGCAATAGGTTCTTTAAGAATGTAGACAATGGGGAAATACCACGGTCCAGCCGCTTTCACCACGTCGCCCATCCAGTAGATAGTGTTTCCACCTGCCGAGCGTTGGGCGACCATCATAAGCCCCAGGCCGTAATGGCCGGCGGCACGGATAACTGGCTTGTCGGCCATCCACGTGATGACGGCGACACCTGGGCGGATGGCGTGATTCTCAAGTATCTGTTCCGTGTCGAACGCCTGACGGGCGGCAGGGTAGTTGTAAGTATGGGCGAGATAGACGGGCCAGACGACCAGTATGAACCCTGCGACGATGACCGCGACGGTCCGACCCACCCAGGACCCCAGTGGGTACAGGAGTCCCTTACGCTTGCCGTGCCGTTCGGCCAGGGCCCAGAGCGCCGCGAGCATCACAAAATAAGGGACCAAGAGGAACGTACTGAATTTTCCCAGCAGGGATAACCCCAAAGCAACGGCGGCGATGAGGAAGCTGCGTCGAGTAGGCTTCTTGAGATACCGTATAAAGAAATAGGTGCCGAATGCCACGCCCCAGGCGGCGGCCATGTCGGTGGTTACCAGCCGCGCGTGTCCCAGGACCGTTGGAGAAAAGAGGAGAAGGACACTTGCAAACAGGGCCGCCCGATCACTGTACCGCTCAGCAGCCCATCGGTAGACAATCCAGACGGTCAGGATGAGAAACAACATCATCGGCAGGCGGACCAAGAATGTAATATGGTCGGCGTCGTTTCCCCCGTTGTAGATAAGCGTACGTCCGAAATTCCACTGGCCATTCACCGTCGTGCGCCAATGGGGGCTCTCGAATGCCTTGGTACCGTCCGCATACGACAGGATGGCCAGACCCGCAAGTGATTTGACCAGGGGTGGATGCTCCGGGTTCAATCGGAAGTCTCCGGCCGCCACATAGGAATACCCAGCACCGACATGGGGAATCTCGTCGACAATAAGCGTGTCATTGCGCGAGCTGGCGATGCCCAGGGCGACGACGAGGACCGTGAGGAAGGTGACAATGCGTACGGCAATGGAATTCATGGACGCATGTGGATGAATAGCGCACCGCGCGGCAAGGTTCCGACATCAAACGCCTCGGACCCCAGATAGGTGATGCTCTGTGTCTGTTGCTGATCAGCGGTCGCCGAGTCGGTCAGGTACATGATAATCCGCGCCGCAAGTGGGTACCCGTCATACAACGGTCCGTCCCCGGGTTCGATGAGGACAAAGACGGGCGTACCCGCAGGACGTTCGTTGATGCGTTGAGCAACGGAGATGTATTCAATGAAGTAGGCCTGTTCGGTGGATGGGTGTGTGCCCCAGGAGCGGAAGTATTGGTTCGCTGTGTTTGCACCGATGGCTACCAGGAATGCCAGTATGGCCAGAAAGGCTAGTGCTCTGCCGCGCGTGGTGGTGTGCGTGTGTCCGTGCGAACCCGGTTCCAAGTATTCTGGCAGGCGCACCATCCGTTTATCGCGAGCCTCATAACTATGCCGCATCCAGGCGTAGAGCCACCAGAGCCCTTCAGCGGCGAATAGATAGACGACCGGTACTACCGCCAGCGCCCGAACTGCACTAGGTACTCCGGAATCACGGAATGCCGGAATCAGGCCGATAAAGAACCATCCCAGCAGAAGTGCATGTACCGTGGAAAAGTGTCCGTGCGTACGGAGTGTTCGGCCTACCTTGAGTATGCTTCGGGCCAGGCCGACGACGAACAGTGCGGCAATGGGCCAGAAGAGAAGCGGCTCACCTGATACGTTGAATGCCCAGTCCGTCTCTCCGGCGAGGACAAACATGCCAAGTGTGCGGACGATACCTTCGGTTACATCCGATGCCGAGGTGACCATACCATCATCGAATGGAGCGGGAGCGTATGGCATGTACCACCTGAGTGGTACGGCGACCAGGACGAAGAGTGCCAGGGCAACGGCGATGCCGCCAGCGACCTGAGTGCGCGTGAATGAAAACCGCTCGTGCGCGAAGTCCTTGCGAATGGCCTGCCAGTAGACGAGTAGGGGTACCAGCGCCGCCAAGAGGATCATGCGAAAATCCGTATGCGTATGGAGCCCGATGCCGAACAGTGCGCCGGCTAGTCCCCAGTGCCATAATCGGTTGCTCCGTAGGGCCATGTATAGGTAATAGAGTGCCCAGACGGCCACGGCGGGAATCAAAATCTCTCGCAGAGCGAGGCGGGAGAAAAGGATATGCCAGAATCCCATTGCCATCAGGAGTGCACTTAATGTGGCGATCCCTATGTTGTTGAACAGCAGGCGTGCGAGGAGATAGAGTCCCAGGACGGTCAGAACCCCGATGGCGGCTGAGACCACGCGTAGGGCTGAAACGGTGTTCCCGAAGGTGCCAACTGAAAGCGACAGTAGACTCGTGAATAACTCCGTATCGTCTGTATGGGTGGCCTCCAGGGTACGTGTGCCGTTGAGCGCCTCGGCCGGGAGCATGCCGGGTGGAATATTCTCTAGCGCGATGAAGCGGAACCCGGCGGCGACGGTCAGTACCGCCAGCACGAGGAGTACCTCTGTGCGTCTTTTCATATACTTATTGTATCATCGGGAGCGGTGGTTCTTGTGTGTATAGCTATACATGAAGTCCCTCGGCCTGGAACCTCGGGACGATTTTCACGGAGAGAAGCAAAAGGAAGCCCCTCGGCCTGGAACCTCGGGACGATTTTCACGGAGAGAAAATCGTATGCTATACTGCCGGTATGTCTGGATCATCATTGGAACAGGATATCGCTCAACTCGAACAGGAACTGCAGGCCAAGCGCCAAGAATTGCAAGGCGGTGCCGCCGAGCAGGAGCCCGGTGACCGAGAGGTCATGCACCACGCGGTTGGTGAGAAGATCAAACAGCACCTGCCGACATACCAGTCGGCCACGCCGCCTGCATCCGGCTCGTCTCCGAGCGATGATACGCCCGCATGGCAGAACCCTGCCATTGCGTCGCAGGTGCAGACTCTCGTGGATACCGCGTTTTCCAAAGGATTGGACGACGCCATCCGGGATGCCATTAAGACTCAGAATCCGGCCGTCATTGATGCGTTCCATGACGTCCTCCGCGACCAATTATTAGACGAGCTTGTTCGTCGCGGAAAGCTACCCGTAGCGGAACGCTAGTGTTATTCGGGAGGGATGTCATTGCTTCTCATTGCAATTTACGTAGCGGTCCTACTCTTCATCGCGGTTGCGGCTTTTGTCGTGCTTGGTTCCATGCGCTCGCGCGGCACCGTGGTGCGTTCGCTGGAGATGGTGCTGTTCTCATTCGCTCTGCCACGCTTCGGGCCGAGCGGCCAGCAAGGTCAACAGCGGAACGATAAGGAACTCATCTCCGTTATGGAGCAGTTGTATGCGTCCGTGGCGACACTCCATGCCAAGGGGTGGAATCGATTCCTCTACGGCGACCCATACATTGCTTTGGAGATGGCGGTCCATCACGTCGGCGAGCAGATTCATTTCTACATTGCCGTGCCCCGTGCGTTTGGCGATTCGTTTGAGCGTCAGGTGCATGGCTTGTTCCCGGCGGCCGAAGTGGTGCGAAGTCAGGACTACAGTATTTTCAACCCGACCGGTGCCTCAGCCGGGGCCGTTCTCTCGTTGAACCAGGAAGCTATTCTGCCTTTGCGCACATTCACACAACTGGAATCAGACCCGCTGGGCCCCATTGTCGGAGCGCTCGGTCGCCTGCAGGATGAAGGCGAGGGAGCAACTATTCAGCTTATCGTCCGGCCGTCCGCCGATACGAAACTCAGAAAGCTCGCCATGCAGACCGCCCGCTACATGCAGGGCGGCAACCCATTCGATAAGGCGCTCAAACTGGCTAAGAACCCTCCGAAGAAGGAAAAGGAGAAGCAGGAGCAGGGTGTCATCGAACCGCCGCAGACGGCCACAGAGTTCGAAAGTGTGACCATCCGCGCTTTGCAGAGCAAGGCGGCACGGCCGTTGTTTGATTGCAATATCCGTATCCTGACATCCGCACACGAATCCCTGCGGGCCGAGCAGATGCTCGACGACGTACTTGGATCGTTCGCTCAGTTTGCCGGACCGGACCTGAACAGCTTCAAGGCGCACAAGGTGACCGGTCGGCGTCTGGAGAAGCTCGTGTTTAAATACGCGTTCCGACTGTTTGATCCTGGGCAGGCCGTGCGGCTTTCTAGCGAGGAGGTCACGAGTATCTTCCATTTTCCGGTGTCCTCGGCGACGCTTCCAAAAGTGAAGTTTGCGAACTTCAAGACCGCCGAGGCGCCATCGAACCTTCCCAACGAGGGGCTCGCGTTTGGTGTCAACGAATACCACGGTGAGGAAACGCTGCTTCGGCTGGGCAAAGAGGACCGCCGCCGTCATATGTATATCATTGGGCAGACGGGAACCGGAAAATCGGTGACCTTGCAGTCCATGATTCGCCAGGATATGGAAGCCGGTGAAGGGGTGACCGTCCTGGACCCGCACGGTTCGCTGGCTGACTGGACACTTCAGAATGTGCCACGGGAGCGAGCGGATGATGTCATTCATTTCAACCCTGCCGACGTGGACTATCCGCTTGGGCTGAACATGCTCGAGTACAATCCGGCAAAACCGCAGGATAAAACGCTCATCATAGACGAGCTGTTCGAAATTATGGACAAGCTCTACAACCTCAAGGAGACGGGCGGTCCCCAGTTTGAGCGCTACTTCAAGAACGCCCTATTTCTTCTATTGGACAACTACGAACGACGCATCCCGACGCTCGCTGACATGGGTCGGGTATTCATCGACGAGGCGTTTCGCAACGACCTCTTGGCCCATGAGACCAATCCTATGGTGAAACAGTTCTGGGAGCTGGAGGCAACCCAGACAACGGGGGATCAGTCCTTGGCAAACTTTGCCGGCTACATCACCAGTAAGATAGACGCGTTTACGAGTAATGATTTCCTAAGGCCCATCATTAACCAGACCAAGAGCGACATCAATTTTGCCGATGTTATCGAGAACCGGAAAATTCTGGTGGTGAACATGGCCAAAGGGCAAATCGGCGACCTGAACGCGGATTTGCTCGGCATGGTCATCGTCGGTAAACTGCGCCGAGCGGCACTGGCGCGGGATACCAATCGTCAGGATCTGTCCGACCACTATGTATACATGGACGAGTTCCAGAACATCACGACTAAGAGCATCAGCGTCATTTTGGCCGAGGCGCGCAAATATCGGCTGTGCCTTATTATGGCGCACCAGTTTATCAAGCAATTGTCCGAGCCTATCCGCGACTCAGTGTTTGGAAACGTTGGCACGCTGGTAACGTTCCGTATTAGTCCGGAGGATGCTGAGAGTCCGGTCATCAAGACGCGCCTTGAGCCGATTTTCAGCCCCGGTGATGCCTCAAACATCGACAACCATCATGCGTATGTAAGTATGCTGGTCAACGGACAGGTTGGTCGTCCCACGAGCATGCGCAACCTTCTGCGGGAGTATGTCATCGACGCCGGCGACCCACAGGTCCGTGAGACCATCATCCAGATGTCCCGCCTCAAATATGGCCGTCCCCGGCAGGAAGTAGAATCCGAAATCAGGGGACGCTTTAGCGCATGACTTTCCGCACTCTGGACCGAACCGATGTTCGCGCTTCTCTTATCACCGGTCTGACAACCGGGGTGATTGCCTGGCAGCTGGCCGAGTTCCTTCTGCCGCCGTTGCCGTTCGGATTTGACGCCATCCTTTTGGTACCACTGGTGCCCGTCCTTTGGCTGGGGGGTGTTCAGCTGGGGTATACGCTGTCTCGCGGGGTATCGTTTTTTCTGCGGTTCGGACGCTTTGCGGCCATTGGGTTCACGAATGCGGCGGTGGATTTCGGAGTCCTCTTTCTGCTCATCGGACTGACCGGATATGCCCAGGGACTCGCGTATGCGCTCTTCAAAACGGTCTCGTTTATGGTTGCCTCGGCGCACAGCTATGTTTGGAATAAGTACTGGGCATTTGATGCGGGCACCTCGCACGGTGGTGCCGGGGAGGCAACTAAGTTCTTTGCGGTGGCACTTGTTTCCGTGGTGGTGAACGTTATTGTTGCCACGGCCATTGTTGCGGTCGGTCCATTGGGCGATCTGACCGCACCGCAGTGGGCCGGTATTGGCGCGGTATTCGGCTCCGCCTCCGCACTCATCTTCAGTTTCATCGGCTACAAACTGTTTGTCTTCCATAAGTAAAGAGAGGAATTGAAAATGAGTGATTAATTCCCGGAGGGCTATTTTCTAATTGCCAATTTCTAGTATCGTTCCCTATATGTTGTATCGAAAGTATCGTCCCCGCACGTTCTCCGATGTCGTCGGCCAGGAACCTGTTGTACGTACGCTCCGTGGTGCGCTGGCGACCGGCCGCGTCGGCCATGCCTATCTGCTCGCTGGGCCACGGGGGACCGGCAAGACGACCTTGGCCCGCATTATGGGTAAGGCGGTCAATTGCACTGCTCGAACAAAAAATGAAGACCCCTGCAACGCCTGTGAGTCGTGCACGGCGATGAATGAAAACCGTTCGATGGACCTTATCGAGGTGGATGCGGCGTCCAACCGAGGCATTGATGATATTCGTGGACTCAAGGAATCAGCAGGCACGGCCGCTTCTGGTGGGGCACACAAAGTGTTCATTGTGGATGAAGTGCACATGCTCACGAAAGAGGCGTTCAATGCGCTCCTGAAGGTGCTTGAGGAGCCACCGCCACATGTGGTATTCCTCATGGCGACAACCGAGGCGCACAAGGTGCTTCCTACCGTGCTCTCGCGTGTTCAGCGCCTGGACGTACGTCGCCTGACCCCGGAGCAGATTGCCAAAAAGCTTGCCGTCATCGTCGCAAAAGAAAAAGCCTCCGTCCCGCAGGCGGGTCTGCTTGCCATCGCCAAGGCCAGTGATGGGGCTCTGCGCGATGCCGAGGTGATGCTGTCTAAGGTGCTCATAGACCGTACGGGAGAGGTTCCTGAGGAGGAACTGTACCGCATGCTTGGCCTGGTGCCTGCCACCTGGCATGCCGAGTTTACCGGGTATCTGCTTGCTGGAGACCGTCGTACCGCGCTCGCTCAGCTTACGCGCATCGAGGAGTCCGGGGCGGATGCGGACCATTTTGCCAAAGGCCAGTTGGAGTATCTGCGCCAGCTGTTAATGGACAAAGTCAATGACGTACCTGCCACCACGGATGTGGATGGCAAAGTGCTCGTACGGCTCATTCAGGCGTTCACCGAGGCTCGCCGCCAACTCCGCGCCTCACCCATCCCGTATCTGCCGCTGGAACTGGCGGTCATCGAAACAGCTCAGTCGGAGGGTGCGCCTCCGAAGATTGACAGTCAATAATTTATAGGTAATAATATTTCCTGTTTGTTCCCTAACAAGGAGGGTTCGTGCGATTATGGTTCGCATCGCTGGTAGAAGCTATTGCTCGCAATAGCTTCTACGCACACCATCTCTGGACGGTGTTCCGCTCTCGGAACGAAGAAGACATCCTAGGCGGCCTGCTTGCCGCACGTATCAAGGCACCGCTTCTGGGACGACTATTCGTACGTTCCGAGGCCTCGCTGGAGAATGATCTGACCACCCTACTCGCCGTTCTACGAACGGATGGTATTGAACTGGAGCGTCATGCGCTCTGGGTGACCCGGCGCTTTCTGGCCTTCCATGATGTAGGTGCGGCCATTGTCATTCATCCGGACTACCGATCTATCATCGTCACGGATGACATGGCCTCCCTGCCTCATTCGGAGCGGCTCTGGATTCTCGGCCACGAGCTCGGCCACGAGCTTGAACAGCGGTTCCGGCATACCGGACATTCTGTCTTTGGACTGTTCCAGGATGATGACGAGGGCGAGGCTATTGCTGACGGATTTGCCTGGTATCTGCGCCGGCGCGTGGAGACTGACACCGCCCGTGACCCACACGCGTTCGACTTCTCAGCGTTCCGTCAGGCATTCCCTAGTCTGATGGTAACCCGATGGGACCAAACTACCTCTGACTCGTTACCGGCTAAAGCGAACGGTATTGCGTGATTTCGGGACTCTTGGGAGTACTCATCGGACTGTGCCTTTGGTTCACCGTGGCGGCACTTCTCATCGTCAGTCTTTCTGCCACATACACGACGTATGTGGCTCTCGTGGTACTAGCTCTGTACAGGACCCTGCCGCCATTTGGATGGCTGTTCCTACGCCGCTCCCGGCGTATGGAGAAGGAACTTAAAGTCCTCTTAGAGATCCTCCGTCTAGACGGATATCCACTTGATCAACCCGAACTGTACGTCACGTGGCGATATCTTCGGTTCTGCTTCCACGCATGCGTTTTTCCAAGTATCGTGTCACCGGCTATCCTGGTACGGCACTATGGCGTGGAATGGACTGATACCCAGTTACGCTGGGTGCTCGGCCACGAGCTTGGCCATATCGCTGACCATCATCTGAAGAGGCGAGGGCATCCGGTCCTAAGGTTATTCAGAATGAATGCATCTTCCGAACTTGTTGCTGACACATTCGCCTGGTACTTGCTTGAACGGATGGCGACGTTCGATGCGACGCGGCCGAAGCACTTCGACCTCGTCGGATTTGTGCTCGGGAAGCTTCCGAACCTGCTGGCATCCCAGCCGGACATTCCGTCTCGAAGATAAAAAGAACGGCTCACGTGATTCACGTGAGCCGTTTTATCATCAGAGCATCCCCTTCTCACTATTCCAGTCCCAGAAGGAGGACCATGGCAGTGACACCGACGAGGATGGTAATCAGCTGAATGAGTGAGCGGCCCACGTCCCGGGTCTTCTGTAGTTCGGGGACCAGGTCGCTCATGGCTACATAGACAAATCCACCTGCCGCCAGGGGAAGCACCCATGCGGTGAACGCTTGGGCATCCGCGCCGAGCAAAAGCGCAACCAGTAGGCCGAGCACCGCGAACAGGCCGGAGACGAAGTTAAGCAGGAGCGCTCGGGTCTTGGTGTATCCCGCATGCAACAGAACGCCGAAGTCCCCAAACTCCTGGGGAATCTCGTGTAACATGACCGCAATGGTAGTGGCGATACCGACCGGGACGCTGACGAAGTAGCTGGCCCCGATGATAAGGCCGTCCGTCAGATTGTGGATGCCGTCTGACACTAGGATGAGCGGGCCGGTAGGATGCACACCCCGGTCATGGTGGTGGCCGTTTCCGTGGTGGTGCCAGTGCAGAAACTTCTCGATACCAAAGAAGGCAAGTGCACCACCGATGATGAGCAGAGAGACCGGAAGCGGGTCCGCGGCCGTCTCGAACGCCTCGGGAATAAGATGGATGAACGCATCACCCAGCAGGGCGCCGACGGCCAAACTGACCAGAACGAACGTGAACCGCTGGAGCGTTTTTACGCTCATGCTCAAGGTCAGTACACCCAAAAACGACAGGGCGCTGACGGCAAATACACTCGCGAAGGGGAGAAGTAGTGATGACATAGTTCGGGGAATCTCCTAACTCTTAACTACTAATTGCTCCAGCACCTATTTTATGGTAAAATATGCCCGATTGCAAGGTTGTCTGGGGAGCGTAGTCGGCAACTCAGCGGGATTGAATGAATTATAGGAAATGACTAGCGATATCTACGAGATTAAACAAACGACCACGGGTCCTTCTGGTCAAGAAGTAAAGTTGGTCTATCGAGAGGAATTACCTCCGGAGAACCTAGAGGGCGAGGTACCACAAGATGTTCTGGCCTATGGCTTTCACGGAGATAAGTTGGTAGTTGTGTATTCTCTCGAGAGGAAGTCCTGGGTTCCTCCTGGAGGTGGCATTGAGTCAGGCGAGCATTTCAAAGACGCGATTATTCGTGAGGTGCGAGAAGAGGCAAGTATGGAAGTTACTAGACTTGAGACGATTGGCTACCAAGATATCTATGAACAAGGCCACAAAACGAGACGAATTGTTTATACGTTTTGTGAAGTGAATCCGTTGGGTGACTTCCAGGAAGATCCAGGCGGAGATATTACGGAGGTAAAATTGATTGACCCGAAAGAGTGGAGGCATGTTCTCCCGAATTGGGGAGAAATAGGAGAGAGGGCTATGGCAAGAGCACTGGAATTGAAAGAGGAGAAGTGAGAAAGAGATAAGAATTGCGGGGTCGTCTAATGGTAGGACACCAGGTTTTGGTCCTGGGTATCTAGGTTCGAATCCTAGCCCCGCAGCAAGTTTGAGGTAGGTTCAGAGTCCGATGAGCATCTATTAGTTTATTTAAATTAATTTAAACGATATAATAACTGAGATGTGTGGAATATTTGCCTATACAGGAAAAAAAGAATCGTTACCAATTTTACTCGACGGACTTACTTCGTTGGAATATAGGGGTTATGACTCTGCCGGTATCTATATTGCAGAAACAGGAGCGGTTAAGTCCGTGGGTGCAGTTGAAAACCTCAAACTCAAAATCAAAGATGTCATGAAAGGAACAAGTGGCATAGCTCATTTGCGATGGGCGACTCATGGCGAACCGACCGAAATAAATGCCCACCCACATCATGATACTAAAGAGAAAATATGGCTAGTTCATAATGGCATTATTGAAAACTTTAAAGAATTACGAGAAGCTTTAGCTAAACGAGGATGTTTGTTTCTTTCTTCAACCGACACAGAGGTTTTGGCGCATCTCATTGGTTATTATTTGGAGGAAAAAAATGATTTTGAAAAAGCAGTCATCGCAGCCTTAAACGAAGTAAAGGGTACCTATGGTATTGCGGTTTCATATAAAAATGAACCAGAAAAAATTATCGCCGCTCGTCAAGGTGCGCCCGTGGTCTTGGGTATCGGGAATGGTGAAAATTTCATTGCTTCTGATCCTTCTCCAATTTTGCGTCATACCAAAGACGTTATTTTCCTTCAAGACGGTGAAATAGCAGTAATTACGCCTTCAAGTCACCTTATATATGCACTGGACAGTACTCGAATTAAAAGGGAAAAGGAAACAATCGAATGGGAAGTTGAAGAGGTGAAGA
>Ga0214472_10006603_pt1 | contig 12151 bp, 9 predicted proteins | sample RVTome_6_FD_207662 | JGI IMG/M metagenome (GOLD analysis project Ga0214472, IMG submission 207662) | Soil microbial communities from uranium-contaminated site in the Upper Colorado River Basin, Wyoming, United States - RVT140D175 | ecosystem: Environmental > Terrestrial > Soil > Contaminated >... | reverse complement strand
TTATCCACCTGGCTGACCGGCACCGTAGAGTCGATCAAGAAAAGTACGACGTCGCTCCGATGAATGGAGCTTGAAACACGCGTGGTCGTGTAGTACTCCACATCGTCGGCGATTTTTCGCCGCTTACGAACCCCGGCGGTATCGATGGCAACGATCGTCCTGCCGTCCTTTTCAAATCGGACATCGACGCTATCCCGCGTCGTACCGGGTATCTCCGATACGATCACACGTTCTTCGCCGGCCAGGGCATTAACGAAACTGCTTTTACCGGCGTTTCTCTTTCCGACCAGGGCAATCTTCATGAGGGGATCGGGCGGCACTTCCTCGCTTATTTGCGCCGCCGTCTTTCGAATATAATCGCGAAGTTCCGTCTTGCCGTTGCCGTTGGCAGCGCTAACGGCCAGCGCATCACCGAAACCAAGCCGCACAAATTCACCAAGGCCAACCTCCATGTGGGGCTCGTCGACTTTGTTGGCCAGTAAGCGAACGTGATCCGCACGTTTGCTTCGCCGTAGAAGTTCTGCGGTCGCGTGATCAAGCGGATTGATCCCTTCACGTGCATCTACCAAGAAGAGGATGAGGTCGGCCTGATTGACCGCAAACTGAATCTGCCGCTCCACATGTTTGTCCAAGTCGTCGCGGTCGACAATTCCATATCCACCGGTGTCAACCAACTCGAAATAGACGTCGTCAATATCGCAAACCGTGGTCACGCGATCGCGCGTGACGCCGGCCGTGGGATCAACAATGCTCAACCGTCGACGTGCAATCAGATTAAACAGACTGCTTTTCCCGACATTGGGGCGTCCGACGATGGCAACAACAGGCAGCGACATGGCAATTCCAACCTAAGCGGTTTCAATTCATCAAACGCGTTCGGAGGCGCTCCTCTAACACCAATCGAAGGCATCGTTAGTGCAGTAACAAAAAATCACAACTCGATCGGTCTGAACAACATTCCCAACCGCCACAATTGTAGCGCCCCTCACTACGGGCGGCGCCAATCCGCCGAGGCAACCCGGTATCATGGAGTTATGCCAAACGATGTATTCGTCCAACACAAGGGGCTACGCCCTATTCTTCAACCGACCGCGTGACGTAAGATATTGCCAAGAAGCAAGTTAGGCAATTCGCTGGCACCGCGATCATCATTGTACCCGTCATCAGCCTTGAATACACCCCAACGGCTGCGTCGCGTCAAGAATCCAGTCTGACTGTTCCGATAATAGATTCGGTACGGAGTGAGATGACTGTCGTTTCGTATGGAGCCCCTGGTATGACGTTACATGAGCGTGAGGACGCGCGTAGCGAAATCGAACAGCGCCGAAAAGCGCCGGTAGCACCGGCGCATGTTGTGGCCGCATTCGATGGTGCGGGCAAGCTGGACCACGCGCCGGATGCGAAAGCACTGACGGTAACCATCGAATGCACAAATGGCGCCATGGAGCTCGCCTACTGGCTCACGGATGATTGGTGGGCCACGCTCATGCATCATTGGGCCGATCGTGCGATCACCATACACATCGCACCGACGCCGGCGGCACTGCTCAACCCTGTCGTTCTTCATCAATTGACGATGCTCCGCCGGGTTGCGGTGAGTTGGCGTATCGTTGGTCAGGCGTACGTAGACGATGTGATCACCGATGAGGCCGTGACCGAGTTGGCCCAGAGCCCGTATCACGAGGTACGATTCAGTGATTGTGCGCGCGTCCCGGCCCCGCCGTCCGACCGGAGTTCCTGGGCACCGGGAATCGAGGATCTGTTCGGTCGTTTGCGTCGCGAGCAGATTCGTCTGGGAAGGACAATGCCTATCCTCGTGCGGCTCCCGGCCGATCGACCTGAGGCGTCTTCCATTTGCCCACAAGTCAACGAGGGCGCTACCGTCCCAGCCGCAAGCCCAAAGGTGGCCTTGTAAAGCCTGGGCACTCGCTGGTGTGCATTCTATCGGCCGGCTATCGCTGGAAGGGCTTGCGCAACGAAATACCACATCGCCGTTTCGGTGTAGTCACGATACAATCCCCCACGAGTTTGTTGAAAAGCACAATCGATTCGGTGTGGTACCTGTTTCCAACCGGCGAAAATGCGCGCTGGAAGCGCGCTCGACAGGTTGTTAACAGAACTGCTATTGATTGGATGTCGAAGGTATCGTTGGGAAGCACATGAGCAACAAGATGATGGATCAGATTGCGGATGGGCGCACGGACCTTGTGTTTAGCTTCCTATCCGACGGATGTGCAGCAAATTCGTGCGATGAAGACGGCGTTTCTCTCATTAAGTGGTGTGCGTACTACGGTGATGTCAGTGCGATACGTTTCCTGCTTCTCAACGGCGAGTCGCTCGAATCACTTGGAAAAAACTTCGACCTTAACGGAGCCGCTTTTCATGGGCATTGGAGACTTTGCCAGTTCCTGATCGAGAACGGTGCTGATGTGAATCATCCTTTACCGGATACGGGAGCGACGCCTCTGCATGCGGCGTTGTGCAAAGCTGATCGGCCAACGTACGACCACATTATCCATATTCTGCTTGCCAATGGCGCCGACCCCAATCGCGCTACAAAGCCGGGCGTTGAAACGGGTGATTTCATGCGGGACTGCCGAACCAAAGGCGAAACGCCGCTTCATCGCGCCGCCGCGTTCGGAACGGAAAATGCAATACGGCTCCTCTTGGATGCCGGCGCACTCATCGAAGCCAAAGATATGAACGGAGATACGCCGCTTACCTGGGCAAGCTGGCATGGGCGTCCGGCCTTTATTCTTGCCCTACTTTGTTACGGTACAATGTCGATTCATCCGCAGGCGGTGAGGCGTTCGATCAATGAGCATGGCATGGGCTGGGGCGGCATGGAATTTAATCTGCTCGGGCGACCACATGTCTAATCATCACAATACGACGGTGTTGCAACGATGGCCCTAATAGTCCAAAAATTCGGCGGAACGAGCCTGGCGACGGCGGAGAAAATTCACCGGGCGGCGCGGCGGGCGGTCCGCGCCAAGATGGATGGATCGCGCGTCGTACTCGTCGTATCGGCCATGGGAAAGACCACGGACGAACTGGTCGCGCTGGCACGGCAGGTCTGTTCCGATCCGCCGAAGCGAGAGCTCGACATGCTATTGACGACGGGCGAACAAGTGTCGATCGCTCTGATGGCTATGGCGATCAACGACTCCGGGCATCAGGCGATCAGCCTGACAGCCGGGCAACTCGGCCTGGTTACGGATAGCGCTCACACCAAGTCGCGCATTCAGACGATCAGTCGAGACCGCCTGGACCATGAGCTGTCCGCCGGAAAAATCGTTATCGTCGCGGGGTTCCAGGGGATCGATGCCGTCGGCGAAATCACCACGATGGGACGGGGTGCCTCCGATACGACCGCCACGGCTTTGGCTGCCGTGCTTGGCGCGGAAGTATGCGAGATTTACACGGACGTGGACGGTGTCTACACGGCCGACCCGCGTATCGTCCCACAAGCACGCAAGATCGACGAGATCAGCTACGATACGATGTTGGAGTTGGCGGCCGTGGGTGCCTCTGTGATGCACTCGCGGTCTATCGAATTCGGGAAGAAGTACAACGTCCCCATCCACGTGCGGAGTTCACTGACCGATGCGAAAGGAACGATGATTATGGCAGAGACCCCCGGTATGGAAGCCGTCGTGGTGCGCGGCGTCACGCTGAAAGAGGATCTGGCGGTGGTATCGCTGATCGGCGTGCCGAACACGCCCGGTATGGCGGCGCGAATCTTTGCGGAAGTTGCGAAGAATCACATTCTTGTGGACGACATTGTACAGAATATCTACGACCAAGGCCGGCTAGCCAACCTGGGCTTCTCCACCAACGCGGCCGACGCGTCCGACGCCCGTACCGTCTGTGAACGGCTGGCCGAGCAGTTGCATATCGATGGCATCGAAATCGACGAAGGTGTTTCCAAGGTCAGTGCCGTGGGCTTAGGGATGAGAACGCACACCGGTATCGCCGCGACGATGTTTGAGGCACTGGCCAACGCTAAGGTCAACATCGATAACATCTCGACCAGCGAAATCGTGGTGAGTTGCATCGTCCCTCGCGCTGATGGGCAGCGGGCGCTTCGTTGCTTGCACGACGCATTCGGCCTCGACAAAAAGAACGGCGAGAAAAGCGACAACCAGGGCGGTCACTAATGAGTTGGTTCATACGACGCCCGCCGGTTCCTGATTCGGTCGTTCTTCCGCCGACGTGGCACAAACGTGCCTTTCGGATGTCACTCGCTACGATAATCCTGGGCGGATTGTATTGCGCCCGATCGACGATGGAACCCGTCGCCGGATCGGACTGGGCCGTCTACCACGATCGCTCGTTTCGTGTGGCGCGGGTGGTGGACGGCGATACGCTGGACATCGAAGTTCCAGATCACGGCAAGCCGGTGACCCGTATCCGTCTGTGGGGCGTCGATACACCTGAGACCGGGCACGGCCGCATGCCCTTGATGCACTTCGGCCCGGAAGCGAAGGCGTTCGCTCAACAAACGCTTGAGGGGCGGCGGGTACACGTCGTCTTGTCGCCCAAGAAATCGCGCGGCAAGTATGGCCGATTGCTGGCCTATGTGTTTCTCGAGCGCGGAGGCCGCATGTTCAACGAAATGCTCCTTCGAGAGGGCTTCGCTTATGCCGATTTGCGCTTCAAACATCACTACGACGATCGATTTCAATCCATCGAGAAACTGGCACGTAGAGCAAACATAGGCCTGTGGGCGGAGATCACCCCCGAGCAGATGCCGGCATGGAAGCAGCGGTTTGAGGAGCGTTCCAAGTGACCGCGTGTTGGTGCTGGTGCCCCGCCCGTTCCGTAGGAAAGGCTGGGAAACGGATTCACCAGCCCGAAGCCTCTCGCAGAACCGTCCGTCCTCCACCCGTCGCTACGCGATGAGTGTGGCACCTCGAATCCCGCTAAGACTACCAACTATAGTGAACGGTGTATTTGATGGTCGCCTCCCCGTCCTTGGCCACGTCTACCGGGAAATGGATGGTTCGCGCATCGATTTTCTTATAATGGTGGGTCGGATCGCTGATTTTCCAATTCGTCCAACGATAGAGGTTTTCCTTTACGATCACCTGGACCGGTTCTTCCTTGTGGTTGCGAATCCTGATCTCGATGGTTTCGTCCATACGATTTCGGCGGGAATCGACGTTAAAGTCAATCTGCTTGCGTTCACCGACGACGTCGAACGCGCTGCCGAGTTTGATCAAAACCTCTTCGTCCTTGGGCGTGTGATCGATGGTGTCCTCACCGATGAACTCTAACGTATCGTCGGCGCGGTCGCGCTGACTGACGCGGATGCGACCCGCCGGAAGCGGCATGCCCATGCCGATGGCTTCTTCATTCTTGAAGCGCAGGTAGATATCGATTTTGCTGTTCGATTGTACGCCGAAGTTGCGGTCGGTCATCGGGCGTCCATAAGCTCCAAATCGAGAAGCCTGGCCGTAGTACAGCATGATCTTTTCGCAGGGGACGTTGCGTGCCACGGGGAAGAGTTCGATTTGCTTGGTCGAGTTTTCCGGCAACGTCGTCGATCGGCCCAGCGTATAAAGATGATACTCGAAGAAAGACTTCTCCTGGAAGCCGCCATCGGCGTCCGCGAAGGTTCCCATGGCGGCCTGCATTTTTGAAGCACGATAGGTCGGTTCGGGTTGAGGAGCACGGTGTACGTCTCCGGCGATGAGCTTGAGTTTCGCATCGGGATAGGTGGCGCCGGACTGGTTGATGATGCTGACCCACGCGCCGATATCGAGTACGCCGCTGTTGGCGTTTTCGCCTTCGGCAAAGACGATGTTGTAATCAGTCCACCAGGTAATCCCTTTGGTCTCGTAGGTAACGCGCGTGCGGTGCTCGCCCGGCATGTTCGTTCGCACATCCCACACCAGCGTGGGCCGGGTAATCAGCCCGCCGGGCAGCTCGGGGAAACGCACGTTGGAATAATTCCGGACCACCAGCACACCGCCGTCGGATCCTTTCATGACCAAGCCCCCGGCCGTGCTTAATAACGTACCGGTAAATGTCTCGATCTTGTCACCCTGTACTTGATCCACGGTAATCTGCCGGTCGATGTATTTCAGCATGAGCTTGTCGGTGCTCACCAAATCGAACTCGAAGTTCTGTTCCAGCACGCGGGTGGCCTTCGGATCCGTAAGCGATGCAAACGATACGGTGGTCGGGTCGATCTGAGCGGCTACATCCGTGAAACGAATCGTGCTGCGCCCCTGCGCCAGAGTGACCGGACGCTCATGCTTTACGATGGCGTAACCGGGAATGCGCAAAGCGAATTGCGGGTTCTGCGCCGTCCCGCCGCTAAGCACTGGCCGGTACAACTCCGGCGGAACCGCGCCCGGACGAGCCGTGCTGTAGATGGTAAGTGCCGTCGCCTTCCCCTCATCAGCCGCGCGGACATTACCACTTACCAACGCCGAGAGAAAACAAACGACGATCATCACGCCGACCCGAGAAACGCGGCGCCGTACTTGGCCGACTCCCTGGATCGCGAACCGACCGACTGAAAAATCGATCCCACAACTTACCGGCGCATGAGCGAATGAAGAAACGCACATCGTACAAGTCTCCTGTTGGACGGTAGCCTTTTTGAGCCGTGTGCCGAATAATACCGGCTCTCCCCCTTGGACGCACGTCCGGCGAAAAAGTTGCAGGCTTTCATGTTCAATCTTGGATTGAGGATGGATGGCTCGAGGAGCGTCCAAGCACGGGCGTATCGCCCTGCTTCATGGCGGCGCCGTGAACCCAAGTAACGTCGAACAAGACGCCGGATTCAGCCCCTCCGGGATCAAAGCCGGCTCGACAGTTGGAGGCCGGTGGACACACGCCACCGCCGGAGCAAGATCACCGCCTCGAAAGACATTCGCCTACGCGACTCAAGGTAGCCTTCTTCCCCAGCATGGCCAACGATTCGTGGATCGGGGGGCTGATGGTGGAGCCGGTGATGGCCACGCGAAGCGGCTGAGCAACGTCGCCGAGCTTGGTGTCACGATCCTTGCACGCCGACTCCAACAGCGCGCCCAACGCTTCGCCGGACCAATCATCCAGCGTTTGCAGCTTCCCCAACAAGTATTCGAGCATGGCGTAGCCGGCCCCGTCGTTCTTCTGCAACACCTTTTTGACCGCCTTGGGGTCAAACTCGATGGCTTTGTCGGGCTTGAACAAGAACCCGGCCTTCTTCAACACGTCGGGAAAGGTGCGGAAGCCCGCGCAGGCGGCCAAGATACCGCGAAGCTCTTCGTCGGTCGGCGGTTGACCCGTGGGTTGATAGGTGAAGGAGGCTGCATGAGTTCCTGCGTCATCTCCGGCGGGCGAGTGAGCCATGTAATCCTTAAACGCCTCCAGCAACCGATCGGGAGAGACACGCGCGGCCCAGTCCTTGTTGAACGAGAGTAACTTGTCACGGTCGAACTTGGCGTTCGTCTTGCCGATTCGGTCCACGGAGAAGGTTGCTGTCAGCTCCTCAAGGGAGAACTGCTCACGTTCGTCACCCGGGTTCCAGCCGAGCAGCGCGATAAAATTGGTCACCGCTTCCGGCAAGTAACCCGCCAGGCGAAAATCGTGTACGTCAATCTCCGGCGGCGGCTCGCCTTTTTGGATTGCTTTTTCCTTGTCGCGTTTGCTCATCTTCGAACCGCTCATGTTGAATATGACGGGCATGTGGCCGTAGCACGGCGTGGAAAAACCCAGCGCCCGTTGCATGGCGACGTGCTTGGGGGTATTCATCAGATGCTCTTGACCACGAAGCACGTGCGTAATCTTCATCAGCTCATCATCGACCACGCACGCAAAGTGATACGTGGGGAAACCGTCTCCCTTTTGAATCACAAAATCTTCGAGTTGCTCCGTTGCCAACGTCACGTCACCGAGAATATCGTCGACTACGGTGATCGCTTCATCGGGCATCTTAAAACGAACGACCACCGGCCGACCCGCAACCCGGGCGGCTTCGCCCTGCTCAATCGTCGGCAATGGATCGGGTCGGGGGTATCGAAACCCACCGGACGCCTTCACCGCCGCGTCACGCATCGCCGCCAACTCCTCTTGCGTTTCCAAGGCGTAGTAAGCGTTCCCGGATTCGAGCAGCCTGCGCAAATACTCATCGTAAATCGCGAGTCGCCGGCTCTGATAGTAGGGTCCGAATTCTCCCTCCACATCCGGCCCTTCATCCCACGTCAAACCCAGCCATCTTAGATCATCCAAGATTTTTTGTACGGAATCTTCGACGTGACGGGTGCGGTCGGTATCTTCAATGCGCAGTACGAACGTACCCCCGGTCTTTCGCGCCACCAGCCAGTTAAACAGCACGGTGCGCGCCCCACCAATATGTAAATACCCGGTCGGCGACGGCGCAAAACGAACTCGAACTCTTGGGTGCCCTTGAGACGCTATCACGTTACGCTCGCTTCCGTTTCGATGATGCTCCATCCGGGGCTTGCTCAACGACCTTTGGGCGGTGACGATCGCGCACCAATAGCGCCACCATGAACAGCGGTCCGCTGACCGCATACCATAAGACCAAGAGCAAAAGCGTCGGCGCCTTGATTAACCAGAACGTACCCAACAAGAGCACGGCCGTAATCACCTTACTAAAGGGCTTTTTACCCAGGAAATAGGCCCGGTGAAAACGACGATACGGAATACGGCTGACCATTAAGAACGCCACAATCACCGCCACAAACGGCATGGCGTAAAGCGTGATGCTGCGACCGGTCTCGTCCATTTGCTCTTGGAAAAGCAGCAGCGCAACCATCACACAGGCAGCACCGGGGCTGGGCATGCCGTGGAAAGTACGATGATCGAAGTCGGCTTTGGCATGTTCGACGTTAAAGCGTGCCAGGCGAATGGCCGTGAAGGCGACATAGATGGCCGCCGCTATCCAGGCACCACGACCAATGATATGCTCACTCACGGGCGAGGGCAAAATCGAATCGGATGCGAGTTCTTGACTCATGAAAGCCACCATCAGCGTCGCGGGCGCTACACCGAAGGTGACGACATCGGCCAGCGAATCAAGTTGACCGCCGAAATTCGTCGTGCCGCGCGTGACGCGGGCGATCAATCCATCCAGCAAATCGAACACCATGCCGACGATGACCAGAACGGCACCGACCGAAAGAACCGAAGGCGGCGTGAGCTCGGCGAGTGCGCCGGGCAGTTGCTCGAATGCGGCCCTGCTGTTCCCGACACCCAAATTGTACATCGCACGCAGGGCGAAGTGGATCGCCGCGAACCCGCAGAGCAAGTTACCGAGCGTCATCAGCGTCGGGGCGATTGGCAACGAACGCAGCGGTCGACGGCGTTTGCGGGGACGGTTGGGATCAGGAAGTTTTGCGATGAAGGCCAGGAGATTCGTCAGCGTTTTTTGCCCTGTTGGTTGGGCATGGTCCACCAATTATATCACGCTCGGGAATGGTGGGCCGTGCCCACCCTACGTGCTTCCCACCGCCGGTTCCAATGAATCTACGCCCAGTGACGCGCAACGTCCGACCGGCTGACGCACCAACACCGTCAAACCCGCTCGAACCTTTTGTCCAACGACTACATGTACTTCGGTATCAGTCGTATGCGGCAGGATCAATTCGGTACGCGATCCGAACTTAATCAGCCCGAACCGGGCGCCCATCGTCCAGTCCTGCCCCTCACGGGCATGGCAAATGATCCGCCGAGCGACCAGACCGGCTACCTGCCGCACGACGACGGGTCCGCGTAGCGGAGCTTGCGGGTCGATTACAACGGTGTTCGATTCGTTCAATCTTCCCGCGTCGGGATCGCGGGCGTCGAGAAACTTTCCCGCACAAAAGGAGATCGATCGAACCCGACCGGCACACGGCATCCGATTGATATGAACGTTGAACAAGCTCAGGAACATCCCTATACGAATCGCCGGACCGTCGATCCCTTCGTACGAATCAAGCTCCGTGATCTCCGTCACCGTTCCATCAGCCGGCGCGCAGAACTCGCCCGCAGCGAAGCTACGCACACGTGTGGGATCACGAAAAAATGCGATCACCCACAGCCACACAACCGCAAACGGAACCGCCAACGGCCAATAGATCAGCGAGGCGCCATAAGCCAGTCCGCCGAGCACCAACGTGGCCAGCGTAAGCTCTCGAGTACCCTCTTTCGCAATCAACATCTACACCGCACTCCCATTAAAGGGATCATACCACGCCGCAAGCCGGTCCGCACCTGGGGCGTTCGGCGGTTGTATTCTTGGGGTTCGTGACAGAATCGGCGAGCAGGTGTGAGCTGTCGTGTGTCCAATGCGCAGGAACATCAAACAGCCCTGAAAGGGCAAAGAGAATGCACTGCCCGTCGGATGAAACTAAGTACTCGCACATGCAGACCGACAATCGATTTCGGAACATTTATTGTGGATGGCGGAAGTGCCACGCACCCATACTCCTGCTCTCACTTCAAACTTTCGGCGGCTCAAAAGGAATTCGATTACGACGTGTCATGGAACCTATGCTTAAGAGGATCACGAATTGGACGATGATCCCGGGCAACAGATTCACGTATGGCTCTGACCATGCTCCTTTGATCGCTCCGAGTGGTGAGCATCCCAGCAGCCAGGAGTAACCGGCTGGATCACGCGGTCCGCGAACAAACTCGCCGCGAATGAAATCCGCCACGGGAGGAATGGACCACAGCGCAATCATCAAGAGCGCTACCGTGATGTTAGCGGACTTCGCCCGCGCCTGCACAAAATCGAACATGCCCCGCACGGTTAGGATTCCGATGACACAGGCCAAGCTTGTATATGCGCCGATCCGTATTGCCATTGCGATTGTTTCGGCGTCGCTTGTTGCCGGCGGCAGAAGGGTTCGCCAAACAGGATAACCGACGCCTCCCAAAATGCCGCAAAGCAAAATCGCAGCGACAATCGCCACCACTCGATCGGAAACCCGATCCGACCAATCCCGCGCCGCCGTTCCCTGAGAAACCAATAGACGGCACTTCACGGCCCCGCAAGTAATAATGGATGCCATAATTAAGGCACTAATAATGGTTGTGATCCATTGCAGTCGGACTAACTCCGAATCATAAACGAAAGACATCCCTTTCTGCGCATATTTTTCGAAAGCAAGAAGACCACCTGATCCGACCAACAAGAACAAAGTGAGCAGAGCGACTCCACGAAAAGCGTTGAGCGCCGGCAAATCCGGACGGCGGTACTTGACGGACGCCACATTAATCCAGAACACCGCAAAAAGGAGGCTGACGATGGAAGGGATGGCCGCGACGACAAAAGTAATCGTGCCGGACCCCACAAGCAACTGAACCGCGATCAGCCCGGTATAGACATTGAGCAGCAAGGCCATGCTCGGCACAAAACTAATCGGAAAGGACAACGCGCAAACCGCCACGACCACCGGCGCCGGATTAAACGGCTTTTCCACGCGCATCCCGCCGAAGACGATAACCGCCCAAGAAGCAATACCAGCACATAGCAGAACTACATTCCCCAACAACCAATCCAGCACCGGCAGACCGGCCATGACGCTGAGCCCAACGCCAAAGGTCAGAAACAGCGTAAACAGCATGAGAACTTGCAGCGTCGCTCCGAACAAATATCCCAGGACAACCGCCATGCTCGACATGGGCGTCAACCGATGCGACTCGATCATTTTCGTGTCGTAGTCGCGAAGCATGGCCCGATGGAGCGCGTTGCTCCCACCCAGCAACACAATCAGCAGTTGAATTGCGGTGAGGAAGTTCAGCACGAATCCCGCCACACGCGGAAAGCTATCGCTCGCCAGCATCCGGCGAAATCCAAACGTCCCCACTACCAACAGCGCGGTACAGATAACGGCTACCGACAGGAATCGTCGCCCACCACCCAGCAATTGAAAATGAACGCGCCACATCGGTATCGGAAGTTGGAAGCGCTCGCTCATCAGTCCACCTGCTTCACGCCCGACCGAAGATAAATGTCTTCCAAACTCGTGCGCTCTTGAGTAAACGAAACAACCGAAACCTCGGCAAGTACCAATTTGCGCAGCAAATCCGCCTTGGCAGCGCCGTCCGCGCGATAATCGAAGGTGTAGACGTTTCCATCTCGCTGAATGTCGGACAACCCTTCAATGCCATCAAGAATCGCAACGACCCGGGCGTCACCATC
>Ga0214472_10006602_pt1 | contig 12152 bp, 7 predicted proteins | sample RVTome_6_FD_207662 | JGI IMG/M metagenome (GOLD analysis project Ga0214472, IMG submission 207662) | Soil microbial communities from uranium-contaminated site in the Upper Colorado River Basin, Wyoming, United States - RVT140D175 | ecosystem: Environmental > Terrestrial > Soil > Contaminated >... | reverse complement strand
CTCGAGGCGGTGTGCGCCGAGCTGCTGCCGGCGCTCAGCGCCGGCCAGACCGTGGCCGAGGCGCTGGCCGTGGGCCGGCGCGCCGGCGTGGACGGCGCGGTGCTGTTGCAGACCCTGGCCAGGAGCTCGGCCGACAGCTTCGTGCTGCGCAACCACGGCATGCAGTCGCTGCTGCCCGGCGAGTTCCCAGAACGCGCGTTTGCGACCGACTACATGCGCAAGGATCTGGCCTACGCGATGCAGCTCGCGCAGCAGGTCGGGCTCGAGCTGCGCGGCGCCGAGACCGCGCGCGATCTGCTCGAGCAAAGCAGCGAGGCCGGCTACGCGAACGTGTACTTTCCGGCGCTGATCAACGTCGTGGATCGGTAGCGCCGGGCACCGTTCGCGGCGCTCGCGGAGACCCCTGGAGCGCGAACCAGCCGTTTTTTTCGCCGGCTCGCGCAGCCGTGGCGCGGTGCACCGGCTGGATGCACCGCCTCGGCATCGGTGCGCTGGAGGTCGACCTCGGCCGCCGGCGGCACGGGCAGCGACATTGCGGTAGCCGCGGCAATGCAATTGTGGGGTGTGGCACGCGCCCGCTATGATGCCGCGCGATCGGCGCGTGACAGGCGCCCGTCGAGATTCGTCGGATCAACAATGTGCGACCGGCCAGCCGATGGCTGCTGCCGCGCCGCGCGCAGGTGCCCTCAACAGGCGCCGTCACGGGAGGAATGGATGATGACTAAATCAGCACGTCTGGTCGGGATGAGCGTGGCGGCTCTTCTCGCGGTCACGGGCGCCAGCTTCGCGGCTCCGGCGTGGAGCCTGGACATGACGATGGGCAACGTGAACCCGCCCAAGCATGGCACCTCGCAAGCGGCGCAGCATTTCGTCGACAAGGTGGCCGAGCTGTCGGGCGGCAAGATCAAGATCGCGCACCACCACTCGGGCGCGCTGGGCGGCGAGCGCGAAGTCGCGCAGCAGATCCAGCTCGGCGCGGTGGACTTCGGACCGATCACCGCGGCGCCGCTGTCCACTTTGATACCCGAGATGTCGGTGTTCCAGCTCCCGTACATCTTCCGGGACTACGATCACCTGTTCAAGTCGCTCGACGGCAGCGACACGCTGACCAAGTACTACGCCGGCGTGCTCGACAAGAAGGGCCTGAAGCTGATCGGCTTCATCGCTGCCGGCTACCGCGGCATCTACGGCCACTACCCGGTCAACTCGATCGCCGACATCAAGGGCAAGAAGATCCGCGTGCAGGAGGACAAGATCCTGGTCGCCACGTTCAAGGCGCTGGGCGCGATCTCCACCCCGATTGCGTTCCCCGAAGTTGCCACCGCGCTGCAGACCAAGGTCATCGACTTCGGCGAGGGCGGCATCAACACCTACTACCACAACAAGTTCTACGACGTGGTCAAGAACGTCGCCGACGTGCGGCACACGCACCAGGCCATCGTGCTGATCATGTCCAAGGCGAGCTGGGGCAAGCTGGATGCGGCCGGACAGAAGGCGGTCATGGATGCGTGGGCGTCCGCGCGCACGTTCAACCGCAAGTTCATCCTGGAGGAGGACAAGTCGATCCAGGATCTGGTGCGCGCGAAGGGCGGCATCATCACCAAGCCGGATGCGGCGCCGTTCCGCGAGGCGACCAAGAGCGTGTACGACGAGTTCCTGGGGACCGATGCCGGCAAGGACGCCAAGCCGATGGTCGACTACATCCTGTCGGTCAAGTAGCCGATGGCGCAGGCGCAGGACGAGGGGGGGCGGGAATCCGCCCCCGGTCCGCTCGCGCGGGTCTATGAAGGCCTGGGCTATCTGGGCGGCCTCGTTCTCGCGGTGATGACCATTTCGGTCTTCGTGCAGGTGGTCGCGCGCTACTTCGGGATCACCGTGGTCGACGGCCTCGAAGAGATCCCCCGCTACCTGTTCATCTGGCTGGTGGTGCTCGGCTCGGCGGCGGCGATGTACCGCAAGGAACACACGCTGGTCGACTATTTCGTGAAGAAGTTCGGACCGCGCACGCAGGTCGTGATTCTGATCGTCACGACGCTCGCGAGCATTGCGGTGTTCGTGTGGCTGATCAAGCTGAGCATCGTATTGGTCCCGAACGCGCAATTGCAGACCAGCGCCGGGCTCAGCCTGCCGCTGGGCTACGTTTTCGCGGCGATACCGGTCGGTGCCGTGCTCATCATCGTGCCGATGGCGGTGCACCTGGTGCGCAGCGTGAGGGAGCTATGGCCGAAACGCTCCTGATCATCTTCGTCGTGTTCATGTTGCTCGGCACGCCGATCAGCATCGCGCTGGGGATCGGCGCATTCGGCGCGGCCATCTTCTATCCGGCGCTGCATCCGATCATCGTGCCGACGCGCTTCGTCGGCTTGCTGTCCGATTCCTACCTGCTGCTGGCCGCGCCGCTGTTCATCCTCGCCGGCAACATCGCCGCGCGCGGCGGGGTCGCGCGCGTGATCATCGATCTCGCCACCGCCGTGGTGGGCCGCTTCCGCGGCGGGCTGGCCTATGTCAACGTCGGCGACAGCATGGTGTTCGGCGGCATCTCCGGCTCGGCGGTTGCCGACGTCGCCGCGCTGGGCACGTTCCTGATCCCGCAGATGGAGCGCAAGGGTTACGACCGCGACTTCGCGACTGCGCTCACCGTCGCGACCGCGGTGGTCGCGCCGATCATCCCACCCTCCATCATCGCGGTGATCTACGCGTGGATGGCGGACCAGTCGGTGGCCGCGATGTTCGCCGCCGGCGCGATCCCCGGTCTGCTGGTGGGGCTGGGCATGGCGGTGCCGGTATACTTCATCTCGCGCTCGCGCAACTACCCGCGTGAGCAGCCCCCGACCTTGCGCGAGTTCCTGCGCGTGCTGCTGCTCGCGATCCCGGCGCTGATGATCCCGGTGATCATCATGGGCGGGATCATGTTCGGCATCTTCACGCCCACCGAGGCCGCCGCCGTCGCGGTGGTGTACGCGCTGGTGGTGCCGCCGATCTTCTATCGCGAGCCGCGCTGGCGCGACCTGCCGCAGATCTTCGCCGACTCGGCGCGGCTGTCGGGCGTGATCGGGCTCATCATCGGCTTTGTCGGCGCGTTCGGCTGGGTGCTGACCTATTCGAAGTTCCCGTTCCAGGTCGCCGAGGCCATCGCGCAGATCGCCCCGCACTGGGCGGTGTTCGTGATGATGATCATCGCGCTGTACGTGATGCTGGGCACCTTCCTCACGCCGTCCGAGATCATCCTGGTCACGGTGCCGGTACTGCTGCCGGTCGCCGAGGTGATCGGCGTGCATCCGATCCATTTCGGCATCATCTGCGTGGTGGCGTCCGCGATCGGGCACGTGACGCCGCCGGTGGGTCTGTGCCTGTTCGTCGGCATGGCGGTGAGCGGGTTACCGATGGAGAAGATCGTCCCGCCGCTGTTGCCGTTCATCGCGGCCATCGTCGTGGTGCTGCTGTTTCTCGCGCTGGTGCCGGAGGTGACGCTGTGGCTGCCGCGGGTGCTGGGCTTCATTCAGTAGCGGCGATGTGCGGTGCCACAGAGCGGCAGGCACCGCTGGTTTCTGTGTAGGAGCCGGCTTGCCGGCGAACGCGTGCGTTGCCGCCCGGCTCGTCAGCCGCGGAACTGGCGCCGATCGCCCGCGCGCAGCCAAAGCCGCAGCAGGTGGCGACGCTGCTCCGGTGCGTCGTGATCCACGTACGGCGTGCGCCCGTGCACGATGATGCGGTTGTTCAGGATCTGCATCTGCCCCGGTTGCATGAAGAAATCGTGGCGATGCGCCGGATCGCCCAGGAAGCCGTCCATCAGCTCCACCGCCCGCACGCCGGCCTCGTCCAGCTCACGCCCTGACTTCGCGTAGCCACGCCGGATCACGCGCGCGTTGAAGCGGATGCGCAGCCCGCCGTCGGGCTCGATGGCGAAGATCGGATACCAGTTCGAGCGCTCGGCGCCAGGCGCCTGGTATTCCTGCGCGTGGCGGTAGAAGGGCTGATACAGCCGCCGCAGCAGATCCGGGTGCTCGGCCTCGAACCACGCGTGCGCCGCGTGCGCGCTGGACAGCGAACTCTTGCCGCCGGATTTCGCCGTCTTCAGGCACAGCAGGCTGATGTAGTTGGGCGGCGCCTCGCCCATCGAGCTGTCGTTGTGCATGTCCAGCCCTTCGGGCGTCAGCGCGGTGCGCGTCTCGCCCGTGTACGGCTGGCCGTCGTGGCGCACGTCGTAGATCATCGTGCCGGGCCAGTCCTGTGCGACCGGCGGCTCGAGCAGGCTGCCCAGCAGCCAGTAGACGTCGGTCAGCTCGCGCTGCGACCAGCGCGCAACGGGCATGCGATCCAGGATCACGAAGCCCAGTCCTCGATCCAGGCGATTCTTGATGTCGCCCATCCAGCGCCGGCAGGCCGCCATCGGGAAATGCTCGGGCAGCAGGATCAGCGTGGGTACCGGCGCGCGCCGCTGCTCCTCGACGATGGCGTCCAGCTCCCCCAGGCATTCGCCCGGCAGCGGCACGACGAACTCCTCGTCGCGAAGCTGCGGGCCCAGCCACGCGCGCGGCGCGGACGTGACCGTCGCCGGGCGGGCGGGGGACAGCGTGGCAGTGGTGGACATGACGGTTCCATCCGTGCAGGGGGACGGTGCAAAGATCATCATTACGCAGCGTCCGGCCTGCCGCAAGCGGGCGGGGCCGGCAAGCGGGAATGCGGCCCGCCGCCTCGGAACTCCGTGCCCGCGCTGCTCACAGGCAGCTGCTGCTGCCGCCCGCTGGAACTTGAAAGGGCGATCGACTGCCTGCGCTCGGCCGAGATCCTGGCGGCGGCAGCGCAACATGGCGATGCGATTTCACGGGCCTACTACGCCGATTTCCACGCCGCATGCGCGTGAGCGCAGGCGCCGATCCGATCAGCTCGCCAGATCCGCCAGCAGCCCATCGGCCACGCGCTCTTCGTGCACCGCGACGCCGCGCCGTGCCATCGCGCCTGCCAGCCGCGCATCCCATCGCGCCTCGACGCGCCGGCCCTCGGTCAGCGGCAACTCGACATCCACGTCCGCTGCGAGATAGTCGGCGGCCGAGAAGCGCCATGGCTGCGCCGCGAAGCGGTGCACCACAAAGTTCCCGATCGCGACGCCGGGCCAGTCGAAGTCTCCGTGATAGCGCAGCGTCGCGCCGGCCTCGGCGAGCTGCCGCAGCAAGGTCTGTTGCGCCGCGGCCGGCATGCCGTCGGTGCACACCAGCGGCCTGTGGTGCGCGCCGAGCGCATCGGCCGCGAGCGCGACCAGCGACGGGTTCTCGCACACGTGTACCACGCCGCCGCCGACCTCCCAGTCGGGTGCCCCTTGCAGCAGCGCGCGCAGGTTCAGGTGTGTCGGTGAGCCGAGCGCGGCGGCCGCGCTCGCGAGCCGCGCGAGCGGAGCCGTACCGCGGGCACGAAGACCGAGCACTAGCACCGGTGCCGCAAGTTCGTTGAGCGTGACCCCAACGCGCGCCCATTGCGCGCGCCGCGACTCGCTTTCGCGCCCTGCGGTGTCGCTCGCCGCACGCCCGAACGCGCCTGGCTCGCGCGGCGTGTCAGCGTCGCTGCGGCACGCCCGCAGCACCAGCGCGGCCACCGGCTGCCCGGCATCGAGCGCGTGCGCGTCGCCGAGCGCATCGGCGGCAACACGCGCAAGCGGTACGCCGCGCGCCGGCAGTCGCGCGAGCACGCGTTCGGCCCGATCGAGCAAGGCCTCGCCGCGCGCCGCATCGCCGCCGCACAGTCGCTTGACCACGCCGAGACCGGCCGCATCGGCGAGCGCGGCGCGAAGCCGTGCATCGCGCACGCCGGCGACGAGCGCGCGCCACGCGTGCGCATGCTCGGTGCGCTCGGCCTGGCGGTCGATCAGCGGTCCGTCCAGCGCCTCGAGCGCGGCGTGAAAGTTCGCGGCAAGGCCTGCGCGCAGCACCGCCGCGTCGAGTTCGGAGCGGCGAAGCCGCATCGACGCGGCCGCACGCACGGAGCGCCCGAGCAGACGCTCGAGTGCGCGCCGTTCAACATCGCTGAGCGCGCCGAGCGTGAAGGCTTCGCGCGTGTCGCCGCGTGCGTAACGCGCCCGCAGCCGTCGGCGAAGCTGTGCAAGAGCGTCGCCTCCGAGCAGGCGATGCAGCCTCGCTGCGCGCTCGTGCGTTGTGGGATCGCTGCCGGCCACCGCGATCACGCCCCGGCAGCGACGTCGGCCGGGTGCGCGGGCGCGGCATCGGGAAAACGCGCCGCCGGTTCGGCGCCCGGCACACGCACACGGCCGTCCCAGGTCCAGCGCGAGACGTGCACGGCGTCGACCCCTTCGCGGCGCACGAGCTGGCAGATCATCAGCCCCGGCACCTCGGGGTAACAGCCCCATTCGCGCTCGCTGGTCATCACGAAGTCGAGATCGAACTGGCGGATCAGCGCCATGCAGCTCGCCCGCGCCTCGTCGTCGATGCCGGCGAACGCCTCGTCGAGCAGCACCAGGCGCGGTGCGAGCGGATCGGCGCTGCCGTAATGGCTGCTGCAGGCCGCGAACAGCGGCACGGTCAAGCCCAGCGCGCGCTCGCCGCTCGATGCGGGGCCGATCAGCGGCCGCCACTGTCCGTCCTGCCAGCGCTGCACCCGGAAGCGGTGCCACCGGCGATAGTCGAGCGCGCTGGCGAGTCGCTCGAACAGCGTCGCGTGGTCGTCGGCCGCGCTTCGCGCCGCGATGCGCGCTTGCAGGAACTCGCCGAGCTGCCGGCGATCGTCTGCTGACCACGCATCGGCACTGGTCCTGAGCAGTCGCCGGCGCGCTTCGACCAGACCCGCCACGCCGTCCGGCGAGTCTTCCGGCAGCGGCTGCCAGACCAGCCGGTAGCGCACGCCGGTCGACGTGGGCCGCTCGGCCAGCTCCTTGTTCATCGCGGCCACGCGCTGCTCGGTGTGCTGGATCATGCGCTGCAAGTTGGCGGCAATTTCCTTCTCCAGGTGATCTTCGAGCACCTCGCGCTCGCGCACCGAAAGCAGCACGCGGCGATCGGTCAGTTCGGCGTCGAGCTTGCGCTGCAGCAGGTCCGGGCGCTCGGGGCGTTGCTGGTGCACGATGCGCACGATCAATCCGTGATCGCTGGGCTCGGCGGTCGCCGAATGGCCGCGCGCGGACATCGCGTTCTGCAGCTCGGTCAGATCGCGTCCGACCTCTGCCTGCACGCGCGACCAGTCGGTGTCTTCCGCGCCGATGCGCGCGAGCGCCTGCTCGGCGCGCCGCGCGAGCGTGAGCGCCGCATCGACGCCCCACGGCGACTCGGATGCGTCGACCTGCTCGCCGAGCGCGACCGCGAGCAATCCGGTCTCATGCGAAAACGCATCGAGCGCGGTGACCGCTGCCTTGCGTTCGAGCACGCGCTCGCTCAGCCGCGCCTGCTTCGCGTTGCGGTCGTTCTCGGCCATGCCGCGGTACTGACTGGCAACGTTGAGCTGTGCGCGCGCGTGCCGCTCGGCGTCCTGCTCGCGTGTGATCGCCCCTCTGGTGCTCTCGATCTCCGCGAGCAGCTCCTCGACCTGCTTGCCGACCGATCCCTGCAGCGTCGCGACGATCTCGTCGGCCTCGAGGCGGGCGGTGCGCGTGTGCTCGCGCGCACCGGTCGCGGTCTCGACATCGACGCGTGCCTGTGCTTCGCGCCGCGCCTGATCGTCGAGCTCGTCGAGCGCACGCGCGTGACTGCGCAGTGCGTTCGCGAGCTCGAGCGCGGCCGCGCGATACTCGTTCAGCGACTGCGCGACGCGCTCGATGCCGCCGGCGTCGTCGGGCAGGTCGAGGTCATGGGCGTCGCGGGTCAGCCGCTGGCGCGCCTCGGCGAACGCCTGCTCGGCTGCCGAGAGCTGCGTGTCGGCCTCGCCGAACGAGGATTGCGCGGTGCGACGGCTGTGCTCGGCGGCGTTGCGCTCGGCATCGGCGCGCAGCAGCGGTTCGTCCACGGGCGCCGCGGCGCATTCCTCGCCCGCCGCGCGCCGCGTGTCCTCGCAGCGCGCACGTGCTGCCGCGCATGACGCGAGCGCGTCGTCGATTTCGGCGAGCCGCGCCGCGATCGCGTCGAGGCGGGTGCGGCGGGCCGCTTCGCGGGCCGCGTGTCCGATGTACGCTGCGTGCGGCTTCGACCATGCGCCGCGCAAGCTGCCGATCCGGAACGCGCCGTGCGGCGACACCCAGGCCTCGGCATCCTGCGCCTCGTGCTCGGTGCAGGCGATCGATTGCAGCACCGCATCGACCACGCCCGGCGCCGGTGCGGACGCCGCGGCATGCGGCACGCTCGGCACCAGCCAGTCCGCGAGCGAGCGTGCCACGCCCGCGCGCGCTGTCAGCACGACGTCGTGCGTGTGCGCGTCGAGCAGCGCGCCGTGCGGCAGCAGCCACGCATCGAGCAGGCCGGCCGCTTCGAGCGCGGCTTCGAGCCCGGCGCGCTCGCGCTCGGCGAGCGCGGGCGCGAAATCCACCAGTTGCCACAGCGGTGCGCCCGGCCGCGCGCTGCGTGATCCGGCATCGCGTGTGTACGGCGCCGGCGGCGGGGCATCCTCGCCGTGCTCGAGCCGCGCCTGTTCGTCGCGCAGCGCGCCCTGCTCGGCGCACAGCGCGTCGTGTTCGCCGCTGAGCGCGGCTTCGCGCACCGCGAGTTCGCGCTCCAGTGTCTCGCGCGCGCGCTCCAGCGCGCGGCGCATCGGATTCGGCCCGTCCAGCGTGTCGAGCCACGCTTCCAGCTCGGCCAGCGGTGCTTCGCGATCGCCGGGGTCGAGCACCGCGAGCGCCGCCGCGTGCCGGCGCCACGCCGCCAGCGCCTCGGCACAGGCGCGACGCAACGCCTCGGCACGCTGCCGGGCCGATTCGGCCGCGGCTTCCAGCGCATCCGCGCAGTGATCGCGCCGGCCGCGGGCGTGCGCGCGGCGCTGCTCGGTGGCGACGAGCGCGTCGAGGCGCGCGCGCAGCGCCGCGATCTGCTCGCCGCGGCGCTGCACGATCGCGCGCATGCCGCCAAGCAGCGCCCCGGCGGCACTTGCGGATGCGCGCGCCGCGCGATCGGGCCACGGCGCGGCGTCGTCCGCGTGTGCCGGTGGTGCGCCGCCAGGCAGCTTCGCGTGCGCGGCGCCGACCCCCGCCTGCGCCGCGTGCGCCGCGCAGTCACGCTGTGCGTCGAGCAGGCCGGCGCGCGTGGCCTGCGCGTCACGGGTTCGGCTTGCGACGCGTTCGCGCTCGGCGGCGAGCCGTTGCGTTGCGAGTGCGGCGCGCTGCTCGGCGTCCTGCGCGTGGCGGCGGCACTGTTCGGCATATGCGCGCGCGTCCGAGATGCGCTGCGCATCGCGCATCACCGGATCGGCTTGCAGCACCTGCAGCCGGGCACGTGCCGCGGCCAGTTGGTCCCCGAGCCGTTGCTCCTCGCTGCGCCACTGCTCGACCTTTTGCCGCGCGCGATCGAGCGCTTCGAGCGCGGCGTTGAACTCGCGGCTGGCGCTGTCGAACTCGGTTTGCGCCTGGCGCAGCACGCGCGCCTTGCGGCGCGTGGCGATCTGCGCGTAGCGCGTGTAGCGGCGGGCGAACACGGCGATCGCGTCGCGCATCGCGCCGAGTTCTTCCAGATCGCGGCGCAGATCCTCGAGCTGGCCCATCGCATCGGCCACGCTCTCGAGCGCGGTGCGGTCGAGCGGCGCCAGCGCTTCGGTCAACGCGCCGGACAGGCGCTGCTCGTTCGGCTGCCTGGAGAGCTGCGGCTGGCGCAACTGGATCAACGTGTCGATGAGCGCGCCATAGCGCTCCGCGCCCAGCCGGAAGAGCCGCTCGTCGATCGCGCGCCGGTACGCCTCCGCGGTCTTGAAGACCTGACCCTGCGTGCCCAGCGCCTCGCTCAGCCGCTCCTTCGAGAGCACCACGCGCTCGGGCGTGGTCAGCCACAGATCGCGGCCGATGCGCTGCGGCGTGATGAAGAACCACGGCTCGACGCCGCTGCGTCCAGCGACCGCGCGCAGCCCGCAGCCGAGCGTCAGCGTGTGGTCCTGGCCGGCGCCGTCGCGGCGGCCGAACTCGACCCAGGTGTAGCCGGTGCGGCGCTCGTAGCGCCCGCCCATCAGCAGGTTCCACTCCATGCGCTTGTGGCGATCGCCGTCCGGCTCGACGCGGCTCGCACTCAGGTTCGCGTCGAGCAGGAACGGCAGCGTCAGCGACAGCACCTTCGATTTGCCGGTGCCGTTGTTGCCGCGCAGGATCAGGTGGCCGTCGCGGAACGCGAACTCCTCGACGTCGTAGTGGTACAGCTCGACCAGCCCGCAGCGCAGCGGCTGCCAGCGCTCGCGCTCGGGTGCGGGCAAGTTCACAGCAGCGCCTGCTGCGACGCCGGCTCGGCGTCGCGCAGCGCGTAGCGAAACAGCGCCGGGCGGACCTGCACCGCATCGCCGACGCGGTGCACCAGCGCGAGCCGCGCGAGGCGGTGCACCGCTTGCGCGGCGAGTTCGGTTTCCGCGCCCGGCTCGCGCGCGGCCTTGCGCCAGTGGCGGCCGTAGCGATCCGCGGCCTCGCGCACGAACGCGGCGAGCTCGGGCAGCGAGTGCAGCGGCGGCGCAGCAGGCGCCGCGGCGCGTGCGGCGTCGGCCAGGTACTGCGCGACCAGCAAGGTCGCGTGCCCTTCGGTGCCGACCGACGGCAACTGCTCGTCGCTGAGCGCGCTGTCCGGGTCGACCAGCGCGATGCCTTCGCCACGCAGCTCCACGTCCAGGCCGGCGCCTTGCGCGAGCCGCGCCGACATCGGCCCGCGCTGCGTGGCCAGATACTGCCGCTCCTCCTCGCTCAGCGCGTCGTGGTAGAGGACCGGATCATCGAGCAGCCGGCGCGCGATGCGATGGCGCGCGGCGGTGCGCCGTCCCTCGCTGCTGTCGGGCACGTACTCGTCGATCAGCGCGGCGAGCCGCGCGTCGAACGGCGCCGCTTGCTCCGCGCGCTCGCTGATCGCGGCGATCCAGCTTGCGCCGCGCGAGCTCGCCGGCAGCGCCGCGAGCACGCGGCGGTTTACGTCGTACAGCACGTCGCCGGAGCGATTCACGTAGGCTTCTTCGTCGCCGGCCACGCGCGAGAGCACGCTCTGCTCGAGCAGGTAGCGGCAGATCTGCACCAGCGCCCGCCGCTCGCGCACCGGCTCGAACGTGAACGCGAAGCCGCGCGCGGCCAGGTCCGGGTCCGCGATCGCCTCGAGCAGGCGCTCGCCCAGCGCGCGCAGCGTGATCTGCATATCGGCGCGCTCGAGCACCGCGCAGGCGAGGCACAGCAGCACGTAGCGATCGCGATCGAAGCCCGGCAGGCCGCGCGTCGCGTCGTCCACTGCCGCCGGCCGCTTGTACAGACGGGCGCAGCCGCGCTCGATGCGCAGCGCCCAGCCGGTCTCGCGCGCGAACCAGTCGCGCAGGTACGGTGCGTGGCGGCGCACCAGCGCGAGCTGCGGGTGGCCTTCGGCAAGCAGCGGGCGCATCAGCAACGCGCGCAGCGCGCGCTCGCGCTCCTCGTCGCGCTGGCGATCGAGCACATCGGCGAGGCGTGGAGGCTCGGCGGGCAGCGGCGGCTGGTCGCTCACGGCGCGTCGATCCTGCGGATCAGCACGCGGTGGTCGCGGCCCGCGAAGCGGCCCAGCTCGGTGTCGATCACCGCGTGCGTGTCCGCGGCCAGCGGCTCGAGACGGATCGCGAGCGAGCCGTCCATGGTCTGGCGTTCGACCGGCTGCTCCGGGTGCGACTGGCTCGCGAGCGCTTCGCCGAGCAGCGTCAGGAACAATGCGAACGCGTGACGGTCGAGCGGACCGAGCGCGGACAGCGTGGTGGCGCGGCCGGTCGCGAGCCGGCGTCGGGCCTGCTCCGTTTGCTGGGCCTCGCGCGCGACGCGCGCAGCCAGCAGCGCGCGCTCTGCCGAGCGTTCGCGGATCTTCGCCGGTGCCCCGCGCGTGGGGAGCTGGCCGCGCGCGCGCAGTTGCGGATGCAGCTCGATCGGCGGCGCGTCGCGCCACGGCGTGCCGGGCGTGCACTCGGCGCGCACGGCCAGCGCGAGGTGGCGCGCCGGCGACAGCGCGAACGCCGCGCGCCACAGGCGGTGCGCGTCGTCGTCGCTGCGCGCCTCGGCGAACCACAGCGCGAGGCGGCGAAAATCCGCGGCCCGATCG
>Ga0214472_10006601_pt1 | contig 12153 bp, 8 predicted proteins | sample RVTome_6_FD_207662 | JGI IMG/M metagenome (GOLD analysis project Ga0214472, IMG submission 207662) | Soil microbial communities from uranium-contaminated site in the Upper Colorado River Basin, Wyoming, United States - RVT140D175 | ecosystem: Environmental > Terrestrial > Soil > Contaminated >... | reverse complement strand
CTCCCCCGAAGCGAGTTTATTGCCGCCCGACAACGTGAAGCGCTCCAAATAGAACCGGGTCTGTTCGCGTGCCTGCGACTGAACGAGTTTGAAGCCGTAATAATTTTCGAAGTCGGACGCCCGGACGGCCCAGCCCACCGCTCCAGACTGGATCTTCGTATCGAAGTCCATGCGGTAACTGGCGAGCTTCAGAGTATCCTGGCGCAGGAACATGCTGCCGGGTGTGAGCCTCGCAACCGAGCCTCCGGCCAACCCCTCCGAACCCCGGCTGAGCCACTGTTCGATGTCGCTGTCGAAGTCATCGGCCATGAAGAAGGCGGCACGCTCTTCGATGGGCCGGCTCAAAGTGTTGGCCGCGGCGACGAACTTATCCTTCACGACGGACTGCGCTTCGAGCAGGCGCTTCCAGGGAACATCGAGGGTCGCCAGGAAAATCAAGGCGATCGCGACGAAGGCCGCTTGCGAAGCCCTGCGATTGCGCAGAGCTTCTCTGATGAAGGCGGAAGTTGACGGACGCGAATCGTTGAGGCGGCGGTAGCGCAGCGGGCTATCGATTTCCCAGTGCTCGGAATCGTCGTCGTCACGATTGCGAGACCCATGCTTCCGCCCGGCTTGGTCGCCGGCCATCTCCGCCCGCTCCCACTCGCGCGATGGGTCGTATGAGCCTGATTTGCGCTTCGAAGCGATTTCGAGGCTGACAACTTCCGTCCACGATGGGCGGCCTGCCGCTGAGGCGCCTGAGCCTAGAACCTCGTTCAGCGTCGGCAGGGAACCCGCGGGCCGGCGGCTCTCGAATTTCGGAATCCCTAGCCGTTCCCGATTCACTTGCTCCGCGCCGGTCACCGTGGCGGAAGTCAGGCGGGGATTGGGAGCGATGACGTTGTGGCTTGCGAAATCGGTTGGGCGGCTGGACCCAACGCCGGGATCGCCGGGGCGTTTCTTCGTGCTGCCGAGCGGCACTCGGCCGTCCCCGCGCGCGCCGCGGGAACCAAAGCGTGCTTCCCTGGGGTTTGGCAGGAAGGGATTCCGGGGTTCAACCGGCCGTTCTCTCCCCTTACTGTTGTCCGCGCTCATGTCGCAGGGCTTGCACTCTTCCCGGCTGCTGGAAAAAACACCACTGGTCAGATTCTAATATCCAGATCGCCCTATATGCAATGTAGCTTTGGTACCAACTTTTCGTAAGTGTACAGCCGTAGTGCGATTTTTGATCCACCCGTACCATTCCGGGTGGTACTACAGTCATACAACGGCCATTACCGGGTCGCGCCCAGGGGCTGTGCGCGCGCGATCCTAGCGACTTTCCGAGGATTTCTCATGCTCGGAAGAGAGGTTTTCAAAGAGAAAGACCCCGCCTTTGCCGGCCACCACGACATCACGATCACCGTCGCCGTCGAGATCGACGACAGGGATCTGCATGCCTCCGCCGACCCGGCCTCCATAGTGGATGATATGACGCACCCAGGCGCCCGTCACAGGCGGCGCCTGCTCGTACCAATACAGCCCGAGGACTTCGCGGCCGCCCTTGTCGTGCCCGTTGTGCGCGTACAGGCGTTTGCCGGTGACGATCTCCGGATGTCCGTCGCCGGTCAGGTCCGCCATCGTCATGGCGTGCGCCTGTGACCAGGCGTCGTCGATCAGGCGCTTGGTCCAGCGTGGAGCGGCGGCTGCCGCGGCTGCCTGCTCGAGCCAGAAAACGCCGTAGTCATGCGCCATGGTCGTGACAATATCGTTAACGCCGTCCGCGTTCACATCATGCACGTAGAGGAAACCGGCGCGTTCCTCGACATCGTACTCGGCGCGATATTCCCAGACGCCGGCACGAGGATCGGCGGGCGCCTTGAGCCAACCCTTCGGCGTGAGAATATCGTTGCGCCCGTCTCCATCGACATCGCCGGCGCCGATCCCATGGCCGAAGCTTTTCTCGCTGACTTGATGCTTGACCCAGGCGAATGAGCCGGGCTTCCTGACGACCTCATACCAAGCGGTTCCGTTCTCAGCCCCGCCGAACTGCGGCAACACCTCGGCCGCTCGGCCGTCGTTATCGATATCGACAAGCAAGGCGAACTCGACAGGCGCGCCTGAGTCGATGACCGCTTCCTCCCAGACTCCATCCGGCTTTCCCGGGTTGCGGAACCAGGCGATCTTGCGGCTCATATAGCTGACGCTGATGAGGTCGACACGCCCATCGCCGTCGACATCCAAAGGCAAGTCGCTGAAGTTGTCGACGTAATTGCTAATGGTGGGAAAGCGGCGGAATTGGCGCTTGCGCCACGAAGGCGCTTCATACCAGTTTTCCCCGGACACAATGTCAAGACGCCCGTCTCCGTTGAGATCGGCGACAGCGCAGGTTTCGTTGCGGCCAAGATCGAGAACGTGCTTGCGAAACGGGATTTCGCCGGAAACCTGCGCGCCTAACGGAATACTGTCAGCACAAGCGATCGCCAACAAGCCCAGCACGGCGAAACCACGGAGAATGCCGTTGTGCATATCAAGGACCCCTTTCTATCGAGCGCTCGGGCAAAGAAGTTGCGATGACGCGATTGGCACAGTCCCCATTGTTCCACAGGCCTCGGGACCCGTCAGGCGAATTCGCGAACTCGCAACGCCCCAAATCCGCCGGCAAGAAGAAACCCTGAGGGGGAACTTGGTTTGAGGAGAACGCCGGCAGGCTGTTCAAGCGCCGCTCGCGCCGGCCGGGGCATTCACCCAGCGGGTGTGAGGCTCAAGCCCGTTTGGGGTAAGGCCCCTGGAAGGGGCCTGCTCATTCTGTCGCTGGGCAATGTACCAGGCGTAAACGCCTGGCCTAGCCGAAACCATGGCCCGTGAACGGGCCAAGGATGGCTAGACGTCGAGCTTGAATCGATGGGCAGCGTGCAGCCCGATGCTTACCGACGGATTTGGGTCGCAACGTAGCACGGAGCGGAGAGCCGAGGCTAGAATGAATCGCTCACGGTTTCGGGCGAGTCCGCGCCCAGCCGCGAGTCGATCAGGGAGAGATTCGATGCAGCCACAGTTCATCCGTATCCGCAGCCGGGTCATTAACCTCGCGGCGGTGTCCTATTTTCGGTTCTACGAGGAATCCGACCGTATTGACATCCGGTTGCTGGGCCCATCCGCCGACGTTACTCTCACGATGAGCGTGGAAGGAGAAGAGGCGGCGCCGGTCCGAGAGTTCATCCTTCAATCCGGGCTGGTGAACGATCTGCGCCCGCCGGCCTAACCTGCCGCTGCAAGGTTTTCGGGCGCTGAGGAGCGCGATCTAACGTGACGGCATGCTGGACAATGATCGAGCCTGAAACCAGCCGGGGCCGCAGAGAGTTTCTTGCTTTCGCGGCGTTGTCTCTTGGCTGCGGCCGACCACCCGCCTCCGGCGGCCAGCCGCCCGCCTTTCTGTCCGATCACGCGGCAACCTACTCACGAAACCCGCGCGGCGCCTGTCTTGAATGGTTCGCGCAATCGGGTTTCGGCTTGTCGTTTCAGTACGGCGTGTACAGCCAGGTAGCGCCTGATCCGTGGGTTCGCTTCAACAGGGGTATCTCCGCAACGGACTACGACAAACTGCAGCAGAGTTTCACGGCCGAAGGTTTCGACGCGGCTGCGCTCCTGGCGCTTGCCCGAGAGTCCGGCGCCAGGTACGTGCGGTTTCCGGCGCGGCTGTGGGACGGATTCAGCTTATTTCGGACGAACGAAACATCGTTCACGAGCTTGAGCGCGCCCGCCGGACGCGATCTCGTCGGCGAGATGACGGACGCCTGCCGCGGCGCGGGAATGGGGTTGTTTCTCGAATATGCGTACGGGCTTGATTGGCGGCACCCGTACTTCTATCCAGCCGACTCTGTCCAACTGGACTGGCCCGAGGCGCATTTGCCGAACGATGAGGGCGCTGTCCGGCGGTTTGAACAGGACGAGGATTTCACCGAGTACATCAAGTACGCACACGTGCAACTGAAGGAGATCCTGTATCGATACGTGCCCGTTGCCGGTATCGCGCTGACGCCTGTAGTGGGCTACTACGCACGTCCGGAGCTATTCCCTCTCGTGACAGCCTACGAGATCATTCATGAGGCCCAGCCACAGGTCTTGCTGTCATTCGAGCAAGGGGCGAGCGGCGCGGAAGACTTCACTTCGCTGCGCGGCGCGGCCGGGGCTGAGTCACGGGGAGGCCGCGCGGCTGAGCAAGCTTGGCGGCTGAATGCAAGCAAGCCCGCCGAACTGTTGCGACCGTTTGATCAGAACGCCGCTGAGGCCGAGACTGATTCGGGACTCCCGGCGAACGTGGCTCGGGGCCTGGAGCTTCAACTCGAGGCGGATGGATCGCTCGACCGGTCGGTGCGAGAAAGGCTGCTGCAACAGAAGGCGGGCTGAGGGGAACGAATCAGCAAGCACACACGACGTTGAGCAGCTACGGCCGGTTGCGGGTAGCGTCTTTCCCTTCAAAAAAATACGCGATGCCGGCGTCAATGGTCCAATCGTAGCCGGGTCTCTCCCGCAGTACGATCTGGGGGATCGTTTGCTCGTCGTTACCCACGTGGTCGGGATGATGGGCGTGGTAGGCGGCAAGCGCCATCCGTGGCCCGTAGCGCGCTATTGTTCGACGGGCGCCTTCCAGGGCGCGGCGTTCACCGCCTTCAATATCCATCTTGATGAAATCCACTCTCTCGAGGCCAAGTTCCTCGACCACCTGATCGATCGTGACGGCGCGCACCTGAAGCTTGCCACCCTCGGTGACGGCTGACTGGGCCGAAGCGTAGCCATGATCCGGATGACCAAGCAATTCAAAGCCCGCCGTGCCGGGGGCCTCCAACGCGGCCGCTTTGATGATCGTGACCCGGCCCTGCCCGATCTCAGCCGCGAAGGTTTCTTCCAAACAAGCATGGTTCACGGGTTCGGGCTCGAAGGCGACCACACGGCTCGCACCATGATTGATCGCGGCGCGTGTAAAGGTACCTAAATGACCTCCTACGTCCAGAACCACATCACCCTGTTTCACGGCGACTTTGCCGTTCATATAGATCTGATCGAAAATCTGTTCCTTGAAGAGCAGCTCCAAAATAAGATCGTCAGTCAAGCGTCCCCAAAAAGAACCTAGCGTGGGCATGCTGTAGAGGGCCGGGCAGGGGCCGTCTTGTCCGGCGAACCGGCTGACCTGGACATCTCCGGTAACCCAACTCGCGGGCCCTGTTCCATCGCTGCCGGGCGCCATGGCATTCAGGACTTCGTTCCAAGACAGGAAGGCCGGCTGTTGCTGAGTCTTAAGCTGAACCAGTCTCCAGCGCCACGCAATCTGTGTGCGGAAGCTCGCCAGTAAGACGCCGGCAACCAAAAACATCAGTAGCATGATGATCCTGCGTTGCGCGAATACCTTACCCATTGAGGCGGTCTCCCTTCCAGCTTTCTCAGACTAGCAACAAAGGGCTTGTTTCGAACGAGTGTATTGCGGTACAACGAGTGGACCCCTTGACGGGCTTCGGGAGGCTTCGATGATTCGAGTCAGCGACTACTCTTTGAATTATTCTCGGGCGCTTGCGGATGGCAAGTTCACGATCTTCGATTTTCTCAAGCAGTGCCGCAAGTACGATCTGGAGGCGGCCAGTCTTCACGTCCGCGATCTGCCATCCGTGTCGTCGGGCTATTTGAAGCAGGTGCGCCGAGCCTATCTCGACAACGGCTTATCGATGTCGATGTTTACCGTCTCTACGAATTTCGGCAACCCCTCCGGAGGGGAGCGGGCGGAACTCGAAAAAGCCTACCAGTCAATTGACGTCGGCATGTTCTTGGGAGCGCCGATTCTGCGTGTTTTCGCGGGGTCCCCGAAAAACGAAGCCGACCGCGAGGACGCTTTCAAACGGGCCGTCGCCAGCCTTCGGAACGTTTGCGAACAGGCCGCCGAGCAGGGCATGACGGTCGGCCTGCAGAACCACAACCATGGGGCGCTGGCCCGTACGGGTGAGGAGATGCTGCGTTTCATTCGCGAAGTGAACCACCGGAGCTTCACGATCCTGCTCGACACCGGACAGTTCGCGGGCTCTGGAGGCGCCAGCGGCCCGGTGCCCGACGAACTCAAGGGGACCGACTTCATGGAAAGCATCCGCATGTGCGCCCCCCTGGCGCGTCATGTCCGCACGAAGTTCTACAACCCGCGCGCGGATGGTTCCGAGCCCTACATCGACTATCCGAAAGTGTTCGATATTCTGCGCGGCGTCCACTATGGAGGAATCCTCGATATCGTCTACGAGCCGAACAGTCACGGCGGCGACCCGATTGAGAAGGCGATGCCGCGTATCGTGAAATACCTCAAGAGCCAGGTACAGTGCCAGGCGTAGACCGCCCGACGGACGAAGAAGCGCCGCCGCTGTTGGGTTCCTGGCGGCGGGCCTACGCGGCCGTCCTGCTGCACTTGGCTTTTTGGATTCTTGTCTTCTACCTGTTTACCGTCCGTTTTGATCTGTCCTGATGAGACCGGTTGACTGGATCGTACTGGCTGCTTCCTTGGCCGGTATCATCGGCTACGGTCTTTACCGCGCCCGGGGCAGCACGAGCGTCGAATCGTATCTGCTCGCCGGGCGGACGATGCGCTGGTGGGTGATCGGCCTCTCGATCATGGCCACGCAGGCCAGCGCCATCACCTTCATCGGCACGACCGGACAGGGCTATACCGACGGGCTGCGCTTCGTTCAGTTTTACTTTGGGCTGCCGATCGCGATGGTCATTATCTCGGCGGTCGTTGTCCCGCGGTTTTTCCGCGCGAACGTTTACACGGCCTACGAGTATCTCGAAACGAAATTCGACTCGAAGACCCGCACTTTGGCCAGTTTGATCTTCCTGATCCAACGCGGCCTCGGCGTGGGGCTGGCGCTGTACGCCCCCTCGGTCGTGCTCTCGGTCATCATGGGTTGGCCCGAACCGGTGACGATCGCGACGATGGGCGCGCTGGTTATCACCTACACCGTCATCGGCGGCATCAAGGCCGTGATGTGGACCGACGCGCAGCAGATGATGGTGATGTTCGCCGGGATTGTCGCCGCGTTTCTGGCGGCCGTGTGGAGGCTGCCGCCGGATATTTCGTTCTTCGACGCGATTCACCTGGCCGGGATCACCGGGAAGATGCAGGCGGTTGACCTCGATTTCGATTGGCAAAACCGCTACAACCTGTGGTCGGGGCTGATCGGCGGTTCCTTCCTGGCGCTCTCCTACTTTGGCACGGACCAGTCTCAAGTCCAGCGCTACCTGACCGGCAAGTCGATCCTGCACATGCGGGTCAGTTTGCTGTTCAACGCGGTCGTCAAGGTTCCGTTGCAGTTTGTGATTCTGCTGACGGGCGCTCTCGTGTTTTCGTTCTTCGTATTCGTGGAACCGCCGCTGCTGTTCAATCCGGTCGAGAGCGCCCGCATGGAGGCGCGGCAAGACACCGGGTACGCCGCGATCGAGAGCCGCTACCGCGGCGCCTGGGTGGAGCGAAGCGCGGCGGCGCGGCGGGCGGCGGCTACGAGGAATCGCGGAGATGAGGCTGCCTTCGCGCGGGCGAACGAGGAACTCAGCGCCGTCCGGCAACAGGCGATTGCCTTCGTTGAGGAAACGAACGGCGGCGCCACGTATAACGATACGAACTACATCTTCCTGCGCTTCGTGCTCGGATACCTGCCGGCCGGCTTGGTCGGACTTGTGATTGCGGCCGTCTTCGCCGCCGCGATGTCGACGATTTCAGCGGAGCTCAATTCGCTCGCCACGGTTACGGTGATCGACCACTACCGGCGATACATGGTCACGAACAGTTCTGACGCCCACTATACACGGGTCGCTAAAAGCGCAACGGCGTTTTGGGGGATCTACGCCACCGTCTTTGCGAGTTTCGGCGGCCAGCTTGGTTCCCTGATCGAGGCGGTGAACATCGTGGGCTCCCTGTTCTACGGCTCGATGCTGGGCGTATTCGTGCTCGCATTCGCGCCGTGGCGGGTTTCAGGCAGCGGCGCCTTCACGGGCATGCTGGCCGGGCTGGCCGCGGTTGCCTGGACGGCCTCGTCCAGCGACATTTCATTCCTCTGGTTCAACCTTGTCGGCTGCGTCGTGACCGTTGCTGTCGGCTACGCTGTTGGCCGCCGGACACAAGTCTCGACGTAACCAACGCTGTATGAGCTGGGGCGAGCGGCGTTAAGGCGCCACGGCCTGTGCGTCGCGCTCCGCTTCCGGATCGGAGGGGCGAATGAGGACTCGCCACTCGGGAAGGTGCGGGACTCGGATCTCGCGCGAGAACTCCGGCGGATAGCGGGAAGCGATCGGGGGATGGTGTATTGGAAGGCCGATGTATCTGACTCCTTCCGGGATACCTTCGCGGAAGTGTCCTTCGGTGACCGGGAATCCCGCCAGTTCGCGGTCGAACATGCCGTAGGAGAAGTGATACAGCTTCCCTTCCGCCATCAGAGTCGGCAAGGGATGCCAGGGGTAGTAAACCTCGCCCGGATGAGCCCGCGCGAAGTCGTAGGCTTGCTGCTGACAGTTACCGGAAAGATCGGCGAGTCCCTTACGGACTTCGTGGATGCTGGGCGGCAGGTTTGAAACGGCTAGGGCGATGCCGACCGCCAGGAGCAACATCTTCGCTCCCCCTGCGGCTGTACCCGCGCCCTGATGGGCCGGCTTCGTGGAAAGTTCAACCAAACTCAAAGTCGCCGCGGCCGACACAAAGTAAGTGGCGTAGGCAAGAACATTGGCCGCGCCTCCGATTTTGACGCCGCCAATAATCGCGGCGGGCAAACCGGCCACCCCCGCCATGAACAGGATGATCCAGCGATGCCGGATGATCGCGGCCAGCCGCTGCTCGCGTGCCCCTTCCGGGCGAACGATCGACAACAGCACGGTGAACGCAATCATGACGAGCGGCAGGGTCAGATCCGCAACAAGGCGCTTGTACTGAGTCATCGCGCTGAGAGCGAAAGCCCGCGCGGACAAGGGGCCCGGCGCGTCCAATGGGCCCTGCTGAAAGTGACCTCTTGGCACCGTGAACATGTTGAACACGAGATGCTCCCAGCCGAACGCAAGGACCATGCCGCCCGAGACAACGACGCCGGCTAGCGCCAGCCACCCCGCGAAGCGCCGCAGCGCCGCCAGGCCGTGGTTGAGAAAAACATAGAGCAGCATCGCTGGGATCAAGAACGCCGCCGGCTGCTTCGCCCAGCAAGCCAGCACGGCGAGAACGGCCGCGGCGGGCAGGATGAGGCGCTTTCGGGGATCGTAAAGGCAGAGCAGACCGCACGCGGCGGCCGTCAGCCCGAGAGCGGGCGGGTCGGCATGAACCCAGAACCCCGTCCAGAACGACGACATGCCGAGCGAGAGCAGGCAAAAGCAGAGCAGCCCAACGATCGAAGGGGCAAGGGATCGGGCGTCGCGAACCCGCCCCCCCAGATACATCCAGGCAACCGGCCCGAAGAACAGAAGCATCGAGATCGATGAACCAGCAACGAGAGCGCCCGTCGGGCTCGACGCCAGGGTGGCCGGCAAGTACGCAAGCGCCATCACGGGACCGTAAATCATCCCGATGATGGGGCCCGTCGAAGGGCCGTAGTAAAGCTCGTAACCGTGCGTAAGAGCAAAGGCCGGAGTCAGCCGATTGCCCGTCCAAAGGCAACCGGATTGGGAGACCGCATCGCCGAACTGGCCGAGAAACTCGAATGCGGTGAGGACGCACAGCGGCGGCATCACCAGCGCCAAGAGCCGATCGAGCAGCGGCCAAGACGCGACCGTCCGCGCTCGCCACGCGCCCCACAACGCGGCGGCGCCGAAAATCAGTGCGAAAGTCAGCGCGACGAAGATTCCGTTCATGAGAGCAAACTACGGTTCAGGATGATTCCCGTCTAACGAATGGACATCGTCCCGGCGGCGAGACCCGGCAGCTTCTCGGCTGCCGAATAGGCGCCGGACGAGGCCTTCTCGGTAGCGTACAACACAACACGATGACGCGATTCCGCGCCTTTGCTTGAGGTGAGGTCACGCGGATCGAGCAGCGGGGAACGACGACCGCGAGGTCCGGCCCGCCTCCTCAAGGCAAATCTTCAGGTGGGCGGCGGTGGCGGGTCGTTTGCTCGTAGCCATAGGCGATGCGGATCAGCGTGGGCTCGGAAAACGCATCACCCAGGATCTGGAGGCCCGCGGGCAGACCCGCGACGAAACCCATGGGAACCGTGATGGCGGGAAAGCCTGTGGGCGGAGCCAAGTGATTGCTGTTGTTGCCGTGCGGCGTATTGAGATCGCCGATCAGCCGCGGTGGATGATTCCACGTCGGGTAGACGAGCGCGTCCAGTCGGTCTTTGGCAAGCGCTTCACGGACGGCCGCTCTTAAGCGATCGCCCCAGGCGCGCGATTCGCCGCAGAGCTCACCGTCGGGCGGCATCTCCTGCTTCTCATGTTCTTCCAGGGTGTCGCGAACGGAGGGGTGGAACTTCTTTGACTCCAGAATTTCGGTCAGGTTCTTAAACGGCGCGCCGGGGCCGAGACTCTTTAGATACTCGTTCAGATCAAATTTGAAAGCGCGGCAGCTCGGCCTGTTTTCCGCAAGTTCGTGGTAGCCGGGAATCGCAGCAGGGTCGACAACCTGAGCGCCGGCCTGCTTCATGTCGCTGAGTGCTTGCTCGAACAGCGCGACGATTCGCGGGTCGGCTTCCTCTGTAAGGAGGTCGCGGGCAACGCCGATGCGGGCGCCCGCGAGCCCGTGAAGAACCAGAGATTCCAGATACGTGGCGGATTTCTTCCCCTGCGACACAGCCGTGCCCGGATCGGCGGGATCGTGCCCGGCAATGACATCGAATACGCGGACGGCATCTTCGACGGTGCGTGCCATGGGACCGCCGATATCCGCGAACAGGTTGAGCGGAACGATGCCATCGCGGCTCGTCAGCCCCATCGTGGATCGAATGCCGACGAGGGCCGTGTGCGACGAAGGTCCCCGGATGGAGTTGCCGGTGTCGGTGCCCAGGCCGACCGCCCCCAGGTTCGAGGCAACGGCGGCGGCCGTGCCTCCGCTCGAACCCGCCGGCACGCGGCGCGTGTCGTAGGGATTGCGGGTGTACCCGGGAAGCATCGACCCGACGGTTTGATAGGCGCTAAAAGCGAACTCGGCCATGTTGGACTTGGCGATCACGATCGCGCCGGCTTCGCGAATCTTGCGCACCTGGAAGGCGTCATCGGGCGGAATCGAGCCGGCCAGGGCGAGCGATCCGGCCGTTGTGGGCATATCGGACGTATCGTAATTGTCTTTGACGATCATCGGCACGCAGTGGAGAGGGCCGCTGAGTCCGTCCGCTTCGAATCGCTCCTGGAGCTCACGGGCGCGCTGTAGCGCGCGGGGATTGACGCGGATGATCGAGTTGATCGACGGGCCCTGCTTGTCATAGGCGTCGATCCGCGCCAAGTACATGGCCACGAGTTCGGGGCAGGTCAGCGCGCCGCCGGCGAAGGCCCGGTGGATGCCGGCGATTGTGGCTTCCTGTATCGCGAAGGTTGATTGTGGCTGGGACGCAGTGGTTTGGGCTAACAGGTTCGTTGCCGCGAATAGAAGCGCGGAAAACCTTACTAAGCGCCGAGCGATTCTCACGTCAGTTGCCTTCGACGACAGGCGCGATGATGCGCGACGGGTATTGTCGGGTGTGATAGATGGTGTTCTCGGCGATGACCGTTTCGGCGGGCGGCTCGATCGTCATGGGCCCGCCGGTATTGGGGTTCGGCTCGTAGAACTCGGCTCCGGTGCTTGCGACGGTGACGCGGATGCGGTGGCCCTTGTTGAAGATCTGGCTGAGCGAGTGGATGTCGAAAGCGAATTTGTAGACCGTGCCGGGCTCCATGAAGACCTCGCGATCGAAACCGTCGCGGAAGCGCGCGCGCTGAATCTTGTCCATGATGAGAATCGAGCGGCCGTCGGGATAGACGTCCGAGAGGCGGACAATGTAGTCGGTGTCTTTGACGCTGCTGGAGATGTAGAGTTCGACTTTGACGCCGCCGGTCCATTCGACCGCCGTGGTGAGCGGCTCGGTGGTAAAGGTTTGAGTTTCGGAATGCTGCTCGTAGGCGCGGGCGTCGCTGGCGCCGGGGAAGGCGCGAACCGGTATGGGGGCCGGGTGGGCGGGGTCGCTTACGTACTTCGTGTTCGCGTTAGCGGACGCAGGCTTG
>Ga0214472_10006600_pt1 | contig 12154 bp, 10 predicted proteins | sample RVTome_6_FD_207662 | JGI IMG/M metagenome (GOLD analysis project Ga0214472, IMG submission 207662) | Soil microbial communities from uranium-contaminated site in the Upper Colorado River Basin, Wyoming, United States - RVT140D175 | ecosystem: Environmental > Terrestrial > Soil > Contaminated >... | reverse complement strand
AAGAGGATGAAGAAGACATTGGCGATGACCATGGTGGTCTGCATCGCGGCGTGCCGCGGGATCTGTCCGGACCTAGCGAAGTAAAAACCGATCCAGAGGCCGACGAGCATGATGATCTGGGCGACCACATTGATGTCCGCGGCGAGCCGCGCGCCGAGAAGGGCTTGCATGGTCACCTCCAAGAAGTGCGGGTGAGGTTTTTAGCCAAAGATCCAAACGCAACCAGACGGGAAGAGCTTACACGTTCGGCCCCTCGCTCCCGGGCCCGGATTGTCTGGGCCGAGGAAGGGCCAGTGCCAGGGAACCCCGAACACCCCCGTCGTGCTCTCTGCGCCAGCACCCGCAGGTCCCGAGCGACATTGGCGGGAGCGGCGGGGCCCCTCGGCGAGCGGCGGCCTGGGAAACCGAGGCGCGATCCGTGCCGGGCATCTTTGCAGGGATCGTGAACACGGAGGGACCCTGGCCGTAAGCCACCGCGCAGGGTCGCCGCGGGAGCCCCGGAGCGAGGGGCCAAGGGTGCTGTGGCTGTCGCGCCATCCCGGACAACGGGTGGAGGTGGCCAGTGCCCGCTCGACCAGAATGGCAGGTCTCTCGCAACGCGTCGTGCTCTAGCTCACGTGGCGGCCACCCGGCTCCATGCTCAGCACAACGCCCTCCAGCGACGTGATGAGGATCTTCCCTGCACGCAGCTCAAAAATGGCGGTTTCCTGTGTCACACTCTTAATGGTCTGGCGATTGATCGTGATTACCTCAACGACCTGATCCGTGACCCGTGCCCTTTTCCCCCCAGGTGCAATTTCAATCTTGAGCTCCTCCCGATGATAGGTGTACTCCGTCGCCGCCGAGAACCCTTGCTGCAAATTGGTCCGGTATTCCTGCACATTCATCCGGATGATCTGCCTTCCGGTGGGCCCCGGAATATTTAGGGTGATGACACAATCGGGTGCGAAGTGAATCACGATCCCGTCCACATTCCGTTGCCTGGTAGCAGTGTCAACGGAGCTGATGATGGAACGGATGCGATCATCGGTTATGTCCCCGGTGTCGGCCGGGGATGCGTCTGCGAGTGGCAGCAGCAGGAAGAGGAGGAAAAAGCGTATCGCGTGTCTGTGTCGCATTCGTGCGCCTCCTTTATGCACCATGGTGTGCGGGTTCTCACTCTTCGTCGCCGGGCTCGCGCCCATCACGCCCGACTCTCAACTGCGCCCAAGGAGAGGAGGAACAACAACCGGGCGACGAGGCCGCACGCACCGGCGACGTGGAGCAGCATCACCGGGACAACAGCAGCACGTCGAGGAGCGTGACGGTGAACAGGGTGAGGCTGATGAGCCCATTCACATTAAAGAAGGCAAAATCCAGCCGCGCGAAGCCGTGGCGGCGCACCGTGGCGTGCTCGTACCCCAGCAGGCACCCGATGACGCCCAGCCCCAGGTAATAGAAGGCACCAAGTTCGAGGAGCCGTCCCACGATTCCGAGGAGGACGGGGACCGCCACGTGGAAGAGCAGGCTCACCCGCATCCCGGCCCTGCTCCCGAATTTCGCCGGGATCGAGTAGAGGCCGTGGGCGCGATCGAACTCGACGTCGGCCAGAGCGTACAGAATATCAAAGCCGGCCACCCAGAACAGGACCGCGGCTCCCAGGACCACCGGGGGCAGCTCCAGGCGCCCCGCAACGGCGATCCAGCCTCCGATCGGGGCACCGGCGAGGCACAGCCCGAGGATCAGATGCGACCAGGAGGTGAACCGCTTCGTGTACGAATAGAACACGGTCAGGGCAATGGCGACCGGGGAGAGGAACAGACAGAGGCGGTTGAGTTGCGCGGCGGCGAAGACGAGCACGAGGAAGGACAGGGCTGCAATCACCCGAACGGTCAGGGGTCGGATCAGGCCGCGGGCCAGGGGGCGGGAGGCGGTGCGGGGATTTTTGGCGTCGAGCTCCCTATCCGCAAGGCGATTGACCGACATGGCCCCGGTCCTCGCCCCGACCATCGCCACCAGGATCCACGCGATCGTCCCGCCGTCCGGGATCCCGCGGGCGGCGAGGACGGCCCCGGTGAATGCGAAAGGAAGGGCGAAGACGGTATGCGGAAACTTGATGAGCTCCAGGAAGAGGCGGAACTGCTGCAACCGCCCGACCGATCGCGACACGCTATCCACGAGAGCCCGCCTTTTGTCCCTGATGGATGCTCACGATCCCGAAGGTGAGGGGACGGACGGCGACCGGCGCAAAGCCCGTCTGCTCCATCAGGACCCGCAGCCCGTCGGGCGACAGGAATCCATCCACGGAGGTGGGAAGGTATTTGTAGGCCGCCCGGTTGCCCGACACGAGGCCCCCGATGGTGGGGAGGATTCGATGGGAATAGATCCGGTACAGGGGCCCGAAGAGGAAGGAGCGAGGGGTCGAGAACTCCAGGATGACGGCCCGCCCCCCGGGTTTGAGGACCCTCGCCATCTCCGCCATCCCTCGCCGCTGATCGGCGATGTTCCGGACCCCGAAGGCCACAATGGCGCCGTCGAACGCGGCGTCGGCAAAGGGGAGGCGCTCTGCCGGCGCCGCAACGAAGCGAATGCGATCCGCCACCGCGTTCCGTTCGGCCTTCTGCAGTCCCAGGACGAGCATCGGTTCGCAATTGTCCACGGCCACCACGCGCGCACTGGGCACCTGGCGGAGCACTTCCAGCGCGACGTCGGCGGTGCCGGCACAGAGGTCGAGGACGGTGCCCTGCGGAGGGATGTGCGCCTGGGCGACCGCCACTCGCCGCCAGTAGACATCACGGCGGAGACTGAGGAGGCGGTTCAGCAGGTCGTATCGATGGGCGATGGAGCCGAACATGCGCCGGATTTCCGCCCGCTTGGCCGCGCTCGGATCTCCCTCCACGGCAGACACCTCCTCCCGCGGCTCTCAACGCCCCCGCCGCGCCCGCGCTTACCGAGTCTCGTCGGCACGCGCGCGCCCGACGGCGGCCTCCACCCGCTCCAGCACTACTTCGCAGAGTTTGGGATGTATCCCGAGCGGTTCGGTGATGGTCCACCGTACCCCCGGGTGTTTCTTCGCCGCCTCGGCAACCAGGCGCGGGATGTCCTCGTTGTAGTGCGACCCGGGGGCCAGGAGATAGGGGTGGACGATGACCTCGTGCGCCCCTGCGGCGACGCACACGTCAAAGCCCTGGGCAATCGTAGGCTCGGCGATCTCCATGTGGGCATAGTGAACCACAGCAAAGCCGGATCGTCCCCGAAGGATTTCGGCTACCTGGACGAGGACGGCATTCGCCTCGTCCCGCCGGCTCCCGTGATCTATCAACAACAACGCGCGCTTCACCTTCGCCTCCCGACCGGCCCACCCGAGATACGTTCAGTAGCTAACACACGGCGTGGCCCGGGTCAAGGCCATCCGGCGTGTCCGGCACCTCCACGGATGATGAGCGTCGAGGATACAGCCGTTCGGGAGACCGCGTCGGAGGAGGGAGGTTCGCTCAGGGAAGGACGGGCAACACCCGTTACTTCTTCAACCGCCGCTCCAACTCCTGGCTGATCCGAATCGAGGCGTCCTTGTCCCCGCGGCCCACCTCGATCTGAACGAACGTGAACGTCAGGCCGCGCGGCTTCAGCGTCACTTCCACCTCGGTGCCATCCGCCCGCTTGGCCACGACGCGACCACCGAGCTGATCCTTCGCCCGCCCTGCAATGCTCAACTCCAGGGCCTGCACCGCCTCGATGGTCGCCTCCCACGTCGCATCCAGGGAGGCCGAAAATTCCTGGGTGAATATCCCGGTGAGGCGATTGTACTCGCCGGGGCCGCTGACGCCAGCCGTGCCGGTGTACGTGGTCATGCAGCCCCCCGTGCCACCGGCCGCCATGATCAGTACGCCTACGACGAAGATGTGCCGTCGCATCGCTCTCCTCCTCCGTCCCCGCGGAGCACTCAAAACCGCCAGGTGAGGCTCAGGGAAACCACGTGCCGATCGTAGTCGAACACATCGAGGTTCGAGCTGTTATCGTCGATCAGGAAATCGAGCGAGACGCTCAGGTCGTGGGGGAGGTCTTTCGTGAGGCTGATCACGTGCTGCAACTCCCGGTCCCGCCGGCGCCTGGTGCCCGGCGCGGTGACCGGGAGCAGTGTGTGCTCATCGGTGTGGTCCCGGAAGTGCACGTCCAGGTCGTACCGCAGCCGGATCTCTCCCCAGGGTAACGTGACCTGTCCCCCCGCGAGAATCCGGTGTCCGACGTAGCTCCAGTTGTCCCCGTCGGCATCCTCCACATCGTACTGGTACCCGACCTTGATATAGTGGCGGTCTCCGGCGAAGCGGAAGAAATGAATTGCGCCGCCCATGTAATTCGTCGCGTCCCGCACCTCGGCAGGGACCACGTTCGCGTCTCGAAAGTCTTTGAGCTGCGTGCGAAAGACGAGCGACGTCGTATGCCCCGGCCCCTCCACCAGGGTGAAGAAGGGCTGGAAGATCGGCCGCTGCACGAAACGGTCGCCCCCGAGCGTGATGTAGTCGTAGGCGACCTGGAGCCCCGCAAAGTAGGGCATCTCTCCGATCGCGCTGCGGTATGTCAGACCGACGGTCCCCGTATGGTCCTGGACATTGAAGTCCGACAGGCGATTGTTGATCGTTTGCAGGAAGCCGTAGGAGACGGTCGCCTCCCAGTCCGCGGTCCGGAGCCACGTATAGGCCAGCCGCAGCGCGGCCATCTCACCCTCGCTCCTGCGGTCCTGCTCGCGAATGACCCGGGCGACGAGATCGCTGCTGGGGTTGGGGACCACCGCGACGTTGTCATCGTAGAAGACCCCGACGCGCACTTCCCCCTGGAACCGCCGCTCGCGCCTGGCGGCGGGCTCGAGCAGACCGCGGAACCGCTCGCCGGGCGAGACGAGGGGTGACGCGGGATTAAGCCGGATGGCCTCGCCCATCTCCTCCCGCGCCTCGGCCGGCAGCTCCAACGCGCCGAGCGTGAGCGCCGTGTAGAAGCTGTTGAGCTGGGAGAAGTTCGCATCGCTCGGGACGTTTGCGCGCAGGAACCGAAGGGCCTCGCGGTACTCCTTCCGCCGGTACGCCATAAATCCGAGGTAGAACCCGAGATTCGGACGCCTCGGCTGCGCCTCGAACACCGCCCGCAGCGGCGGGTCCGCCTCGGCGTAGCGCTGCTCATTGAAGTGGAGCACCCCGAGCTGGAAGGCGACGTCGTGATCCGTTGGACGAAGCCTCCGGGCCTTCTCCAGGGCCGCCCGGGCTTCGGGAAAGCGATCCGTGGCGATGGAGATCAGGCCGAGGTAGTAGAGGGCGGTGACGTTGTTGGGGTCGAGGCGCAGGGCCTCCTGAACTTCTCCGAGGGCAACATCGTACCGCTTGTCGTCAAAGGCGAGGATGGCCCGGCCGACGTAGACCTCCGCGCTGGTCGGGTCTTGGGCCCACGCGTCGCCAGCCTGGCCGGCGATGCAGAGTCCGGTCAGCAAGACGAATACTGCGGCCTGGAGGCGACGTCTGATCACAAGTCTCGTGCCTCCGCCCTGATCAGACAATTTCCCAGGGCGTCAGATCCTTCCGGGGCGCCTCGAAGGTGCTTCGCGAATCGCCCCGGTGCTCGGCATCGACACCGCTTACCGGGATCTTCTGGAATTTACGAAGGCCGAATGGCTGCACATGGGGATGGACCACTCGGCGGTGTGCCCAATGAGGTTACGGCGCGGCAATGTTCACACGGCCGCCTTGCGTCGTCGAAATGAGACTGCCGTTGACAGAGATGTTCCCCAGGGCGGGATTCTTGACCGGATTGGGACCGATAACAATCGATCCCCCGGTCGTTGCGCTGACCGGCAGCCCGCTGAGGACGGCCGTCGGGGCGATGCTGTTGTTGACGATGATCGCATTCCCGCCCATCCCTCCGAACTGCACCAGCGCGCCGCTGACGTTCAGCAGGCTCCCCGCCCCATTCACGCTGACGAGGGGCCCGTTCAGCACGTTGATCCGGCTGCCGTTGATGAGGCTCAACAGGTCCCCGGCGACGATCATCCGACTCCCATCCGTCAGGCTGATGAGGGGCCCGGTCTGCACCGTGATCAGTCCCCGGTCCAACGCCACGATCGGCCCCAGGGCCGTCACGGCACTTTTGAAGAGCTCAATCGTCGAGCCGTCCGTCGTGAGCGTCGTCTGGGCCGTGGCCGAGCCGATCAGCCGGAGGATGGGCAGAGAGGCCTCGAGTAGCGCAGTATCGAGATACAGGGCGTTGCCTCCTGCGGTGTCGCCCGCGCCCTTGAGCACGGCGATTGTCGTCCCATTAGTCGCTTCGAGCAAGCTGCCGACGGGTCGTGCCGCTCCCGGGAACGCCGGGGGGTCAACGCCATTGCCGATAATCGGCTGATCCGTACCGACCCCCGTCGCCGGATCGATGTTGGCGCCTCGAATATTGAACAGGCGGTTCGGACTGTCAAGGCCGGTCGTGTCGGCGGTGCCGACGATGACCGGCCCACCTTCTAACAGGACCACGGGGGCCGCCGAGATCATGACGATGCGGCCCCCGTCCCGAATGTCGATGAGGTCTGCAGCAATCGACGGGTCCGTCCCGATCTCAAGCGGAACGCCCAGCCACACAAGCGGTTCCGAGATCGCGCGAAACGACCCACTCCCCTGGAAAATGAGATCATCGGGGAAGGCGGGATCGACTAGGATCACGTCATCGACGCCAAAAAGGAAGCTTTCTTGATTATCGACCTCGGCGAACCGGAGGATTACGGTCCGGCCGGCCAAGTCGGAGAGATCCGCAAGTACTTCAAAATATTCATCGCCAATGAGATCCCCTTCGTTAGTTCGGAAGAGCATACGGATCACCCCGTCACCAACATGGAAGGGATCCACGAGGGGATCCACGACGATCATGGGGTCAATGAGGTCCACCCGGGCCTGTTGGTTGTTAACGTCAAATGTGAAAATGGGGTCGCCGGTAATGGGGTCTGTCGCTACTACAAAATCTGGAGCCAAATTGCGAATAATGAGCTTAAATCTGAGTACGGCGTTCGGAGGCACTGTGACCCCCTCCTGATAAAGAGCATGCCTTCCCACCGCCGACGAGTCCAGCATCGCCACAAAGTCCCCCTCGGGTGGCGCGAACACTACAAAACTGTTAGCCGGGAGCGGAGAAACCGTCCCCGTCTGCTTGAAAAAGGTCTGGTCCGTTGCACCCTCGTCAACAACCGTCCAGCCTGGGAAATTCCCATCAACACCAATCTCGAAGCCGGGATTGACAATGATATTCGGCCCGGGGATCTTCGCACCTCCCCCACCGCCACCACTCGCCGCGGCTCCCGTAATATCCGCCCCCGTCCCCCCCGCCGTGCGCGGATCAACGGTGATGTCCTTGGCCGCGCTCGTCCCCTCGGCCAGGACCGTCACTCCATCGGCGCCCGTCCCCACCACGGCCGCCATCAGTTCCCCCGCCGTCCGGACGTGCGCCTGAAGGATCCCCCCGCGGTTCGCCTCAGCCGGATGCGCCGCACCCCCCATGGCGAACTCGGCTTCCAGCGCGGCCATCTCCGCCGGCGAGACGGTGCTGATCGAGATGACCGCCGTGCTCGTCATGGCCACGCGCTGCCCCTTGCACAGGGTGAGGGGCGCCCGTCCCGGAACTGCAATGACGCAGCACTCATCGACGACCGTGTACCGGCTGATGCCCGTCTTGCGATCGTGCTCGGCGACAACGACCGTCCCCCGGATGCCGGCGACCGCGTTCGGCGTGCGGATCTCGATCTCATCGCCGGGCTTCATCAGCTTCGGGACCACGATAACCCGGATTTTTCCATCGGACAGGTCGTAGATCGTCTTGGAGCCGCCGGTGGGAAGGACCTCGGACCGCACTTCGAAACGCGTCAACTCCCGGACCGTGACGCTGCTCCGCCCGCCGAAGAGCATCCGCGCCATCGACTCCTCCCCCGTGTTCACGGTATCGCGGAGGAAGAGCTCGTCTTTGAACTGCAGCGAAACCGGGGTGGTCGCTTGACGGATGAGATCCACCTGGCCCTGCACTTGGGTGACGACACCGGCGGCGGTGGGCGGCTGGGCGAGGGCGGTCAGGGGGAGCAGGAGCCAGAAGAGCGCGACCCACGCACAGCCTGCGGGGCGACGGCATGCTCCATCCACGGCCTGTCCTCCTCTGGTTAACGTATGCTACGCGGTCATATAGAAATTGCCTGTCCCTGTCAAGCCAAATGTGCCTGACAGTGGCCGGCGCACCCGGTCATCCCGGCACCGCACTCGTGGCCAGACGGGTGACGACCTCCTCGAGGATCCGTTGCTCCTCGCCGCCGAGGCCGAGGAACTGCACACCCGACTCGTCACCCCGGCTCCAGGCCACGCGCGCCCGAATGGCAAATGTCACGGGGCTCTCGGGGAGCTTGAAGCGGATCCCCACCTCCCCATGAAGCGGCAGTGGGCTCGGGCTTCGGACGGCGGCCCCGCCCGTGCTCAGGTTCTTCATCGAGGCGTAGACGGCAAACTCTCGATCGAGGTTCACGGCGATCGGAACCTCCACGGGGACCCGGGGAGCCGTGCGTCGCGGTTCGGTGTCCACGGCGTACACCTCCACCGGGGCCCCGCGGCCCTTCACCTTGAGCTCCCCCAGAGGATGGACGGGGAAGAGATCGCCGATGGCCCGGCGCGTCTCTTCGCCGATGACGATCGCGACCTTGAATTCCTTGGCCAGCCCCTCGAGCCGAGAGGCCAGGTTCACTGTATCCCCGATGGCGGTGAATTCCAGCCGCTGCACCGACCCCATGGTGCCCACGATGGCCTCCCCGGTGTTGATCCCGATCCCGATCCGCAACGGCTCCCCGCACCGGGCGACCCACCGCAATTCCAGCGCCAGCGTCTGCTCCTGCATCTCGAGGGCCGTGCGGAGCGCCCGCGCCGCGTGATCGTCGAACTCCAACGGCGCCCCATACAGCGCCATGATGGCATCGCCGATGAACTTGTCCACCGTGCCGCCGTGCCTGAAGACGATCTCGGTCATGGCGGAGAGGAACTCCTGGAGCAGGGCAGCCACCTCTTCCGGTGCCAGGCGCTCCGCGATGGACGTGAACCCTCGGATGTCGGCGAAGAGGACCGTCACCTGCCGGCGGGAACTGCCGAGGCTCAACCGACCGGGATGACGGACGATCTCCTCCAGAATGGCGGGCGAGAAATAGCGTGAGAGCCTGCGCTTCTCCCGCTCTTCCTGGACATAGTTCCTGAGGACGACGACGCCGTACCCCATGACCAGGGCCGCGGTTGTCGGGACGACCTCGAGCCACAGGCTCCAGAGGAGGAAGGCACCGATGCAGAAAAGGCCGTACGCGGCCGTCAGGCCGGCGATCAGCCCGAAGGCCTTGAGCGGCCGGAAACGAAAGCCGATGAGCGCGGCAGCGGGAGCAGCAATGCATACCAGGAAGAGATGAAAGGAGCGCGGCGGATGCGAGACCGGGTTACCTTGGAGCAGGGTCTCGAGGAGATTCGCCTGGATCTCCACCCCCGACATCCGCTGCTCGCCGGCGAAGGGGGTGGGGAAGAGGTCCTGGAGGCTGGCCGTCATCCCGCCAACCAGCACGACCTTGCCCGCGAACATCTCCGGCCCGACCTCACCGCGCACGACCTGATAATACGGGACCAAGGGAAAGGTCCCGGCCGGGCCACGGAAGTTGATCAGCATCGGCTGCCCCGGCAACCGTGGCTCCGCCGCCCCCGAAACGAGCTGGAAGAGCCGATACGCGAAGCTCAAGCGGAGGGTCCCCTGATGCTCTTGCGCCAGCATCGCCTGGCGGACGAACCCATCCGAATCCAGGAGGACGTTGTTGAAGCCGAACCCCCACGCCCGCTCCCGGATCGACGGGAGGGGAGGATTCAGATTTTCCTTGAGGTAGAGACTCCCCTCGACCTCGCTGAAGAAAGCGGCCAGGACCACGTTGCCGTCTCTGCCGACCGCGACAGCCAGGGCCCGGTCCTCCTGCGGACCGGCCCGGTCCGGCTTGTCGAAGGTAATGTCGAAACCGATGGCGAGTGGGCGTCCTTGACGGACGATATCGATGAGCGAGGCGTGGAGGGATCGGGGCCAGGGCCACTGCAGCTGGAGCTCGTCGAAGGAATCCTCATCGATGGCGACAATGAGGATGGGCGAGCGCGGCTGCTCGGTGCCGCGCATGAGGAACCGGACATCGAGCGTCTTCAGCTCGGGGGCATCGAACAGACCAAGCAGGTACAGCCCACCAAGGACCGCGCCGAGGGTAAGCGCCCAGGCGGCCCGCCACGTCTGTTGCCGCCACCCGGGCATCACCCCGCCTCTTTCACGAGCGCGCTGAGCTCTTGAACCGCCACACGCCCACCTCGCGCCCGCGTCCCTCCCAAGGGGGTTTCAAAAATCAGTCGGGACCTCCTGATGAATGATGGGACCCAACTCCCGGCCCAGGTCCCGGAGCTTCAAGAGGTCGAAGGAAGGGAAGTCGGGCCCCGCCTCCTTCGAGGATTTCCCACGCCGGCTGACCTGGACGACGCCGAACGCTTTCCCTCCGGCGAGCAGGAGGGGGGCGGTCACCATTTTCTGAATTTCAAGTGACCGCTTCTCCTTCCCACGGATCCGCTCGTAGATGTCGAGGTGTCGGACCTGGCCGACCTCGTTGTCGATCCGCCCCCTGCGCGACACCAAGACCTCCCCGGCGATGCTCGATGTGTGCACGGGAAAGACGTTGGTCCTGCCCGCGTAGTGCGGGACCGGATACGCGAACCGAAGCAGTCGCCCCTGATCCTTCACGAGGAGGATGGCCACATCCTCGGGACCGACCGCAAAGGACTGGGCCAGGCAGACACCGGTCCGGCTGATCAGCCGCTCGAACAGGTCCGGGCTTGACGTCCCCGCCTTCTGCCAGCCCTCGAGGTCGCGCCGGATCTCCTCCGGGACCCGCTCGGCCACGCGTCTGACCAGCGCCCGTCGATCAGGGTCCCGCAGCCTCTCGTCGCTTCGCCGATCCATCCCGGATCGGCGGTCGCGGAGCGCGGTCTCTGTGATCACCCGCGGCTGCATTGCCCCCTTCTTGAGCACGCCCCACTCTCCTCGCAAAAAAGAAATTAACCCAGCGCCGACCCGCCCCCTGCTTCCCCAAACGGGTCCCAAGTATCGCCCAGGGAGTCAGCCCCTGTCAAGCGCGGAAGACCGTGGATTCAGGACAGACGACGGCACTTCAAGAAGGGCGGATGTGACGGACTGACTTCACGGGTGGATGCTGAGACAGGGCCGGTGCTTCGGTGAGCGCCACGATCAGGGGTGCCATGCGCCGTCGGTGGCATGGTGCAGTTCGTGGCCGCAGTATTTGAAGTCCCACTTCTGGCAGTAGAGGGTGTTAGTTTTGGGATTGAAGAACGCTCTGACCTCCCGGCGGCCGACAATCGCGGGAAGCACGGAGAGCTTCTCGTATTCCTGTTGCAGACCCTTTCGGTCGAGGTAGACGACCCTAATTCGCAGGTCGTGCTCTTCCCGGTACGCTTGCCGTGGGGCCGTCGCGCAGCCGACGGATAAGAGGAAGAAGGCTATCGCGAGGAGCCGGCCAACGAGCGCTCGCCGCGACCACCGAGGAGTACAGGCGCAGGATCTGTCCATAGCTTCCAAGAGACACGCTCTCTCGGGGACATTCCTTCAGCCTCTCTCCTGAGCGTCGCGTCACATATCCTGAAGTCCCGGCTCCCTCGTTCCTTTCAGCTCACCAGGGAAGGACGTCGCTCACCGCCCCCTGAGATTGCAAGCCCAGGGCCATCCCCTCACCCTGCGATCGCGCGATCGTGTCGGACCCTGTTCGGTGCCGGCTGCGTTCCTGTAAGTCCTCGTCAGGTCGGCCCTCGCAGGCATGCGGCGACACCCACTCGCGTCCGGCCACAACTGCACTCGACGCCTCGAAGCCGGAAATCTGTATCAAAAATCGCACATCGCTGTCGGGAAATCGGACATCGCGTGCGCGACATCGAAGCGCCCCGACGACATGGCGTGTGATTGCCCAAAACGCTATGCTCCTGCTCGTGGAGCCGGCGGTCGGGGTTGAACCGACGACCTGCTGATTACGAATCAGCTGCTCTGCCACTGAGCTACGCCGGCCAAGCGATGGGACAAATTCTAGGCTCGTCATCAGGCTGAGTCAAGGGAG
>Ga0214472_10006599_pt1 | contig 12155 bp, 10 predicted proteins | sample RVTome_6_FD_207662 | JGI IMG/M metagenome (GOLD analysis project Ga0214472, IMG submission 207662) | Soil microbial communities from uranium-contaminated site in the Upper Colorado River Basin, Wyoming, United States - RVT140D175 | ecosystem: Environmental > Terrestrial > Soil > Contaminated >... | reverse complement strand
AAGCGGTTCACGACCTCGATCGCGGAGCCGAGGCGTCCGGCCTCGAGTGCCACGAGCGCCGCGAAGATCCCCCAGACTCCGGTGAGCACGCGCGAGACCAGCAGGTCGTGGGCACCGGTGCCGGAGGTGTTGACGAAGCGCTTGTAGAAGTCCACGACGCTGGCCGTGGCCAGCGAGCTGAGCTCGGCCGCGAGCGTCGACATCGCGGCCGCGAAGATGACCGCGATCACCAGCCCGGCGAGCCCGCCGCGCAGCTGCGACACCACGAAGCTCGGGAAGATGTAGTTGACGTCGTTGACCGGCGCGGCCCCCGGCCCGGCCGCCAGGCGGCGCAGCTCCGCCTCGCTCGCCTCGAGCCGCTGCTGGGACGCACGGTACGCCTCGCGCGCCGGTTCCGGGTCGACGCCCGCGTGGCGCGCGGCGGCGAAGGCGGTAGCGGCGCTCCGCCGCTCCCGGTGGGCCGCCTCCGCCTCGGCTTGGAGCCGGCCGAGCTCCCCCACCGGCGCTCGGGTCTCGAGCTGCGCGAGCTCCGCCCGGTTCCACAGCAGCGGGGTCTCGTGGAAGTGGAAGAACACGAACACCAGCACGCCCGTGAGCAGGATCAGGAACTGCATCGGCACCTTGAGGAACGCGTTGAACAGCAGCGACAGCCGGCTTTCGGTCAGGCTGCGTCCGGAGAGGTAGCGCTGCACCTGGCTCTGGTCGCAGCCGAAGTAGGCCATCGCCAGGAACATGCCGCCGATGAGCCCGCTCCACAGCGTGTAGGGTTTCGTGAGATCGAGCGAGAGATCGACCGTCTCGAGCCGAGAGGCGGTCTGCGCGAGCGCGAGCGCGTCGCGTAGCCCGATCTCCGCGGGCAGCCGCGTGATCGCCACTCCCACGCAGACGAAGATGCCGAACCAGATGAGCGCCATCTGCACGACGTCGGTCCAGATCACCGACCGGTTGCCGCCGTAGACCACGTACACGATCGTGGTCCCGCCCATGAGCGCGATCGTGGCCGCCTCGCTCCAGCCGAGCACCACCGAAAGCACCAGCGACGGCGCGTAAAGCGTCACCCCCACCGCGAGCCCGCGCGACAGCAGGAACAGCAGGCTCGTGAGCGTGCGCGTGCGCCCGTCGAAGCGGCGCTCCAGGTACTGGTACGCGGTGAAGACGCGCGCGCGGTAGAAGAACGGCACGACCGTCAGGCTCAGCACGACCATGGCGAACGGCAGGCCGAAGTAGAAGGCGATGAAGCTCATCCCCTTGGTGTAGGCCTGCCCGGTGGTGCCCACGAAAGTGATGGCGCTGATCTGGGTCGCCATCACCGAAAGCCCCGCCGCCCACCAGCGCATCTCGCGGCCGGCCAGGAAGAAGTCGTCGATGCCGCGCGTGCCGCGGCCGACCCACAGCCCGAAAGCCACGATCGCCACGACGTAGACGCCGAGCGTCACCCAGTCGGCCGTCGCCAGCCCCTGGGTCAAAAAGGCCACCGCGAGAAGAGGGCCAGAAGGGCCATCACGACGAGCGCGCAGACGGCGACCGCGCCGTAGATGGCGCGCCACGTGCCGAAGAAAGGCACGCGGTCATCGGCGGGCTCGGGAGGCCGCGGCGGGTGCATGTCGGGGAGCGGCCATTATGCGACAATCGCGCCGTGATCACGGGCTTCAACACGGACGTCAAGCACCGGGGCCTCGTCTACCACGTCCAGACCGAGGACAAGGGCAAGGACAACCCGCTGATCGAGACCTTGATCTACAAGGGCGGCGAGATCCTCGCCTCGCGCCGGCTTCCTTACTCCGAGCTGATCCGCGACACGGACGCCGAGAAGGCGATCAGCAACCTGATGGAGGAGCAGCACAAGGCGATGATCCTCGAGGTGAAGCGCGGCAAGTTCGCGCCGCCCGAGGAGCAGCGCGCCGAGGACCTCTCGCTCGACGAGATCGTGCTCACCTACCTGGCCGCCCGCTCCGGAAAGCAGGCGTAGGCTGGCCGGGCCCGTGGCCGACCCGGAGCACCCGGCACTCGAGGCGCTTCGCGCGCGCCTGGCGGAAGAAGAGACCACCTACGCAGAAGTGCTCGCGGCGATCGACAGGCTTTCGATGCTATCCCTGCCGACCGAGGCCGCCCCCGAGATCCGAGAGCGCCTCGCCCAGCTCAACACGCTGTGGAGCTCGGCTCCCGCTCCGGCCGGAGGCGGAGTGCTCGGCGTGATCCGCCGCCACGTGTTGCGCGCCATGGCGCCCGCGATCGAGCGCCAGCAGGCGTTCAACGCCGCGCTCGTGCAGCTGCTCAACGCCTACGTGACGCAGGCCGAGCTGCTCCACGCGCGGCTGCGGGAGCTGGCCTCGGCCCTGGTCCGCTACGCGCAGCGCGTCGAGCCCGTCGTGGACGCGCGCGACCGCGTCGCGACGGCCCTCGCCACCACGAGGTCGGAGCTGCTGCTCGAAGCTTTCGACCGAAGGCTCGAGTCCCTGGGCCGGCGCCTGGACGCGCTCCCCGGCGGCGCACGTGCGGCCGCCGGCCCGCCCGACGGGACGAAACGCGGCTAGAGGCCCCCGAGCGCGTGCGGCTCGCCTTCGTCTCGCCGTTGCCGCCCCTGCCGAGCGGCGTCGCGGACTACGCGGCCGACCTGCTGGCGCTCGTGGCAGAGCACCACGAGGTCGAGCTCTTCCATGCACAGGAGGCGGTCGACGCCGCCCGACTGCCCGCCGGCTTGCCGCTGCATGAGGCGGCGAGCTTCCTGGAGCGACACCGCCGGCAACCCTTCGACCTCGCGGTCTACCAGATGGGCAACGGACCGAGCCACGATTTCCTCTACGACCTCGTCTCGCGCGTGCCCGGGCTGCTGGTGCTCCACGACCTGGTGCTGCACCACGCGCGCGCCGCGCAGTTCCTGGAAGCAGAGCCGGTTCGGGCGTGGCGCGCGAACCCCGCGAGCGTCGCCGCGCGCGAGCGGGCCGAGCCCGTGCTCGAGGCGTGGCGGGCGGAGCTCGAGTACGCGTATCCGGCGCGGGGCGCGCGGCTGTTCGCGGCCCAGCTCGGCACGGTGGGCGACCTGCTGCCCTACGCCTACCCGCTGTTTCGGATCCCCGTCGAGGCCTCGCGACTCGTGGCCGTGCACAACCGCTTCATGGCCGACGCCATCCGCGAGGAAGTGCCCGATGTGCCCGTCGAGTGCGTGCCGATGCCGGTCGGCCGGGTGGCGGTGGACGCGCGCGCCGTGGGCGAGCTGCGCGCCCGGCTCGGCTTCGACGCGGCGGAGCTCGTGGTCGGAGTCTTCGGCCTGCTGACTCCGGAGAAGCGGCCGCTCGTCGTGGCGCGCGCCCTCGCGCGCGCGGCGGGCAAGCACGCGGAGTTGCGGCTGCTCCTCGTGGGACCGGTCCCCGACCAGGCACGCCTCGAGTCCGAGCTCGAACGGCTCGGCGTGCGCGGGCGGACGGTCCTCACCGGCCGCATCCCCCTCCACGAACTAGCGGCGCACATCGAGGCCGCGGACGTCGTGGCGCACCTGCGCTACCCCACCGCGCGCGAGACCTCTGCGGCGCTCTTGCGCGTGCTGGCCCAGGGACGCCCGACGATCGTGTCCGACCTGGAGCAGCAGGCCGACCTGCCCGAGGAGGCGGTCCTGCGCGTGGACCTGGCCGACGAGGAGGCGGGGCTCGGCGCAGCGCTCCGGAGGCTGGCCCAAGACGCCACGCTGCGGCGCGCGCTCGGACGGGCGGCGGCGGCTTTCGTGAGCCGCGAGCACGCACCGGAGCGCGTCGCCGCCGAGTGGCAGGACGTTTTCGAGCGGGCCCGCGAGCGTCCGGCCCCCGCGTCGCGCGACTGGCCGGCAGGCTGGCCGCGGCGCGAGGCCTGACGGCCGCTACGCGCGCCCCTTGGTGCGGGGACCGATGCCGAGGGCGCGCTCCAGCCGCTCGCGCGAGATGGGATCGATCGTCTCGAACTGAACGCCGACGCCCCAGGCGCTGCGGCGGCCGATCCCGCGTTGGACGCAGCCGCGCACCCGCGCGTCGAGGTCGGTGCGCTCGCCGCCGACGAGCAGGTGCAGGTGCAGCGGCGAGTCCGGCGCGAGCGGCACGGGCGCTTCGAGCATCAGGCCGCCCGGTCCTATGTTCACGAGGCGCGAGCCAACCACGAGCACGGGCTCGGCGAGCTCAGGCGGCTCGAGACGGCGAGCCTGCCGGCGCTCGGTCACGCCGTCGCGGCGCCCGCTCACGGCACCTCGCGAACCACCCGGAAGCCGCAGTCGGCGGCGCGCGCGTGCGGGGCCCGCCCCGAGCGCGAGGCCGGCTTCACGTCGCGCACGTGCCGCCGCCACGAGCCACCCCGGCTCACGCGCGTTTCCCCGGCCTCGGGCCCGCGTGGGTCGTAGCGACGCATCCGGCGGTAGGCATCCGGGGCGTACCAGTCGTGGCACCACTCGTGGACCACGGTGCCGATGTCGAGGATGCCGTAGCCGTTCGCCGTGCCTCGGCCGACGGGCCAGGGCCCCGACAGGGGGGACTCGGGAATCTCCCCGCGTGGGATCTCGTCGCCCCACGCGGTGCTCGCGGCGTCGAGGCCGCCGCGGGCGGCGTGCTCCCACTCGGCCTCGGTCGGCAGGCGCCAGTGGCCGCCCAGCGTCTCCGAGAGCCAGAAGCAGTATGAAGTCGCCTCGAACCAGGTGACTCCGACCACCGGCTGGTCGGGGCCCCAGAAGACCGGGTCCTTCCACCAGGGCGGCTCGGGGGCGCGGCCCGCGGCCAGGAACCAGGCGTACTCCATGTTGGTCACGGGCGTACTCCCGACGCGCAGCGGGCGCACGTCGACCTCGTGAGCGGGCCGCTCGTCGGCCCGCCCCTCGTCGGAGCCCATCGAAAACCGCCCACCCGGGACGAACACAGTGGACGGCAGGACGATCGAATGTCGGCCCGTGAGTGGAGCGGCAACCGCCATGGTCTACTCCCTATACATAATGTGACTACCACACAGCAGGTCTGCAACTCTGCCTTACCCAAGAATCTTGCTTTGAGGCATGGTTACAGGGCACAATATGACACGTCACTTGAGATTCGTCCAGAAAAAAGGTGAGGAGCTCCAACCTCGTGAGGCTCGTGCTGGCCGGGGCCCTGGCGACACTCACGGCCACGTCGCTCGCCGTGATTCGTCCGGCCCTGACGACGGACGAGGAGCAGATCGCGGCGGCGAGCATCGGCGAGCGCCGGCTGCGCGCGGACGTCCGCTTCCTCGCGAGCGATCTCCTGGAAGGGCGCGCGCCCGGCACCCGCGGCGATCGTCTCGCGCGCGAGTACGTGGCGGCGCGCTTCGAGGCGATCGGGCTCGAGCCGGGCATCGGCTCGGCGTGGGAGCAGCCGGTCGAGCTCGTCGGCGTGACGGCACGAGCCCCCGAGGAGCTGCGCGTCACCCGGGAAGCCGACGCCATCACCCTGCGCCTGCGCGACGACTACATCGCCTACAGCGGGAGCCCGGACGGCGAGGTGCGCCTCGACGACGCCGAGATCGTGTTCGTGGGCTACGGCATCGTCGCCCCGGAGCACGCCTGGGACGACTACAAGGACGCGGACCTGCGGGGCAAGGTGTTGCTGGTGATGAACAACGACCCGGAGCGCGACCCGGGCCTGTTCGCCGGAAAGCGCCGCCTCTTCTACGGCCGCTGGGACTACAAGTACCTGATGGCGACCGCGCGCGGCGCCCGGGGTGCGATCGTGATCCACACGACCGCCTCGGCCGGCTACAGCTGGTCCGTGGTGCAGAACTCCTGGTCGGGCGAACAGCTGAGCCTGCCGGCCTCGGACGAGGCGGTGCTCCCGCTCAAAGCCTGGGCCACCGAAGACGCCAGCCGGCGGATCGCGCGGCTCGCTGGGCACGACCTCGACGCGCTGCGCGCCCAGGCCGAAGGCCGCGCGTTCCGCCCGGTGCCGCTCGGCGTGCGGCTCTCCCTGGTGCTGAAGAACGAGGTCGTCCGGCGCACCAGCGCGAACGTGGTCGGGCGCCTGGCCGGGAGCGACCCGGCGCTCGCGAAAGAAGCCATCCTCTACACGGCGCACCACGACCACTACGGGATCAAGCCATCCGCCGATGGCGCGCCGGCCGTCTACAACGGCGCGCTCGACAATGCGGCCGGTGTCGCGACCATGCTCGCCGTGGCCGAGGCGTTCGCGGCGCTCCCGGAACGCCCGCGGCGCTCGATCCTGTTCGCGTCCGTGACCGCGGAGGAGCAAGGCCTGCTGGGCTCGCAGTACCTGGCCCGCCACCTGCCGCTCCAGCCGGGGCTCATCGCCGCCAACGTCAACATCGACGGGGCGAACATCTGGGGCCGGACCACGGACGTCCCCGTGATCGGGCTCGGCAAGTCCTCGCTCGACGACTGGATTCGCGCGATCGCCGAGATGCAGGGGCGCCGGGTCGTCGCCGAGCCGTTCCCGGACAAGGGCTCCTACTACCGTTCCGACCACCTGAGCTTCGCGCGTCTCGGCGTGCCCGCCTCGTACCTCGACGCGGGCACCGAGATGGTCGGCCGGCCGCCCGGGTGGGGTCGTGAGAAGCGGCAGGCCTGGCAGGAGGCGCACTACCACCAGCCGTCGGACGATCTCACGCCGGACTGGAACTTCGAAGGAGCCGTCGAGGACGCAAGGCTGCTGTTCCTGCTGGGGGTGAAGGTCGCGAACACGCCGCGCGCGCCGACCTGGCGCCCCGGCGACGAGTTCGAAGCCGCGCGCCGGAAGGCGCTGGCCGAGGTCGGTCGCTAGGCGGAACGGCCCTCAGAAACGAACCTGGAAGCGAAAGGAAACGAAGAAACGGAAACAACAACAGGGCCAGGGGTCTCTGGACCGACTCTTCGGGGGGCTAAGCGCCCCCCGCGCCCCCGCTAGAATATGCACGCCCTCTGGCTCGAGGGGCAGGCGCTGCGCGTGCGCGAGGACCTCGCGCCACCCGTGCCGCCACCGGGCGAAGCGCTGGTGCGCGTGAGCGTCGCCGGCGTGTGCAACACGGACCTCGAGCTGGTCCGCGGCTACTACCCCTACGCGGGCGTGCCCGGCCACGAGTTCGTGGGCACGGTCGAGGAGGCGCGCGGCGCGCCAGAATTGATTGGCCGCCGCGTGGTCGGGGAGATCAACGCCGCGTGTGGCGCGTGCCCGACGTGCCGGGCGGGCCGCCGCACGCACTGCGAGAAGCGCACGGTGCTCGGCATCCTCGCCCGCAACGGCGCCTTCGCCACCCGCCTGATCCTGCCGATCCAGAACCTGCACGCCGTTCCGGACGCGTTGCCCGACGAGGTAGCCGTCTTCGCCGAGCCCACGGCCGCGGCGCTCGAGCTGCAGGAGCAAGTGAGCGTCGCGGCGGCCGACCGCGTGGTGGTGATCGGCGCGGGCAAGCTCGGCCACCTGGTCGCGCAGACGCTGGCCGTGACGGGCTGTCAGCTGCTCGTCGTGGGCCGCAGCCCGCGCCCGCTCGCGCTTCTCGCCGCTCGCGGGATCACCACCGCCACGGCCGAGGCGATCCCACCGCGCGGCGCCGACCTGGTCGTCGAGTGCACGGGACATCCCGACGGCCTCGAGCTCGCCCGGCGCGCCGTGCGCCCGCGCGGGACGATCGTGCTGAAGAGCACCTACCACGGCAACGCACAGGTCGACTTGGCGCGCTTCGTCGTGGACGAGATCACGATCGTGGGATCGCGCTGCGGGCCGTTCGCCCCGGCGATCGCGCTCCTCGCCTCCGGCCGCGTCGACCCGCGCGCGCTCGTGGAAGCCCGCTACCCGCTCGCAGACGCGGTCGCGGCTTTCGACCACGCCGCGAAGCCCGGAGCACTCAAGGTACTGATCGACTGCTAGAGCTTTTTCGTCGGCTTCGGCAGTGGCAGGCCAGGGGGTTTGGGGGGCGGGAGCCCTCCATCTCAAAGAACGCCAGGTTACGGCTCGAGCTGTTGCAGTCGCCCCGTTTGCGTCGCCAGTCCCCGTGATGTCGGATGACTGATGTTCGTTCTCCCCCGCCAGTCCCAGTGATGTCGGACTACGGTGTTCGTCCTCAGCTCGCTTTCCAGACCACGCGCCCCGCCACGATGGTGAGCGCCGGCCAACCGCGCAGCGCGAGGCCCCCGAACGGCGTGTTGCGGCTGCGGCTCGCGAACCGGGCCGGGTCGACGGTCCGCCGTTTCGCGAGGTCCAGCAGCGTGACGTCGGCCGGCGCGCCCGGCGCGAGCGTCCCCCCCGGCAGCCCGAGCACGCGCGCGGGGTTCGTCGAGAGGAGCGCCACGAGCTGCGGCAGCGAGACGAGGCCCGGCCCGACCAGGCGGTCCAGGCAGAGCGCCACGGCCGTCTCGAGGCCGACGATGCCGAATGCCGCCTGGTCGTACTCGACGTGCTTCTCGTCCACCGTGTGCGGGGCGTGATCGGTGGCGATGCAGTCGATCGTCCCGTCGCGCAGTCCCTCGAGCACCGCGACCCGGTCGGACTCCGAGCGCAGCGGCGGGTTCATCTTGGTGTTCGTGTCGTAGCCGGTCTCGCGCACGGCCTCGTCCGTCAGGAACAGGTGGTGCGGCGTCACCTCGGCCGTGACCTGCACGCCGCGGGCCTTGCCGCGGCGCACGGCGTCCAGCGAGGCCGCCGCCGAGAGGTGGGCGATGTGGACCCGGCCGCCCGTGAGCTCCGCCAGCAGCACGTCGCGCTCGACCATGATCGCCTCGCCCGCGGCGGGCGCGCCGCGCAGCCCGAGCAGGGTGGCGACAGGCCCCTCGTTCATGCACGCCTTCTCGGCGAGCGTCGGCTCCTCGCAGTGGTCGATCAGCACGAGGCCGAAGGTCCGCGCGTACTCGAGGGCGCGGCGCATCATGCGCGCGCTCGCTACGGGCTTGCCGTCGTCCGAGAACGCGACGCAGCCGGCTTCCTGGAGATCGCCGAACTCGGCGAGCTCCTCGCCCTGCTGGCCGCGCGTGATCGCCCCGATCGGGTAGACGCGCACGGCGCCCTCGGCGCGCGCCTTCTCCACGATCGCGCGCGTGATCCCGGCCGTGTCGTTGACGGGGTCGGTGTTCGGCATGGCACACACGGCGGTGAAGCCGCCCGCGGCAGCCGCTCGCGTCCCGCTCGCGATCGTCTCCTTGTCCTCGCGGCCGGGCTCGCGCAGGTGCGTGTGGATGTCGATGAAGCCCGGGCACACCACGAGGCCGTCCGCGTCGATCACTTCCGCGCCCCGTGCGGCCAGACGCGCGGCCAGCTTCTCGACCTTGCCATCCGCGAGCAGCACGTCGAAAGCGCCGTCGATGCCCTGCGACGGATCCACGACGCGCCCGCCCTTCACCAGCAACCGGCTCATGAGGCCGCCTCCGCGCTCCCGCCGAGCAGCAGGTACAGCACCGCCATCCGCACCGCCACGCCGTTCGTCACCTGATCGAGGATCACCGAGTACGGCCCGTCGGCCACCTCGCTCGCGATCTCGACGCCGCGGTTCATCGGTCCCGGGTGCATCACCAGCACGTCCTTCTTGGCGCGCTTGACTCGCTCGGCGGTGAGCCCGAAGACGCGGTGGTACTCGCGCGTGGTGGGGAAGAAGCCGCCCGCCATGCGCTCGAGCTGGATGCGCAGCATCATCACCACGTCCGCCCCCTCGACCGCCTCGTCGATACGGTGCGTCACCTGTGCCATGCGCTCGAGGCCGGGCGGGATCAGCGTGGGCGGGCCGGCGAGCACCACCGAGGCGCCGAGCTTGCTGAGCAGCCACAGGTTCGAGCGGGCCACGCGGCTGTGCAGGATGTCGCCGACGATCGCCACGCGCAGGCCCTTCAAGCGGCCCTTCTTCTGCCGCATCGTGAGCGCGTCGAGCAGCGCCTGCGTCGGGTGCTCGTGCGCCCCGTCGCCCGCGTTCACCACCGAGAAGCGGCAGTGGCGCGCGAGCATGTGCGGCGCGCCGGAGCTCGCGTGGCGCATGATCACCATGTCCGGGTTCATCGCCTCGAGGTTGCGCGCGGTGTCGAGCAGCGTCTCGCCCTTGGTGACGCTCGAGGCCGCGGTCGCGATCGAGAGGCTGTCCGCCGAGAGCACGCGCTCGGCGATCTCGAACGAGGAGCGGGTCCGCGTCGAGGGCTCGTAGAACAGGTTGACGACCGTCTTGCCGCGCAGCGCCGGGACCTTCTTGATCGGCCGGTCCAGGATCTCGCGCAGCCCGTCCGCGGTGTCGAGGATGGTCAGGATCTCCGCGGGCTCGAGCGGCTCGATGCCCAGCAGGTGCCGGTGCGGAAAGCTCACCTCTGCCCCCGCCGCACGCGAGTGCGGCGGGCTCTGGCCGTGCGCGTCGGCCGCTTCTTGCCCGCCTCACGCCCCTTGGCTTCTTCCCGCCTCCTGCTCGGCCCGCTTCCGGCGGCTCCCTTCGACGCGGCCCCTCCGCGCGCCCTCGCGCTCTGGGGCACGGGCGTCGCCTGCTTCCGCACGAGCTGCACTTCGTCGCGCCCATCCTCCTCCTGCACGAGCACCTGCACGGCCTCCTCGCGCGAGGTCGCGAGCGTGCGGCCGGCGTAGTCGGCGCGGATCGGCAGCTCGCGGTGCCCGCGGTCGACGAGGACGGCGAGCTCGATGCGAGCGGGCCGCCCGAAGTCGATCAGCTGGTCGAGCGCGGCGCGGACGGTGCGCCCGGTGTACAGCACGTCGTCGACCAGCACCACCGTCCGGCCGTCGATCGAGAACAGGATGTCGCTGCCCTTGGTGATCGGTTGCGCGGCGAGGCTCGTGAAGTCGTCGCGGTAGAGCGAGATGTCGAGGGCTCCCACCGCCGGCTCGGCCCCGGCGGCCTGGCGCACGAGGCGCGCGAGTCGCCGCGCAAGCGGCACGCCGCGGCTGCGCACGCCCACGAACGCCAGCTGCCGCGGGTCCGGATGGCGCTCCAGGATCTCGTGGGCCATCCGGGAAAGCGTGCGGGCCATCCGCCCGGCATCCATCAGGGTCACGCTCGCCACGGCGCGCGCATGCTACCCCGGCCGCCCGCGCCCCACAAGCCGGGAGCATGCAGCTTGGGAGCATGCAGCTCGGAGCATGCGCAGCAGCGAAAGGCCTCTGCGTGAGGCTCGAGGCGTGGAGCCACGGGTAGCGGCGGAGCCGGAAGGCTCCCGGGACGGGTCGCCGGTCAGGCGGGAGGACCCGTCACGGGATCCCGGTCCGCCGCGGAGACGAAGGCCCCCGTCCGGAGTCGCAGCTAGGATCTCTCGTCAGGGAGCAGCGGCAGCTCGTCGACCGGAGCGCCGGGCACGGCCGGCGCCACCGCGAGACCCTCGTAGCTCGGGATGAACGTGAGCGGGTGCTCGCGCGCGTAGCCGGGCTCGAGCATCTCGGTGAGCACGCGTCCCTGCATGTCGCGCGCGACCGGAAGCCCGAGCAGGTAGAGCAGCGTCGGCGCCACGTCGAGAATCGAGGCGCCCGCGAGCACCGCGCCCGGCCGGATCCCGTCGCCGTACGCCAGCAGCAGGCCGGGAGGCGCGGCGGCGTGCGACGCGGCGGCGACGTCGGTGCCGCTCAGGACGCCCACCAGCCGCCGCCACAGCGGCGTCGGCTCGAGGCCGTGCGCCGAGACGACCAGCAGCAGGTCGCCCGGCTCCAGGTCCTTCTCGAGCTCGCTCAGGAATTGACCGAGCAGGGACGCGTAGCGCTCGAGCACGTGCCCGTAGCGGCGTGCGTCCTCGGTCGGCACGTTGCCGAACGCCTCGGGGTGCGCCTCGCGATAGAAGCTGTGGCCGACCAGGTCGTACCCGTGGAAGTCGATGACGAAGAGCGCGGGGCGATAGGCGGCGACGAGCACTTCGGCCGCGCGTCTGTAGCTCATGTCCGGGGCCAGGGCACGCTCGGCCAGCGCCTTGAGTCGCGGGTCGTCGAGCGGAGCCCCGGCGCGGGGCGAGTCGGCGAGGCCGGCGACGAGACCTGGATCGAGGTCTTCGGCCCGCACGGTGCGCGCGGCGACCTCGTTGAGCAGGTCGCGTGGGTGGAGCGCCGCCCCGGCCTTCCCGGATTCCCGGCTCAGCAGGTGGAAGTACGGCGACACCACGAAGCCGTGGATCGCCTCGGGGGGCTGCGTGCCCCAGACGCGCACCAGGCCCGAGGGGGCCCCGAACGCGTCGAGGACGTTCCACAGCGCCCGGCGCCGCCGGGCCGTCGATGCGACGGGCCGACGCGTGGCGAGGCCGATGC
>Ga0214472_10006597_pt1 | contig 12156 bp, 7 predicted proteins | sample RVTome_6_FD_207662 | JGI IMG/M metagenome (GOLD analysis project Ga0214472, IMG submission 207662) | Soil microbial communities from uranium-contaminated site in the Upper Colorado River Basin, Wyoming, United States - RVT140D175 | ecosystem: Environmental > Terrestrial > Soil > Contaminated >... | reverse complement strand
GGAATCTGCCTCTTGCTGGTTCCCAAGCCGAGCTCGGCAGAGATTCACTGGGACTTGCTCGAGAGCAGCGCCGAACGCCTCGTCCTCGAGTTGCGCGTCGATGGGGGCGCTCTCGAAGCTGGGCCGCAGGACGAGCAACACAGCTATCAGCGGGTGCGCCTGCCCGGCGCGATCGACGGTGGTGAATCGGGGCTGCCCATGCTGCCCCACGCCCTGCGTTGGGCGCTCCTTCCCCCCGACGGCGACGCGAGCTTGAGGATTCTCGAGTTGGAGTTCGAAGAGCTCGGCCGGGCGAGGCTGATGCCGCGGCCGGAAAAGGGCGAGCTGATCGAGGGGCCGCGCCCGGGGATGCCCGTCACCAGCGAACGGCTCGCCGAGGCCGAGGGCTACGCGAGCTTCAAGAGCGACGCGCGGCGGGTCATCGAGTTGGGCGAGCCTGTCTGGATGGCGCGTCAGCACATGATTCCGGTCCGCGTGTCTCCCATCGTCTATGACGCCGCTTCGCAGCGTGTACAGATCCTCCGCAAGGCCCGCGTCGAGATCAGATTCCGCGGCGGCGAGGGTCCCTCGATGGCGCCGGCCTTGGGCAGATCACCGTCCACCGTCGTACGGCAGACCCTGAACCCCGCGATGGCGCGAAGCTGGAGCGGTTTGCCAGCCACGGCTCGGGCTCGTCAGGAACGCTGGCAAAAGTCGCTGGAAGGCGTTCACGCACCGTCGCCGAAGAAGGCCGCCGGCGTGATTCCCTTCGACGCGGGCCTGCTCGAGAGCAACGAGATTCGCCTTCGCGTCCCGGCCACACGCCTGTGGCAGGTTCCCGTCGGCGCGCTTCTGCAGCTGCACGGCATTCCGCTGGACACGCCGCGCAGCCATCTGCGGCTCTATCAACGACGCATGAGCGATCCCGACGACGCGCGCTACCCAGGCGTCCTGACGGTGGACGTCCCGTTCTTCGTGTACGGCGACCCGGATCCCGCCCAGAATGTGAGCAGCACGGATGCGATCCTGTTCTACGGCTTCGCCGCGGCAGACGAGCGTCTGGCGCGAGATGTGGACGGAGAGAGCTTTCCCGGCGCGATGGAAGAGCTGCCGGAGAACTACAACAGCGACAACTGCTATTTTCTGGCGTTGGTGGACCCGGGGGCGGGCAGCTGGGCGCGCTTGACGCGCGCGCCGATGTCGCCGTCAGGCGGCAGCCCGCAGGCCTCGTTCGCCGTGCTCGATCACTTCGAAAAAGATCAGGGCTATCAGGATAATCCCAAGCGCACGAGCGAACCGCGCTACCACTGGAACAACGCCAACGCCACGAGCGTCGAGGCGGCTCTGGATCTCCGCGTCCCCTTGCCGGGCACGCAGTTTGCCATCGCGGCGACGCTCACCAGGTCGCCCGTCTTCGGGGGCGCTGTCCGCAACATCGAGATTTCGCTGGTGGACGATCAGAACAGCCAGCTCCTGGAAACCATCGACGTCTCCGGCACTCTCTTCGCCTCGCTCCAGACGCGCAGTTGGACCGTCGACGCCGATGCCTGGCAATACGGCAGCCTGCGACTCCGACTCAACCGCGACACGCAGAACAGTCTCCTCTCGACCTATCTGGGCAGCGTCGAAGTGGGATACGAGGCCCTCTACACCGCGCGCAACAACCGCTTCGAGTTCGACACGGGGCAAAGCGGTGGCGACGTCGATGTGGAGGTGAAGGGATTCCGCACGAACAGCCTCATGCTCATGGAGATCACCGACCCTCGCGCGCCGCGATGGATCGACCTGGGCGCCGGCAACACCGTCGACCTGGGCGGGGGCGATTGGACACTCTCGCTGCATGTTCCACAACTTGCGGGTGAGAAGCGCCGTTTTTCGGTCCTACCGTATCTCGCCGCTCCGGAGATCTTGATCAACAACGACACCGAACTCGACCGCGTGCCAGACGTCTTGACGGCCACGGGGCCGGCACAGGTCCTCGTCATCGGCCCCGCCGAATTCGAAACCGCCGCCGCAGAATGGCTGCAATGGCGGCGAGATCACGATAGCAACGGCTGGATCTTCGAGTATGTCGACGTGCAGCAGATCTACGATGACTTCTCCGGGGGTCTGAAGGATCCCGGCGCCATCAAGGAATTCCTGCTGTACTACCACCTGATGCACGAAGCGCGCGCGGTGCTCTTCGCGGGTGATGGCAACGAGAATGCGCGCGAACTGGGAGCGAACTCCTCGCGTGACATCATTCCGCCGAGCCTGCACGTGCAGACCGTCTCGAGCTTCGACGAGCTCTTGGCTTCGGACAAATGGTTCGTGACCTTCGATCTGGCCGAGACGGGGATCCTGAACAACTATCCCCGCCAGCTCAACAAGGGCCCCGACATGCTCATCGGTCGCCTGCCGGTGAATTCCGCCGCGGACCTTCAGACGCAGATCGCCAAGATCAAGGCCTACGAGCAGCCGACGGCCGCGCAGCTCTGGCGCGGAAAGACCCTTTGGATCGCCGACGATGCCTACAGCACCGACGTGATCGGGGCAGGCCAGGGTTGTTATTCGCGGCGCTCCATCGAAGGCGAGTTCGTCGCGAGCCAGCAGATCAGTGCGCAGTGCGTCACCGAGTCCCTCGACGGTGCCATCAGCGCCGAGGTCTGGGATATCACCGACGTCACCGACGGCCTGCGCGTCGCGATCGACGCTACCTGTTACGACCTCGGTCGAACGCGTGCCAACGCGAACTCCGTATTCCCGTCGCTCACCAATGCACGGCTGAGCGAAGGCTGGCTGTGGGTCAGCTATCAGGGGCACGCGAATTTCGATGTCCTCGCCCACGAGAATGTCGTGCTGCTGCAGTGGCTGTCGTCGCTCAACAACCAGGGCCGACCATTTCTTTTCTTCGGCATGGGTTGTCATGTCACCGACTTTCTGCGGGCGAGGGAAGCCGCCGAGGGCAAGACCATCGGCGAGGCCCTGTTGAATCGCTCGAGCGGCGGTGCGATCGCGACCTACGGGAGCAGTGGCTTCGAGTATCTGAGTCCGAACAGCGCGTACATGAAGCTCATCGCGTGTAACTTCTTCGACTCGCCGCGGCAGACCAGCAGCGTCTTGGACGCCGATGAGTTCGGCAGCCCGTGGATCTTCGCCGAGGCCATGGCGCAGAGCGAACTCGACATCGTCACGCTCTTTGGCCCCAGCACGGTCTATCGCGAGATGATGGCGCAGTACAACTTGCTCGGTGATCCGCTGCTGCGGATCGATGCGCTTCCTGCACGCGTCGCCGCACAGGCGGGTGGCGCCACGATCGCCGACGGCGCGGTGCTGGCGACGACAGGAAATGATCGGTCGATTTTCTTCGAGATGGGGATTACCGATGAGACGGGCCTCGGTCAGGTCCAGGTCCTGGACATCGAGGCTGATGCGGACCTGAGCGACGGGATTCAGCCCAACGAGATCTTGCGGACACATTCCCCTGGGCTGCAGCTCGACCCGGTCGCGGGCGAACCTCGTGTACGCGCGGCCCAGATACAGCTGCCCATCGTCGCGCAGGACTACAAGGTTGCGCTCGAGGTCTACGACGGGAGCTATCCCGACGCGCGGCCGGCACGAATGCTCTTCGACGTCCCCATGCCGCTGATCCTCTTCGTCGACGGCGAGGAGGTTGCAGATCTCACGGGCGTCGCGGCGGGCACGAGCGTGGAGGTTCGAGTGGAATTCGAGCCGCCGATCGCGCTCCTGGAGAGCGAGATCGAACTGCGGGTCACGGGCGGCAGCGCGAGCGCCTTGAACCTGGTCGATCTCTCCGCCGACGGGCGGAGTTGGCAGCTGACGTTCACTCTCTTGGCTGCCAGCGACGAGCAGCTCCTCGAATTGGACCTGGCCGGGACCGTCACCGAACTCGGACGCCGTGCCGGCGGCGGTGGATCGGGCGAGCTGGCCTTCCGCGCTCACTATCCCTTTCCGAATCCGACGTCGGGCGCGGTGAGGTTCGTGGCGGAAGTCTCGCGGGCGGTGCAAAGTGTCGACCTGCGCGTCTTCGATCTCACCGGCCGACCGGTGTTTCACCTGCGCGAGCCCGTCGCCGTCGATCCGAACAACCGATTCGTCTTGGAGTGGGACGGTCGTGACAAGATGGGTGACGAGTTGGCCAACGGCGTGTATCTCTACCGTCTGGAGGCCCGTGGCGGCGGCGCGAGTGCGCGCAGCGAAATGGGCCGACTCGTCTTCATGCGCTGAGTCCCGAAGGGAGAGGCCTCTGAGTTCCCGAGAGATCTTCGAGGGCCTCCAGCGGCTCACGACCGAATCCCGGAATCCCGCGACCACGGGGATCGATCTGGCCTCCACCGAGGAGGTCCTGCGCCTCCTCCACGGCCAAGATCGGACCGTCCTTGATCCCGTCGAGGCCGCGCTGCCCAAACTCGTACCCATCGTCGATAAGATCGTGGAGGCATTCGCGACGAATGGACGACTCTTCTATGCGGGCGCCGGCACCTCCGGCCGCCTCGGCGTTCTCGATGCCGCCGAGTGTCCGCCGACCTTCGGCAGCGATCCCGAACGCGTCGTGGGACTCATCGCCGGCGGCAGCGAGACGCTCACGCGCAGCCGTGAAGGGGTAGAAGACCGCCCCGACGATGGCGCCCGTGACGTCGATGCTCACGAACTCGGGCCGCACGACGTCCTCATCGGCATTTCGGCCAGCCGGCGGACGCCCTACGTGCATGGCGCACTGACGCGAGCGCGCGAGCGCGGCGTGTGGACCGCGTTTCTCGTCTGCAACGAGCTGGAGGAAGACCCCGTCGCCGTCGCCGACGCGGTCGTCGAAGTCGTCGTCGGCCCCGAGGCCATCGCCGGCAGCACGCGCATGAAGGCAGCGCTCGCGCAGAAGATGATGCTGACCATGATCTCGACGGCCGCGATGGTTCGCTCGGGCAAGATCTACGAGAACCTGATGGTCGATGTGCGGCCTACGAGTGAGAAGCTGCGCGAACGGGCGAAGGGCCTGGTCATGCATCTAGCCGCGGTCGACTATCCAAAGGCCCAGCTGCTGCTGGAAGCCGCGGTGTGGGACGTGAAGCTCGCGACGCTCATGGGTCGATTCGACGAGAGTCTCGACGTCGCACGGGTCCGGTTGGACGCCGCAGGCGGCTTCTTGCGCGCCGCCCTGGAGGCACCGCGATGATGCGGTGGTCCGCGTTCTTCTTGCTCGCATGGCTCGTCGGCTGCGCTGGGGGAGGGGGCGACTCCGGCGGCGATCCAGGAAAGTCGGCGCAACAGCTCCTGCCCACACAACAGATCGAAGTCGTCCTGCAGATGACGGACGCGCCGCCGGCGCTCCGGCGTTCGCTCGCCGGCTTCTCCGAGGCGAACGGCATCGACCTGCGCATCGAAGCCGCTCCCGAGCAGCGACCCACACTCGCCGAGCTGAACGCCGGCGAATTCGCCCAGTGGCTCCACGCCGGAAGACTCTCGCCTCTGCCGGACGCACTCGTCGGGCTCGCGCAGAGCGCACGTGGTGCGGACGGCGCGAGATGGGAGGGAGAGCAGTTCGGAATCCCCTGGCGCGTGCGTCCGGTGGCGCTCGTCGTCGCCGGCGATGTGGAGGCTCCCCCCGATTGGCCGTCGCTCCAGAGTCTGCAGCAGCAGCTGGGAGCATGGGGGAGCGAGGCGTCGGCGCTCGCGCCGTCCCTCCTGTCCTTCGTCGCCTCGGGATCTGGGATCTTCGACGCGGCGGAGGCTCCGCCGCTGGACACCGACGCCTGGTCGGAGGCCCTGAGCTTCCTCACGCGCTCGTTGCCCCTGGAACAAGTCTGCGCCAGCGACGAACTCGAGCGCCGCTTCGTCTCCGGTGCCATCGCGATCGCGACGACCGATCCAGGGCAACTGCGCCGGCTCCGCCAGCTGCAACCACAGCGCCCGCTGACGCTCGCCCCCTTTCCTCCGCTGGAAGCCGAAGCCGGCCAGGCGCGCGTGGCCCTCGAAGCCCGCTTCCTCGTGCTGCCGCGCTCGGGCGCGTATCCAGATCTTGCCGCCGCGCTGGCAAGAGAACTCTTTGCACGTGCCGGCGAGTTTCTCTCAGCGGCGGCGTCCGGTTTTCTCCCCGCGAATCCCGCGGCCGAGTTCGAGTCGCCGGACGCCGAGGCCTGGGAGGCTCTTCTCGCTGCCGGTTTCGCCGTGGCTCCCTTCCCCGGAAGGGCGGAATGGGACAGCGCGCTGCTGCACGCCATCCAGCAGTCCGTCGATCGCAAGAGGAATCCCGCCCAGGCGCTGGCCGACGCCCAGGCCGAGTTCGAGCGCGGGCAGGAGTAGTCCCATGCTCTGGCATGCGCTGCGGTCGAACCTGGAGTCGGGCGGGGCTCGGTACGCGGTTGGCCTCATGGTGGGGACGAGCCTCGACGGCATCGATCTCTGCCTGGTGGAACTCTCCGATCCGCTCGAGGCGCGGCCGCCTCGATTCGTCGCCGGCGCGACTTTTCCGTTCGAGATCTCGGACATCGAGTTACTTCGGGGCCTGGCGGAAGGCCGACTCGCCAGCGCTGCCACCTTCGCCGGCTGCGCCTTTCTGCTGCGCGGGGATCACGAGCGCGCGCTGCGCGAGTTTCTGCGGCTGCAGGCCATCGAAATCGACGCGATTGCCTATGTGGCCGCCCACGGCGTGACCGTCAGTCACCGTCCTGCCGAAGCAAGCCCGCACAGCTGGCAGCTGCTCGACGCCGAAGGACTCGCGGCGCGCGTGGGCTGTGTCGTCTTCAGCAACTTCCGCGCGGCCGAGGTCGCTCTGGGTGGGCATGGCGCGCCGCTCGCGCCCGTCGTCGACGAACTGCTCCGGCGCTCCGACGAAGCGGATCGCGCCATCTTGAATCTGGGCGGCATCGCCAACATCACGCTTCTGCCCGCCGGCGAGGGCGACGCCATCGCCGGCGATATCGGACCTGCCAACATGCCCCTCGACCTGCTCTGGCGGCGAGCCGGCGCTGCTGGCGCCCACGACGCCGAGGGGGCGACGGCCAGCGGGGGCGATGCCAGCGCTGCGCTGTTGCGACATCTGCTGGCGCAGCCGTGGCTCGAGCGGCCGCTGCCGCGCAGTTTCGGCCGCGAGGAATTCGGGGAGTCTTGGGTGCAAGAGCTGGAGGCGCAGGACGCGTCGCTCGGCCTCGCGGACCGCCTGGCGACCGTCGTCGAACTCGAGCTGCGGGCGACAAAAGTTTTCCTGGAGCGCGTCGCCCCGCGCGACTGGCGCCGTCGGCCGCAGCGCCCACTCGAACTCTTCGTGACCGGTGGCGGCGTGCACAATCGAGCGCTCATGCAGTCGCTTGCGCGCCTGGCGGGCGTCGACCTCGCCAGCATCGCCGCGTTGGGTGAGGACCCGGACTACAAAGAAGCCTATGATTTCGCCGTGCTGGGGTGGTTGCGGCTCTGTCATCGCGTTGCGTCGGGCCAACGCAGCCGTGGAGCGACTGGCGAGGCCGTCCTCGGTTCCATTCACTTTCCCGACGCGAGGGATCTCTGATGCTCTGGCTCTGCATGCTCCTGGTCACCGCGACAGCCTGCGCATCGGCGCCCGTGCCCACGGCCGTGGGCAGAGATCCCGGCGAAGACTCTGGCGGACTGCAGTGGATTCGCGTCGGCTTGCAGCAGGATGTTCAGATCGTCGAATTGGAATCCGAGGGCTCCGTCGAACTCGTCGCACTTTCGGGGAGTCGATTGCGCCGCTTCGATCACCGGACGCGCCTGAGTTTCAAGCAGCTGGCCGAGGGCGTCGAACTCGCGGTGGGCGGGGAGCGCTTCGAGAACGAAGATGGCTTTCGCCTGCGGCCGCTCGCGAAGGAGTCGCGCATCCACGCGAAGGGCAACGTGTACGGAGGCAATTTCCGCGTCTCGCGCACGCGACGCGGCCTGCAGCTCGTGAACATACTGCCCATGGAGACCTATCTGCGGGGCGTCGTCCCGTGGGAGATTGGCCGTCCCGAACCCGAGGCTCTCGCCGCTGCCAAGGCGCAGGCCGTCGCCGCACGCACCTACGCCTACGCTCATCTCGGCCACTGGGAGCCCTTGGGATTCGATGCGTACGACAGCGTCAGCGATCAGGTCTACCGCGGCCTGACGGGGGTCCATTCCGTGACGGACCGCGCGATCCGCGAGACGGAGGGTGTCGTCGCGACCTACGGCGGCAAGCTGATCCGCGCCTACTACTCGAGTACCTGTGGTGGCCACGGCAGCACTCTGGAGGACGTCTGGACCCGCGAACCTGCGGAGTATCTCAGCGGCCGGCGCGACGGGAAGCAGGTGAGTTGGTGCGCGGAGAGCCCGCACTTCCGCTGGACGGAGGCCTGGAGCGCCCATGAATTGGGCGAGATCGTGCGAAAGAACCTTCCGGCGGAGCTCGATCCGAGTCTCGACGCCGATTCCATCGGCAGCCTGCAAGATCTTCAGGTGCTCGAGCGCGATCGCTCGGGCCGGGTGCAGCGCCTGCGCATCATCACGGATCGCGCGAGTTTCGATCTCTGGGGCGACCGCATTCGCTGGGTGCTGCGTCCACTCTCCGGTTTCGAGATCCTGCGGAGCACGCTGTTTGAGTTGGAATTGATCCACCGCGACGATGCGCTCGTCGCCGTGCGTCTCTTGGGCGGCGGCAACGGGCACGGCGTAGGCATGTGTCAGACCGGCGCGCTGGGGATGGCGCGTCATGGCTACGACTACAAGGAGATCCTGCGGCAGTACTATCCCGACGTGGAGCTCCAGAAGATCTGGGAACTCGAGGTTCTCCCGTGACACTGCCCTGTCTCGTGGGGTTGGCCGGAACCCGGCTGGGTGCCGGCGAGAGGAGACTTCTCGCAGAGTTGCGGCCCGCCGGCGTGCTGCTCTTCCGGCGCAACGTGCGGGATGCCGAGCAGTTGGCCTCGCTCTGCGGAGAATTGCTCGAACTCCTCGGCGACGATGAAACAGACCCGATCCTCGCCGCTGATCACGAGGGCGGCGCGGTCTCGGTCCTCGAGACGGCGGTGGGGGCGCCGCCTTCGGCGTTGGCTCTGGGACTCGCCGGCAAACCAGAACTCACGCGGGCGGTCCATCGCGAGACGGGGAGGCGCGCCCGATCCGTCGGCGTGAACCTCCTCCTGGCTCCCGTCGCGGATGTCGTCCCGGGCGCGAACCGCGTGCTGTCGACACGGAGCTTCGGCTCCACCGCCGCCGCCGTCGGGCGTCATGTGCAGGCGGCCATCGCTGGCCTCCACGACGCGGGCGTGGCGGCCTGCGCGAAGCACTGGCCCGGCCATGGTCGCCCGCTGGCGGACAGCCACCTCGAACTGCCGCGCAACGACGCGACCCTCGAAGAGCTGATGCGCCTCGAGTTGCCGCCCTTCGTGGAGGCCTTCGAAGCCGGCGCCGAATGTGTCATGGTGGGCCATCTCGCCGTGCCGGCGCTGGACGCGACAGCGAGGCTGGCGAGCTGCTCTTCGGTCATCGTGGAGGAGTGGCTGCGGGGACGCCTCGAGTTCTCCGGGATGATTCTCAGCGATGCGCTCGAGATGTCGGCGTTCTCGGAAGCCCCAGCCGCCTGCCTCGAGGCCGGCTGCGATCTGGTGCTGCTCGCCGATCCGATCGAATCCCAGGAGGTGGTCCTGCGCGCGCTCGGTGAAAGCAGGCCGCGGCCCGGGGGGCTCGCGCGGCTCGCGGCCTTCCGCACGACGCTGCGCCAGACCCGCCGCGAGGATCGCGGAGCTTCCGAGGGGGAGGGGGCCTATCTTCAGGCGCGGCGCGAGGGGGTCTCGGTTCTCTGGCCGGAGACGAGCGAGATGCCCCCCTGGCCGCTCGCGCGGGGTTCGAGGCCCTCCTGGTCCCTTTTGGACGCCGCGAGCGCCGACCGCCTGGTGCGGAGCCCCGCCGACGGTGCGCTGCGTGTCGACGTGGCCGCGTCTGCCTCACGCCTCGCCCCGCGGATCGAGGCTGGGCTGGGGCCGCCGTCGGCGCCCACACTGCTGCTGCCGCCGCCAGGCCAGGGCGGGTTCGCGTCGATCCGCTGCGCTGCCGCGGTGGATCCCTTGGATCTGGTGTTCTTGGCGTCGCTTCGACCCTTCAGTGATGCCGAGTGGGCGCTAATCGAGCCCCGGCTCAACGCGAAGTGCGCGATCGTCCTCCTGGGGGATCTCTCGGCCGAGCGGCGGCTGCCACACGATCGTGGCGTGTTGCTCGTCCCGGGCGTGCGCGAGGCAGATATCGACGTAGCCGTGGGGCTCCTGAAGGGGTCGATCCCAGCGGCACGACGCGGCCGCTGGGGCGATTGAACGCGGCCGCCCCAAGTTGACAGGCAATTGGGCCATTGCTAGATTGCCTCCCTTGCTGGGAGACGACGATCTCTCGGCCGAAGCGATCGGTGCGGGGGCGTAGTTCAGTTTGGTTAGAACGCCGGCCTGTCAAGCCGGAGGTCGCGAGTTCAAGTCTCGTCGCTCCCGCCATTTCGCCACACTGTGGCCGCACCTGAGAAGGCCACCGGATCTCCCGCTTTCAGATGAGGGCGGGATTTGCTGTCTCGAGGCCTTTGGTCTTGCTTGTCATTCGGTTTGGGAGCGCCCTCTCCTCCACCTGGGCGAATCCGAACCTCTCGCCCCCCGGAAACCCGGGGGGCGATGTCGTTCCCGCGATCGAGGACAAAAAATACAGAGGCCGTCCGCATCCGCGAACGGCCCCTGGAAGATCGTCGCGCGAGGAAAGACTAGAGCTTCTCGCCCTTGGCGCGCAGCTGGCGTACCACCGCGTCGATGCCCTTCTTCGAGATGGTCTTGATGCCGCGCGCCGAGACGGTCAGCGTGACGAATCGTTTCTCGCTCGGCACCCAGAAGCGCTTCCGATGCAGATTCGGGAGGAAGCGGCGCTTGCTGACATTGTGGGCGTGGGAGACGTTGTTCCCCGACATGGGCTTCTTGCCGGTCACCTGGCAGACGCGGGACATGGTGTTCTCCTGGGCGCGGGCGCTTGTCCAGCCGCGCGGGGATCAGAGTCTTGAAGATCGAGCAGATTAGTATAGCGAAGGCACTGATGGCGGCAAGGCGGGCGTGAGCCGTAGGCCGCTAGCCCTCCCCAAACGGGTTCTTGGGCCGGTTCTTCTTCTTGAAATCGGCGTATTGACGGTCGAGGACGGCAGGCTTCTCCGGGCGCGGCGCCGTCTTGGCGCCGTGCTCCCTGAAGAGTTCTTCCATTTCCTCGTGCTCGGTGGCCTTTTCGGCCGCGAAGGCGGCCAGCTCGTCGGCGAATCCGGCTCCCTGTTCCTGGCGCTCCAGCTCCTCCAGCTTCAGATGCTCGGCGATTTCGTAGCGAGCCTCGTAGGGACTTTCGAGGGCCCGCATGGCGCCCATCTCCACGAGACTGCGCACCACGACCGAGACCTTGTCCACATGCCACGGCAGGAGAGCGGCGACTTCGGCGACAGTGGGAGGTCGGCCCTCGCGAGCCTCGAAGATCCTCAACGCCGCGACGACCAGATGACCGTCCTCATAGCCGGGTCGTTCCGCCACGCACTCAACCTCCCTCGAAGCTGCTCTTGAGCTTGCCGATGGAACTGCCGGCGGTCGGGGTTCCACCGGTGTAGCGTACGCGCCACAAAGTGCCCCCGATGAGACTCAGGAAGTAGAGGCTGTCATCGCTGCCCACGGCGAAGTCCACGAGTCCGCCGTTGCCGACCGACGACGCCCACAGTTGATCGCTCGCATCGCCGACGAAGGGGGGCTGACGCGTGTAACTCTGCCCGCTGCCGTCGAGGCGGCGCAACCAAACCCGATAGAACTCCGCGTAGAAGACGTCGCCGGTGTATTCACTCGGCCAGCTGCCAGGAAGTCCGCCCGTGGGACGATACACGACGCCACCCATGATGGAGAGTGAGGAGCCTCCCCAAGCGGAGTGGGCGTAGGCGTCGATGGGCGACTGATAGATGAAAGGGTCTGGTTCGGGGAAACAGTCCTCGACGCCGACGTTGTAGACGGCGTCCGCCTCACGGTGCGGCCAGCCCAGATTGACGCCGCCGGTCTCGACATGGTCGATCTCCTCCCAGGTGTCCTTGCCGACGTCGCACACGAAGATCGAGCCGTCCTGCGAATCGACCGAGAAGCGCACCGGATTGCGCATGCCGTAGGCCCACACCAGCGCTGCCGTGTCACCCTGCCCGGGGAACGGATTCAAGCCGTCTGTCGGTGCGAG
>Ga0214472_10006596_pt1 | contig 12157 bp, 11 predicted proteins | sample RVTome_6_FD_207662 | JGI IMG/M metagenome (GOLD analysis project Ga0214472, IMG submission 207662) | Soil microbial communities from uranium-contaminated site in the Upper Colorado River Basin, Wyoming, United States - RVT140D175 | ecosystem: Environmental > Terrestrial > Soil > Contaminated >... | reverse complement strand
GGTGAAGTTGCCGCCGGGGCGGGCGAGGCTCGCCGCGAGAAGGGCGCCGAGGCCTTGATCGGCGAGGGCGCGCGCCGCAGCACGCGCCGCCGCCTCGTTTCCGCGCCGCGCGCGGCCCTCGAGGACCCGGACCCGCTCAGCGCCGTAGCCCTGCTCCTCCAGCCCCCGCCTGAGCCCGGAGACGGTCTCGGAGAAGCGCGGCTCCTCGTCGGGGCCGAAGACGCCGACACGCACCGCGGCGTCCTGCGACCGAACGGCGTTCGGCGCCACCAAGGCTGCGAGCAGAATCGCGACGATCGCTGCCTGCCGGCTCAAGCCTTCGACCTCCCCGAAGCGGATTATGCCTGCGAGTCAGGGTCGCGCGGCGCGGGCTGCGTCTCCTCGATGATGTAGTCCACGGTCTTGAGGAAGATGCCGGTCGGCGGGGTGCCCTCGTCGGCGATCCAGCGCTCGAGCTCGGCCATCGGCACGTGCAGATAGCGCGCGAGCTGCCGCCTGCCGCCGATCAGTTCCGCCGCCCTGCGCAACGTTCTGCTGTATACGCTCCCCGACATCGGGGGCGATGATGAACTAGGCGTCGCCTCGCGTCTGTCGGGAGGCTCCCCACGTCGTGCCGCGCGCCTTTGAGTGCTCGAGGACCACTTCGAGCGCGGTGAGAAATATTTCCGCCGGCGGCTGTTCGCTGCCGTCGAGCCACGGCGCGAGCTCGTGCTCCGCGATGTTCAGGCGGCGCGCCAGCGGCTGCACGCCGCCGAGCGCATCGCAGGCGCGCTGCAGCGTGCGCGCATGCACGGTCGCCTTTTTCACGAAGTACACCTTCATGAGCAAGGAGCCTGCAACCGCTGTGCCGGCAGGCGCGCGGCTACAATGCGGCAAATGGCCGGGAGGGAGCCGATCTACCGCCTGACCGCCGCCGGGCGCGAGGCCTGGGAGGGCGAGGACGCGGCCGTGCCGGCCGACTACCGCCGCATCCTGTGGATGATCGACTTTCACGGCCATGCGGGCGTGGTGGGCGGGCTGCTCAAGCGCTACCCCAGGCGAATGCTCGACGAGTGGCTGGGCGAGATGGAGGAGCTCGGCCTGATCGAGGCGGTCGCCGAGGGCGAGGAAGGCGCGCCTGCGCATTCGCTCGCGCAGGATGCCGAGCGCACGCTGTCGCTCGACCAGGTCCGGCTGCAGCACGACACCCGGGCCGCGGGGGCCGAGCTCGCGCGCAGCGGCGCCTACCTTTCCGCCGACCGGCTCGCCGAGCGCCCGGCGCCGCGCAAGGCGCCCGGCGACACCTCGATCCTGATCGTCGAGGACGACCCCGACCAGCTCGCGCTCGCCGACCTGCGCGTCAGCATGGCAGGCTACCGCGTGCGGGTGGCGAATTCGGTCAACGCCTTCCTGCAATCGGTGCTCGACGAGGGCGCGCCCGATCTGCTGCTGCTCGACGTGATGCTGCCCGACGGCGACGGCTTCGAGGTGCTGGCGAAGATGCGCCGCCACCAGGCGCTCGGCTCGCTGCCGATCGTGCTGCTCACCGCGAAGACCGATCCGGCCGACATCGGCAAGGGCCTCGCCCTGGGCGCCGACGGCTACATCACCAAGCCTTACACCAGGAACCTGCTCGCCGACGTCATCCGCCGGGTGCTGAAGCTGGAAGCTTGAGGAGGCGCGGCGGGCACGCGGATTGCAGGGTGCCGGACATGCCCATCAAGCCCAATGGATCGAAGTGCGAGATCCGCGAGCAGATCATCGAGGATCCGGCGAGCGGCCTGATCCTGCAGTTCGAGTGCTTCGAAGGACAGACGCGCCTGATCATCGCCGGAAAATCGCTCGCGCTCGGCAACCGGGAGATCATCTTCGACCAGGACGGGCGCGAAGCCGCCGCCGGCACGCTGGTCGGCGAGTTCCGCCGGCCGTCCTGGCTGAAAAGAATCTAGCCGGAGGCGGCGTTGTAGCGCGGCAGGCGGCCGTGCGCGCGCTGGTATTCGCGCAGCAGCTCGGCCTCGCGCGCCGCGGGGTCGGCGCAGACTTCCCAGCTGTAGTGCGTGGCGCCCTGCGTCGCGGCGCCGAGCCGGCCGGCGTAATGGTCGAACAGGCGCGAGCGAATGGTGGCGCCGCCGCCCATGGCGCGGCCGTAGTAGACCACCTCCTCGCCGTCCCAGAGCGTGTAGACGCCCGCCGCCTCCGGCGCGCCCTGCAGCACGGTGCGCGAGAACCGGTAGCGCCCGGGCAACTCGGCGCCGCCGCTCAGCCAGCGCAGCGCGGCGGCCTCGTCGGCGAACGCGCGCACGTTCAGGTTGTCCTGGCGCGCCATCACCTCGATGTATTCGTGCGCGGCGTTGAGCTCGGGCGTGTCGCCCACCAGCGCCACCTGGCAGGCCGGCGAGGCGAGCGCCTGGGCGTATCCGGACAGCCCGTAGTCCTCCGCCTTGAACAGCGCCCGCGACAGCCGGATCGAGATCAGGACCTTGTGGCGCTGGTGCCGGCGGCAGCGCGCGCGCACCGCGTGCAGGAAGCGGCGCATCTCCTCGGCGTTCTCCCGGCCGAGCAGCTCGGCCGCCAGGTAATCCTGGCGCACCTGGACCGAGAAGCGCACGGCTAGCTAGCGCTCCAGCAGGCGATCGAGCCAGGCGCGCACGTCGGGGTCGCCCCCGCCGGGCAGGTTCATGCAGCGGTCGCGCATGTTGTGCAGCACCTCCTCCACCATGCCGCCGCGATGCTCGGGCGCGAGCCCGTCGAGCGCGCGGCCGAACGCATGCGCGAAGTGAGTCTTGTCGACCAGGCCGCGCTCGTGCAGGGTCTCGATCAAGACGATGTTGGCGGCCGCGAGCCCGGCGAGGGTCTCGAGCAGCACGTCGAAGTCCGGGGGGGCGCTGATCGGCCTCTCCCGTCAGACGCGCGCCGGCAGCAGGCGCCACAGCGTGGCGAGCAGCACCGGGATGTTGACCGGCTTCGCGATGTAGTCGCTGGCGCCGGCCTCGAGGCACTTCTCGCGGTCGCCGAGCATCGCCTTGGCGGTCACCGCGACGATCGGCACGTCGCGCGTGCCGTCCATCTGCCGCAGGATGCGCATGGTGTCGAGGCCGTCGAGCCCGGGCATCATCACGTCCATCAGCACCGCGTCGACCTCCGCGCCGCGCTTGAGGATCTCGATGCCCTCCTTGCCGCTGTCGGCGTGCAGCACCTGCATGCCGTGCGCTTCGAGCGCGCTCGCGAGCGCGAACACGTTGCGGATGTCGTCGTCGACCACCAGCACCTTGCGGCCGGCGAGCTCGGCGGCGGCCTGCGGCGCCGCCTCGGCCGCTTCGTCCTGGCCGACGGGCGCCGGCGGCTCGGCGACGTCGGCGTCCTCGCCCACCGCGCTCGGCAGCAGCAGCTGCCCGCCTTCCGCCGCCGGCCGGTAGTCGAGCGGCAGGTAGAGCGTGAACGTGCTGCCCTCGCCCGGCGTGCTGGCGACGCGGATCTCGCCGCCGAGCAGCCGCGCCAGCTCGCGACTGATCGACAGCCCGAGCCCGGTGCCGCCGAACTCCCGGCTGGTGGTGCCGTCGGCCTGCTGGAACGCCTCGAAGATCAGGCGCTGCTTGTTGAACGGGATGCCGATGCCGGTATCGCTCACCGAGAAGGCGACCACGCGCGCGGCCTGCTCGAGCACCGGGTGGCCCGGGCTCCAGCCCGAGGCGGCGGGCGCGATCGCGAGCCGCACCGAGCCGCGGCTGGTGAACTTGAAGGCGTTCGACAGCAGGTTGGTGAGGATCTGCTGCAGCCGCTTGCCGTCGGTCTCGGTCACGGCCGGCAGCCCCGGGTGCAGCGCGACCTCGAGCTCGAGGTCCTTGTCGAGCGCCAGCTGGCGGAAGGTGCGCTCCACGTAATCGCGCAGGTCGGAGAAGCTTTCCTGCGCGATGTTGAGCGTCACCGTGCCGGACTCGATCTTGGCGAGGTCCAGGATGTCGTTGATCAGCGCGAGCAGCTCGGCGCCTGAGGAGTGGATGGTGCGGGCGAACTCGACCTGCTTGGGCGTGAGGTTGCCGCCGACGTTGTCGGCGAGCAGGCGCGCGAGGATCAGGAGGCTGTTGAGCGGGGTCCTCAGCTCGTGCGACATGTTCGCGAGAAATTCCGATTTGTATCTGGAAGACAAAGACAGCTGCTCGGCCTTTTCTTCCAGCGCCGCGCGCGCCTGCTCGATCTCGCGGTTCTTGTACTCCACCTGGTGCATCTGCTCGGAGAGCTGGCGTGCCTTTTCCTGCAGCTGGTCGTTGGCCGCGCGCAGCTCCTCCTGCTTGGATTTCAGCAGCGCCTCCGACTTCTGCAGGTTGAGCGCCTGCTGCTCGAGGCGGTCGTTGGTCTTCTTCAGCTCCTCCTGCTGGGCTTGGAGTTCCGCCGTCAACGACTGCGACTGGTGCAGCAGGTACTCGGTCTGCATGTTGGCGGCGATGGTGTGCAGCACCACGCCGATCGACTCGGTGAGCTGGTCGAGGAAGCTCTGGTGGATGTCGCTGAAGCGGCTGAACGAGGCGAGCTCGATCACCGCCTTCACCTGGCCCTCGAACAGCACCGGCAGGATCACGATGTTCGCGGGCGCGCCCGAGCCGAGCGAGGAGCTGATGCGGATGTAGTCGCTCGGCGCATGCGCGAGCAGGATGCGCTTCTTCTCGAAGGCGCACTGCCCCACCAGGCCCTCGCCGAAGGCGATCTTGCGCGGCAGGCTCTTGGAATGGCGCTGCGCGTAGCCGGCGAGCAGCTCGAGCGTCGACTCGCCGCTGCGGTGGTCGGCGACGTAGAACGCGGCCTGCTGGGCGTTGACCAGGGGGGTCAATTCACTCAATATCAGCCGGGAAACCGTGACCAGGTCGCGGTGGCCCTGCAGCATGCGCGTGAAGCGCGCGAGGTGCGTCTTCAGCCAGTCCTGCTCGGTGTTCTTGCGCGTGGTGTCCTTGAGGTTGCGGATCATCTCGTTGATGTTGTCCTTGAGCGCCGCCACCTCGCCGCTCGCCTCGACCGCGATCGAGCGCGTCAGGTCCCCCTTGGTCACCGCGGTCGCCACCTCGGCGATCGCGCGCACCTGCGCGGTGAGGTTCGCCGCCAGGCGGTTGACGTTCTCGGTGAGCTCGCGCCACAGCCCGGCGGCGCCCGGCACGCGCGCCTGGCCGCCGAGCTTGCCTTCGCTGCCCACCTCGCGCGCCACGTTGGTCACCTGGTCGGCGAAGGTCGCGAGCGTGTCGATCATGCCGTTGATGGTGTCGGCGAGCGCCGCCACCTCGCCTTTCGCCTCGACCGCGAGCTTGCGGTTCAAGTCGCCGCTCGCCACCGCGGTCACGACGTTGGCGATGCCGCGTACCTGGTTGGTAAGGTTCGCGGCCATCGAGTTCACGTTGTCGGTGAGGTCCTTCCACACCCCGGCGACGCCCTTCACCTGCGCCTGCCCGCCGAGCTTGCCGTCGGTGCCGACCTCGCGCGCCACCCGCGTCACCTCCGAGGAGAAGGCGCCCAGCTGGTCGACCATCGTGTTGACGGTCGACTTGAGCTCCAGGATCTCGCCTTTCACGTCCACCGTGATCTTCTTCGACAGATCGCCGCGCGCCACCGCGGTGGTCACCTCCGCGATGTTCCTCACCTGCCCGGTGAGGTTCGCCGCCATCGAGTTGACGTTGTCGGTGAGGTCCTTCCACACCCCGGCGACGCCGACCACCTGCGCCTGGCCGCCGAGCTTGCCGTCGGTGCCCACCTCGCGCGCCACCCGCGACACCTCGAAGGCAAAGGCGTTCAGCTGGTCGACCATCGTGTTGATGGTCGACTTGAGCTCGAGGATCTCGCCTTTCACGTCCACCGTGATCTTCTTCGACAGATCGCCGCGCGCCACCGCGGTGGTCACCTCCGCGATGTTCCTCACCTGCCCGGTGAGGTTCGCGGCAAGCTGGTTCACGTTGTCGGTGAGGTCCTTCCACACCCCGGCGACGCCCTTCACCTGCGCCTGGCCGCCGAGCTTGCCGTCGGTGCCGACCTCCTTCGCCACGCGCGACACCTCGGAGGCGAAGGCGTTGAGCTGATCGACCAGGATGTTGATCGTGCTCTTCAGCTCGAGGATCTCGCCGTTCACGTCGACCGTGATCTTGCGCGAAAGATCGCCGCGCGCGATCGCGGTGGTCACCTCCGCGATGTTCCTCACCTGCCCGGTGAGGTTCGCCGCCATCGAGTTGACGTTGTCGGTGAGGTCCTTCCACACCCCGGCGACGCCCTTCACCTGCGCCTGGCCGCCGAGCTTGCCGTCGGTGCCCACCTCGCGCGCCACCCGCGTCACCTCCGAGGAGAAGGCGTTCAGCTGGTCGACCATCGTGTTGATGGTCGACTTGAGCTCCAGGATCTCGCCTTTCACGTCCACCGTGATCTTCTTCGACAGATCGCCGCGCGCCACCGCGGTGGTCACCTCCGCGATGTTCCTCACCTGCCCGGTGAGGTTCGCCGCCATCGAGTTCACGTTGTCGGTCAGGTCCTTCCACACGCCGCCGACGCCGACCACCTGCGCCTGGCCGCCGAGCTTGCCGTCGGTGCCGACCTCGCGCGCCACCCGCGACACCTCGAAGGCAAAGGCGTTCAACTGGTCGACCATCGTGTTGATGGTCGACTTGAGCTCCAGGATCTCGCCGTTGACGTCGACCGTGATCTTCTTCGACAGATCGCCGCGCGCCACCGCGGTGGTCACCTCCGCGATGTTCCTCACCTGGCCGGTGAGGTTCGCCGCCATCGAGTTCACGTTGTCGGTCAGGTCCTTCCATACGCCGGCGACGCCGCGCACCTGCGCCTGGCCGCCGAGCTTGCCCTCGGTGCCCACCTCGCGCGCCACGCGGGTCACCTCGGAAGAGAACGCGTTCAACTGGTCGACCATGGTGTTGACGGTCGACTTGAGCTCGAGGATCTCGCCTTTCACGTCGACCGTGATCTTCTTCGACAGATCGCCGCGCGCCACCGCGGTGGTTACCTCCGCGATGTTCCTCACCTGGCCGGTGAGGTTCGCCGCCATCGAGTTCACGTTGTCGGTCAGGTCCTTCCACACCCCGGCGACGCCGGGCACCTGCGCCTGGCCGCCGAGCTTGCCCTCGGTGCCGACCTCGCGCGCCACCCGCGAAACCTCGGAGGCAAAGCCGTTCAGCTGCCCGACCATGGTGTTGACCACCGTTCCCAGGCGCAGCGCCTCGCCGCGCAGCGGCCGGCCCCCGACCTCCAGCACCATGGTCTGCGACAGATCGCCTTTGGCCACCGAGCCGATCACGCGCGCCACCTCGGCCATCGGGTAGGCCAGGTCGTCGAGCAGCGTGTTGACCGACTGCACCACGTCCCCCCAGGTGCCCGAGGCGCCCGGCACGTTCACGCGCCGGCGGATCTGCCCTTCCTTGCCGACCAGCTCGGCGACGCGCGCCAGCTCGGCGGCCTTGGCCTCCTCCATCTCGACCACATCGTTGAACGCCTGCGCGATCTCCCCGTCGATGCCGGTGAGGTTGAGCGGCATGCGCACCGAGAAGTCGCCGCGCTTGAAGGCGCGCAGCGCTTTGAGCAGTTCACCGCGGTCGAGCATCATGTGTAGGCCGGCGTTCGATTCCATAGCGCTCCCTGCGAGCGGAAAGGGACTAGTTCTTAGGGATTAGGACGGCGACCATCCTACGGGCGTTGAACAGCCTCCGGTATCGGGGAAGCCCCCGCCCGGGTGTCGTGGTTTCGACTACAAGAGCCGTGAAAAAACTACAAGAAATCAGGGGAGTTGTCAGTCCACCAGGTGGTGGGCGATGGCGTAGTGCATCAGCTCCGCGTTGGACTTCATGTTCATCTTGCGCAGGATGCGCGTGCGGTGGGTGCTGACGGTGTTGGGGCTGAGGAACAGCTCGTCGGCGATCTGGCGCACGGTCTTGCCCGAGGCGATCATCCACATCACCTGGTACTCGCGGTCCGAGAGCGTCTCGTGCAGCGGCTTGCCGCGGTTGTCCTCGAGCTCGAGTGCAAGTTTTTCACCCAGTGTAGGAGTGACATAGCGCCCGCCGCCGGCGACCTTGCGGATCGCGCTCACCAGCTCCTCGGGCGCGCTTTCCTTGGTGAGGTAGCCGGCGGCGCCGGCCTTCAGGGCGCGCACCGCATAGCGGTCTTCCGGGTACATGGAGAGGATCAGCACCGCGCGCCCGGGGTAGCGCTGGCGCAGCTCCTTGATGAGCTCCAGGCCGTTCTTGCCGGGCATGTTGTAGTCGAGCACCGCCACTTCCCAGGGCACCTTGCGCGAGAGCTCGACCACCTCCTGGCCGTTGCGCGCTTCGCCCACGACGGTGAGGTCCTGCTCCACGGCGAGCATCTGGCGCAGGCCCTGGCGCACCACGGGGTGGTCGTCGGCGATGATGACTTTCACGATTTTGCGCGCATCGGTATGGACACCGAGACGCGAGTTCCGTGCCCGGGCGCCCCCGAGATCCGGACCTCGCCGCCGAACAGCAGCGCCCGCTCGTGCATGCCGAGCAGGCCGAGCGACTTCTTGCCGTTAAGGTCCGCCTCCGGGATGCCGACGCCGTTGTCGGTGACCTCCAGGGCGACCCGCTCGGGCCCGACCGTGAGCTCCAGGTCCACCCGCGTCGCCCGCGCGTGGCGCGCGACGTTGGTCAGGATCTCCTGGAAGATGCGGAACATGGTGGTCGAGATGTCGACGTCGAGCCTGGTGCCCTCCGGCGGCAGGCTGGCGCGCACCCGGATGCCGGTGCGCTTCTGGAATTCCTTCGCCTGCCAGCCCACGGCAGCCACCAGGCCCATGTCGTCGAGCATCTCCGGGCGCAGCCCGGTGGCGATCTTGCGCACCGTCTGCACCGTGGAATCGATCAGCCTGCCCATCGACTCGGTCTTCTCGACCAGCGCCGGCTCGGTGAGCCGCTTGGCGAGCCAGCCGACCTCCATCTTCAGGCCGGTGAGCACCTGCCCGAGCTCGTCGTGGATCTCCCGTGCTATATGCGCTCTTTCTTCTTCCCTGACGCTGATCAGGTGGGCGGCGAGGCGCCGCAGCTTGTCCTCGGACTCGCGCAGCCGCTCGCTCTTGCGGTGCAGCTCGACGAACACCGCCACCTTGGACTTGAGGATCTCGGGCACCACCGGCTTCATCAGGTAGTCGACCGCGCCCACCTCGTAGCCGCGGAACATCGAGGTCATCTCGTCGGCCGCGGCAGTCAGGAAGATTATGGGGGTGAGCCGCGAGCGCTCGCGGCTGCGGATCAGGCGCGCGGTCTCGAAGCCGTCGATGCCCGGCATGCGCACGTCGAGCAGGATCACGGCGAAGTCGTTCTTCAGGGCGAGGCGCAGCGCCTCCTCCCCGGACTGCGCGACCATCAGGTTCTGCCCGAGCGTCGAGAGCAGCTCCTGCAGCGCGTACAGGCTCCTGGGCTCGTCGTCGACCACCAGGATCTTGGCGGCGGGGGCCGCCTCGTCGCGCGCCTCGGACGCGGCGGATCCGGCCTCGGCGGCGGCGCGCGGCGCCGTCACGGCCTGTGACACGCGCTCACCCCACCAGCTGGTGACGCACGGCGTAATGCACGAGCGCCGCGTTGCTGGTGAGGCCGAGCTTGCGCAGGATGCGCGTGCGGTAGGTGCTCACGGTGGAGGGGCTCAGCCCCATGTCCTTCGCGATGTCGCTGATCTGCTTGCCGGTGGCGAGCAGCCACATGACGCGGTACTCGCGGTCCGAGAGCTTCTCGTGCAGCGCCTTCTGCGGGTCGCTGGAGCACTCGGAGGCGAGGATCTCGGCGAGCGAGGAGCTCACGTACTTGCCGCCGTTCGCCACCTTGCGCACCGCGGTCGAGAGCTCCTGCGGCGCGCTTTCCTTGGTGATGTATCCCGCACCTCCCGCGCGCAGCACGCGGGACCCATGCACGTCCTCCGAATGCATGCTGAGGATCAGCACCGGCCGCCCGGGGAATTCCTTCTTGATGTCGCCGAGCAGATCGAGACCGCTGCGTCCCGGCATCGAGAAGTCGAAGATCGCCATGTCCCAGTCGAGGCGGCGCGCCATCTCGAGCGCTTCGTCGCCGTTGGTGGCTTCACCCACGATCACCGCGGCGGGATCCGAAGCGAGAACCTGCTTCAGGCCGTGACGCACGATCGGGTGATCGTCTGCAATGAGGATTCTCATGGTGCATGCCTTTTTCGGATGATGGGAATCCTTCGTCCCTGAGGCGAAAAAGTATATGCACGCGCAATGCGCTTTGCCACTGTCGGCGCGAAATTTTCTTGCGGCTCGGCACGCACACGACAATCATGTCGGAATTCGCCTGACAGAAAAATAGTCCTGCAAGCACATGGCGCGCGATGCGGCGCGCGCCGCCTCTAGTGGTAAAGCAATCGGCTAAGCGCGCCGCACGAGCGAGCGCGCAAGCGCTTTCTCGCCACCGTTCAAGTCGCTGTTTCCGAAGCGAAAGCGTTTTTGCGGCGACATCGGCATTCGTCGTGAAAACAGCGACTTGAGGAGGAACGATGACAAGACGTCGTCATCCCCCTACATAAAATGTCGCGGTCCGCGCTACAAGCCTCGGACAAGCTCTTGATTTGGCGCGCGCTTCCCGCGGTGGCACGGCGCGTGCTCTGGCTCCCTGCAAGTCGCAAACCCACTCAAGTGGAAACGGACAAGGGAGCTCCATGCCTATCAGGCGCATCGTACTCACCGCGCTCGCACTGTCGGCCGGCGTCTCGTTCGCCGGACCGGCGCAGATCGAATCGCCCGCCGCTCGATTCCACGAGCGCGCCGCGCAGCTCGAGCGCCCGCGCAGCCTGCGCGACGCCGCCGCGCTGCACACCGCGGAGCACGCGCGCGAAGTCGACCGCCGCCTCGGCGGCGCGCTGCTTCCCGAGACGCGCGCCGTGCAGGAGGCGCAACGCACCGTCGCCGTGCTGCGCGCGTACGCGGCGACCGGCGAAGAGAAGTACTTCGCCGAATCGCTGCGCCGCGCGCGCCACCTCGCCGCGTGGAATCCGCGCGGCGCCTCGGCCCACGCGCGCGCCCCGGGGGACTCGCGCACCATCGCCTGGACCCTCGCCCTCGCCTACGACCGGCTCGCGCCGCGCCTGGACGCCGCCCAGAAGAACGTGATTCTCAGCCCGCTGCGCGTGCGCGCGGCGGATCTCTATCAGGACGACTCGCTCGACGCGGAAGCGCTCGCCGCCCTTGCCGGCATCGCGACGCTGCTCGCCGGCGACCTGCCCGAGGCGAAAGCCTGGGCGCAGCTCGCGGCTCCGCTCGCGGCGAAGTTCCACAACCCGCAATGGAGCCTCCAATGAAACTGCGCAAGTCCCCCATCGCGCTCGCCGCGCTCGCCCTCGCCGGCAGCTTTCCGCTCGCCTCCAAGGCGGCGCCGAGCGTGTCGTTCAGGACGCCCTCGAGCGGCCAGACGCTCTCCGGCAACCTCTACCAGTCGAGCGCCTGCGAGGTCGCCGGCAGCAACCTCCGGCGCGTCGAGTTCTTCCTCGGCTCGACCCGGCTCAACACCGAGTACGGCGCGCCCTGGAACTGCAACCTCGACACGCGCAAGTTCGCCGACGGCAGGCACATCCTCAAGGCGGTGGCCTACGACGCGTCGAATGCCACGGCCACCGCCCAGATAGCCGTGGATATAAGGAACAACGCCTCGAACAACACTTCGAATGGCACTTCAAACACCGCCCCGAGCGTGTCGCTCAAGGCGCCGGCGAACGGCGCCACGGTCTCGGGCTCGATCTCCGGCTCGGCCTGCGAGGCGCTGTCGATCGACGACCGCGGCGTCAAGCAGGTGCAGTTCTACCTCGGCTCGACGCTGCTCAACACCGAGCTTTCGTCGCCCTGGAACTGCGCCCTCGACACGCGCAAGTTCGCCGACGGCAGCCACACGCTGAAAGCGGTGGCCACCGACGCCGCGGGCGCTACCGGAGCCGCGCAGATCAGCCTCAACATCAAGAACGGCACCGGCAGCTCCTCGAGCGGCAGCGGCCCGGCGGTGTCGTTCAGGACGCCGGCGAGCGGCGCGACGCTCTCGGGCGCGATCGCCCAGTCGCCGGCCTGCGAGGTGACCGGCAGCGGCATCAGGAAGGTGCAGTTCTTCCTCGGCTCGACCGCCCTCAACGCCGAGGGCTCGGCGCCGTGGAACTGCGACATCGACACGCGCAAGTTCGCCGACGGCAGCCA
>Ga0214472_10006595_pt1 | contig 12157 bp, 12 predicted proteins | sample RVTome_6_FD_207662 | JGI IMG/M metagenome (GOLD analysis project Ga0214472, IMG submission 207662) | Soil microbial communities from uranium-contaminated site in the Upper Colorado River Basin, Wyoming, United States - RVT140D175 | ecosystem: Environmental > Terrestrial > Soil > Contaminated >... | reverse complement strand
CCGTCGTCGGAGAGAACGAGCTCCCGCACTTGGTTCGAGTGGCCGGTGCCCCGCGACTTGACGATGGTCAGTGCGCGATTGCGCTCACCGTCCTGTACCAGATAGGAGAGGTGGATCCACGTGTCCGCGATACTCGAGACGCCGACGGCTGTCGTTTCGTTCGCGGTGAGGCCCTCCATCTGGGTGGTGTTCATGACGGTCACGCCCTCCCGCTTCAGAAAGTCCAGGAATTGCTGGGTCGCATCCAGTGAGGCGGCGTGCCCGACTTTCATGGACAAGGCGGACAGGGGGTCGACGACGAGGCATCGGGCGTGATGCGCGAGCACGCGCTCGCGGAGCTCGCCGAACTGCACCTCGATGTTGTAGCCACGTGTGCGCGTCGAATGCATGCTCAGCAGGCCGGACGCCCGGTGGGGGCCGAGCTCGATCCCGACGGACCGTCCGTTGCGCACGACCTGGTCGGCGCCCTCGTCGAAGCTCACGAACAGCGTCCGATCACCCCGCTCACAGGAGGTGGCCGCGAAGAGGGCGCACAGCGTGGACTTGGCGCTGCCCGGCGCACCGGAAACGAGAATGTGGTCGCCGCGGTGATAGCCGCCCCCAAGCATCGTATCCAGACGCGCGATCCCGGACGAGACCCGCTCATCGGTGACCGCATATGCGAGTGTCGCAGGCCCCCGGGTGGTGAGGTCCATGGCCTTGGCCGAGAGCGTGATCGGAAATGCGTCGGCGTCGACGGCCGACCCCCGGTACTTCACCACCCGCAGGCTGCGGAATGCCGAGCCGTCCAGGACCTCGTGACGGAGCTGGATCACGCAGTCGGTCATGAACTGGAGGAACTCGTATCCGTCGTCCCCACCGCTGTCGCTGCCCTTGTGCGTGAGGATGGCGGTCAGCCCGGTCCGCGCCAGCCAGTCGCGGATGCGATAGACCTCCCTGCGCGCGGCCGCGGGATCATTGAGGAGGTTGAGCAGCACGTCGATCCCGTCGAACACGATCTGCGTCGCGCGCAGCTCCTTCGCCTTTGCCTCGAGAACGCTGAGGATGCCGGCAAGATCGAATACTCCGACCTGCACATCGTCCGGGGAGAGGTGTGCATCGAGGAAGAACAACTTCTCGTCGACGAGCTTCGGAAGGTCCCAGCCGAACCCCGCGGCGTTGATCACGATCTGATGCGCCGGCTCCTCGAAGGCGACGAACAAGCCGGCTTCCTTTCGGGTCACCGCGCCATGCACCAGGGCCTGAAGCGCGAAGACGGTTTTCCCGCAACCCGGCCCACCCATCACCAGGGTGGTGCGGCCACGCGCCAGGCCGCCGCCCGTGATCTCGTCGAAGCCCTGGATCCCCGTGGCCAGCTTGGTGAGCGCGGTGGGGTTCTCCCGTCTTAGGATCATGGCGTGGCCTTTGCTGGTGACGATAGCCGCGGGCCAGGGCATTCCGTGTGGGAATGCCACAGCTATGAACGCTCGCTGGCGGAGCCGCCGAGGGCATGACTCAGAAGACGGAAAAACGGCGTATCCGCAGGCCGAGATCTTATCCGTCGAAGGAGCTAGACCTTCCAGGCGAGGCGCCGCTGATCGCGCCTCAGCACTGCGTGGGCCGGGGACGCCGCTGCGGCTGGGGTGGATTCCTCCCCAGCAAACCTCCGAGCCGGCTGCGCGCGGCGTCCGTGACCTGATTGCGCGCATCCTCAGCGGCGCGGTCACGGAGCAGGCCGAAGGTGGCCCGCACGATCTGCGAGCCGGGCGCCGCGCTCTGCACGCCCTGAATGGCCTCGAGCGCCTCGGGATAGGCTCCGTAGTCGAGGAGGCAGAGCGCCTCCGAGAACGCGAGCGCCGTCTCCAAGTCGTCGATGCGGTTGGCCTCCTGCTGGGTCCGTAGCCGCGCCCGCTCCTCCTCGGTCAGGACGAGCTCCAGCCCGGTGATCAGCTCGTCCGCCAGGCGCTGCTGGAGGTCGAAGAGCGACTCCCCCTGCCCGCGCACGTCCGCGGTGGTCACGATCTCCGTGGTCTCCGTGCGGGTGATGCGGGTGTCGAGGCGCATCTCGGGATCGACGGTGACGAAGGCCCCGAAGACCATGTACTCGGCGCCGACGATCATGCCCAGGCTTTGCGCCGTCTCGGGATCCACCCGGCCGGAGTACTGGAGGTCCAGCTCGCCCATCACCTCCTCGATGCGCTCCCGCTCCACGAGCTGGATGCGGTCGATGACCGAGAGGTCGGAGATCAGCATGCTGGACAGCGCCCGACCCAGGTGCTCGTAGCGCTCGTCCCCCGTGTTGTTGTCGAAGCGCAGGACGGCGACCACGCTCCGCTCCTGCTCCTGATGGGGGACGCCTGCGGCCAAGCCGGCCGCGAGCAGGAGTGGGAGGGCTAGGGCGCGGGGGGTGTGGCGCATGGGCTCTCCTACGTTCTCGACGCCTGGGGGGACGGCGGCCGTCGAACGGTGTCGCCGACCGCCCGGCAGAGGTTACTGCGTGCGGCGTTCGGAGGCGAGGGGTCGGGACCGCGCCCCGAGCACGACGAGCTGCTCCGGGCGGGCCGCGGGCACGACCTCGGGTGTGAGCTCGTGGTCGAAGGTCACGAAGCGGCCGCCGTGGTGGACGGCGAGGAGCAGGAGGTAGGCGGCCGTGATCCGGCCGTGCCCCTCGAGGCGCCCCGCGTCGAAGCGGGAGGCGCGGCGGAGGGAGGTGGAATCGGGCCAGAAGTGGTGGTCCCCGCTTTCCGTGAAGGCCTGGAGCCGCCCGAGCGCGTCGGCCACGGTGCTCCGGCGGCCCGGATAGTCGGGGTGGGCGACCACGCGCGCGAAGCCGTTCTCGGAGACGGGGCAGGTGGCCCACCCCCGGCTTCGGCTCTCGTCCAGCCAGGCGTGGGCCATCTCGTGGTGGATGTGCGCGGGGTCGAAGAGCGCCACCAGGACGCCGACGTCGAGCAACGCCATCATCGGGCCCGGAGCGCCGGCGGGCGCGCTCACGCGTCGCCGCTGAGCGACTGGACGGCTTCGGGGGTCACGATCCCGGTGCCCGGGCGGGCGGGAAGGAGGGGGACCCCGTTGCGGACGCTCTGGGCGACCGGCCGCTCACGCGCCAGCGCCTCGCGCGCCAGCTCCGAGAGGATTCCCCCGGCGGTGTTTCCCCGCAGGCGGGCGAGCTCCTTGACCGCGCGGAGTACGTCGTCGTCGATGTTCAGGGTGGTCCGCATCGCGACAACATCACGCATCACTCATCATGTGGCAAGGAAAATCAGCACTTTCACGGGATTCGCAGGGCCGACGGGCCCGAAAAGGCGCGCGTCAGCGGGCCCCGTCGTTTTCGCGTGAAACAGGCGTTTTCCACTCGAGCGAGCGACGGCTGGCCTTGCCCCGGCGGGAGCGGCCGCCCCAGAATCGCAGGGCCTTCCACCGAGCTTCACGGAGCCACCATGCCCGACGTCGTCTACACCGCCGACATTCGCATCGAGCGCATCGAGGGTCCCTACCGTCTGGCCTGGCTCCCGGCCCACGAGGGACCGGTCGAGTTCGGCGTCCACGGGGCCGTGAAGGAGCACTATGGCGTGCAGCCCGAGCGCGAGATCGCCACGACGCTCGACTACGTGATGGCCGCGACCGGCGGCTGACTGACCGGCACCTTCGGAGGCGCGCTGGAGGCGCGCGGGATCGAAGCGAGCGCGGGAGCCCTGACGGCGGACGTGCGTGGCGAGGTGGAAAAGGACGAGGGGGTGCTGGTGATCCGCCGCATCCACGTCAGATATCATCTGAAGGCGGGGGAGGAGCACCGTGAGACCGTGGAGCGCGTCCACGGCTTCCACCGCGAGAAGTGCCCGGTCTACCGGAGCATCCACACCTCGATCGACATCACGACCGAGTGCGAGCTCCACGAGGGCTGACCGCCCCGCTCAGGTCATCGAAGCCGCGTAGATGCTCGAGATCGACCCGGCCAGCTCACGGTTGAACTCCTCGTCCGACTGCTGCGCCACCAGGCCCTCGACGAGCGCGCGCGAGAAGCTGGCGACGACCCCGTGGTTTCGCTCCAATCGGGCATTCGCCTCGTCGCGCGTGTAGCCCCCCGACAGCGCGACGACCTTCAGCACCTTGGGGTGCTGCACGCAGGGGCGATAGAAGTCGGCCTCCTCGGGGAGCGTCAGCTTCAGCATGACACGCTGTTCCGGTCCGAGGCCGTCGAACCCGGCCAGGAGCTCCTTCCTCAGCAACTCCTCGGCTTCGGCCTTGTCGGGGCAGTTGATGTCGATCTCGGGCTCGAGAATCGGCACCAGGTCCTGCCCGAGGATCTGCTTTCCGATCTCGAACTGCTGGCGGACGATGGCGGCGATCCCGACCGCGTCCGCTTGCTTTACCACCGAGCGCATCTTGGTCCCGAAGACGCCCTTGGCCTTTGCCCGTTTCAGGACGCCGTCGAGGCCGGGAATCGGCTTCATGAGCTGCACGCCGTTCGCGACATCGGCGAGCCCCTTGTCGACCTTGAGGAAGGGCACGACGCGCTTCTCCCTCCAGAGATACTCGGCCGTCGGCGTCCCCTCGATCTCGCGGTCCATCGTCCCCTCGAAGAGGATCGCCCCCAGGATCCGGTCGCCGTCGAACGCGGGGCTCGTGATGATGCGCGCGCGCATCTCGTGGACGAGGTCGAACATCTCGTCATCGCCGGACCACGCGTCCTCCGAAATCCCATACTGTCGCAGGGCCTTCGGCGTGCTGCCCCCGCTCTGGTCGAGCGCGGCGATGAAGCCGCCGCCGGACCGGATCTTGTTCAGCTGATCGTCGAAGATGCTCATCTCGGCGGCTCCCGGAGTCGAGGGGGGGCGTTCGGTCTTGGCTGAGGCTATCAGTCTGTGGCTTCGCGCGCCTCTTGTGAAGGTGACCGATGTCGTCGGCGCAGGAGGAACACCGCCCCGAACGCCAGCCCCGACGCCACGAGCGCGATGAGCGTCGGATCGAATAGCCTCGAGGCCGACGGAAGCTCGGACAGTTGGACCACGAAGAGCACGGCGATCCCGACGCCGATGGCGGCGAGGGCCTCGGGGATGCCGGGCCGGCGCGAGTGCAGGCCCGCGGCGATCGGAACGAAGAGGCTGACGCCGAGCACCGCGTAGAAGATGCGCAGCGAATCGATCACGGTGGGGATCACCATCGCGAGGACGATGCCGAGCATGCCTCCGACCACCGCGGCGCCCCGTGCCACGCGCAGGACCTGCTTGTCGGTCGCGTCGGGCCGGGCATAGCGCTTGTAGATGTCCTTGGAGAGCGACGTGGCGAGCATGAAGAGGATGGTGTCGGCGGAGCTGATCTCGGCCGAGAAGACGGCTGCCAGACCGAGCGCCCCGAGGAGGGTCGGCAGCCCCTCGGTGAGCACGACGGGGACGGCGAACTCGGGGTTCGCGAGCGCCGGGTCGTAGGTGCGCGCGATCATCCCCATGAGGGGGGGAGCGAGCGCGAAGACGAGGAGGACGGCGCCCTGCACCCCCACGCCGATGCGCAGCGCGCGCTCGTCCCGGGCCCCGTAGGCCTTCTGGATCAGCCCGGGTGATACGATGAACGCCGGCACGAGGAGCGCGACGAGGACGACCCCCGAGCCCGGCCCAAGGAAGAACGAGGAGCCGTCGGGGTCCGGCGGTCCCGCCGCCATCACCGCGTCCCACCCACCCGCCATCGAGAGCGCGAGTGGGACGCCGATCGCGAAGCCGCCGAGGAGCACGACGAGCTGGACCACGTTGACCCACGCGGACGTGAGCAGGCCGCCGGCCGCGAAGTACACGGTCATCACCGCCCCGCCCAGGAGGGCGCCGACCCAGCGGGGCGCCCCGACGACCCACTCGAGAATCTCCGACATCGCGATGATCTGGGCGGCCAGGATCACGAGCGTGAGGAACCAGAGCAGCGTCGCGACGGTCGCGCGCACGGAGCTTCCATATCGGTGCTCGAGGTAGTCGCCCGCCGTGTAGAGGTCGTGCTCCTTGGCCACGCGCCAGATGCGGGGGCCGAGCCAGAAGGCAAGCAGGAGCGACCCGATCCCCGCGGAGCCGACCCACCACCAGGCGGAGAGGCCGTCCGTGTAGCCGAGTCCCGACGCCCCGATCACCGACCCGGCACCGATGTTGGCGGCGAGGAACGTTGCGAAGACGAGGCCCGGACCGAGCCGGCGGTCCGCCACGAAGAAGGTCCCGCTCCCGTGGACCCACCTGGACGTGAAGAGCCCGAAGGCGACGAGCGCCGCCGAGTACGCGACCAGCACGGTGAGATGGAACGCCACGGGGATGAGTGGCGCGTCAGTTGGGCAGGTCGTTCACCGACGGGATTCCGGGGAGCCCTTCGGCCAGGCGCACGGCGCGGAGGATCGCCTCGGCCATGACGTCGGCGGCGAGCCCGCCGATCACCGTGACGTCGGCGGTGCCCTCCCAGGCGCCCGTAGCGAGGGAGAAGACCGTATCGCCGTCGCGCGTGGTGTGCGCCGGGTAGATCGTTCGCGCGAGCCCGTCCTGGGCCATCTGCGCCACCTTCGTGGCCTCCGGCTTGGTGAGCGTGGCGTTGGTGGCCACGACGCCGATCGTGGTGTTCATGCCGGGCGCGCCGGCCTCCGTGCCGCGGCCCGACCGCAGGAGCCGGCGCGCGTCGGCGAAGCCTCGTCCGTCCTCGGTCCTCGCGCCGGCGACGATCTGGCCGGTGGCGGGATCGACGATGTCGCCCACCGCGTTCACCGCCACCGCCGCGGCGACCGTGAGGCCGCTCTCGAGCGTGACGGACGCCGTGCCGAAGCCGCCCCTCATCGGCCGCCCCCTGCCGCCGAACTTGCCCACCGTGGCGCCAGCGCCGGCCCCCACGGAGCCCTCGTCGGGGGCTTCGGTCGAGGCCGCGGAGGCGGCCGCGTAGCCGCACTCGGGCCCCGGGCGCACGCGCTCCGTTCCCTCGAGGCCCAGGTCGTAGAGAATCGCTCCGACCACGATCGGGACGACGCCGCGCCCGATGCGATAGCCGATGTCGCGCTCCTCGAGGTAGCGCATGACGCCGGTGGAGGCGTCGAGCCCGAAGGCGGAGCCGCCGGAAAGCACCACGGCATGGACCTCCGCGAGCGGGTTCACCGGGTCGAGGAGCGCCGTCTCGCGGGTCCCGGGCGCGCTCCCACGGATGTCGACGCCCCCGACGGCGCCCGCGCGCGCCAGTATCACGGTGCATCCGGTGGGCCGCGCGCTCAGCGTGTGATGTCCGAGCTCCAACCCCTCGACCGCGGTGATGCCGCGCACATCCATCCGAGCCGTCTCCTGGGCAAGGCATGCCCCCTGTGCGATCGGGGCCCCCGCGAGGAGGGCCCCGACGATCAGCGTCCGCGCTCCGTTCACGCCGTCGGGCTCACGCCCTGGGACGCGTCACGAGCTATTCTTCCTCGCCCGGCGCGCCGCCACCCACGGCGAAGCAGTAGAAGTAGCCGTTGCCGCCGGTGGCCACGAGGTTCTCCTGGCTGCAGCCCCTCGAGCTGTGTGCCGAGTTCCATGACGTCGGGTTCTCCCCGCCCCCCGTGCGGTCGAAGTGACCCACACGCGCGCTCCCCTCGGACCCGCTGCTGGTCCAGTTCCCGCACGCCGTGTGGCCTTCCCCCGTGTACACCGTCCCGTCCAGGTTCGAGCCCGTCAGGATGTCGTGCTGGTTCGGCGAGTCGCCGCGCCCGTTCACGACGTCACCGCGCTCCGTCAGCGCGCTCTCCTTGTTGATGCTCACGTCCTCGGCGTGCAGCGCGGTCACGTCGCGGGCGACCATGACGCCGTTGAAGTTGTGCCAGGGCCCACTCCCGATGCGGTCGCGCGCGTTCACGGACGGGCCGCCGTCCCTGGCGACCGCGCTCAGGTAGGCACGCCACACCTTGTCGCCGTGGCCGGCCGTGTAGGCCAAGTCCTGGCAGTGGGCATCGGCTCCCGAGAGCCCGCCGAGGTCGGCGCCGAAGCCGGTGCCCGAGCTCGTGATGAAGAAGCTCATGTTGGAGGCCTGACCCGAGGCGGGGAGGGCCCAGACGAGCGAAAGGACGAAGACCATCGAGACTTCTTTCTTCACGTTCCTGCTCCTGCTCGAGTCGCGGTGCCCCGTGCGGCACGCTCCGTCGGGCGCGGCGGTCGGGGCCTGCAATGTCCGTGGAGCCCGCGTAGCGGGCAAGGCATGAGACGAGCCCTACGCGCAGGGCCCCACGATCTGATCGACGACCTCGACCGCGAGCAGCCACGCCGACTCGAGCGCGTAGCCCACGCGGTCACCCATGAGGGCTGTCGGGTCGATGGCAGGCCCCGGATCGCAGCGCAGAGCGTCCTCGCCCAAGCCGGGGGTGAGGTCGTTCAGCTCCCACATCGTGATGCCCGACTGGCCAGCGACGTACCCGGGCACGCTGTCGGCGTAGAACTCCGTCACGACCCAGTGCTCCCCGCCCGGAATCGGAGGCGCGGGCGTGAAGGCGCTGTCCACGAAGAGGGCGCCGCTCAGCCGGAGCTGATAATCGATTCCCGCGTCCTCCCTGGTCAGCAGAACCCACACCCCGGAGCTGAATTCGGAGCCCGTGTCGCCGAAGGCCGCGATCTGGAGCGAGCCGCCGTTCGACAGCGCGAACTGGGTGCGGAGATGCAGCAGATCAGGGTCGCTCATGCCGAGTCCCGCCGCATCCTCGTCCAAGACGATCTGTCCGCCGGTCTCGTCCGCGCGGAGCGGACCGCCGGGAAAAGCCTGGTACACCGTTCCGCCGCTGACTGTGAAGGACACCCCGCCGATCGTTCCGGAGGTGACGGGCTGGAGCGTCAGCTCGGCCGGATTGTCGTCACACCCCGCGAGCGCCGCGCAGACGAGCAGCGCGGCGGCGACGCGAGGGAAGGGTCGGGCGCGCGAGTCCATCCCGGAAAAAAAAGTCCGGGCGCCGGTGGGGCACAAGGGCCCACCGTGGGGTCTCCGAGCCGGCGCCACATCGTGGGGGCGCATTGCAGGAGGATGGGGCCTGCCGGATCTTCGGGAATGGAACTGACCGTGCCCGTCGGGGCCCGAACGGAGCTGGCCGCCGCGTACCTGCAACTCGCCGTGACGGTGGGGCTCGTCGTGCTGTGCGCGGTCCTGCATCGCCGCTATCGCAAGCGGTACTTCGGCCTCTGGGTCATCGCGTGGGGGATCTACGCGCTGCGGCTCGGCGCGATCGTGACGTTCCTGCACACCGGCTCGGCGTGGTGGCTCTTCTGGCATCAGGTCACGACGGGATGGACGGCGCTCGCCCTCCTCTGGGCCGCGCTCGTCTTCTCGCAGCGCGTGGCGTGGAGGCCGCCCTACGCGTGGATCGTGCTCCTCCCGGTCGCCTGGTCGTACGTCGCGATCTACGTGCTCGACAGCTTCGCATGGGCGGCGGGCCCCATGGTGGCGTTTCTCAGCGTCACGACGGCGGTGACGGCGTGGGCGTTCTTCGGCTACGACCGGATGGTGCGCTCGCCGGCGGCACGATTTCTCATGGTCGTGCTCGCGCTCTGGGCCCTCCATCACCTCGACTACCCGTTGCTCCGGGCGCAGGGCGCGTGGAGTCCATGGGGCTACTACCTCGACGTCGTGTTCGAGATCGGGATGGGGCTGGGGATCCTGTTCCTCGTGCTCGAGGACCTCGATCAGGGCATGAGGACGCTGACCGCGCTCTCCGGCGAGCTCCAGGTGGGCCCGGGGAGGAAGGAGACCATGGCGGAGGCCATGCTCCGCCGCGCGCTCTCCCTCCGCGGCGTGCACGGCTCCGCGCTCTGGCTCGGGACCGAAGTGGGGGGCCGCTTCGTGCAGGGGGCGGGCATCGCGGCGCTGTGGCCCTTCGAGGATCCGCCCGAGGAAGCGGAGCTGAGCGCCAAGGTCGTGGGCGAGTCCGGGATCCCGCGCGTGATCAGCGGATCGCCCGGCGAGGGCGTCGGGCGCCGGGGCTCCCACGCCTACACCGCGGCGCTTCCCGTGCTCTCGGACGAGGACGTCGTGGGTGCCCTCGTCGTCGTGGGAGAGGCACGCGATCCCTTCACGGTGCTCGACAATGACTTTCTGCTGGCCTTCGGCCAGCAGGTCGGGGCCGCGCTCGCCAACGAGGAGCTGCACGCGAGCCTCGAGGCGAGGACCGAGGAGCTCGAGCGGCTCCAAGCGCGTATGGTGCGCCAGCACGAGGAGGAGCGGAACCGCTTGTGGCGGGAGCTCCACGACGAGACCGCGCAGGTGCTCGCGGCGCTGAACCTCCAGCTCGGGCTCATCGAGGAGCGAGGCGATGCGTCGATCGCGGCGTCGCTCGCCAGGGCGAAGACGCTCCTGGGAGAAGGAATCAAGAGCATCCGGAGCGTGACGCGAGATCTCCGACCGATGGCTCTCGACGACCTGGGGCTGCTCCCCGCGCTCCGGGCGCTCGCACGGGACTACCAGCAGCAGGATGCGTTCGAGGTGTTGTTCGAGGCGCCCGACGCGCTCCCGGGCCTTGCCGCGGATGCCGAGGTCGCGCTCTATCGATCGCTACAGGAGGCACTTGCCAACGCCGTGCGCCACGGTCCGTGCAGGAGGGTCGAGGTGCGTCTGGACACGGAGCCGGGGAGCGCGTCGTTGACGGTCACGGACGACGGGCCCGGCTTTCCGGAGGATGCAGCGCAGCGGCTGCGTTCGCGGGGCGGGCTCGCCGGGATCAGGGAACGGATCATCGCGCTCGGGGGTGATCTGGCCTTCGGAAACGTGAACGGAGGAGGTGCGCGGGTGAGTGTGCGGATTCCAGTAGGGCAGGGCTCGGGCCCGGAATGAGCGGTGGCCGACTCCGCGTCGTGATTGCCGACGACCATGCCGTCGTACGGCAGGGTATCCGCGGCGTGCTGGAGCAGGTGGAGGGCCTCGAGGTCGTCGCGGAGGCGGCGGACGGAAACGAGGCGTTCGACCTCACCGAGAAGCACCGGCCCGACCTCGTCGTGCTCGACGTCACCATGCCCGGCAAGACCGGGCTGGAGGTGGCGAAAGAGCTCCGCGACGCTGGCAACGACGCACGGGTCCTCGTGCTGTCGATGCACGACGACCCTGAGTACGTGCTCGAAGCGGTGCGCGCGGGCGCGGACGGCTACGTGCTGAAGGACGTGACCCCCGCGGAGCTACGCGCCGCAGTGGGCGCGCTTCAGGAGGGCCGGGAGTACTTCAGCGCCCGAGTGACCCACCAGCTGAGCGTGGGGCTCCGCGAGGAGATCGAGCGGGAGCAACGGCGCAGCCGGCTCGAGTCGCTCACGCCGCGTGAGGTGGAGGTGCTCGCCCTGGTCGCGCAGGGGAAGACGAACCGCGGGATCGCCGAGGAGCTCGGCATCTCCCCTCGCACAGTGGAGACACACCGCGAGCGGGTCATGGCCAAGCTCCGGATCCGCACGGTTGCGGGGCTCACGCGCTTCGTCGTCGAGCAGGAGCTGGACCAACAGTAGGGCCCGTTCCCTAAGTGAAAGTCCCCAGGGCCGGCGCGTAGAAGTCCCAATTCCTCGATAGCCGCGCTCCGTCTAGCTTTTCGGCCTGGTCGACCTTCGGGCGGAGGGTGCGCCCAACCCATTCGGAGACCGAGCGATGCCCGCGACGATTCCGTCGGCTTCGACACGACGCAGCTCATCGTTCCTCGCCGCGACCGCGGCCGCAGTGCTCGGCGGGGTGCTGATGGCGCCCCAGTCGGCGAGTGGGCAAGCGCCCGCGGGCGCCGAGGCGCTCGACTCCGTCGTCTACCTCGTCGACCCCGTCGTGGTGACGGCTACGCGGGGACCGCGGGCGGCCTCCGCGGTGCCCGGGCCGGTTTCGGTCATCCAACGCCGTGACCTCTTGGAGCAGGCGCCGAACACGATCGCGGACCTCTTTCGCACGCTCCCCGGTCTCGATGTGACCGGCGTCGGGGTCAACCAGGTTCGGCCTCAGATCCGTGGCCAGAGCGGCCAGCGCATCCTCCTGCTCGCCGACGGGCTGCGCATGAACAACACGCGTCGCCAGAGGGACTTCGGCGAGCTGCCCGCGCTCGTCGACCTCGCCACCGTCGAGCAGGTCGAGGTGGTGCGCGGGCCGGGGTCGGTTCTCTACGGCTCGGACGCGATCGGCGGCGTGGTGAACATCATCACGGAAGGGCAGGTGGAGGACGGATTCCGGGAGAGTCTCTCGTATCTGTACGGCTCGGCAGCGG
>Ga0214472_10006594_pt1 | contig 12157 bp, 7 predicted proteins | sample RVTome_6_FD_207662 | JGI IMG/M metagenome (GOLD analysis project Ga0214472, IMG submission 207662) | Soil microbial communities from uranium-contaminated site in the Upper Colorado River Basin, Wyoming, United States - RVT140D175 | ecosystem: Environmental > Terrestrial > Soil > Contaminated >... | reverse complement strand
TCGCCGCCTTGAATTTCGGGGCAGATCTCGGATCCGGGTGCCGCAGGTTTCTCCGAGACCGCGGTCTTGCCGGCAAGCCTGGTCTTGTCGGCCGGAACAGCGTCGCCGTTCAGGTCGATAAACCGGAGATCGAGATCGAGTATCGGCAGATCGTCTCTCACCAGTGAACTTAATGGAATCCGGTACAGGCCATGGTAGACAAAGAAAAGTAAGAGACAAACGATAACAGTGAGAAAAGCAGCAACTTTTATAAAAGTTTTTGATTTCCCGGTATTAGTCGATTCCACTCATAGACTCCTAAAAAATGGGGGTTGTCGGCAGTAGGGATCCAGACGGGATCCGGCGACTGCAGAAGATCGGCGATAGTGACTACCCGAACCTGGGCCTCATCACGTTTGGCACCGTTATGATAGACGGCAAGGCTGCGGCTGCGGTCTTTGACGAAGATCATCAGGTGATAAGGCTCGTCGTTCTCCAGCGCCTTCTGAAAGACCAGCAGGTCGCCATTGCGGGCGGAGGTCAGATCACGGGTCTTTTTTCGGAAATTATAACCGATGAGGGTCTCGGCATCGGCAAAGGCTCCGAAGCGCGGTTTACCTTCCGGGTCAAGGCCCATCTGCCATAAGTGGGAGATATCCGAGAAGACCTCTCTGGTGAAATCGGAGACGATGGGCAAATACAGGGCATTGGGAATGCCTAGCTTTTTGCCGTCTTCCGGCGATCGAAGCCGTATCGCCTCGCGGTAGGCAAAGCGGACCAGTCCGGCGCAATCCTGCTGCGTCTTCTCCCATTGCGGGCTGATTCTTTTCGCCTGATAGAGGGCGAGCCGGGTCACCGCAAGGCGAAGGGCCTTTTCATCGAAAGGCGGTACGAAGGCGGACTCCTCCTGCTCCGGTTTCGGCTCTTCATTTTTCTTGTAATCCCTGACTTCCTGGGGCATATCGGCCTCAGGATCCTGGTCCGGAACAAAGATCTTCGGCGGTTGGCGATTACTCTGGATCACGATATAGGCAAGGGTTTGCGTCTCCCCGGGGCGAGCCAGCGGTTTGCGTACCCGTCGTCTGTTCTCGGTCGGCAAACCTTCATCGGTGATCAGATCGAGATTGGCCAGAGTGTGTTGCACGGCGCTTCCGGGCCAGTAATTCGCATCTACCCGAAAGACTCCAATGGGGGGCGCGGGATGGACATAGAGATAGGGGCCGTAGCCCGGCTGATCGCCTGACTCGCCCTGTTCATTCAAGAAAAAAAGGCCTCCCGAGGGAGAGTTTGTATTGGCCCAATACACGTGGGTCTTGTCCGGTTCATAGATATGGAGATCGGTATAGACCCCATCGGTATCGCTGGTGAGAACCAGCTTCAAGCCAATGGGGCTGATAACAGCATCGACCACGGCACTCGCCCGGGCTACCCCGGCCTTATTCGCGCATTCGGCGATAATGGTATTTTTCCCCTTGGATGCAGGGAACTTTCGGGAAAACCGCCCCTCGACCGCGCGAATATAATAGCGGACCCCATTGATGTTTACCGCAATCGGGTCGGCGGTCAAGTCGGAGCACGTCCCGCTCACCTCGAGCTGAAGTCCGGTTGTCCAGCCACCCTCCGGCTTGGTCAGCGTAAGAACGGGAAGCTCCGTTCCTTTTCCGGTTATTTCCTTCCCGCGGTGCGCCAGGACATCCTCATCATCGGAGGTAGTCGCATGAACAAAAGCGGCAAAGAGCAGGAGGCAAGAGAAGATGAACAAGGTTGGGACAAGAGGTTTTTTCATAAAAGCCCCCCTGAAGAAAGATGCGGAACCATTTCGATACCTGCAGCGCAAAGGAAACAATAGGTGATTGATGAGTAATAGCTTATTAGAGAGGGTTGGGGAAACAGGCTCGCCCTGTTATCATTGCCTGTCTTTAAAACCAGCAAGAGCCTAACTTGTAGGATATAAATATGCAATATGTATTTAATTATCTCCATTAATACTCCTGAATAGCAGTCAGAAAAAGAAGTAAATTAGGGAAATAACAGGAAGGTCTTACAGCTTGTGGTGCCCCCAAAAGCAGGATTTGTAACTGGTGGTCCGGATGAGCTGGTCAGGAAGAAGGTTAATGGGCTATCGGCTTTAACCTTTTAAGATTGCCAAGAAAAATGTCTTTCACGAAGGGAGCAGCATTGTTTGAGAGACTTCGTCATTGCGTCATCTCTGTTAATATTGTTAATTGACAATCAGAAGTTTATATGCTGAAAACCGCTAGTTGAGGACCACAAACCTTTTGTGTCTGCTGGTAATTCTGGGGGTCTTACACAATGAAGGAAAAAGTATATTGTATCGAAGCAGTCGATGACGAAAAAGATGAGTTCCTATGCGAAAAGCTCAGGAATTTAATCCAGGCTGAAAACCTATTGGGATTCATTGCCGATCGCGATATTACAGCAGTAAAAACCCATTTCGGTGAATCCAAAAAACAGGGTTATGCACGGCCACTATACCTGAAAATGCTCGGAGAAAACATCAAGAGCCTGGGTGGATTTCCTTTTCTCACTGAAACATCCACACTATACAAAGGAAATCGAAGTGACGCAATCAGGCACATTGCCCACGCCAATAGTCAGGGATTTGATTATGGTTCAACCGGAATGCCCATCATCATGGCCGACGGTCTTTTCGGCGATGATGAATATATTGTCCCGATTAAGGGAAAAGCTTATACGGCGGTTCATATTGCCGCGCTTTTTGCCAAATGCAATGCTTTGGTTATGGTATCCCATTTTACTGGCCACCTTGCCGCCGGTTTCGGCGCAACATTGAAAAATCTCGGTATGGGCTGCGCTAGTCGTAAAGGAAAGATGGAACAGCATTCCACTGCTAAACCCAAAATCATTAAAAAGAAATGTACCGGTTGCGGAACCTGCACCAGATGGTGTCCTGAGGACGCTATTGCATTAAAAGACGACTTGGCTGTGATCAATCGCAAGAAATGTATCGGTTGTGGGGAATGTTTGGCTATGTGTCGCTTTGATGCCGTGAACTTTAACTGGGGAGCGACTCATGAAGACCTGCAGAAAAAAGTGGTCGAGCACGCCATGGGCGTTTATTCTCTGTTCCTGGGAAAATGCCTGTTTGTTAACGTGCTAACTCGAATATCCAAAGACTGCGACTGTATGGGACATACATTTGAAAAGATTTCCTCGGATATCGGTATCCTGGTTTCTCGGGACCCGGTGGCTTTGGATGCAGCCTCTCTTTATCTTGTTGAAAAACGGGCAGGGAAAACGCTGGCGCAGTTGGCATATGACATTCCGTACCGATTCCAGCTTGATTATGCAAAAGAACTTAAATTTGGAAACCAGGACTATGAGCTGGTCGTATTCTGACGGTCTGACCTGCCGATGACAACTGACCTTCGCACGCTTTTGTGGTTCGCATTGCATCGACCAGCTTAAACAGATAAACTAACCAAATAGAATATGCTCCCTGCCCCAAGTATTTGTTGTTTATTCAAACTCTATCTCTGATACCATTAAAATGGCTGAACTTATCGCAGAAGGATTACGATATCGAGGACGGTCCAAGACCATCAGGAAGAAGGTTAACTTCTTAGATTACTTTTCGATTAAGTATTGCCAGTTATATTCTTAATACAAGATACGTATAAGAATTTTGTACGACATGAACTTTATTTTATATCTTTAGCTTACATCTTATTATCGCCAAACCTTTTTCCAAGCCGCAAATTCCAACGGGCGTAATCCGTAACGGGTGAAATTCCCCTCATGCAGGTTGCTCAGCTCTGTCTCGACCACTTCAATAAATCGTGACTGATCACTTGGCGAAATATCTGTTTCAGACCGCCCGGCTATCCGGTGTGCGGCCTTACGTTTATCCATGCAATCACGTACTACCTCGGCCACGAGATTTTTTATTTGCTTCCGGTATCGCAACCTGAAAGGATCGGGCTCGCCGAGAGACTGTCGAATAGCAGAATAACGTGCACATGATCGTTGATAGGCCCAGATAAAGACATCACGCAGGAGTTCTATTCTGTTCAGCTCATAAATAGCCACTGTGCCGTCAATGTAGGCCCGATCTGGCACATCGAGGAATGAGAGAGGACAGAGATTTCGGCGGATCAACGGGATATTGGCGGCAAGCCGCGAAACACGTTTATTTACATCCAGAAACGGCTGCAAGTATGGTAGATGTACCATTGCAAAAAAGGCCTGCTCGAATGGATCCTTTATTTCTGACGCAAGGGTGAGGAGTTGTCCGAAACATTCATCTATTAGCTGCGGTATTTCCAAAGGATGATAGACAGACCCACCGATCATTACCGGGACTGTTCTCAACCGACCACATGCCTGCGGATCTGCCAGAAGATTGTTGGATAGCAAGGCATGCAGGTTAAGAATGGTGTATCTGTTGAATCCCACTTCGGCGGCCTGCTCCACTAAGAGTTCAATGGCGTCTTTGTGGTTAAGGAGCATCTGTGTTTCCATTTCCTTTTTGCCTTCTGCTGCTTCGCCTTGCTCAAGAAGGCGTTCGGTTTCTAAAAGCGAATAGGTATTTCCTTCCAACCGGCTGGAGTTCCATGAAAGATCGACTAATAATCGATTAAAGATCTGCCGCGCATAGGTTCCGGCTATTCGCTGTTCTTCCGGTGAACGTCCAATTTCGTATAGCCTCTGCCGAGTTTCTATAGGAAGATAGAATGTGCTGTTCGGTCGGTATGAATCAAGAAAAGTGCGATTATATCCAACAGGCTGACGGCCTTGAATAGGCTTGCGAATAGCCTTTTTACTCTCCTCTCCATCTGGTGATAGTGGAATATAGACTTCTCCGCGTGCGGCGAATATATCGGGGTTTTCTCTTAGATTTGCCTCACCGGTGATTACAGGCAAACGATATCGACTGGCCCTGGCCCGCCCTTCCTTTATGAGGCGCTTTTGCTCTACTAGTAATGCCAGACGCCTCTGTAAGGTCCGACGAGGCACTCTGTCCTCAAGCGCGGAGTTGATTTCTTCAACGCCAGCCCCGCTAGGGAAGATGCCCATTACTTTTACAATGTTTTCCAGGTCATTTTGGGATATTTGTTTTGGCATAGTTCCTTTATTATGGCGCGATTATTGGAATTGCGCCATAATAAATCGTTTTTCTGGCGCAAAAAAACAATCGCGCCATTTCAATTGGCGCAATTTCCATCGCAAATCAGTTTCACTCCATTCTACCTCTGTTAATACCGAGTCTTCACTATTCTGCTTGTAAATCGAGGATTTCCTTTTGCAGAGATTCATGGGTACTCAGAAGACGAAAGAGGTGCATTTCAATATCATATTGACTGCCAAGCAATACGGCAGCCAACTTCTCCAGTTGCCGCAATCCGGAACCGTTCGCTTGCACCTTAATCCTGCTGCAATTGTAGTTGAGGCAGAACATAGGCTTAAAAATAAAAATGCAGCCTGTTGCCCCACCAAGATAGCAGCATTCTGCAGGGCTATAATTGACCTGGGCGACATCAACTCCCGCCATCAGGTTTATGGGTATTTGCAGACCAGGAATAAGCTTAACCTGACTGACCTTGCTACCGTTTATTATTGGCATCGCAAATCTCGAATCCGAGATTGAACGATAGTCAGTTACTATCAACCACGTTGCCTAACGCTTCTGCCGAAGTGATCAGTAAATATTTTCTGGAACAATCAATAATTGAAACCGCTCTATTTTGAGCTATTTTTTCGGATGTATTCTTAAGTTTTTGGAAGCGGCAGGACGCTCCATTTCGAATGTGGTTTTTGGACATGGTCTGGGTTGGAATGATTCAGGAACAGTCTCAAGCTGTGGAGTGTGCTATTCAGTTGATGCTTGCCAAGGGATACCTCTCCGCACTGAGAAGATCTTGGCTCATCTTGGTTTGTTGCGGGGGGATGAGCAAAAGCTCGAACTACCAACACCTCCAAAATATTATTTGGAAACAGTTGTTGAAACTTTCGATGATGGCTGGCCTGAATATGAGGAGACTTTCACCGGTGGAAAGGAAGTAAATTTAGAGCGGTGATAATATGCAGGCATGATAATCGTCTGCTGCGGGATACTGTTGCCAAATTTCGGTGAATATTGCCCGTTTTTGGCTGAAAAGGTCTTGGCTGTCCGTCCACTGCCAGTTATTGGTTTCATCATTAAAATACTTGTGGAAGCTGCCTTGAATGGTTAGTTTTGACGTATTGGATCGGATGCCCCCTTCGTTGGAAAGGTTTTTTTTGGGAAGCCTGAAGAAAGCGATTACTTATAACCACCTCACCCACCTTCATAATCCATCATGAAAACACATTCCACACGCCGGTTCTCCGGTCTCATTCGCTGCGCGCTGATCGCCATCACCCTCGGGTGTGCCCTCACTGCGCAAGCTGGCATTGTTCCGTTTCCCCAGGGCTTCAAAACCCGCATGGTCACCACGCCGGACGGGACCGAAATCTTCGTGCGCTCTGGCGGGACCGGCCCGGCGGTCGTGCTCCTGCATGGCTACGCCGACACCGGCGACATGTGGGGAGCCATGGCTGTTGAATTGGCGAAAGATCACTTCGTGATCATTCCCGACCTGCGCGGCCTGGGAAAATCATCGCACCCTCCCGGTGGCTACGAAAAGAAGAACCAGGCCGGTGACATTCGAACCGTTGTTACGGCGCTGGGTGCCGACCGCGCTGCTGTCGTTGCCCACGACATCGGCAACATGGTCGCCTATGCCTATGCGGCGCAATTTCCTGAAAAGGTCACCCGCCTTGTGCTTATGGATGCCCCCGTCCCCGGCATCGGCCCCTGGGATGATATTCTTCGCACACCCCTACTCTGGCACTTTCATTTCGGCGGACCAGACGCTGAGCGCCTAGTGCAAGGACGTGAGCGAATCTACCTCGACCGGTTTTGGAACGAATTTGGGGCGCATCCGGAGAGGATCGACGAAGCAACCCGGGCCCACTATGCGGAGCTGTATGCCCTGCCGGGCGCGATGCGTTCGGGATTTGCGCAGTTCCACGCCTTTACCCAGGACGCGATAGACAACCGAGCCCCGGGGCAGGCCAAACTCACCATGCCGCTTCTGGCCGTCGGAGGGGAGAAATCGTTTGGCCTTATGATGGCAACCGTCATGCGCTTCGCAGCAACTGATGTGCGCGAGGCCGTCGTGCCGGACTCAGGCCACTGGGTAATGCACGAAAATCCCGACTTCACGGTCGCGCTGGTCAGCGGGTTCCTGCGGGAGAGCGAATCGACCACCGCGGACCGGCGCCTGACCCCTGCCGATATCAAAGGCGCGCCTGCGATTCATGGCGGAACCGGCACCTCGGAGAAGGGCGGAATCCAGACTGTGATTCTGAAGGGCAATCCGAATCAGCCCGGGCTTTACACCATCGTCCTGCGGATACCCGCGCACACCAAGATCGCGGCGCATGATCATCCGGACGACCGCGTGGCGTCGGTCCTCTCCGGCACATGGTATTTTGGCTACGGGGAGCAGTTCGCGGTGGATCAACTGAAGGCGCTGCCGGCGGGCAGTGTATATACCGAACCACCCAGCCGGCCTCATTTTGCCGAAACCCGCGACGAGGCCGTCGTGCTGCAAATCACTGGCTTTGGCCCGTCGGGCACGGCATATGTGGAGGCGGCGGCTGATCCGCGGAACGGGAAGCGCTGAAATGGACTCCTGGGGCACAGATTAGGCATATCAGGAAACATCTCAAACTTACCGTTCCATTCATTTGCTTTACACTGCCAAAGGAAATCGTGTCGGTTTGAAATTATTTTTCTGCCGTCAACCTTAGCCTATCTTTTAGTGTGATCGATAGTGGATTTTTCATTTATTCATAAATGCGTCAATTGTCGCTGTACACGCCTATAGGCATAGCAATATCAGCTATATTGATTGTTCAAGATGGCTGATTTGTGTAAGGATATCAATGACCATCTTAACAAACGCAGAATGTAATCATGTGTTAACATCTTATGTCACTCTGTAACCATTTCAAAAAAAGAAATTTCCCCATTACCAAGGAGCAATTGAATCCTAATCACTTTTTGACTTCAGTTGAACATTGAGATGTAACTATCGCTGCATCAGGGTGGATCACTCTGGATTTTGAAAATCAGGTATCAGCTATAGGTATTTATTAACCAAACGGAGGGGAAAGTGATGAAGAGTACAAAGATTTTTAAGTATGGCGCGTTTATGCTCGGAACTTTACTATGTTCTTCTGTTGTACATGCAGAAGCTTGGAAGTTCGGAATAATGAGCGATACCCAATGGAAAGCAGATTTAGATGGAGAGAACCCGAATACAGTAGCGGTGGGCATCATAAGGCAGCTCAACAATCAGTTTATTGATGCTGGTGTCAAAGTTGTTATCCAGGTCGGTGACCTTACAGACAAAGGGGATAATCCTGGAGCCATGGAAACCAGGGCTGAAGTTGCACAGGAACTCTGCGATGCCGGTATAGCCTTCTATCCGCTTCGCGGTAATCATGAATCCAGCCAGGCAGCAGCATTAAAGTTTCAGACATTGTACCCACAGACCCTGGGCAATGGAAACTGTGTCTATGACGCCAGCAATTTCAGCAGCCCCTTTGAAAAATTGAATGGTTTGAGTTACACCTTTGATTATAACAATGCACGATTTATGCTTTTGGATCAGTTTACCCGTACAGATAACACAAACTACCTTGATTCATCTAATAACAACCTCATCGACCAGCTCCCCTGGATAGACAACCAGCTTTCAGGAAAGATTGCTGAAAATCATGGCTTTGTATTCAGCCACAAAGAACTCATGGGCGCCAACCACGTTGACACTCTATATGGTTCTAATCCGACTATAAATCCCGATTCACAAACTGAGTTTTTTCGCATCCTGATGGAAAATGGTGTACGATACGAAATCGGTGGACATGATCATAACCACACGAGGTCCTTGGTTGTTGATCCGACCAACCAGTATGTTGTACAAAACATTATCACTTCATCCAACAGCTATAAGTTTTACACTCCAAAAATTCCTTCCATCGACGAACAATATAATTTACCAGCTTTCGGTTTCCTTCGTGAGACTCCTGTCGTGCAGGAACTCTATACCGTTGGTTACTATATTGTGACTGTTGACGGCCCTAAAGTAACGGTGGATCATTTCGCCTCCGATAACGGGTGCGGCGGCACTTTGGGTAACGGAGTAGATTGTGATTTGACTGTTACACCTGAGTTGGTTTTTGAAAAACGTGAGTCTTTTGGCTACAGCTTGAATGGCCTGGAATTTGTGGTTCCTCAGGGTGAATCCTATGATCTCGTCAAAGATTCTTTTGCCGGAACCACAGCTGAGATCCTAAGTGGTAACAATGAAAGTAAGGTTACTATTTATGATGGTCGAAAAACCGTGAAAGATGTTAACACGGGATGGACCCCAAAATCTGAGGCAGAAAAAACAACTTCCAAATCCAAGGGACGCCTGGCCAGTGATGTCTTAACGCTGTGGGGTATGGCGGACATCGGCAGCGATCAGACCGACACATTTGTTCTTTCAATGAGCTACGACCAGAAACCAACACACCTCGGAAATGGTGGATTTGGAATTGCTTCAAAAGATGCAGAAGGTAATTGGGTCAATGCGATTGACAACAATTATGGCGATGAGAACGGAAAACAATTTGTTGTTGGTAGCTGGAAGAAAGGATACGGTCTTGGAGCTTACGGCATTGACCCGGTTACCAAAACTGCTTGGGCTGTCATCAATTACAACAGTGATTTTGCCGTTGCTAGAGACATTGAACCTGTTCCAGGTCACAGGAATTAAATTGTAAGAGAAACCTTTCAAACTGTATAGAAAATAAGAAAGGCAAGAGGTACTCTTGCCTTTCTTATTTGGCTTCATAAGAAATTTTTTTATTCTATGTCTTTTTTTTGTGGCAAAAGTGCCAAACTCTGGTTCTTCTCTCCAGGTTTTTCAATGATAGTTTCCGATACCGCTCCGCTTAATTGTCAATTTCTTGATCTGAGGTTGGTTGGCAATATTGCAAATCAACCCTCTTTTCGATTTTCTTTAAACAATTTTTTGACAGCAATTGGCTCCAGTTCAAGTAGTGGGGTAAATGTTGTTACATCGAAGGTGCCGTTTTTCTGCCAATACCCAGATTGAAGTTGTCTAATGTTCGCACAGAAGCGGTGGTGAGTCGTTCAATCTGAGGATTCCAGGTGGCCTCTTGTCAGGAAACATATCAATCTCTGCTCTTTGCACTTTTGCTTACCATTGCCACTGCACATCCTACAACAGTGATAGTTCTCCAACGATAGCCGGCGGCCACCTAGCATATTTCGCATACACCCTCCCCGGCTGCACCCCCTCGGATGGTGAAAATCCAGGATAAAAAAATGTTGACATATTGGAACGACCGGTCTACTTTATAATCATGAAACGAATACACAACAAAGAAGATATCATCCAGGTTGGGCTCGACCTCGTATTAAGCAGAGGGTTCAATGCTACCGGTGTTGAGGCGATCCTCAAGCAGGCAAACGTGCCAAAGGGTTCATTTTACAACTTCTTCTCCAGCAAGGAAGAATTTGGCTTTGCGATAATCGACAAATTTGTCGCAGGCAGGGTTGAAGTTCTCTTCCCCATTTTTAGTGATGAATCCATACCACCGTTAGACCGTGTCAAAAAAAGCTTCAATACCATAATTACGATATTTGGAAGTGATGACTGCTCCAAAGGGTGCTTGATCGGCAACTTGGGCCAGGAGATGGCTGATCAATTTGAGAACGTCCGGCAACGCCTTGAGCAAGCCCTGCAAAGCTGGACAAAGGAGTTGTCCAAGTTACTTCTTCAAGCACAAAAAGAAAATACGATCCCCGCGGATACAAACGTAGATATGCTGGCGGAAAACCTGATCTCATCATTCCAGGGAGCACTGCTTCTCTCCAAGATCAAAAAGTCTCCAGAGCCGTTGAGGAATTTCATCCATTTAAATTTCGATATATTTCTTGCTCAGAGAACAGAGAATTAAATCATCTTATGATTCTCTTTTTTTAGGCGTATTATTACATAGACCGGTCTAGGCGTAATCTAGCTACGAACAAACAGAGGTAATGAGCGAGCGGCGCACTTAACCATACGGATGAGGATTGTATATGAAAACAAAAGTTTTTAAGAAGTTTGGCGGCTTGTCGCCCAGGTATCGAATAGCGCTCCTCATAGGAGTATTGGTTGTCACCATCTGCGGTGCAGTTTTTGGAATTGGCAGAGAGAGTAAAATGGTTGTCGAGTCGGTGTCTCCCCGTCTGGTTCGCTCGTTTACTGTTATTCCAGCGCAAGGCGGTGTAGCGGAATACACCGGGGCGATTCACGCTCGTACGGAGAGCGATCTCGGTTTTCGGGTATCCGGCAAGATCCTTGAAAAACTTGTTAAAGCCGGGGATCACGTCAAACGGGGGGAGGCTTTGATGCGGCTTGATCCGACAGACCTGAAACTTGCCGTCAATGCCGCCCAGGCAGCTGTGGAAGCAGCCCGTGCCTTGAATAACCGCGCTCTCGCCGATGAACGGCGGCAACGTGAGCTGGTCGCCATAAAGGCCGTATCCGTGCAGGAATACGAACAGGCCAAATCGGCGGCGGACGCAACAACTGCACAGCTCAATTCCGCCATTGCCTATTCCGCGCAACTGGAAAACCAGGCGGGTTATGCCGTTCTCAGAGCTGAAGCGGACGGTGTCATAATGGATGTACCAGCAGACGTCGGACAGGTGGTAACTGCAGGTGCCGTGGTGGTTCGTCTCGCCCATGATGGTGCCCGCGAAGCGGTTATCGACCTTCCCGAGGGTAATGTGAGGCTTGCAAAGTCCACGGCCGTCGCCCGCCTTTATGCCGATCAGGGTCAGACGTTCCCAGCAAAATTGCGCGAATTGTCGGCAATGGCCGACCCTCTCACCCGAACCTATCAGGCCCGCTACAGCCTTGGCGGTGTTGGGGAAAACGCTCCTCTCGGTGCGACAGTGACAGTTGATCTGGCCGGAAATAACGCAAACGTTGCGGTGCAGCAATACGAAATTCCCATCGGCGCGCTGTACGACACCGGCACCGGCACAAGTGTATGGGTAATACATCCCGACACATCGTCCTTATCACGCAGACAGATCGAAGTT
>Ga0214472_10006593_pt1 | contig 12160 bp, 7 predicted proteins | sample RVTome_6_FD_207662 | JGI IMG/M metagenome (GOLD analysis project Ga0214472, IMG submission 207662) | Soil microbial communities from uranium-contaminated site in the Upper Colorado River Basin, Wyoming, United States - RVT140D175 | ecosystem: Environmental > Terrestrial > Soil > Contaminated >... | reverse complement strand
TGATTAAGTAGTCATTGCGAGGACTGCGACCGCGAACATCGTGTGGCGGGCGGCAGGACGAAGCAATCTTCTAACACGTTGATAATACTTGATTCGAGATTGCTTCCCGCCACGGCTGCGCCTCGCGGTCGCAATGACGGCTGTGACACTTAATCAGAGGTTCCCTAGATTGATTAATGATTTGATTGGTCTCTACATTACCACATTAAAGTTCATAGATATCATCCTCGCCTTCCGGCCGCGTCTTGAAACGCCGATGTACCCAGAGGTAATCGGCCGGGTTATTCCTGATCTGTTGTTCAAAGAGCTGATTGATGCGGATAGTGTCCTGTTCCATATCTTCTGTCGGGAAATTATCCAGTGCTTTTTCTATCACCAGACGATAGCCCTGGTTATCCGGCAAGCGCTGCTGGATGATCGGTATTACCGGCGTATTATCAATGGCTGCCAGACGTGATGTGGCTGGCACAGTTGCTGTCTGGATACCGAAAAATGGTACAAAGATAGAATGCTTACGACCGAAATTCTGGTCCGGGATATACAAAACCGGCATGTTACTGCGCAGACTCCGGATCATGGAACGCAAATCATCATGCGGGATCGCCTTGCCGGTATGTCTGATCCTGCCACTGGTGATAATGTGATCAATCAGCCGGTTATTGTTCTTGCGGTACATCGGATGAAAATCAGCATGCAGTTTCAGCACACGTGAAATAATTTCCAGTGTGGTGAAGTGGCCTGCCAGCAGGATGACACCCTTGTTTTTCTTGAGTGCATGATGGAGATTGTCCAGACCTTCGATCTGCGACAAAGGCCGGAAACGTTCATCCGTCCACCACCAGGAGATGCCGAATTCAAACAGACAGATGCCGAGCGATTCAAAATGCTTTTTTAAAATTTCCTTCCGTTTTTTTTCCGTCCAGTCCGGAAAACACAGACACAGGTTGATCTCAGCGATCTTTCTGCGATTACGTGAGAGATACATCAGTATATTGCCAACCATACAGCCTAGTCCAACCTGAATTTTGTAGGGTAAATACGAGATCAATCGTATAACACCGTAGAAGACCCAGATCAGCCAGTAACGTGGATGCGTAAATTTCAATTTATTTTCTATTTAATCTTATTATCGTTCTGGCAACCGGATTATTTGCAAGACACAGATCAAGTCTTAACCAGATGATAACAGGTGAATTCATTAATGACGCAATCAGATAATAATATTCTTTTTCAACAGGAAGGTTGCCAGCGCCGGCAGGAGTATGACCGCACCCAGCATATTAACGAAGAACATGAACATCAGCATAACCCCCATATCTGCCTGGAATTTCAGGGGGGAAAATATCCAGGTCATCACACCTATTGTCAGGGTAATCGCAGTAAACAGTACAGCAAATCCTGAAGTGGCCAGAGTCAGTTCATATGCACGGCTGATCGACAGACCTTCAGACATAAATTCCGACAACCGGTTGTAAATATATATACCATAATCCACGCCGATCCCTACACCCAGGGCAACTACCGGCAAGGTATTCACCTTGAGTCCGATTTCCAGCACGCTCATCAGTGCATAGGTCAAAAGCGAGACCAGTGCGAGAGGAATAATTATGCACAACGTGCCGGCGACAGAACGGAATGTAATCAGGCATAGCACAATAATTGCTGAAAAGACATAAAATAATATCGGGAATTGGGCAGCCTCAACTTCCTGATTGGATGCCGCCATCACCCCGACATTGCCGGTTGCAAGTTTAAACTGAAGTTGTTCCGAAGTGTGACTGGCAGTAAATTCCCTGATGCTCTTGATGATGGTCGTGATGGTTTCGGCCTTGTGGTCTTTGGTAAATATCATCACCGGCATCACACTGCAATCATTGTTCAACAAACCTGAGGAAGTGGGTATATATGACACCGACTGGGTCAGCACCGACTGGTTTCTGGGTAATACACGCCATTTGATATTCCCCTCGTTCCAGCCGGCATTTATGACCTTGGCTATGCCCGGTAGCGCAATAACAGATTGCACTCCATCAGTATTCAGCATATGCCATTCGAACCGGTCTATGGTATCCATAATGGCATAATTGATGCAGCCTTCGGGTATGGTTTCGACGATTACTGTGAGTACATCAACACCGATGGAAAAACGCCTGGCAATCTCTTCAGTATCGAGGTTATATCTGGAATCACTGTGCAATTCCGGCACACCATGCTGTTGATCGCCAATCTTGATTTCCATGCCTTTCCACAATCCCACTCCCAGCAGAAGCGTCGAGAAAGCAATAACAATAGCGGCATTCCTGGGTTGGGTAACCCGGGTTAAATATTGCCATACCGGTAAAAGATAATGCGCACGGCGTGTCAGCCTGTCCTGATAATGGCCATCTATTTTCAGGAACGAAGCCAGCACCGGTAACAGGAAAAGGTTGGTCAGGATAATTACTGCAACACCCAGACTGGCAGTTATGGCCATCTCCTGGATGATCTCCACCTTGATAAGCAGAATAGTGATGAAGCCAATCGTGTCGCTCAGTAATGCTATCATCCCCGGCACCAGAAGATGGCGGAAACTTTCACGGCAGGCAGATTCAGTATCCATTTTTTTATATATACATACCCGGATGCTGCTTATCATCTGCACACCATGGCTAACGCCAATGGCAAAAATCAGGAACGGCACCAGTATGGACATCGGGTCCATACCATAACCAAACAGGGGTAACAAACCGAGCTGCCATATCACGGCGATCATTGAGCACGTAACCGGGACCAGTGCAATCTTTACCGATTGCGAGTAATAAATTATCAGCAGTGTGATGATGCCCAGTGTGCCCAAAAAAAACAAAATAACGCGTGCAGCACCCTCGGTAATATCACCTATGACCTTGGCAAATCCTATGATGTGATAATCAATATTGATATCTGTCTTATCACTGCTGTATTTATTCCGGATGTTTTCTTCAAGTTGACTTGCAACATCAACATAATCCAGTGTTTCGCCGGTTTCAGGATTGATTTCAAGCAGTTGCGCACTGACCAGTGCACCGGAAAAATCATTGGCCACCAGCCGCCCGACGATTCCTGCCTTGATAATGTTTTCCCTTACCAGCTCGAGATCATCAGGCGTGTAGTTGAAATCATCCGGGATTACATTCCCGCCGGTAATGCCGTCTTCCACCACTTCTGTATACCGGACATTGGGTGTAAAAAGTGAACGAACCTGTGCGCGATCTACACCGGGAATAAAAAATACCTCGTCCGTTACATTTTTGAGCATACCAAAAAATTCCGGCGTGAACATATTGCCGTCTCTTGCAATGAGGGCCACCAGTATACGGTTAGCACCACCGAATTCTTCGCGGTGCTTGAGAAAGGTCTGCATATACTCGTGCTCAAGCGGCAGCATCTTGGCAAAGCCTGCATCCACGCGCAGTTGCAAGGCCGAATAAAACATGAATACAGTCGCCAGCAGAAAAAATAACAGGACTTTTTTCCTGTTTGAGAACAACAGGGATTCAATCTTGTTTATCAGGATGTGATCAGTCATCAACAAGCCCCAATTGCTGTCTCGTCCATATTTCAATCCCGTGATCACCAACAGTGATAATTTCATCCTCTCCGGTTTCCATGATGGCCGCAAAACTATGCCTGTGACCCAGTCCATTAATTCTGAATGATTTTCCTTGATCATTACTGACCAACACCAAACCTCCCGTGCCAGTCAAAATAATCCTGCCATCGCTCAGCACAATGCCATCAGCAAGCAGTTCGCGTGTATGTGTTTCAATTGCAACCCAGTTGCTGCCTGCGTCATCAGATCGATATAGATGGCCGCGCAGCCCGTAAACAAGAAGAGATTGATTTCCCAAAGGCAACACACTAAAAAATGATCCTATGTAGGGTGACGGCAGCTCCTGCCAGGTGGCACCCAGATCCGGGGACCGGTATATACGTCCGGCCTCGGCAACGATATATAATTTCCCCGATTTTGAATAAGCAATATTGTTCAGGTGCAGTTCATAGGATTCAGTCAGATCGTCAGGATCTTCTGCATTACTGTCCTCATTGACTACTATCATCTTTTGTCTTTTCCATGTTTCACCTCCATCCCTGGAGACCAGGTAAAGCCCATACGCTCCAATCGCGATACCATATTGATTATCGGCAAACCAGATATCCAGCAGTGGCGTTTCTGCTCCAGGATCAGTATAGACCTGCCGCCAGTGCCTGCCGCCATCCGTGGTTTTCAGAATCACCGCATCATGGCCTGCAGCCCAGCCGTAAGAATCGTCATGGAAATAAACAGCTGTCAGTGTTGTTGCCACAGGTACATCAGTTTTTTGCCAGTGCCTGCCATTCTCTGAAATCAGGATATGACCGTGTTCTCCTACTGCTATTCTTTTTTCCCCTGGCGTAGTGATATCCAGGAATAATGCTTTTGAGAGTATCGGAATATTTTCCCGGTCATTAATATCAAGATTGCCCTGCTCTGCCCGACCCGAGGATACAAATATCAGTAATATCAGGCAGAGTATTTTACTAATCTTAGTTCTTGTCCGGGACATAATTACAAGCATTGATTTATAATTTAGGGAATCTCTGATTAAGTTGTTATTGTCAGAGGTTCCTTTGAAATGAAAAACCCGGATGGTTCTGATCACTATCCGGGTAATTGTGCAGCGGTTTCAGCAAATCTTCAGCGCACACCCTCGCGGCGTAATGCTGCCGGGGTGAAATCCGAATCGCTGAATTTGACATTAAAATTATATGGCTCACTTTCATTGAAAAGGCCAATAGCAAGATACCTGCCGGCCTGCAAATCGACATGCACTTCCAGTGAAGTCCAGATATTCGGCACATCATAATAATTCATGGCAAAGCCTTCCGACACCCGCCAGAGTTGATCACGGTTATCATATTGATCGACGGCGAGGATTTGCCAGGAGTCTTCATCAATATAAAATGTTCTGCGTTTGTAAAGATGTCTGGCATCGGGTTTCAGGGTAGCATCGACTATCCACACCCGGTGCAGTTCATAGCGCGGGTATTCCTGGTTGATGTGCAGCGGCTTCAGGATATCGCTGTACTTAAGCGACGGGGCCTGCAATTTGTAATTATTGTAGGGCACATACATCTCTTTTTTCCCGACCAGTTTCCAGTCATATCGTTCCGGACTGCCGTTATACATATCAAATTGATCATTGGTGCGCATGCCATCCGAAGCCGTTCCCGGATTATCAAATGCCACATTGGGCGCACGCCGTACCCGTCTCTGTCCCGGGTTGTAGAGCCAGGCGTTACGGTTCTCAATATTCTGGTTCAGGGTTTCATGTACCAGCAGGCTGCCTCCCGCCAGACGTGCCGGTGCCAGCACATCCTGTTTAAAATACAGGATGATATTGTTGAGTTTGTCCGCCGTCATTCCCTCATGGCTATACGCAATACTGACCTGATCACTGAATTGCACCAGTGTGTAATCACCGCCACGGGTCGGTGCAGCCTGTACTATACGGCGCTCGACATAGTTACCACGCCAGCGCAACAGATGATTCCAGATTACTTCCAGACCGTTTGCCGGGATGGGAAACGGGATGCCTATAACAGCACCTTCCACCCCGTTGCCGTCCGGCGTTAACCGGGCAGTGGCAGCCACATTCCGGGTTGCATCATAAATGCGTTGTGGTGCAGCGGCACTGCGATGGGTGGGATAGACATTCATCTTGTAAGTGTCACTGTAGGCCTTGAGTAATGCCTTGTGACCTTCAGTGAGCTTGTCGGCATATTGATCCTGATTTCCTGCATTGATGGTGAACTTGATCGCATCGCCTGCATAGGGATCGACATAATGTTTACCTGGCTGATATCCGGGCGGGGGCGGGGGCTGGGTCAGGCCGCCATCCCATGCCGGAATGGAACCATCGGCATTGGCCGCTTTCTCTCCACCCAGCGGAGTTAAATCCGTACTGAGACGTGCAATCTGGTCTGCGGTGATTTCAGCACCTGCATCCAGCGACAGGAAAAAGACAGGTAGCAACAGGGAGGTAAACAGTTTTTTTGTCTTCATCATTCGATTTCCCATTCCTCAGCTCAGAATGAATAACTTACACTTAACGAGAGAAAATCACGGTCATACAAGAGGTTCTGTGCGTCATCACCCAGGAAACTGGTATAACTCAGATCGGCCTGCCAGGCATTTTGATAACTGGCACCGAGACTGGCAGTAACCACCTTGTTACCCTCGACAAAATTGCCTCCCGGCCCGGGTGTGATACCGGATACATCATGCCGCCATTCAATGCGTGGATGCAGGTTAATCGCACCAACGACATTGTTGTAATCCAGTCGGCCCACCATACGGTAACCCCAGGATGTGGCATCAGCAAAATCACCATTCGGTTGTACACCCAGTGCAAAACCTGTCCTGTCAAACCCAAAAAATGGACCGGGTAGATTGGTGCCGGGGGCTTCTAGCCGCAGTGTGTTCTTATCAGGCATGTCATGGACGTGAGTCACGGCAACTTCAGCAACAAAAATGGCCTGGCTGGCCTTCAACATGGGGCCGAAAACCCTGGATGCTGTCATCTGAAACTGGCTAACATCTCGAAGTATAAAACCATCTATTACGGAACTGTTCGGGAATGCTCCAAATGGAATTAATTGATTTAATGGGACACCTAGCGTTGCCAACAGCAATTCGGCATCGTCAACTTGTAGCGGTGCATCATCACGGAAAGAGTATTCACCCTGCAGCGCCCAGCCTGACGTCCCCACCTGGGTATTGAAGCTGACTCCATACAATTTTATGTCTTCAGGGTAACTGATGAAATATGTCGCGCCACCAAGGTTTGCCGGACCAGGCGGTCCCAGAAAGTAAAAACTTGGAGTAATTGAGTTAATAATAGGTAAACGGCTGTGATAATTAATGTGATAAAAACCGAACTCGGTATCATTCAGTTGCGGTACAAACAGGCGGATTGCCACACCATATTCCTCTCCCTGGTCCGGTTGATTATCCGGTGACCGCGGTGCTGACCCGGGTATAGTACCGGCAAAACCACAGGCATTGGTTGTCCGGTCCCCGAGCGGAAGGAATGGATAATCCGGAACTGCAACTCCGAATCCAAGTACGGCACAATTGCCCCCGTCCCCTACAAAATCATTGGTGCTGAAATAGGAGCCCGGTGGATCGATGCGGATGCGTTCATAGTCATACTGCCAATAGGCTTCCAGTGAAATATTATCAGTAACGCCAAGTGACGCCGAGATTATCCCTACCGGTAACAGCGCTTCTTTCAGTTCCGAGCCCGGCAAACGCAGTTTGCTGACATCCACCGGATTGATGACATTAATACTGTTCTGGATAAACGTACTTTCACCCCAGCTGATCACCTGTTCGCCCAGACGAATATTCACCGGGCTATCACCAATATCGAACCCTGCCCATACATAGGCATCCAGGAGTTTGATATCTTCCCCTACCAGTTCGATCGCATCATCAGTCAAATCGGTGCGTACTCCATCACCCGGAACATTACTGGAAAAATCATGGAACCCTGTGCCACGGAGAAAGGCGCCGAAATTTTTATAGCGCAATTCCAGTTCGGAAGTAAATTTAAGGGTACTGCTGACGAGACCGGTGTCGTAATTGAGGTTGCCATCATCGCCATTGACAGAAAACGCTGTGCCGTCATTGAAATCACCGATCAACTCACTGGCGCGTGACTGGACCCGGTGAATTTGACCGTAACTGACCGTGGTATCGAAACTGCCGTAGACCTCGCCATAATCAAATTCCACCGCCTGAACCGGGGTTACACAAGCAATAATCAGTGTGCAAAAAATGCAGGAGAAATATTTATTGAGCAAAAAATGAGACCATGTGACCGCTGACATGCTGTCTTACCTCCCCCTCAATACTACAGACCTCATCCCCGACCAGGCCAAAGATGAAAGATTGATACAATTTATTATTTATTGGTTGAGCATAGTGGAATCAGGGATGATCTGCAAAATACAATTGAGGTTTTCAATATCAGTCCGTTGATTGATGATGCGTTGCAGCAATACTGGCCCTAATGAATGCAGTCTTTACCGGGTCTGTTTAAATCATTTGCGGTGGCAAGCTGGTGGTATGTGCTCAGACAAAACTCTTGCGTTCAGTCAACATGAATTCAATATCCGGGAATGGCACCGGCGGACTGAAAAGATAGCCCTGGAACTGATCGCAGCGCAACAACTTGAGCAAGTTCGCCTGTTCCAGCGTTTCCACCCCTTCCGCGATGACCTGCAGATTCAATGAGTGGGCCAGTGAAATTATTGCAGACACGATACTGGTATCATCAGAACTGCTTAGCATATTGTTGATAAATGACCGGTCGATCTTGAGTGCAGTGACCGGGAGCTTGCTTATGTAGCTTAACGATGAGTAGCCCGTGCCGAAATCATCAATGCTGATGCCTATTCCATCGTCCCTGAACAGCCTGAGCTTTTTGATACTCTCTTCCAGGTTTTCCATAATCAAGGTTTCGGTGATCTCCAGTTCCAGGCTGCTACCATTACTGGAATGTTGCTTAAGCACGCCGTTGATCCGGGTAACGAAGTCATTTTGCCGAAGTTGCACCGGTGATACATTGACCGAGATGGGGGGTGCAGGCAGTCCCTTATCCAGCCAGCGGTGGTAATCCAGCTTGGCCCGGTTCACAACCCATAAACCAACATCAAGGATCAATCCTGTTTCTTCCAGTAAAGGAATGAATTTGTAGGGAGGCACCAGCCCTTCAGTACTGTTCCAGCGGATCAGGGCTTCCAGTCCACAGACACTGTTGTTCACCAGGTCGATTTTGGGCTGGTAATAAACCACAAATTCTTCCTTTTCCAGGGCCTCTCTCAACCTGTTTTCCAGTGAGAGTTTTTCCGCAATGAGCGCGTTCATTTCACGGGCATAAAACTGGTATTTTTTGTCTCCACGTTTAGCACTTTTCAATGCCGCCTCTGCATTTTTAATCAGTGTTTCAGCATCATGGCCATCAGCCGGAGCGATCACCACACCTATTCTGGTTGAGATCTTGATTTGCTGGTTCCCAATAGTGTGCGTTACATGAAGCGCAGGAACGAGTTTTTCCTCCAGAAAACGTGCTATCTCAGCGGCACTGCCCATATCGGTGAGCAGAGCTGCGAACTTGTCTGCATCCACATGCGCCACATGATCCGGCTCCGGGACCATCGCACGGAGTTTGCCGGCAATTTCCTTCAGGAGTCGGTCACCTTCATGCCTGCCGAATACTTCATTGATATAGGTAAATCTTTGTATGTCTATCAATATCAAGCCGACAATACGGCCGTTTTCAGTTGCATGCAGAGCCTGAGTAAGTCGATCGCTAATCAGACTGCGATTGGGCAATCCCGTCAGGAGATCATAATAGGCCAGATAGTTCAGTTGCTGCTCTTTAGCTATGTATTCGAGGGCAAATGAAATATCCGCCTCCATCTCCCTCAGCAGTTTCATTTCATCTTCGTTAAAAGCGCCAACTTCATAACTGTAGAGGGTAAAAGTCCCGATGGCTTCACCACCCACTGACAACGGCAACACTGCAAATGACCGGAACCCGCGTTCCAGCAGTTCGCGACGATATTGGATACCTGGTGTAGTTGCCACGTTATCACTGATGACAGGTTTGTTCTCCCGCAGGGCACGGCTGACCAGATTCTGTCCTTCCACCCGGTCTTCCCTGACGGAAAATCTGACCGTGTCCAGATACCCCTGGTCTTCTCCGTATTTTGCAATGGGGGTTATCTCCCCGGTATCCTGATTCGCCAGCCCGATCCAGGCAAACACAAAATTACCATCATCAACAGCAATCCGGCAGGCTTCCTGACACAGTGCTTCCCGGTCATGTATTCGCACAATGGCATGATTAATCCCGACCAGCACATCACGGATCCAATGCAAACGATCAATCTTCAATTGCTGTTCGTGCCGCCCGGAAATATCCATCATGGCGCCTATCATACGGCTCCCCTTGCCTGCACCATCACGCATTACAAAACCACGATCCTGGACATAGGCATAGGATCCGTCGCGGCGCTGGAACCGGTATTCATCATTCCAGTACTGGCCATTTCCCTGGATAACCTGATCGATGCCGTTCTTTACCATTTCCCTGTCGTCCGGGTGCATGTGGTTGACCCGGAAATTGATATGCGGCTCGATTTCGTAATCCTGGTATCCGAACAGGGTCTTGAATGTATCATTCCACCAGAGATGGTCCGAGCTCAGATCCCAGTCCCATACGGCGTCACTGGTCGCCCGGGATATGATTTCATACCGATCGATGTTCCGTTTGATATCTTCCTCCATTAATTTGCGTTCGGTGATATCAGTCCCGACTGCCAATACCATGTCTGCACGGCCATCAGTTGAAATGATTGGACTCATGACAGTCTGTAGCCAGCGGGTATTACCATCAGCATTTTTGATTTTTACTTCAGGAAAGAACTTCTCTTTGCGTGTATCCATCACTTCAAGTTCATCCAGCTGATATTGTTTATTCATTTCAGCACTTGGAATGAAATCAGCATTGGTTTTACCCAGGAGTTGTTCAACCGTCACTCCGAATACCCTGGCCACTGCTTCATTGGCCAGTATAAACCGCCCTTCCCGGTCTTTTGCAAAGATCACACTCTTGTCGAGATCAATTACCTTGCGCAAAAAAGCGCGCTGTTCCTTGATTTCCTGCTCTGCCTTTTTCTGTAATTGCTGCAGTTCCGAATTTTTCAGTGCCCGTTCTACGGCTGGCGCGAGACGTTTAAGGTGGGTTTTCAACACGAAATCCGTCACGCCGGCTTTAAGGGAATCAATGGCGTTATCCTGACTTATGATTCCCGAAACAACTATGAAGGGCGTACCCGGGGCAAGTTCCTGGCTCAGGGCAAGAGCGCGCTGTCCATCAAAATTATCAGGAAGAAAGAAGTCGGATAAAATGATATCGGGTTTGAAGCCGGCCAATTCCCGGCGCAGGTCCTTTTCATTATCCACCCGCCGGCCCGTGCAAACCAACCCTGCTTTGCGCAACTCCCGCAGTTCAAGCTCGGCGTCCGTGGCGACATCTTCCACCATTAAAACTCTGATTTCCCGGTTCATGGGCTTCCTTCCTCTCCCTTTCCTGGTTTATAACGGAGGTGCTTTGTTAATCAACATCCAGTAAAAACCCGCATTTGACACCGTTTCCATAAACTTCTGGAAATCTACCGGCTTGACTATGTAACTATTGATCCCCAGCTTGTAACTTTCCACAATGTCGCTCTCTTCCTGTGATGAAGTCAACATGACTATCGGGATAATCCGGGTAACGGGGTCTGCCTTTATCTTTTTTAGCACTTGTATGCCATCCACCTTGGGCAACTTCAAATCCAGAAGAATAAGCCTGGGACCATCTGCCAGTGAACGTTGCGCGTACTTCCCGGTACAGAAAATGAATTCCAGCGCTTCAGCACCATCTTTTATCCAATACACTTTATTGGCCATATTGATCTTTTTCAGGGCGCGTGCCGTCAATTCATAATCGTTGGGATTATCTTCCACCACCAGTATTTCCACCTGTTTGAAACCGTCGGTCATTTATACCTCCCTGGGTAACGAGAAATAGAATATTGCACCTTCGTTGACCTTCCCTTCTGCCCAGACCCGCCCGCCATGACGGGTAATGATGCGCTTTATGATTGCCAATCCTATGCCCGTACCCGGAAAATCCTCCGGCCGGTGCAAACGGTGAAAGGCAGAAAAGAGTTTGTCGTAATACTGCATGTCAAAACCGGCGCCGTTGTCCCTGACGTAATAAATTTTCTCGGGTCCTTCGATATGTCCACCCACTTCAATCATGGGTTCTGCGCATGCGCTGCTGTATTTCACTGCATTGGACAGGAGATTCGTCCAGACCTGGTGGATTAATGAGCGATCTGCCCTTGCTTCGGGCAACGGATTCGCAACGAATTTTACTGATTTGGCCGGGTCGGATTGAAGTTGCAGTTCTTCATAAACCACTTTTACCAGGTCATTCATGTCAATCATCATGAGTGTGATAGTTTTGCGGCCCAGCCGGGACAAATTCAGCAGATCATCGATCAACGTACTCATCCGTTTGGCATTATCTTTCACAACGGT
>Ga0214472_10006592_pt1 | contig 12161 bp, 6 predicted proteins | sample RVTome_6_FD_207662 | JGI IMG/M metagenome (GOLD analysis project Ga0214472, IMG submission 207662) | Soil microbial communities from uranium-contaminated site in the Upper Colorado River Basin, Wyoming, United States - RVT140D175 | ecosystem: Environmental > Terrestrial > Soil > Contaminated >... | reverse complement strand
GCATTCGGTGGTGTGGAAGCCACGAGGGAAGCACACCGTGACGCGCGTGGCGTGAGCTTGATAGAAGACCTCCTCTCCGACGTGCGATATGCCTTCCGCACCTTCCGGCGATCACCGGTGTTGGCCGGCGCGTCAATCCTTACCCTAGCACTCGGCATCGGGGCCAACACGGCAATCTTCTCCGCCGTGAGTGCGGTGATCCTCCGACCGCTGCCTTTCCCGGATGCCGACCGGCTCATGGCGATGTTCGAGACGAACCCAGAGTACGGGTGGGTCCAGGCGCAAGCCGCGCCGGCCAACGTCCTCGACTGGCAAGAGAACGTGACGGCGTTCGAAGATGTGGCCGCATCTGTGGACTACACCACGACAACGACCCTCACCGGAGACGGTGAGCCTCGTCTGCTCCGTTCATCGGAGGTGACGGGCAACTTCTTCTCGGTCCTGGGAGTCAGTGCCGTGAGGGGTCGCACTTTCGTCCCCAAGGAGACATGGAACACCGGTCCGTGGGTGGCCATCATCAGCGACCGACTCTGGCGGAATCACTTCGGTGCCGACCCGATGCTCGTCGGCCGTACGGCGCAGCTGGATGGCCGCTCGGTAGAAATCGTCGGTGTGATGCCGCCCTCGTTCCGGTTCCCCGAAGAGAATGTGGACGTGTGGTTTCCGGTTCGATGGGATCCGGCTGCGCGGGCTCAGGTCTCCTTCCGACGTGCCCACTGGGTCCGACCGGTGGCGCGGATTCGGCGAGGAGTGTCGCGCGAAGAGGCGAATACCCAACTCCAGGTCGTGGTGGATCGTCTCAGCCGCGACTACCCGGAGACCAACCGTGTCATGGGTGCGGGGATGATGCCTCTGCACGATTTCATGGTCGGCGATACTCGTCGACCACTTCAGATCCTGCTTGGCTCAGTTGGACTGCTCCTGTTGATCGCCTGTGCCAACGTCGGGAATCTGATGCTGGTGCAAGCACGCGGGCGCGAACGCGAAGCGGCACTCCGCCTGACCCTTGGTGCCGCACGCGGGCGCCTGGTGAGGCAGGCGATCACCGAGAGTTTTGTCGTGGCGGCACTGGGCGCAATTGCCGGTTTCGTCCTGGGAACGTTTGGGACCGGTTGGTTGGGAGCACTCCAACCCGCGGGGATGCTCCCTGTGAGTGAAGTTGGGATGAGTTGGACCGTGCTGTGGTACGTGGTTGGCATCACGACGGTCTGCGCACTGCTCTTCGGTCTCGCCCCCGCACTGTGGAATGGACGGCGTGTGCCAGGCGAGGTGCTCCGGGAGGGTGGCAGGACGGGGTCGGGTGGTCGTCGCATGCGCCGTTGGGGCAACGTGCTGGTCGTGGCAGAAGTCGCACTCGCCCTGCCGCTGGCGGTCGGCGCCGGTCTGCTGGTCCGGAGCTTCCAACGGTTGCAGCAAGTGGACCCCGGTTTCGACGGACGCGGTGTATTGACGATGGAGCTGGTGCTCCCGCGGGCCCGCTACGACCGCGGCGAGAAGATGATCGACTTTTTTCGCGAGCTTGTCGATCGCACGCGAGGACTACCCGGTGTGACGGATGCATCGGCCATTTCCAATCTGCCGCTCACTGGACAGAGTTGGTCCAGCTCCTTTGCCGCGGCCGGATGGGAGCCCGACCGGTATGGGACCCAGGTAATACATCGCGAGGTTACCCCCGGATACTTCGAGCTGATGAGGGTTCCACTGCTCCGTGGTCGGACGTTCACGGATGACGACGGGCCGAACGCCGCCGAGGCTGTCGTGGTAATCAACGATCGCCTCGCCCAGCGGTATTTCCCCGGTGAGGACCCCATCGGTCAGCGGGTGGCCTTCGACAAGACCCCGGATTCCACCTCCTTCTGGCGCACCATCGTCGGGGTCGTGGGGAACGAGCGTCAGAACGGACTCGGGCTCGAGACCGAGCCGGAGTTCTACGCCCCGTTCTATCAAGACTGGAGGGCCGGAATGATCGTCGTGGCACGCAGTGCCGGTGACCCGACGACTCTCGCCCCCGGACTCCGCCGGCTGGTTGCCGAGTTGGATCCCAGCCTCGCGATCACCAGCCTGCGCACGATGAGTCAGGTGCGAGCCGAGTCATTGGCCCGTCAGCGCTTCCTGACCATGCTCTTGTCCGTGTTCGCGGTCGTGGGCGTTCTGCTCGCGGTCATCGGGGTCTACGGTGTGATGGCTCAGATCGCGCGTGGGAGGACCCAGGAAATGGGGATCCGGATCGCGCTCGGTGCCCAGACCTCGCAATTGCAATGGCTGGTGGTGCGTCAGGGTCTGGTGGTCGCAGGCGTGGGACTCGCGGTAGGGATTGCCGCGGCGCTGCTCGGCGCTCAGGCGATGCGGGCACTCCTCTTCGGCGTGGGGGCGAGTGATCCGCTGACGTTCGTGGCGGTGGCGCTGCTGCTCCTTGCGACGGTCGTTGCTGCATCGTGGATTCCCGCGATCCGGGCGAGCCGTGCGGATCCGATGCGTGCCCTGCGAGTGGAATAGGCGTCAGGAAATCGGCCAGCGCTACTTCCCGAGCTTCGCCCTCAACTCCTCGAGGAAATCCAACACCAGCATCGTCTTCACATTACCGCTCGTGAAGGAGACGCCTAGAAAGAGGGAGTCTCCGGGGAAGGCGTCGGTGAGAACGAATAGCGGAAGCCCGAAGACCGGCCCGCGGGATTTCACTTCGAACGGTGGACCCGGGTCCACACGGGCCTCGAAAACCTCCCACGTTTGGCTCTGTCCTGCTACTGCTACAGACTGGTAAAAGATCACACGTCCGCTTCTGCTCCAGAGCGGATTGTCGGCCCCGTCGAGCGAGATCTGGTACTTGGCCCCAGGGGTCGGGAATGATTGCACATACACTTCGCTCCTACCCGATTCGCGGGAGGTATAGGCGATCCAGCGACCGTCAGGGGAAATCGCGGGGCTGCTCCCTCCTGGGATGAAGACAGTGCCCGCCGTATCCCCCGGCCCGATCAGGTAGAGTCCTCTACTCCCAACGGAGGCGATTGTGACGCCGTCAGGTGCGATGGATAGCGGGAACGTGGTCCCTCGATCGCTGGGCAACGCCACGACTCGCGTTTCCTGCGCACTGCCGTCGGCCGGAACCGCGAACACCGCCCGGGAGCCTGAATCCGAGCGGGAATAGAGAATGCGTTTCCCGTCGGGCGACCAGGCCGGGGTCCCCCGCTCTATCCCGTCCCCACCAAATGTCCTTCGTGAGACGGGCCCTATCGGGAGTGTATAGACCCAGACATCACTTGATGTACGGAAACCCCCACGCAGTTCCCTCTGACGCAGGGCGATACTCTTGCCATCGGGAGAGAGTTGGGGACTGACCCACAGCCCCGAATCGAGTCCTGGGAGGCGGCGCCGGTCACCTGCCCGCCCGACGAGGGTGGCTGTCACTCTGCGGAGGCTGAAGTTGGTGGTGTATACCAGGTTACCCGATGCACTCATCCCCCCATAGAACCCAGGCATGGTTCCCGCGACCCCTTCGATCAGGGGGACTGGGGATCCCCGGAGCGTACCGCTTCCCTGGTCGAACCGAGCGGCCATCAATGCCCCAGAACCCTGGGTGTCCTCATCGGCGAGCCAGTAGAGCAGATACTTACTACCCACGACGCGAGGCTCCAGGCCGGGCCCCAGGGCGACGACGCTGTCGCGCCGTGGGTCATAGACAACAAGTTCAGCCGACCAGGGCGGTTGCCCGGTTGGCACACGATGGCCGAGCACCAGCTCACTCCCCGGGAGCACATCGCTCACGTACCAGGAGTGACCTGAGTCGAGCGTCAACAATGTCTCGACCGCCCCACCCTCACCAGGCACGCGTGCGAGTTCGTTCTCTCGCGTGACGAACCAGACACGACCTTCCTCATCCCAGGCCGAGGTCCCCGCACGCGCCTCTTCGGCGAGAGTGACACCGGGTCCCCCGCTCATCGGGAACGACGTGAGACGGCCCGCACCCGCTGCGGCGGTGAACCGGGTCCCGTCCTGCGAAAACCTGACCGAGCCGTTGTTGGTGACCTCATCCAGCTGGCGGACGGTGAAGTCGTCGAGAGAGAGGAGATGGGGCCCCCCTTGGCCAAAGGGCGGTCCGGCAACCAGATATCGGCCATCCGGGGAGATCCCCTGGGGGAACCATTGAGTGTTCTCCGGAGCCGGGAGGTCGACTCTGATTCGGGTCACGGGTCGCGGCGGTGTCGGTCGGAGCCAGCCCCACGCCGCGAGTCCGAGCATAACGATCGCGGCGACGCCGACGATCGCTGACACGCGCTTCCACAGGTCGGCCGCCGCATGCGACACGACCGCCGCCGCCTCGGCATCGCCATACCGGAAGGAGGGGTCATCGAGCGCCTTGATGAAGGCACCCGCACTCTCGAAGCGATCGGCGGGAAGCCGCTCCAGCGACTTGGCAATCACAGCGTCCACATGTGGGGGAACGCTCCGATGGGAAATCACCCGCGCCGGTGCGTTGGTCAGAATGCGCGCCAACACCGCCTGGGCCGAGGTGCCGGTGTGCGGCGGCTCTCCCGCCAGCATCTCGTAGAGCATCGCGCCAAGCGAATACACATCGGCCGCAGGCGTGAGATCGCGATCGGCGCTCGCCTGCTCGGGACTCATGTAGAACGGTGTGCCGAGCGAGAGACCAGTCTCGGTGAGTCGTCCTCCACCCGCGGCACTCACCGCCAGTGCGATGCCGAAATCGGCCACCATCGGCTGATCGCCCTGGAGCAGGATGTTCTCGGGCTTGATGTCGCGGTGGATGATGCCCTTCTGGTGTGCGTGATCCAGTGCGGCCGCGACGGCACGCGCGATGCGCACGGCCTCCTCAACGGGGAGTTGCTTCTCCTTGTCGAGTCGCTCGCGTAGTGATTGCCCCTCGACGAAGGGCATGACGTAGAAGAGAAACTGGTGCCCGTTGCTGGATGAAGTGGCGTCGGTGGTACCGCTATCGAAGAGCGGGAGGATGTGTGGGTGCTGGAGGTTCGCGGTGGTCCGAATCTCCTGGAGGAACCGCTCGGCGCCCATCACGGCGGCGAGTTCGGGGTGGAGCACCTTGAGAGCCACCTGGCGCTCGTGTTTCAGGTCCTGCGCGAGCCAAACGGTGGCCATGCCGCCGGCGCCGACCTTTCGGTCGATCCGGTATCGTTCTACGAGTGCGTCTCTGAGGAGGGCCTCGACGTCAACCACCTGGGCTCCATGTCGCGGGGGTCGAACCAAGATGCGTCGGGATCGGTCTTTCGGCTAGTTCCGCCGGGCAGGAGGAGCGTCGGAGGGGGCCGGGGGTTGGGGCTCAGACGGCGGGGAGGGCGACCGGCTCCCTGCTCTTCCTCTTCCAACCCACGGCGACCATGATGATCAACCCGCCCAAGAGCTGAACCGCGTTCAGCCGCTCCGCGAACACCAGATAGCTGGCCAGGGACGCCGCCACCGGTTCGAAGGTGAAGATCAGCGCCGCCTCCGTTGCACTTACCACGCGTTGTGCGCGCAACTGCAGTGTGAAGGTGAAGATCCCCATCGAGATCAGCAGGACGAAGAGCGCGATCAGCGTCGGCGTGAGATGCAGCATCTGGGTCTCGAAGGCCGCCGAACTTCCGAACCCCACCAATGAGGTCATCAGGAACTGCACCGAGAGGAGCCGAGCCGATGAACTGCCCACCGCCCAGTGACTGACACCGACTATCTGCCCGGCGAAGAGAATCGCCGCCGCAACGGTGAACAGGTCACCCTTGTTGATACTGGACAACGCCCCATCGGGAGCCGTGAGCAGGAAGATTCCACCGAACGCCACCAGGATTCGGACGACAATCACTCCCGGCACCGTGTGACGGAATAGGGCCGCAGCAAGGGCAGGGGTGAGCAACGCGGAGAGTGCCACGATGAACGCGGACCGGCTGGGAGTGGTGATTGTGAGGCCGACGTTCTGCAAGGCCACCCCAATCGCGAACATCACTCCGATGACCAGCCCCGCGACCACCTCGCGTCGGGTGACCCCCCTGAGCCGCGTCGCGAGAATGAGCCCGCCGACGCCAAAGCGGATACCCACGCCGAGCAGTGGCGATGCATCGTGGAAGGTGTACTTGATCGCGACGATGCTCACCCCCCAGAGGGCGGTGATGAGGATGAGAGTGAGAGTCGCGCGACGGTGGGTCACGCGCTGGCGACTGTCGTATCGAGCAGTGGCGCGAGGTAGCGGCCGGTCCAGGAGTTCCCCTCGGCGGCGATGACTTCCGGTGGCCCCGATGCGACCACCCGCCCACCTTCGGATCCTGCCCCCGGCCCAAGATCGACGACCCAGTCGGCACGCTTGATGACATCGAGATGGTGTTCGATCACGACGACGGTGTGCCCGGCATCCACCAGCCGGTCGAGGACCTGGATCAAGACTCGCACGTCATCCAGGTGGAGCCCGGTCGTGGGTTCATCGAGCAGGTAGAGCTTTCTGCCACCACGCTTCCCGGCCGTCACCAGTTCCCGCGCAATCTTGAGGCGCTGTGCCTCGCCACCCGACAGGGTCGTGGCAGGCTGCCCCAAGCGCAGATAGCCGAGCCCGACCTGCTGCAAATGCCAGAGGGCGGAGCCGAGCTTGGGTTGGTGGCGGAACCTCGTGATGGCCTCCTGCACGGTCCACTGCAGGACATCGTGAATCGACACGCCGTTGATCTTGATCTCGAGCACCTCGCGTTTGTATCGCGATCCGCCGCACGCCTCGCAGGGAACGAACACATCGGCGAGGAAGACCATCTCGATCTTTACGTGTCCCGCGCCCTCACAGACGGTGCAGCGCCCCTTGGGCAGGTTGAAGGAGAAGGTCGAGGCCGTGTATTTCCTTTGACGTGCCAGGGGTTGTGATGCAAAGAGTTCGCGGATTTCGTCGAATGCCTTGATATACGTGATCGGATTGGACCTGGGTGAGCGTCCGATCGGCGATTGATCCACCAGTACCACGTCCGCGAGGGGTTCCCACCCGGTGAGGCCGCGCACACCACCTACCGGTTCGCCAAGGTGCGACTTGGCAGAGTGCCCTCCGCGCAACCGGTTCTCCAACTGCCGGTAGAGCACGTCGTGCATCAACGTGCTCTTCCCCGACCCCGACACGCCTGTGATCGCCGTGAGCGTGCCGAGCGGAATCCTGACGTCGACATCCTGCAGGTTGTGCAGCTGTGCGCCCCGAATCTCGAGCCACAGCGGACCCGTCGGGCGCCGCATACTCGGAACCCCTATTCGTTTCTTGCCCCGCAGGTACTGACCGGTGAGCGTGTCGGTCACCTCGCCCGGTGGTCCATTGAACACGACTTCACCCCCGGCCGCACCAGCGCCGGGGCCGAGTTCGAGCATGACGTCGGCCCGGCGAATGGTCTCCACGTCGTGCTCGACCATGATGACGCTATTGCCACGGTCGCGCAGACGCTCCAAGAGGCCCAGCAATCGTTCGGTGTCGCGCGGGTGAAGGCCAATGGTCGGTTCGTCGAGCACGTAGAGTGCGTCGACCAGCTTGGCGCCGAGCGCGTTGGCGAGCGCGATCCGCTGGGCCTCTCCTCCAGACAGCGTGCGCGTCTGCCGGTCGAGTGTGAGGTAGCCCAGCCCGACGTCCACCAGGAACCCGGTGCGGGCACGGAGTTCATCGAGGATCAGGTGGGCCACCGCTTGTTCGGATTCGGAAAACGGCACCGCACCCAACCATTCGTGCAGTCCGTCCATGGTCAGGGCAGAGGCCTCCGCGATGGTTCGGGTATCGAGTCGAACGGCGAGAGCGTGTTCGTTGAGCCGAGTACCTCCGCAGTGGGGGCAGGGAATGGCACGTTGGTACTGCCGGAGAAAGACTCGGATGTATTGCTTGTACCGCTTCCGTTCGAGTCCGTGCAGGAACGGGAAGATCCCCACGTAGCGTCCCACTTTGCCGTGCAGGAGTTCCTTGCGGTACGACGCGCGCAACGTCTTCCATGGTGCGTCGGGATCGGCGCCGAGCTGCTTGGCCGCCTCGATCAACATACGGCGCCGGCTTTGGTAGCGCGGTTTGGTCCACGGGTCGATGGCACCTTCGGAAAGACTGAGCGTCGGGTTGGGTACGATGAGGTCCTTGTCGTACTCCAGCACGGCACCGAATCCGTTGCAACCGCCGCAGGCACCGCGCGGGTTGTTGAACGAGAAGAGCGATGGCGTCAGGGTGCGCGATGGGGTGTCGCAGACGCTGCAGGCCAGAAACTCGGTGAAGCGCATGCGTCCCGAGAGGTGGAGCACGACGACCACGCCGTCTCCCTCGGTGAATGCGGTTCGAACTGCTTCGATCAGTCGGGTCTTCGCGTTCGGTCCGGCGACCAGTCGGTCGACAACCACGAGCACTTCCTTGGCAGCGGCGAGGTCGGCTTCCGGTGGCAACTCGTCGAGGTGGTGAGGTACCTGATCGGCCACCACGCGGATGAAGCCCATGGCCCGCAGATTCTCCACCAGCGTGTCGTGGACCAGTGCCGACGAGGTCGGGAGGGGGAAGGTGACCTGGAAGCGACCTTCGACAGTCGAGAGGACCCCGTTCACCACCTCTTCCGGCGTGTCCCGCCTGACCGGCGACCCGCAGACTCGACAGTGCGGGCGCCCCACGCGAGCCCAGAGCAGGCGTAGGTAGTCGTAGACCTCGGTGGCAGTACCTACGGTGGAACGGCTGGAGACGACAGGGTTCCGTTGTTCGATCGCGACTGCGGGCGCCAATCCTTCGAGCCGGTCGACCAACGGCTTCGGCATCCGTTCCAGGAATTGCTTGGCATAGGTGGAGAGCGACTCGATGTAGCGACGCTGCCCTTCGGCATAGAGCGTATCGAAGGCGAGGCTGCTCTTCCCCGATCCCGACGGTCCCGTCACCACGACGAGCTTCCGGCGGGGAATCTCGAAGCTGATGCCCTTCAGATTGTGCTGTCGGGCGTTGACGATGCGGATGGCTGGGATGGGGCCAAGGGTCACGCGTGGAAAGTACATGGTCCACCGACCTGGGTCATTGGGGAACGAGGGAGCCTTGACGCCCTCGACTCTCGGCGTTACTCGACGTACGTTCCCCCATGGCCACTCTTGTGACCCCGAAAGTCCTACGGCGGGGGTTGGAGTTCTCGTTGCTGGCTTCACTCCTGGGCTTCGCGGCAGTCCTCCTCTACAACAAGAACTACGAACAATTCCTCACCTCGCTCGACCATCTCCGGCCGGGGTGGTTGCTAGTGGGCATGCTCGTCGCCTCGCTCGACTGGATCGGTGGTGGGCTTAGACATTGGGTCATTTCCAGGCATGTGTGGCCGGACGCGCCCCTCAAGGGAATGATCGTTGCCGGTGGCATGGGTGCGTGGGCAGGGTATCTCACCCCGGTGCATGGGGCCGCGGGACCAATGATGGTCTACGCCATGAAGCGTGTCGGCGTCCCGATCCCGGTGGGCCTCACGACGATTCTGATGTCCTTCGTGACTACGGTGATCTTCTTTGCCGTTGCTGGGCCTCTTGCGCTGGTCCTCGGTGCGGGACGTTCACTGGGTGAGAAGGGTGACGTGCTCGGACTCTCCCTCCTCGATCTCTTCACCGGGAGTCTCTCCATCTTCGGCAGTCTGGGCGTCCTGCTCGTCTTCGTGATGTTCGCACCGGGTCTCGCTCGGAAGGGTGTCCATAAGCTCGCCGAACTGGTGAGTCGCCGGAGCCGACGCGTGGCAGAACGTATCGAAGGTCTTCGGAAGGGGATCGACGAGGCACACTCCAGCCTGATCACGTATAACACGCCCCGAGGTTGGTTGGCGATCGCAATCGGGGTGGTCCTCACGGGAACGGCGTATGGCCCTCGGCTCCTGGCTGGGTATGTCGCCCTCAGGGCGATTGGGATCCAGGCCAATTTCATCGACGTGCTGCTGCTACAGACCCTGATCACCTTCTTACTCTACTTTGCGCCCACGCCCGGGGCCTCCGGGATCGGTGAGATCCTGAGCGCCGCAGTCATGTCGGTGTACGTGCCGGGGGCATTGGTTGCGCTGTACACTTTACTCTGGAGGGTCTTCGTCACCTACTGTACGGTCGTGGCAGGGGCCCTGGTTTTCTATGGATGGGTTCGGGCCGGACTACGGGGTCTGGAGGAGGAATCCACGATTGCGGCAACGCCATCCGCCGGTGAGGCTTTGCCGTGATCCGTTGCTTGCGGGTCCGAGCCCCGGCCGATACGTTTCCCTCGATCCCTCGTGAGGACACATAGCAGCATGGAGATCGAGCATAACGGGAAGCGCATCTCGTTGTCCGGTGATGAGTTGATCATCGGAAGCGATCCTGGGGCGGGACTCGTCCTCGAGGGCCTCGAGCCGCGCCATGCTGCGGTCCGTAAGCTCGGCGAACGCATGGCGACCATCATGGCACTCACCGACCGGGCCAACCTCCTCGTCAATGGGGTCGCTTCCAAACGAGAGGCGATGCCGCTACTGCACGGTGACGTGGTCAAGGTCGGTGAGCACGAGTTGCTGGTCATCAATCCAGCCCATCCCAGCGGCAGCCCCGGTACACCCCCCGTTGGGGGACGGGAGCGACTCCACGATACCCTCTTTGGCATCCCACGTCGGCCTTCCACCCGCAAGCCGAATGGCGGCAAGGGTCCAGCGACGTCTGAGCGGGCCCGGGTCGATTCGGATATCCATTTCGGAGTCGTGATCGCGGGCTTCCTGTCGCTCACTACCCTCTTGGTGATGCTCTTTCGCTGATTGATGCACATCACTTGTGCAGCGGGAACCGACCAGGGCGTCGTACGGGCCATCAATGAGGACTACCACCTCATGCGGGTGGACCGCGGCGTCTTCATCGTGGCGGATGGCATGGGCGGGCATGCGGCCGGTGAAGTCGCCAGCGAGATGGCGGTACAGATCATCGACGATCAGCTGGGGGCCTTCCGCGAGCTCTCGGACGCTGAGATCGCCGCGCGTCTGTTCTCTGCCATTCAGTCGGCAAATGGCGCCATCTTCCGCCGCACCCTCGTTGAAGAAGAGAAGCGGGGCATGGGGACGACGGCCACCGTCATGTTGCTCTTCCCCAGCCGCTACCTCATCGGTCAGGTGGGTGATTCCCGGGCCTATGTGCTTCGCGGCAAGCGACTACATCAGATCACTCGTGACCACTCCTACGTGCAGGAACAGGTCGATGCGGGGTTGTTGACCCCCGAGCAGGCACGAACCCACCCCTACGGCAACGTGATCACGCGTTGCGTCGGGTCGAATGAGGAAGTCGTCCCCGACATTTACTTCGGGGCCTTGGAGGAGGGGGACATCGTCCTGCTCGCTTCCGACGGTCTCACGGGGATGTTGGAGGACCAGCAGCTGGAGCAGATCCTCCTCGGGGATGGGGAGCCGGACCAGTGGGTCCAGGCGATGATCAACGACGCCAACCGCCGGGGCGGTCTCGACAACATCACTCTCATCCTGGTCCGCATCGATTCGCTCGACAACCCCGGCAAGAACAACGGCAGTGGTCTCGACGGCTGATCGCTCCTAGCCCAACAACACCCCGCTCTCCAGGCGTTGAGATACGTCGGCCGCCGTTTGACCCACCAGGTCCGCGATCGAATCGAAGGACCTGTCGATCCGCCGGGCCACGAAGACCCGCAGGCGACGCGCACTTCCGTACAGTTCATCCGCGATTCCGGGCAGCCCCAAGTGGCCGGACCACCCTTCGTTGGTCAGGTGCTCGCACGATCCATCTCTGAGTCTGACAGGGAGATCGACGGCCAGCATATCGTCCCGGGCCGGAAAATCGACCAGCACCATGCCGGGTTCGAGGCCACATTCGACCGCCAACCGATTCTCGACCCGTTCGGTGAACTCGGGGTCGTCGACGATCCAGGTTGCCGCTCCTGGAATTCGGTCGGCGGGGAGGTCGAGTGCACGCTTGTAGAGGATCCGAGCCCGGATGGCTTCCGCCAAGGGACTCCGTCCGCTGGCGATCAGGACCTGCATGAACGCGTCATCGGTGAGCTCCTGCAGTTGCTCGATCCCGACCACGTTGTCTCGCACGGCCTGTCGCACCGCTCGCTTGAACATACAGGTCGCGCTACGCACCGCGTGGTGCCAGTAGACGTTCCGATACATCTGGTACTTGGCGAAGAGCAACGACTCCAACGCGCTCATGCCCTTCTCATGGATCCCGATCTCGCGACCCGTACC
>Ga0214472_10006590_pt1 | contig 12162 bp, 10 predicted proteins | sample RVTome_6_FD_207662 | JGI IMG/M metagenome (GOLD analysis project Ga0214472, IMG submission 207662) | Soil microbial communities from uranium-contaminated site in the Upper Colorado River Basin, Wyoming, United States - RVT140D175 | ecosystem: Environmental > Terrestrial > Soil > Contaminated >... | reverse complement strand
ACCGTGGTGGTCAATACCGGCGAGCCACTGATCGCGATCGTTGCCCAGCAGATGCTCCTGGTTCCCGGCGGGTCCTCCACCTTTATCGCCAGTAAAAAGCAGACCGATGAACTGGGAGTCGAGGCGGCCAGCACGCAGATGGCCGCCACCGGTCCCTGGGAGATTGTGGACTACCGTACCGGAGAGTTCTGGCGCATGGCGGCGGTGCAAGACCACTGGCGCCAAACCCCCTACTTCGCCGAGTTGGTCTTTTGGGAAATCCCGGAGGAGTCCTCCCGCATCGCTGGCTTCCAGACCGGCCAGCTGGACACCTTCCTGATGGCCTTTGACACCATCCCCCTGGTGGAGGCGGTGCCGGGGGCCAGGTTAATGAACATTCCCGATGCCGTTGACATGAGGCTCAGGATCTACGGCAACTATTACCCGATTCCCGGCGTGGAGCCGCGGCCGGCCTATGACCCGAAGCTGCCCTGGGTCTCGGCCAGCCCGGACGTTAACTCCCCGGAGTGGGACCGGGCCCGGAAAGTCCGCAAGGCCCTGCACATGGCCATCGACCGGGAGGGCCTGGTGGAGAACATCCTTGGGGGCCGGGGCAATACCCGAACGCCGCTGTCCGGCTACACCGACTTCGTGCACCTCCTGGAGGGGCGGGACTGGCCGGACTTCGACCCGGAGGGGGCCAAAGCGCTTCTGGCCGAGGCCGGCTACCCCGAGGGGTTCAGCATCACCCTGACCCCGGCCATCCGGGGCGCTGCCAACGAGGTGGAGTCCTGCGAGGTCATCGCCCAGATGTGGAATGACATCGGGCTGAAGGTGAATTTCCAGCGGGTCCCTTATAACACCCTGCGCCCGCAGGTAGTGGGCCGGACCTACCAGGGGGTCACCTGCCACGGCGGGGCCCCCGACCCGGTACCGGCCGACGGCTATCCCACCCTTGCGAGCACCGGCACCTTCAATCGGGGCCTGGAGCATCCCTACGTGGACGAGAAGGCGCTGGCCGCCATGGCCGAGACAAACCCCGGGAAGCGGGAACAGCTGGAGAAGGAGGTCGGGGCCTTCTTGATGGACAACTACCTGACCGACTTCGCTTACTATTCGATGGACGCCGTGTGGCCGGTGGGTCCCCGGCTTGAGGAGTGGACCGAGCATGTGAGGACCTCCGATCTCCGGCAAGCCAACGGCTACGAGTTCATCCGGCACCGGCAGAAGTAACTGCGGTGGGCATTATACCGACGGGACAGGTAGGCGGAGCACTGGACAGTTCCGTGGGATGGTTGAGACCGCTCCTGGTTGTGGTGGCTCGCATCGTCTCGGGAGTGCTCCTGGCCAGTGTGCTAAGCGTGATCGGCATTGGGATAGCGTGGGCGTTGTTCGTTTTCTCCGGCGCGGTCTCTCACGCTACCCTGCTGTCTCTCTTCATGATCGGCGCCGGCGCCGGGGCTGGAGTGGGCGGCTTTATTGCCTGGTTGAAGCTTGATCAGGCGCCACCGTGGCCATTGCTGCTGGCTGGAGCGCTGGCCGTGGTGCTGGCGGGTATTGGGGGCGCTTGGGGCGGCTTCCAGTTCGGAGCCAACCAGGAGGTGGAATGCTGCGTCGGACCCGCCATCACGCCCATCACCTACATGGCCCTGGGAGCCACCGCGGCGGCTAACGCAGCGGCCCTGGCGGTGGGCGTTGCCCACGAGATCAAGGCCAACGGTGCATCGCAATCCAGCAGATAACTGGCTGGTGTTCGATAGCGTACCGGTGACAATTAAAGACTGAAGGCGAGGCCCCATGCAAAGATATCTATTACGGCGCCTGCTGCTAGCTTTGGTGACCCTGTGGGCGGTTTCTCTCATCATCTTCGTCATGAGCCGGGCCGCCGGGGACCCCAGGCATGTCTTTCTGGACGATTACTCCAAACAGGCAGACTGGGACCGGCTGACGGTCACCCTGGGGCTGGACAAGCCTTATTATCAGCAGTACGGGATATTTATGATCAGTGTCTTGAAGGGGGAGTTTGGCCGGTCCATCAAAGAGCAGCGGCCATCGATGGAGGTTATCATCGAACGCCTCCCGGCCACCTTGCAGCTAGGCCTGGCCGCCTTTGCCTTTTCGGTGGTGCTGGGGGTGCCCCTAGGCATACTGTCTGCCGTGAAGCGGGGCAGCGTCCTGGACACCGTTGGGAAAATAGTGGCCCTGATCGGCCAGTCGGCCCCGGTTTTCTGGCTGGGCATCATGATGATGTTCCTCTTTGCGGTGCGGTTGGACTGGTTGCCACCCTATGGCCGGCAGGAGGCCGTGAGCATTATCCTTCCGGCGGTTACCCTGGGCTGGTTCTTCGCGGCGGCCAACATGCGGCTGCTCCGTTCCGCTATGTTGAACGTGCTGGACTCGGAGTTCATCAAGCTGGCCCGGGCCAAGGGGGTATCCAACCGGGCGGTGATCTGGAAGCACTCGCTGCGCAATGCCCTGATCCCGGCAATGACCTTCGCCGGCGTTACCCTGGGCGGCCTGGTAACCGGCTCCGTAGTGGTAGAGACGGTTTTCGCCTGGCCCGGATTGGGACAGCTAGCCATCCAGGCCCTGTTCGGCAACGACTACCCGCTAATGCAGGCAGTGATCATTGTCTTTACCATGATGTACGTGGCGTCTGCGCTCCTGGTGGATGTGCTGTATGCCTACATGGACCCCAGAATCCGATACGCTTAGTGTGAGGAGCGCAAATATGGCGGAAGTTACTGCTAGAATCACGGTAGCTCCGGTACCCGCACGCATTCGCGTAGCGAGGCGGGCCTGGCAGATGCGGCGTCTGCCCCTGATCCCTATGTTCACCCTCGCGATGTTCGTGGTTACCGGTATCGCTGCTCCCTGGATCGCCCCTCACAACCCGGAAAGGGGAGACATCAGGGCCCGAAATGTGCCTCCGGCCTGGCTGGACGGGGGCAGCACCAAATATCTACTGGGCACCGACCATCTGGGAAGGGACCTGCTGAGCCGGGTAATCTTCGGTGCCCGCATCTCTCTGGTGGTGGTGGCAGTGACCCTGGGAGTGGGAATGGTCATCGGGGTTAGTGCGGGCCTGGTGTCAGGTTGGTACGGCCGCTGGGTGGATGAGCTGGTCATGCGCCTGGTGGACATTAAGCTGGCCATACCTACCATACTGCTAGCCCTGGTGTTGGTGCTGTCCCTGGGCCAGTCCTTTCTGGTTATCGTGGCGGTCCTGGCCATCGCGGTCTGGCCCCGTTTCGCCCGCAATGTGCGGGGTGAGGTCTTACTGCTTAAGACCATGGACTACGTCTCCCTGGCCAAGGTGGCCGGCGCTTCTACCCCGCGGATCCTGTTCGTCCACATCTTTCCTGGCGTTATTAATACCCTGATCGTATTGGCCACCCTGGAGGTGGGCATAGTTATCCTGTTGGAGTCCACCCTCAGCTTCCTGGGGGCAGGGGTGCCGCCTCCTACACCCGCCTGGGGCTCGATGGTGGCCGACGGCCGGGACCGTTTGGCAGTTGCCTGGTGGATTTCTACCATGCCGGGCCTGGCCATAATGCTAGTGGTATTGTCCATGAACCTGTTTGGCGACTGGCTGCGGGACAAACTGGACCCTCGACTACGACAGTTAGAGTAGCTATCGAACCAGTCGCCCAGAAGTTGGGAACGGAGAAACGGCTATAACCATGACAAATCGCATTCGGATAGCGGATCAGCCAGTCCTGGAAGTAAAGGACTTGCGTACCTACTTCCGGACCCGGTGGGGCACCGTCAAGGCGGTCGATGGGGTCAGCTTCGACCTGCGTCGCGGCGAGACTTTGGGCATAGTAGGGGAATCGGGGTGTGGTAAGTCCGTCACCGTGCTTTCCCTGATGCGTCTGGTCCCAAGTCCTCCGGGCCGTATTGTCAGCGGCGAGATCATCCTGGATGGGCAGGACCTGCTTCACCTGACTGAAGAACAGATGAGTAAGGTCCGGGGCAGTGAAATCGCGCTCATTATTCAGGACCCGATGACCTCATTAAACCCGGTATTCTCCATCGGCAATCAGGTAATGGAGGCCGTGAAAATCCACCAGGACATCCCCAAGAAGAGTGTATTCCAGGTGGCCCTGGATGTGTTGCGGAAGGTGAACATACCGGCGGCCGAGATTCGGATGCGGGACTACCCCCACCAGATGAGTGGAGGTATGCGCCAGCGGGTAGTGGGGGCCATTAGCATTTCATGTCAGCCTTCAGTTCTCATCGCCGACGAGCCTACGACCTCTTTGGACGTAACCATTCAGGCCCAATACCTGAAACTACTGAGGGAGTTGCAGCGTGAGTCCAACCTGGGGCTGATTTTTATCACCCACGACTTTGGCATCGTCGCCAAAATGTGCGACCGCGTAGCGGTAATGTATGCCGGGAGGATTGTGGAGCAAGGGTCGGTGAGAGATATTTTCAACCACCCTTCCCACCCATATACCGAGGCACTGCTGGCCTCGGTGCCCAAGTTAAATGAAGACGTGGAGAGGCTGTACTCCATCGAGGGGCAGCCCCCCGCATTGCACGACCTGCCCCCAGGCTGTCCTTTCGCCCCCCGCTGTCCCTACGTCATGCAACAATGCTACGAGGAGTACCCCCCAGTAGTGCAATTGAATGAGGCCCACTCGGCGGCGTGTTGGAGGCTCGCATGACCACCCCAGCGGGGGACTTCCCTTCCTCTCTTTCGACCTACCCGAAAAGACCTGGGGGAGACAGAACTGATGCTCCAGTGCTGCTAGAGGCCAGAAATCTGAAAAAATATTTCCCGGTCACCAGGGGCCTCCTGGTCTCACGGGTGACAGGATATATCAAGGCGGTGGACGGGATATCCTTCCAGATCCGTCCTGGTGAAACCCTGGGAATAGTTGGCGAGTCCGGCTGCGGAAAGAGCACCACCGCCAAAATGCTTCTAATGCTGGAGCGCCCAACCGAAGGGACAATTTTATATCAGGGGCAAGACATTTATAAAGCCGAGGCCGCCAAACGAAAGGAATACCGGAGCTCGGTGCAGGCGGTGTTCCAGGATCCTTGGAGTTCCCTGAATCCCCGGATACGAGTGCGGGAACTCATCGCTGAGCCCATGGTCATTAACTGGAGTATCTCTCGAAAGGAAATGCAGGAACGAACGGGAAAACTGTTGAATGACGTGGGGCTAAGCCCCTACCACGCCAATTTGTACCCCCACGAATTCAGTGGTGGACAAAGGCAACGGCTAGCCATTGCCCGAGCATTATCCTTGAATCCCAAGCTTATGGTCCTGGACGAACCGGTTTCGGCCCTGGACGTGTCCATACGGGCCCAGATAATGAACCTGCTCAAGGACTTGCAGCAAGAGTACGGAGTCAGCTATTTGTTGATCGCCCACCACCTGGCAACAGTGAGGTACATGTGTGATTGGGTGGCCGTAATGTACCTTGGGCAGATAGTAGAGTTCGCCGAGATGAAGGAGCTATTTGAGAATCCCTTGCATCCTTATACCAAGGCTCTTATGTCGGCGGCACTGCCTTCCCATCCCGACATCGAGCAGGAAGAGATGATTCTGAGTGGGGAGGTTCCGTCACCCTTGAACCCGCCTGAGGGGTGCCGATTCCATCCCCGGTGCCCCTTTGTGATGGACCGGTGCATGGAAGACGTGCCCGCGGTTCAGGAGGTCAGGCCGAGGCATCTGGTCAACTGCCACCTTTACTGAGATCGGCAACAACCCCAGTTGCTTGCCACATCATGTCAGTTGCCGATTTCATTCACCAGACTTGATTGGATCCCTGAGACCTTTACCGACAACGGCCTCCCGGATTGTCAGATTTTCTCCGCACCGGCTGGGCCGGCAGGACTAGCATTACTGGCTGACCCGACACCCGGAGCACTTCCTGGACTGCCGGCCGGCGCAGTTCGGCTACCGCCTGCCGCACCACGTAGACCGATGACCTCAGAAACACTACGGTAATCAGCAAGCCGACGGCCAGGTCCGGCCACATGGAACCGGTGGCAAAAACGGCGACCGCCGCTGCCAGGACGCCCAGGTTGGCAATGATGTCGTTGCGGGAACAGATCCAGGTGGAGCGCATATTCAGGTCGTCGTTGCGGTGGCGAGTCAGCAGGAGCAAGCAGGTGACGTTAGCTGCCAGGGCTAGCGTGCCGGTAATGCCCATTAGCTGGAAATCGGGGACTTCCGGTAAGACCAGGCGGTAGCCAGCCTGGGCCAGCACCATAACGCCGAAGCCCCCCATGATGACGCCCTTCATCAAGGCGGCGCCAGCCCGCCAGCGCCCGCTGCGGCCCACCACGTACAGGCTGAACCCGTAGACCAGGGCATCTCCCAGCATATCCAGAGAGTCGGCCAGCAGTGCGGTGGAACCGGCCAGGATGCCGATAACCACCTCCAGGCCGAACATGCCCCCGTTAATCCCCAGCACCCACCAGAGGGTCCTGGACTGGCTGCCTCGCAACGCCTCCAATTCGCAGGCTTTGTCCTGACAGCAGCTATCCATAAGCTATCCTCAAGCTATCCTCCCTGATTGGCTGATCCTTAATTGGCTGATCCTTAATTGGCTGATCCTTAATTGGCTGATCCTTGCCTGGGTCTTGACACGCTCCGGCAATGGTGATTCAATGACTTAACAATTTAGCAATTGCTAATATATCGTAAGGATTGGGCTGATGCAAGTCAAAGCGATCCCGACAGACCAGTGCGAAGTACAGGGAATTCACCCGGAAGCAATCCAGGCCGCCCGGGCGGCTCTAGTCCCCGATGAGGTGCTGGCGGACCTGGCCGAGACCTTCTCGGCCCTGGCCGACTCCAACCGGATGAAAATCCTCTTTGCCCTGGCTACGACGGAACTGTGCGTTTGCGACCTGGCCTGTGTAGTAGGGAATTCCGAGTCGGCCATCTCCCAGCATCTGCGGGTGCTCCGTAGCCTCCGCTGGGTCAAGGGAAGAAGGGAAGGAAGGATGGTCTACTACTCCCTGGCAGACCAGCACGTGCGGTCCCTCCTTCATCTGGAACTGGAGCACGTTCGGGATGAGTAGCCCTTGCTCAGGTTTACCGCGAGGATGTCCTTAAAGAGAGGGAGGATGGCTTCCGCAGAACATCGCCACCAGGAAGGTGACCACCAGCACGACCTTCGCACCGCCAGCCGGCGCGGCCTGTGGATTGCTTTCGCCCTGGTCAGCAGCTACATGTTTGCGGAGGTTGTTGGCGGGCTGCTGGCCAACAGCCTGGCTCTGCTAGCCGACGCCGGCCACATGGTCACCGACTCGGCATCCATCGGGCTGGCCTTGCTGGCGATGTGGGTCACCGCCCGGCCAATGTCCTTCCGGCGCACCTTCGGTTTCCACCGCACCGAGATACTGGCCGCCTTCCTCAACGCTTTGAGTTTGTGGTTGGTCGCCGCCTGGATCTTCTTTGAGGCCTACCGCCGGTTGGTGAGCCCGCCAGAGGTGCAGGGGACCCTGATGCTCAGCATTGGCTTTGTGGGGCTTCTGGTCAACGTGGCCGCCGCCTGGGTGCTCCATCGCTCCATTGGCGAGAGCCTGAACGTAGAGGGCGCCTTTCTGCACGTGCTGGGGGACCTGCTGGGCTCCATCGCTGTGGTGGCGGGAGGCCTGCTGATAATCACCCTTAGCTGGTACATCGTCGACCCCATATTTGGAGGCATCATCGGTGTGCTGATTCTGCTCAGTTCCGGGCGCCTCCTGTGGAAGGTGCTACACGTCCTGATGGAAGGGACCCCGGCCAGCCTGGACTTGCAGCACCTGTGCCAATGCTTCGAAGGAGTTGAGGGAGTCACCGGCGTCCACGACATCCACGCCTGGTCTATCACCAGCGGGTATGAGGTCCTCAGCGCCCACGTCACTGCTGATTTGTCGGCGATAGCTAGCCCCGACCACATGCTCCAGCACCTGCGGGAGATCGCCGACAAAGAGTTCGGCATAAGTCACGTAACAATTCAACTGGAGAGTTCCACCGACGGCTGCCAAGAGAACCACCACATCGCCCACCCCGTAGAGAAAGCATGACGGACTGCTGTTACTTTCCCCATAGCTATTAACCGGCCTTACCCCATAATTTATACCGTTATTCCGGTCTCTTGATCGATGTATCGGTCAACTGCCCGGGCGATTCCGAAGGCATCAGTGACGAAGTCATGCACGTGCCCGTAGAAGAAGCTGCCGCTGCGCCCCAAAGTCCACAGGTTTTTGAACTGCCGCAGGTGAGACAACACGGCCTGGGACCAGGCTTTGTAGTCCCTGGAGTATACTGGGTAGGCGTGGTCCAGACGGTTGACGTCGCTGGCGAAGACGCGGGACTCCCGGAGCAGGCCCATCGCCTCCAGATGCTGGACCAGCCCATCAACCAGCCGGTCCTCATCCCAGTCCCATATCTCGTCAGTCGGGAAGCATGGAAACTCAACCACCAGCGATGTCTGGCCCTCAGGACTCATCGCGCGGCTGCGGTTACGAGGCTCGTGGGCTCGGGTGAAGTTGTATTTGGGGTTCTGGAAATAGGTAGCTGCCGCGTCGCTGACCGATTCCTGGTCAATGAACAGGGTAACCAACACCACATTCCGAAATCGAAGCCGGGCAGCCGCCTTCAGGACCTCCTCCGGCGCTGGGGGATCCATCATCCGGGCCACCATAGATATGGGCAGCGTGTTGATTGCGGTCTGGGGCCGGATCTGGCGTACTTGCCCATCGGCCTTCACGCCTACGCTGACAACCTGGTCTCCCCGGGTCTCGATGCTTACCGCCCGGTGGTTATAGCGTAGCCTCCCGGAGGACAAGCGGCCTGCCATTTTGTCGGCTATCTGTCCGTAGCCCAGGCGGGGGTAGAGGAAGCATCCTTCCAGGTGGTCGGACTTCTGGGAACCGGCGAGGGCTTCTTTGATGATCCCGGTCACCGAGAAGCCCGGAAGGCGGCGCCCGGCGATGTCTGCCGAGAGCTCATGGCCTGGCAGTCCCCACAGCCGCTGGGAAAAGGGGATCAGAAAAGTGTCGGCTATGGTCTTGCCGAACCGGCCGTTGGCGTAGGCGGAAAAGTCCTGGGGAGGGCCGTTGTTTCGTGCCATCAGGCGGGACTTGACCAGATCAGTAGCCGCCCGGACCGCGAAACCCAGTCCGCCATTCCTCAGGATTTGCCCAGGCCGCAACGGGAAGTCAACGAAGCGCCCTCGCCAGTAGATGCGTGCCGGGGCATTGACCTGGTGGAGGTCAGGCCCCATCAACTCGCAAATGCGGCGGGTGGCTTCCGGGTCTCGGGCGTGGAACCGGTGCGGTCCAGTATCGTACCGAAAGTCCCTGAATTGGACCGTCCTGGCGTTACCGCCATGTACCAAAGATTTCTCGAAAATATTGTAGTCCCGACGGCCCAGTTCTTCCAGCGCCCAGCCACAGGCCAGTCCGGCCGGCCCCCCGCCAAGAATGGCTATTTCACTATCCGAGCAGCGCTCTGAACTCGGGCTATCCATGTTATTACCTCCGCGCCGGTAATCAGTCTGGGTGCCAGCATGGACCTCAGGGTAGATTTCAATCTATTGTCTAAGGTCCAGGTCGCCGTCCTGGAGCAAACTCTGGGTGGTCAGCGGATGGAAAGGCTCTTCGCTTACGGGATTACTCCCGCCTCCCGGAGCAGCCTTATGGTACTCTCCAGCTCCGACTGGCCCAAGTCTATGCCAGGCGGGCCCAGGGAACTCAGAGGAGGCAGATCCCCGGCTGGCGGTACACCGGCACTAACCGGGTATTCATGGGTCTCTTCAGCGAAGTATTGCTGAGCCGGGACGTCCAGCATGAATTTTATAAAATCTTCCGCAGCTTTACTGGAATCGCTGGACTGAAGAATGGCGATACCAGCCACGTCAACTACCGCACCAGGATCACCATTCTTCAAATAGTAGTTCCTTGCCTTCAAACCTTCTCCCTGTTCGTCGATCAAGCGTGGCACATAATAGTGGTTCACAAACCCCACGTCCACTTCCCCGCTGGCCACCGCCTGCACAATGCTGATCAGGTTAGGATAACTCTTGGGGTTGTTGGCCTTGATGCCCTCCAGCCAGGAGCCCGCGGCGTCTTCACCTTTGAGCAAACGGATCGCCGTCAACGTAATCTGCCACTCGCCGTGGGTTGGCGCCCAACCAATGCGGTCTTTCCACTTGGGATCGGTAAAATCCATGACGGATTGGGGCAAGTCCCGCTCCGGGACGACGTTCTCGGTGTTGTAAACCACCACCTTGGACCGGCCCGAAGTGCCCACCCACTCGCCCCTGGAGGAACGGAAGCGGCCGTCCACTTTTTTCAGCAGGCCCTCGGGTAGCCGAGATAACATACCCGCTTCCGAAAGCACCCCCCAACCACTGGGCTCCGCAAAATAGACCACGTCAGCTGGGGAATTTTGCGCTTCTTCGAGGAGTGTGGCCACAATGCTGGCGGTGGTGGCATATCGCACGCGAATGTCCACCCCGGTCTGCTCCGCGTACTGCTCAAGAAGTGGCTGGACCAGGCTGCTGGTGCGGCTAGAGTAGATAATCAGCTCTTCATTACCGGCGTTACTACAACCCGCGACGCTCGAAGCGCAGAGGGCTGCCACGAGCCAGCCGGTCCAGCGCAATCTCCCCAGTTGATTAAATGGACTCATGCTATTTCACCTGGAGTTCCGAAGGGATTCCCAAGGTCTCCAGAACTGGAGGGGAGTTCAAGCCCTGGTACACCTCGGTGACTATGGTGTCGGGTACCGACCCGGGGTCGCTGCCAAGCAACTCGTTGATCCGGTCTGCTGTTTGAGGCGATGCCTGGGCGACGGTAGCGCGTATGGCCTGAAAGAAGGCCCAGCCTTCGGCCATTGGCGTAGGACGGTCGGTTACCGCCGCATCCAGCGTACTCTTGGGGTAGCGAAGGGTAGCCAGATAGAAAATAGAATTCAGATACCCACGCACTCTGGCCTCGGCAACTTCAAAAGCCGCGGAGTCGCCAGATTGGGCCGCTCGCTGCAAGGCCACAAACTCCATCTGAAGAGGGACATCCAGCTTTCCCTCCAAGCCAAAGTTGCCCTCCCGGTTTCGAGCCGTGGCTGACAGGGAGAAGGCGCGTACCCCCTCCTCATTTTTAGCACCCAGATAAATCGCAGCGGCCTCATCTACCGCATGAGGAGCGCCCGTGGCATTGTCAGTATTGCCTTCGGCGGTCCTGTTGCGAGCGGACTCAATCTCCTGGAGGGCCGTGGCGTAAATTACCGCCTGGATGCCCTTGTCCACTAGCTGGCCACGGGCCGCATTGGACAGGCCAGCCCCTCTGCCGGTGCCGGTGAGACCAGCCTGGATATGGACATCCAGGAATTGCGCATTGCCGTATACCTGCTCGCGATTAGGGAAAACCGCCAGCGCTGAATCCGAGGTCGCCAGGCTCTGCACGGAGCGCAAGGTGCCGTCACCGCGGACAACGCCCTTGCCGTTCTGGTAGATGGCGGCAGCGCCAGCCCAATCGCCAGCGGCAATCAGCACCTTGATGTCGCGCAGGTCCAGGCCGAAGTTGAAGTAGCCATCGACGTTGCTGACCGGCGTGTAGATCTCACCACTGGAGGTAGACTCCTCTACCACCAGTCGCGTGCGCATACCCAACTGATAGTGGCTCTCCAACGCCCCTTCCTCCACTTCGGCGATGTTACAGATCAGTACGTAGTTGCCCGGTGCCAGATCAAAGGTATCCGCGGTCTGGGTGCCCGGGTTGAATGGCTCGATCTCGCCGATGAGGTCCACCTGGTCCTCCGGCACCCGGCCATCCACCACCGGCAGTTGGTCTGGGGCCAAATCGGTTCGTATCACAACCATTTCGTGGGCGTCGTTGGGTCCGATGTTATCGGCCAAGAAATAGACTGGCCCTGCTTTGACGGTAGTAATATCTAGAATGACCGCCCACTCGCCCAATGAAACCCTAACCTCCACGGCGTCCGCCGGTTTTGGCTTGATTTCGCCCGCGCTCACCCCAGTTCCCGTGAGGGTGCCAGTGCCGGTACCCGTCCCGGTCCCGGTCCCGATGCCGGACACAGAAACGGTCTCGCTCTCCGAGTCAACTGATACACTGCCAGGACGGTCCTCCCCTGATCCGCTACAGGCGGCCAAGACCACCGCCAGAAGGAAGAATGCCATTAATCCTGGAATATTAATCCGCAGTGCC
>Ga0214472_10006589_pt1 | contig 12163 bp, 9 predicted proteins | sample RVTome_6_FD_207662 | JGI IMG/M metagenome (GOLD analysis project Ga0214472, IMG submission 207662) | Soil microbial communities from uranium-contaminated site in the Upper Colorado River Basin, Wyoming, United States - RVT140D175 | ecosystem: Environmental > Terrestrial > Soil > Contaminated >... | reverse complement strand
CCGACTGGGCGCGGTGCTGCGGCCCACCATATCCGCCGCGCATGCGGCGGGCCTCCATTTCCTCTTCCCGGCGCCGGTTTTCCCACTCCTCCTGCTCGGCCGAATAGTGGGGCGTGTCGCGTTCTCTCATTTCCGGTCTCTCCTGCGATTGATGATCGACCCGGTCGTGGTGCGGATCCGATGCCACCCCGCCGACCCTTCCTCCCGGACGAGGGATCGCAATCGACATGCCCGCCGGCGCGTCCGGTCGGGTACCGCGCGGCGCCGCGCGGGCGCCCCGGGCGATGCAACTATTACAGCGACGTGTAGTTCGGGAGGCCGCGCGTGCGGTCAGCCGACGCAGTGCTGGCCCGCCGCGTGCGCCGCCGGTTCGGCCTCGCCGCGTTGCACCTGGACCGCGATCGTCTCGATCAGGCGGGTCGCCTCGATGGGCTTGCCCACGCAGTCCTGGAAGCCCTCCACCGCGAGCTGGGTGCGCTCCAGGTGGGTCAGCGCGGTCACCGCGATGGCCGGCACGGAGCCGAGCCCGGGCACCGCGCGGACCCGCCCGAGCACGCTGAAACCGTCCTCGTCGGGCATCGCGATGTCGAGCAGCAGCACCGTCGGCGATGCCGGCAGGGGCTGCTCGGCCAGCGCGTCGAGCAGGCGCTGGCCGGACTCGAAGGCGTGCACCGTCGCACCGGCCTCCGACAGCAACAGGCCGATCACGTCGCGCGCATCCGGATCGTCGTCGACCGCCAGCACGGTAATCCCGTCCAGACGCAGCGTCCGTGCGGCGGCCTCGCCGCCGGGGGGCCGGTGCTCGGCAGTGAGCACGCCGATCGTGGCCGGCAATTCCACCAGGAAGCACGATCCGCCGCCCAGTCCGGAACTGGTCGCGCGGATGCTGCCGCCATGCAGCTCGACCAGGTGGCGTGCCAGTGCCAGGCCGATCCCCAGCCCCTGATAGCGGCGCTTGGTCGACGAGTTGGCTTGGCTGAAGCGGTCGAACACGTAAGGCAGGAACTCGGCCTCGATGCCGACGCCGTTGTCCGACACCGACAGCTCGACCCGGTCCCCGGTGCGCTGCACGGCAATGTCGACACGTCCGCCTTCGGGGGTGAACTTGATCGCGTTCGATAGCAGGTTGATCACCACCTGCTGCAGGCGTCCGTGGTCGCCATCGGTGGTGACCACCGGATAGTCGGAGGTGAAGCGCAGCTCGATGTCCTTGGCGAGCGCGCTGCCGCGCGACAGATCGAGCGCGGCGTGGACCACCTCCACCAGATTCACCGGGCGATGCTCGAGCACGAGCTTGCCGCTGATGATGCGCGAGGTGTCGAGCAGGTCGTCGATGAGCCGGCTCTGGTGATCGACGTTGCGCCGGATCGCCTGCGCGGCACGCGTCACCAGCACCGGGGCAGGTGCCGTGGTGCCGGACAGGATGTGGCTCCACCCCTTCAGCGCATTGAGCGGCGAGCGCAGCTCGTGCGACACCACCGCCAGGAATTCGTCCTTGGCACGACTGGCGCGCTCGGCTTCCGCGCGCAGGCGGTGCTCGGCCATCAGCAGTTGTTCGAGTTCGCGCTGGATGCGCTTGCGCTCGGTGATGTCGGCGGCGACGCCGATCACCCCGATGATGCGGCCGTCGTCGTCGCGCAGCGGCGACTTGGTGACGAGGAAGGTGCGGCCCCCACCCGGCGTGGTGAGGTTCTCCTCCACCACCACCGGCTCGCCCGTATGCAGCACCCGCTGATCGCTGTCGACGATGCGGCGCGTCTCTTCCGAATCGCCGTAGAGCTCGACCTTGCTGCGCCCGAGCACCTGCTCGTGGCTCAGGCCGAGCGCGCGCAGCGCCGCCGGATTGACCATGATGATGCGCCCCTCCGGGTCCTTGGCGATGATCGGCTCGGGGGTGCTCGCGACGAAGGTCTGCAGCAGCGCGGTGCTCTCGCGCAGCGCCGCCTTGGCGCGCCCCAGCGCCTCGGTGCGCTCGCCCACGCGGCGGTCGAGGTCGGCGTAGGCGGCGCGCATCGCGCGCTCGCGTTCGCGCCGCGCGGTCGCGTCGCGCAGCACCAGCACCCCGCCCACCAGTACGCCGTCGGAATCGCGGATCGGCATCGCGCTCGCGTCGATCGCGCGCAGACCGCCGTCGCGCCGGCGCAGCGCAGGTTCGCCGGCCACGGTCACCGCGCGGCTGGCGGTGAACACCTCCGCGAACGGCCGCGCGAGCGGCGCCCCGGTCCGCTCGTCGACCAGTTGCACCAGTTCATCGACGGTGCGTCCGACGGCGTCGGCCGCGCTCACCCCGAGCAGCGTCTCGGTCGCCGGATTGATCAGCCCCACGCGCCCCACGCGGTCGGCGGTGATGACCGCGTCGCCGATGCTGGTGAGGGTCACGTCGAGCCACTCGCGCTCGGTGTCGGCGCGCAGTTCGGCGCGCGAACGATGGGCGTGCAGGTCGTCGAGCTTGCGCGCCGTCCATAACACCAGCATGGTGCAGGCGATGATGGTGCTCACGGTGAGGATGCCTTCGCCGGCCGCCACGTCGAACCAGCCGCTGCGCCGGCCCAGCGCCTGCGCCAGCCCCACCGCCAGCGGCAGCGCCACGGCGGCCGGCACCAGGCGGCGCACCACCACCGCGCCCGGCGAATCGTCCGCCAGCAGTTGCAGCACGCGCTCCGTCGGGTGACCGGCGACGAGGCTGAAGCTGGCGGCGAGCAGGGCCACCGCGCCGGGCGACGAGATGCCCTCCGGGGCCGCCGCCGCATACATCCAGGCGACGCGGAAGGTCATGCCGACCAGCGCCATGAAGCCCATCGCGGCGATCACCGTCGCGAGCCCATGCACCCACGCCTGCGCCCGCGCCCCGTCCCGGAGCGCCGCCACCAGGGCGCCGGCGAGCAGCACGTACGCCACCGCGGCGGACAGCGGCAACGGCCCGACCGCCACAAGAAGGCGGGCCACCAGTTGCGACTGCATGCCGAACGCGATGCCCCCCAGCTCGTGCAGCAACCCGACCGCGGCAACCAGCACGATCAGCGGTGCCGCACCCGACACGAACGCGCGCGCCCATCGTCGACGCGAGCCGCTCAGGAGATGCAGGCTGGCCCCCGCCACGGCCAGGATCAGCACCTCCCCCGGCCCGACGGTGGCAACCGTGCCGTTGGCGCCGAACAGCGCGATGGCCAGGACGAGCCAGGAAGCAAAACGGGCGCCACGCTGAAAGCGCAACGCCCACGGGCTCGGAACGTTCGTCCCGGTCGCGGAAACTGTGGATACGGCCATACAGGCGATCGTCCCGGCTACCGTGACAGCAAGGTTGACCGGACGGCCCGGCATGCGTTCCGGTCGGCGGCGACGCCTAATACTCCGTTGCAACTTCGACGGCGGGCGGCCCCCGAAGCGCTCCGGCGCCCCGCGGCCGCACCTCGCCCGCGCGGCGGCACGGCGGGCGCCGCCGGACCGGATACGACCGCCCGCCGCTCAATGCGGGCGGCGCGTGATGAGGCTCAGCAACAGCCCGGCGCCGATGGCCACCCCGACCGAGGCGATCGGGTGGCGCCGCACGCAGTCGCGCGTCGCCTCGGTCCAATGGTCGCCGAGCGACACCATCCGCTGGCCGCGCTCGGCGAGCCGGTGCCCGGCCGCACCGGCCGACTCGGCTACATGATGCGCCGCCGAAGTAGCCGATTCCGCCACATGCTGCGCGGCCGAAGCGGCCGACCCGACCACATGGTGCGCGGCCGCGCTGGCCGTGCCGGTCGCCCGATCGACCGCCTCGTGCGCACCGCCCGCGAGCCGGCCGATGCCCGCCGTCGCCCTTTCGGCGCCGCTGGCGCCGGTGATGCCCGGATCCGATGTCGTGTCCATGCTCTGCCTCCTGTGGCGTTGGGGCGGCCAGCGGCCGCGGCGTAGTCTGCAGCACAGGCGGGGCAATCGACGTGCCCGCCACCGGGCGCAGCCATGTAGCCCGGATGAAGGCCGCAGGCCGGAATCCGGGGCAGCCCCGCCGCGCGACGATGGCGGCCGTTCCCGGATTCCGCTGCGCGGCATCCGGGCTACACTGCGGCGCCCGCGTTGCCGGATCCGGATTGCCGAGTTCCCCTGCCAACGTGCATCCGACGGACCGGCGCGCGCGCACGGCCCAACGCGGCCCTTGGCTCACGCCCAGGGCCATTCACACCGGCTCAGCCGCCCGCCCGTTTACCGGGTTTGCGCCGGCGATGGCGCTCGCGGTCCACCCCTTCGGCGGGAACCACGGTGCCGTCGGTGTGCTCCGGGTCGCGTCCGGGGCCCGGCACGTCCGACGGCGCGCCGCGCCGCTCGGTGTCGACCAGCCCGCGCCGGATATCGCGCGCGGCCTGGTCGATCACCGCGCGCGGACCGCCCGGCGCGTCCTGCCCGCTGCGCTGGCCGGCCGTCGCTTCGTCGCGTTCGTGCGGCAGCGCGAGATCCGCCGCGGCCGGTTGTTGCGGGTCGTCGCGGCGATCGGCGGCGGCGCCCTTGTCCTTGTCCTTGTCCCTGCCGCTGCCGTCACGGCCGGCCATCGCCAGCCCGATGTGGTCCTCGTTCATGGACATCTCCTCCTCGGCGTGGCGCACACCCGCCGCGCCCGGATTGCGCCGCCGCGGCCGGCCGCCTTCCGCGCGGTAACTGTTACGAGCGCGCGTGTAAGACTTACCGCCCGCGCCGTCCGCCGCCGCGGCGCTGCGCCGCTCACGGGCGCGAGCGGTCGTGCGCGGGGATCCGGTCGGCAGGCTGATCGCCCGCTTCATCCGCGTCGCCGGCGTGCGCCGGCAGCCCTTCCTCGAGCGCCTCGTCGGCCTCGGCGTCGAACTCGGCCTCGTCGTCGGCGCCCTTGCCGGCGTGGTACACGGCGAGCCGGTTGTAGAGGGTCTTGAGGCTGATTCCCAGGATCTCCGCGGCCTTGCGCTTGACGTTGCCGCATTCGGCCAGGGTGGCTTCGATGAGGCGCCGGTTCACATCCTCCAGGGTGCTGCCGATGCGCACCGTCAGCAGGGTGCTCGGCGTGCTGTGCACGAAGGTGTCCGGCGCCAGTTCGACGTCGATCACCTCGTCGGCCAGAATGAACGCGCGCTGCACGTAGTTCTTCAACTCGCGCACGTTGCCCGGCCAGTTGTGGGCGTAGAGCGCGGCGATGGCGGCCGGCGAGAACCGCTTCGCGCTCTGTTCCTCCTCGTTCAGCTCGGCCAGGAAATGCTCGGCAAGCAGCTCGATGTCGGTGCCGCGTTCGCGCAGCGGCGGCAGCGTGATCGGGAACACGTTGAGGCGGTGATACAGGTCCTCGCGCAGGCGCCCGTCCTCGACCGCCTTTTCCGGCGAGCGGTTGGTGGCGGCGATCACCCGCACGTCGGTGGCGATCGGCTCGTTGGTGCCCACCCGCATGAAGACGCCGCTCTCCAGCACGCGCAGCAGCTTCACCTGCAGTTCGGGGCGCATCTCGGTGATCTCGTCGAGGAACAGCGTGCCGCGGTGGGCGCGTTCGAAGAAGCCCCGGTGCTGGCGGTCGGCGCCGGTGAAGCTGCCCTTTTCGTGGCCGAACAGCTCGCTCTCGATCAGCTGCGGCGACACCGCCCCGCAGTTGAGCGGCAGGAACGGCTGGCGCCGGCGCCGGGAGAGATCGTGGATGGTCTGCGCCACCACCTCCTTGCCGGTGCCGCTCTCGCCGATCAGCAGCACGCTCGCCGAGGTCGGCGCCACGCGCGAGAGCTGGTCGTACAGGCGGTGCATCACCGGCGAGCTGCCCAGCATGTGCCCGTAGCGCCCGAGGCGGCGCAACTCCTCGCGCAGCTCGCCGATCTCCTCGCGGAAATGCTCGGGCTTCGGCACCCGCTGCAGGATGCCGCGCAGACGCTCGATGTCGATCGGTTTGACGAGGTAATCGGTGGCGCCCGCGCGCAGCGCGTCGACCGCGCTCTCCACGCTGGCGTGGCCGGTGATGACCACCACCTCGGTGGACTCGCCCGGCTCCAGCTCGTCGAGCAGCTCGATGCCCTGGCCGTCGGGGAGCATCAGATCGGTGAGCACCACGTCCGGGCGCGCCCGCGTGAGCTGGATGCGCGCCGCGCGCAGCGAATCGGCGCTGGCGACGGTAAAACCTTCGCCCTTCACGAACTCGGTCAACCATTCGATGGTTTCCGGGTCGTCATCAACCAGCAGGAATTGGGGCATGGGGTCTCCACTCCTTGATCAGCGGGTGCCCCGCCCGTGGCAACGGGAAGTCTTACCGCGTGCGAGCAATCGTGTCGTGCGTGTGGTGCGACCCGCGCCGCCGAAGGCCGGTTCCCGCGCCCGGCCCGCGTCCGGCCGGTCGCACCGCGCGCGCGCCGCCGCCACCACCGCTCGCGGCCGTCGGCGCGAAGTTGTAAGAATCGGTGCGGCGGGGCCCGCACCCGCGCGACGCCTCGCCCATCACCCGTTCACGATGCGCCCGCCGTTCGGATGCAGCACCTGTCCGCTCATGTAGCTGGCCCCTTCGGTGGCGAGGAAGACGAATGACGGCGCGACCTCGTCCGGTTGTCCGGGGCGCGCGAGCGGGGTGTTGGAACCGAACTCGGCGACGTGCGCGGGACTGAATGTGGACGGGATGAGCGGCGTCCAGATCGGTCCCGGCGCCACCGCATTGACCATGATCCCGCGCGAGGCCAGCGCCAGCGCCAGCGAACGCGTGAACGCCACGATGGCGCCCTTACTCGCAGAATAGTCGAGCAGATGCGGATTGCCCTGGTAAGCGGTGACCGAGGTGGTGTTGATGATGCGCGCACCGGCCTTCAGGTGCGGCAGCGCCGCCTTGACGCAGTGGAACATGGAGAACAGGTTGGTGCGGAAGGTCTGTTCCAGCTGCGCCGTGCTGATGTCGGCAATGCTCTGCTGCGGATGCTGCTCGGCCGCGTTGTTCACCAGCACGTCGAGGCCGCCCAGCTCGCGCACCACGCGCGCCACCACCCCGGCGCACGCCGCCTCGTCGCCGAGGTCGGCCGCGATGGCCAGCGCCCGCCGGCCGCACGCCTCGATCGCGGCGCAAGTCTGGCGGGCGTCCTCGCACTCCTCGAGGAACGCGATCGCCACGTCCGCGCCTTCCTTGGCGAAGGCGATCGCGGTGGCGCGGCCGATGCCGCTGTCGCCGCCGGTGACCAGCGCCACCTTTCCGGTGAGGCGCCCGGCGCCCACGTAGTGCTCGGCGAACGATCGCGGGGGCGGATGCATCGGACCTTCGCGCCCGGGCTGCCGGTCCTGGTGCTGGGGTGGCAGGGTGCCCGACGATGGCGGGTTGCCTTGCGGGGGGGCCATGCGTGATCTCCTTGCGGCGGGACGAAACGCGCGTGCAACCGGTGTTCCCGGCGGGTGTTCCCGGCGGGGGCATGCCGATTGCTCGATCCCCGCCGCGCGGGCGGCGCGTGCGCATCCCCTGGAGAAGACGATGAATGTCGACTGGGCAGAGCTGTTTACCCTCACCGTCGCGCCGCTGGAACTGATCGTGCGCGGCAGCGCGGTGTACCTGTTCCTGTTCGCCGTGTTCCGCACCCTCCTCAAGCGTGACGTGGGCGCGGTGGGCATCGCCGATGTGCTGCTCCTGGTGCTGGTCGCCGACGCGGCGCAAAACGCCATGGCGGGCGAGTACCGCTCGATCTCCGACGGGCTCGTGCTGGTGTCGACCATCCTCGGCTGGAACGCCCTGCTCGACTACGCTTCGTATCGCTTCCCGCGCCTGCGGCGGGTGCTGCAGCCGGCCGAAATCTGCCTCGTGCGCGACGGGCGCATCGTCCGCCACAACCTGCGGCGCGAGCTCATGAGCGAGGAGGACCTGATGGCCAAGCTGCACGAGCACGGCGTCGCGCGCCTGGCCGAGGTGCGCCGCGCCTACATGGAAAGCGACGGCGCGGTGAGCGTGATCCGGCGCGATGATCGGCGCGAGGTGGATGCGCCCGGCCGCCCGCCCACGCTGTGACACGGTGACTCACTTGGCGCCGAGCGCGGCCCATATCGCCTTGGTGAGCGTCTGGCGGGTGGCGGCGTAGCCCGCCCAGGGGTCGCTCGCGAGGGCATCGAGGCGCGCGGGAAGCGTGGCGATGGTGAAATCGGCGGGGCGCAACTGCGGCGTCAGCTCGTCCCACGCGAGCGGCGTCGACACCGGCGCGCCGGGGCGGGCCCGCGCCGCGTAGGCGGCGACCGCGCTGGCGCCGGCGTCGTTGCGCAGGTAGTCGATGAAGATGCGTCCGACGCGGCGCTGCTTCGCCACGCCGGCGGTAAAGCGCTCGGGCAGCACGCGCGCCATGTGGTCGGCCAGCGCGTGCGAAAAGCGCTTCACCTCGTCCCACGAGTGACGGCGCACGAGCGGCACCACCAGGTGAAGGCCCTTGCCGCCGGTCGTCTTCAGGAAGCTTTCCAGCCCCAGCTCGTCGAGCATCGCGCGCACCAGGCGGGCGCCTTCCACCACCGTTTCCCACGGCAGATCGGAGGCCGGGTCGAGATCGAGCGTCATGCGGTCGGGCCGGTCGGCGCGCGGCAGGGTGGCGCCCCAGGTATGGAACTCGATGACGCCGCGCTGGACCATGCCGACCACCGCCTCGAGGGTGGCGAGGTACAGGTAGTTGCGGTGGCGCGCCGAGGAGCTCTCCCACACGAAGCTCTCCACCCCGGCGGGACGCTCCGCGCCCATGTGGCGCTGGAAGAAGCACTCCGCGGCGCTGCCATCCGGGCAGCGCAGCAGGCTCAGCGGGCGGTTCGCCAGATGCGGCAGCAGCCACTCGCCCACCTGCGCGTAGTAGCGCGCGAGATCGGCCTTGGTGAAGCCGCGGTCGGGCCACACCACCCGCTCGGGGTGGCTGATGACGATGCCCGCCACCTGCACCGGCCCGGCTGCGGGGCGCTTGTCGTCGCGTGTCGCCACCGGCGTCTCCGCGTGCACCGCGCGCGCCGGCTTGTCCTCGCGCAGGCCGCCGAACGAGGCCTGGCGCAGCAGCCCGTCGCGGGTCCATCCGGCGAAGGCCACTTCGGCCACCAGTTCCGGCCGTACCCAGTGCACGCCCGCCGCGCGCGGCGCCTTGGCGAACGGCGCACGCTCGCACTCCAGGGCGGCCAGGCGCGGGGCGAGGCGCGCGAGCGCGGCCGCGTCGAAGCCGCTGCCGACGCGCCCCGCGTAATGCAGCGCCCCGGCCGCGTCGTACAGCCCCACCAGCAGCGCCCCGAATCCGTGCCGGCTGCCGCCCGGGGCGGAATAGCCGCCGATCACGAACTCCTGGCGCGGGCGGCACTTGAGCTTGACCCAGTGGCGGCGGCGGCCCGACACGTAGGGCGCCTCGCGCGCCTTGCCGATGAGCCCCTCGAGCCCCAGCCGGCACGCCTGCGCCAGCGCCGCGGTGGGGTCGCCGGCGAAATGTTCGCTCAGGCGCAGCGCCGCCGCGCCGCCCGCCAGCACCGCGGCGAGGCGGCGCTTGCGCTCGATGAGCGGCAGCGCGCGCAGGTCCTGCCCGCCCAGCCACGGCGCATCGAACAGCCAGTAGACGATGGCCGCGGTCGATCCGGCGTCGAACGCGTTCTGCAGCGCCTGGAAGTCGGGCAGGCCGTGCTCGCCCGCCACCACGATCTCGCCGTCGAGCCAGCTGTCGCCCGGCGCCAGCGCCGCAATGGCGTGCACGAGATGGCCCAGGCGCGCGCTCCAGTCGTGGCCGTTGCGCGTGACGAGGCGCACCTCGCGCCCGGCCACGCGCGCGAGGATGCGGTACCCGTCGTACTTGATCTCATAGACCCAGCCGGTGCCCGGCGGCGGCGCCTCGACCAGCGTCGCCAGTTGCGGCGCGAGCGATGCCGGCAGCGTCGCCGGCTGCGCCGCGTGCGACGCACGCCGCGGCGGCGCGGCCGGCGCGGCGCCCTTGACGCTGCCCGGCGCGAGGCGGGTGATCTCGCCCGCCTCGCCTTCGCGCGCCGCCGCGTCGCGGTCCTTGACGAGAAGCCAGTCGTGCCCGTCCGCTGCGCCCCGGCCCATGCGCACCAGCGTCCACGCCCCGCCCAGCCGCGTGCCGTGGAGACGGAACTTGAGCTTGCCGCGTGCCAGCGCGCGCGCCGGGTCGTCCTCGTCGGTCGACCACGTGCCGCGATCCCACACCACCACCTCGCCGGCGCCGTACTGGCGCGGCGGAATCACGCCCTCGAAGTCGCCGTAGTCGAGCGGGTGGTCCTCGGTCTGCACCGCCAGGCGGCGCTCGCCCGGATCGAGACTGGGCCCCTTGGGGACGGCCCAGCTGCGCAGCACGCCGTCGAGCTCGAGGCGGAAATCGTAATGCAGGCGCCGCGCGGCGTGACGCTGCACCACGAAGCGCGGACCGGCCGCGGCGCCCGCGGGGAGAGCCTCGCCCGTCGGCTCGGGGGTGGCGCCGAAGTCCCGCCTCGCGCGGTAGCGCGCGAGGCGGGGGGAATCGCTGGTGGCGGCCGCGCGCTTCATGCGCGTCGCCGGCGCGTCTCGCCGCGGCCCCCGCCGCCTGCCTCGGCCTTGGCGCCGCGCGCCGCAACCGGCTCGCGCCTGGCGCCTCGGGCACCGCCCGGGGCGGCCTTGGCGCCGGCCGCCCTGGCGCCGCCCGTCCGTTTGCGCGGAGCAGCCTTGGACGGCGTGCGCCCGACCTCCAGGCTGCGCCGCAGCATCGCCATCAGGTCGACCACCTCGGCGCCGCCCTCGGCGGCTTCGGCCGGCGCGCCGGGCTCGGTCACCACGTGGGTCTTGCCGGCGTGGATCTTCGCCTCGATGCGTGCCATCAGGTCGTCGCGATAGGTGTCGCGGTACTGCTCGGGCGCCCACGCCTCGGCCATGCTGTCCACCAGACGTTCGGCCATGTCGAGCTCGCGCGACGAGACGCCGAGCGCCTTCAGGTCGGCCTCGGGCAGGCGCAGCTGGGCGAGCGGGCGGATCTCGTCGGCGAAGCGCAGGGTGTCGAGCACCAGCGCATGGTCCACCGGGATGACCGCGGCCAGATGCTGGCGGGTCCGGATCACGACGGTGGCGAGACCGACCCGCCCGCTGCGGCGCAAGCTCTCGCGCAGCAGCGCGTACCCCTTCTCGCCGCGCCGCCCCGGTTCCAGGTAGTAAGGCGTGTCGAAATACATCGGCGGGATCTCGGCGGCATCGACGAAGCACAATAGATCCACCGTCTGGGTGGCCTCGACGTTGGCGAGCCGGAAGTCCTCCTCGCTCACCACCACGTACTGGCCGTCCTCGTATTCGTAGCCCTTGACGATGTCCTCGGCGGACACCGCCTCGCCGCTGCGCTTGTTGATGCGCTGGTAGCCCACCGGGGCGAAATCGCGCCGGTCGAGCAGGTCGAGGTCGAGCCGGCTCGCCCCGGCCGCCGGGTACAGCGTCACCGGAATGTGCACCAACCCGAACGCGATCGCGCCTTTCCACACGGCTCTCGGCATGTCGATCCTCCCGCACGGGGCGCTCAGCGCCGCCGGCGCCGCGCCTCGCGCTCGCGATCGGGCGGCACGACCGGATCGTCGGACAGCGTGGTCGAACCCACCCACAGCAGCAGACCGATCACGCTGCCCGCGCACGCCCCGCCGATCGCCGCGACGAGCATGGCCGGCGCGCTCCCGCCCAGCCACCACGCCAACAGGAGGCAGGCGAGCAGGCCGACCAGCGCGCCCTGCGCCAGCTCCAGCCACAGCGGAGCGGCCCGGGGGGCGCCGTCACGGCGCATCGAATTCGGTCCCTGGCGTGGCTTCGCGGCACGCGCCCGGTCTTTGAGTTCCTTGTCGTTCATGCCGAAGACCATGCAGGCGGCGTTCCCGCCCCCGCCCGGGCGGCGCTCGCCGGGCCTTCGCGGCGGCGGCCATCGCGCCCGTACCAGCGCCCCGCGGCACGTAAATTTTGCCGACGGCGCCAAAAACTACATCCGCGGGACACCACGGCGCAGCCCGTTCGGGGCCCGATAGGCGCCGCGTCTGGGGGCAAGTCGGCTACACCTTTGCCTCTATGCCAGGCGGGCACGCGCTTTGCCATGGATGGGGCGCCCCTTTCCGCATCGCACCATCCACGGTGCTCACTCGCGCAGGTCCCCCATGAACATTGCCCTCATCAGCGAACACGCCTCCCCTCTCGCCACCCTCGGGGGCAGCGACAGCGGCGGACAGAACGTGTATGTCGCGCACGTGGCGCGCCAGCTCGCGC
>Ga0214472_10006588_pt1 | contig 12164 bp, 11 predicted proteins | sample RVTome_6_FD_207662 | JGI IMG/M metagenome (GOLD analysis project Ga0214472, IMG submission 207662) | Soil microbial communities from uranium-contaminated site in the Upper Colorado River Basin, Wyoming, United States - RVT140D175 | ecosystem: Environmental > Terrestrial > Soil > Contaminated >... | reverse complement strand
CGTCCCTTGAGGCGGGTGCCCCGAGCCCCTCTTTCAACGCAGGCTTTCTTACCCCTGGCCCTTCTTCTGCCGCAAAAGGTCACCGGGGCCGGCTTTTTGCGGCAGCGCCAGCAGGATGCGGTCGTTGGGCCGGGCCGTTTCCCTGACCGTTCCGTCCTCCAGCACCACCTCCGAAAGCGTAAAACTGAACTGGCGCATGTCCGGTCCGATGAGCTCGATGCGGCTTCCCGGCAGCATGCGGTTGCGCACCTCGATGAGGCAGCGGCCGTCCCCGCGCTCCTCCAGCACCGCCCCGCAGAGCTCGAAGCTGTGCAGGTAGGCCGCCGAGGCCGGGGTGACCAGGGCGCCGGGCTTCTCCTGCAGGAAGCCCTCGTCGTAGGGGCGGTGGCTGACCTTCTCCAGCTCCTCCAGCCAGAGGGGATCCACCTCGAAATCCTCGGGATTCTCCCGGTAGCGATCCAGCGCCGCCCGGTAGACGCGGGTGACGGCGGCCACGTAATAGGCCCCCTTCATGCGGCCCTCGATCTTGAGGCTTGCGACCCCGGCCTGCGCCAGCTCGGGGATGCGGCGGATGAGGCAGAGGTCGCGGCTGTTGAGCAGGTAGCTGCCCGAAGCGTCCTCCTCGATGCCGAAGGCCTGATCGGGGCGGGACTCCTCCACCAGGGCGTATTTCCAGCGGCAGGGCTGGGTGCAGGAGCCCTGGTTGGCGCTGCGTCGGTTGAGCGCCGCCGAGAGCAGGCAGCGCCCGGAGACGGCCACGCACATGGCGCCGTGGACGAAGATCTCCAGCTCCAGATCCGTGCCCATGGCGACGGCGCGGATCTCCGAAAGGCTCAGTTCGCGGGCCAGGTTGACCCGGCTGAAGCCCTGGCTCTTCCAGAAGTCGGCGCTTGATGCGCTCATGGTGTTGGCCTGGGTGGAGAGATGCAGGGGGCGGCCCGGGTCGATGCGGCGCACCAGGCTTAAGATCCCGGGGTCCGAGACGATGTAGGCATCCAGGCTTAAGGGGCGCAGCTCTTCGAGATAGGCTTCGAGCTCCTGTTCCTGCCCGGCCCGCATGAAGGCGTTGAGGGTGAGATAGAGCTTCCTGCCTCCTGCGTGCGCCAGGGTTACCGCCTCCCTGAGCTCGTCGAGGCTGAAGTTGTCCGTCATGGAGCGCAGTCCGAAGGCCTTGCCTCCCAGATAGACGGCGTCGGCTCCGTAGAGCAGGGCGGCTTTGAGTTTTTCCATGTTGCCCGCAGGGGCGAGCAGTTCGATGGAGTCGGCACGGATCATGATAGTTCAGGTCCCTTCAAAAGGGGCGCATCATAGCACGGGGGGCGCCCGCCGGACAGTCCCATGCGACCCCGTGAAACTTGACATCGAAGCGCCAACTCTATAGTTTTAGCGGGGTTTAAGGCTTTTCCCCCACGCGATTTCTCGACTTGCCGGAGTGAAATTTGTCCCGTTCTTTTCTTGTTCTTTGTCTCGCCCTGTTGCTGACCGGCTGCGCCGCCCAGGCCCCCGTCGCACCGGGAGCCGATCCCGCATCGAGCCGCATGGGCGCCCTTCAGGAGCAGCTCCTGGACAGGATGGGGGAGCTGGAGGCGAGGGTCGTCACCCTGGCACAGGAGGTCCATGCGGGCCGGAAGCGCATCGACGCGCTGGAGTCGCAGCTGAGCGATGCCGCAGCAGCGAGTCCGGCACCCGAGACGGCGCCCATGCCGCCTCGGCCCGCCCCTGAGGCACCCATGGCCGATGCCGCCGAGATCTACCGGCAGGCGTTTTCCGATTATGCCCTGCGCCGCTACGAGGAGTCCGCCGCAGGATTCCTGGATTTCCTGAGCCTTTATCCCACCCACGAGCATGCCGCCAGCGCCCGGTTTTTCGCCGCCGAGAGCCTGCAGGCCGCGGGCCGCTACCAGGAGGCGGTGGGGCAGTACCTGCTGCTGACCGAAGAGCATTCCCGGGATGCGCGGATTCCCGAGGCCCTGGCGCACCTGGCCGAGGCGCTGGACGCCCTGGGGCGCCCGCAGGAGGCCGCCGAGGTTCGCTCGGCGCTTGAAGAGCAGTATCCCGGGAGCTCAAGCGACCCGGGAAACGCAACATCTACAGGGGGTAGACTATGAGACCATGGCTCAAACTGCTTGCGGTTTTTCTTTTCCTGACACCCACAATCCTGCCGGCCCAGGAGCAGGAAAAAGGCGAGGTCTACGTCATCCGCAAGGGTGACACCCTCTGGGGCATCTCCGAGCGCTTCATCAAGGACCCCACCTACTGGCCCAGCCTCTGGTCCAAAAACCCCTACATCCGCAATCCCCACTTCATCTACCCCGGGCAGAAGGTCCGCATCTATGACGGACGCATCGAGTTCGTTCCCGAGCCCGTCGTGCCCGCCGAAATCCCTCCCGTCTCCGAACCCGAGATCGCCCCTTCCGTGCCCCTCAGGGTTCAGTCGACGGCGGGCTTCGAGGGCTTCGTCACCCTCGATGAGTATCAGGGGGCCGGACAGATCGTGGACGCCGTCGACAACCGTCTGATGGTTGCCCAGGGGGATCGGGTTTTTTTGTCCATGAAGAACCCGGGTGAGATCAACAAAGGCGATCTCTACTCGGTGTTCACCGAGGGCCGGGAAGTGCGTCATCCCCTGACTCGCGAGCTGCTGGGGTACCAGGTCGAGGAGCGCGGAACCCTGATCATCGAAGAGGTGCACGCCGAGGTGGCTTCGGGCCGGATCCTCGATTCGGTCAGGGAGATGGAGCGGGGGGCCAAGCTGGTCCCGGCCAAGCCTGTCCAGAAGGAAGTGGCCTTGAAGCAGGCTCAAAGCGCCATGGAGGGCCTCATCATCGCCGCCCGGGACAACAGAAGCGCCCTGAGTTCCAACGACGTCATCTACGTGGATCTCGGCGCCGATGACGGGCTCGAAGTAGGCAACATGCTCATGATTTCCCGTCCCCGCACGGCTTCCGAACTGGGGATCCAGGCCACGGAGGTGAGGCTGCCCGATCTTCTGCTGGGCGCCGCGGTGGTGGTGGGCCTCAAGGAGCAAACGGCCAGCGCCCTCATCATCAAGCAGACCGAGCCCATCTACCGGGGCGACCGGGTCGGCACGGACGTTCAGTAAGGCGGTTTTTCGAGAACCGGGAAAATTTTTCAGAAGAGGGGCCCGCAATGCCGGTCCCTCTTTTTTTATTCGGGAGGGGGGGACGATGGATGCAAGGATGGAGGCGCTGTTGCGCCTTTCACTCACCCGGGGGCTGGGCCGGGTGGGGCTGCGGCGCCTGATGGAGGCCTTCGGCTCGCCCGACGAGGTGCTGCTGGCGAGACCGCGGGAACTCGTGGAGCGGGCCGGTCTGCGCGCGGCTGCGGCCGGGGGGCTGCTGCCGGCCGGGGACGCACGGGTGGGCAAGCTCTGCCAGGCGATGGAAGCCATGGGCGCGCGCCTGCTCAGCCTCTGGGATGAGGACTATCCGCCGCTTCTGAGGCAAATACCCGACGCGCCGCCGCTGCTCTACCTGCGGGGCCGGCTTCCCGATGCGCCCCTGGTGGCCATCGTGGGCTCCCGCGACGCTTCCCGGGAGGGGCTGGGGCTGGCCTTCGACATCGCCCGCAAACTGGCCGAGGCCGGGGTGGGCACGGTCAGCGGCCTGGCCCGGGGCGTGGACGGCGCCGCCCATGAGGGAACCCTGGCCGGAGGCGGGCAGACGGTGGCCGTGCTGGGCTGCGGGCCGGACCGGGTCTACCCGCCCGAGCACGCACGGCTTTTCCGGGACATCCTGAGCAAGGGGGCCGTCCTGGCCGAAGTCCCGCCGGGCAGCGAGCCTTTGGCGAGCAACTTTCCCGGCCGCAACCGCATCATCAGCGGCCTGGCCGGGGCGGTGCTCATCGTGGAGGCCAAGGAGGGCAGCGGCTCGCTCATCACGGCCGATTTCGCCCTGGAGCAGGGCCGGGAGGTGCTGGCCGTCCCCGGGGCGGTGCGGTTCTCGGGCAGTCAGGGGCCCAACCGCCTCATTCGGGAAGGAGCCACCCTGGTGACCTGCGCCCGGGACGTGCTGGAGGCTCTCGGGATGGACGGACGGGTCGCCAGGCCCGTCTGCGCTCCCGTCTCGCCCCCTGCTTCCCGGGTGCCTGAGGGACTCTGCGAAAGTGCCCGGAAACTCTGCGAATTGCTGGGACCGGACCCCCTCCATATGGACGAAATCGCCCGGAAAACCGGCTTGACACCCATGGACCTTTCCGATAGTCTCCTCGACTTGGAACTCGCAGGGGCCATTGTGCAGCTTCCGGGTGCTCGCTATGTCCTTAAAAAATAAGGATAATTCTTGAGCCTCTCCCGCTATTCGACTCGAGTCCCCGGGGCCTTCTCTGCTGGGGTCCGGGTCGGTATCCACCCAGGAGGTCCGCATGTCCAGCCGCCTTGATACCGGGCATCCCGAAGCCGTTTTCTGCCGTCTGGAGAGTCTCTCGAGACTCACCGGCGCTCCCCGGGCTCGGGGAGGGGTGCGAAGCCGGCGGGCCTTCGGGACCGAAGAGCGCGCCCTGTTGCCCCTGGAAGTGCAGAATCTCCTGCTGCGCCTGCGCACCGCGGGGATCCTGGACGATCTGGACATCGATTGCATCGTCGACGAGCTCTTCGAAGAAGAAGGCGGGGTGGGCGTAGAGACCTTCGAGAAGGCGGCCGTGATGGCGGTGCTCTCAAGGGCGGGGGAGGATCACCTCTGCGACCTGGAGCATTCTGGAGCAAAGCGGCCCGGTGGCCGGTCACTGAACCTGAAGTCGGGGCCGAGAGGACGAATCCTTGAGGCCCTTTTCGTTTTTTAAAGCATCCTTATTTCTTCATCGAGGCATTCAATGGCAAAGCATCTGGTGATTGTCGAGTCGCCGGCCAAATCGAAGACCATCGAAAAATTTCTGGGCAAGGACTACAAGGTCCTGGCCTCCTACGGTCATGTGCGGGCCCTGCCCAGCAAGCAGGGCTCCATCGATATCGAGCAGGATTTCGAACCCAAATATCAGGTGCTTCCCGAGAGCAAGAAGCACATCTCGGCCCTGGCCAAGGAAGTCTCCCAGGCCGACGAACTGATTCTGGCCACCGACCCCGACCGCGAAGGCGAGGCCATCGCCTGGCATCTGCTTCAGGCCCTGGGCATCGACGAGCAGGGCGAGCACCCCAAGGTCAAGCGGGTGGTCTTCCACGAGATCACCAAGGGTGCCATCGAAAAAGCCATGGCCAACCCCAGAAACGTCTCCATCCCCCTGGTGGATGCTCAGCAGGCCCGGGCCGTTCTGGATTATCTGGTGGGCTTCAACCTCTCGCCCTTTCTCTGGAAGAAGATCCACTACGGGCTCTCGGCGGGCCGCGTCCAGTCCGTGGCCCTGCGCCTGGTCTGCGAGCGGGAGAAGGAAATAGGCGCCTTCACCCAGGAGGAGTTCTGGACCATCGACGCCGAGCTTCAAGGCGCCCAGCGCAAGGGGTTCCGGGCCCGCCTCCACAGCCTGGACGGCAAGCGCCTGGAGAAGCTGGCCATCACAGGCGAGTCCCAGGCGCAGCAGCTGGTTTCCGAGATCGAGGCCGGCGCCTTCAGCGTGAAGGAGCTCACCCGCAAGGAGAAGAAGCGCAACCCCGCGCCGCCCTTCATCACCAGTACCCTGCAGCAGGAAGCCAGCCGCAAGCTGGGCTTCTCCGCCCGCAAGACCATGAGCACCGCCCAGAAACTCTACGAGGGCATCGGCATCGGCGAGGGCCATGTGGGTCTCATCACCTACATGCGTACCGACTCGGTGGTGCTCTCCACCCAGGCCACCGACGAGGCGCGCGAGGTCATCACCAAACTCTACGGCCCCGATTACGCCCTTTCGAGCCCCCGGGTCTTCCGCAACAAGGCCAAGAATGCCCAGGAGGCCCACGAGGCCATCCGACCCACCTCCATCGCCCGCACTCCCGATTCGGTCAAGGCCTACCTCAGCTCCGACCAGTACCGGCTCTACCGCCTCATCTGGATGCGCGCCGTGGCCTCCCAGATGGCCTCCGCGGTGCTGGACGCCACCAGCGTGGACATCCGGGCGGGGGATCGCTTCCTGTTTCGCGCCAGCGGCCAGGTCATCCGTTTCCCCGGCTTCATGAAGCTCTATATCGAGGGCACCGACGAAGGCGACGAGGAGGAGAAGGAGGGCGTGCTGCCCGCGCTGGAAGAGGGCGAGGTCCTTTCCTGCGCGCAAGTGCTGCCCGAGCAGCATTTCACCCAGCCGCCGCCGCGCTACACCGAGGCAAGCCTGGTCAAGACCCTGGAGGAGCACGGCATCGGACGGCCCTCCACCTACGCCAGCATCATGAACACCCTGGTCACCCGTAAGTACGTCCGGCTGGAGAAGCGCACCTTCTATCCCGAGGACGTGGGCATGGTCGTCTCCAACCTTCTGAGCGAGCATTTCGGCAAATACGTGGATTACGACTTCACCGCCGGTCTGGAGGAGGAGCTGGACGTCATCTCCCGGGGCGAGAAGACCTGGCGGCCTTCGGTGCGCGAGTTCTGGGAGCCCTTCATCGCCCTCATCCACCAGAAGGACAAGGAGGTGAGCAAGGCCGACGTCACCACCGCCCAGACCGATCGCTTCTGCCCCGATTGCGGCAAGCCCCTGGTCATCAAGCTGGGCAAGGCGGGCAAGTTCATCGCCTGCAGCGGCTTTCCCGACTGTCGCCACACCGAGGCCCTGGACGGCGGCGAGAAGGCCGAGCCGGAGCTCTCCGAAGAGAAGTGCGACAAGTGCGGCGCGGCCATGCTCATCAAGGACGGCCGCTACGGCAAGTTCCTGGCCTGCAGCGCCTACCCCGGCTGCAAGAACATCCAGCCCCTGCAGAAGCCCAAGTCCCTGGAGATCGCCTGCCCCGAGTGCAAGGAAGGCGAGCTCATGGAGAAGAAGAGCCGCTACGGCAAGATCTTCTACTCCTGCAACCGCTACCCCAAGTGCAAGTACGCCCTCTGGGATCTCCCCTTGACCCGGCCCTGCCCCAAGTGCGGCAACCCCCTGACCACCGAGAAGGTGACCAAGCGCTTCGGCACCACCCATCAGTGCCCCAAGGAAGGCTGCGACTACAAGGTGACGGTGGTTCCGCCCGAGGCCAAGGCATCGAAAAAAGAGGAGGCCTCCGAGGCCAAGGCCCCGGCAAAAAAGGTGACCGCCAAGAAGGCACCGGCGAAAAAGGCCGCCGCCAAGGCCCCGGCGAAGAAGGCCGCGCCCAAAAAGAAGACGACCGAGTCCTAGTCCCCGCGCGGCAGGGCAGGCAGCTGCCGCCCCTGAGCGGCAGAATCACGCAGGTTCATACGTGACCGGGCACTTACCTGCCCGGTCATTTTTCGTTTTGAAGGATGCAGGATATGACGACCGACCAACCGGTACAGGTAATAGGCGCGGGCCTTGCGGGCTGCGAGGCGGGATGGCAGCTGGCGCAGGAGGGGGTGCGGGTTCGCCTCTTCGAGATGAAGCCCCACAACTTCAGCCCCGCCCACAAGAGCGAGGGCCTCGCCGAGCTGGTGTGCTCAAACAGCTTCCGGGGCGCGGGCATGAACAACGCCGTGGGCTGCCTCAAGGAGGAGCTGCGCCGCTGCGGCAGCCTCTTCATGGAGGCCGCCGACGCCACCGCCGTGCCCGCGGGCGGCGCCCTGGCCGTGGATCGGGGGGCCTTCTCCGACTACATCGGGCAGCGCATCGCCGCCCATCCCCTCATCGAGCTGGTGCGCCGGGAGGTGACGGAGATCTTCGATACGGGCACGACCATCCTGGCCTCGGGCCCCCTGACCTCCGAGGCCCTCTCGGAAAGCCTGGAGGCCCTCACCGGGCGCACCCATCTGTATTTCTACGACGCCATCGCCCCCATCATCGAGGCCGACTCCATCGATACCTCCGTCGCCTGGCGGGCCTCGCGCTACGGCAAGGGCGGCGACGACTATCTCAACTGCCCCCTGAACAGGGAGCAGTACTTCGCCTTCGTCGAGGCCCTCAAGAGCGCCCGGAAGGTGCCCACCCGCAACTTCGAGAAGCTCATCCACTTCGAGGGCTGCATGCCCGTGGAGGAGATGGCCGAGCGCGGCGAGATGACATTGGCCTTCGGACCCATGAAGCCCGTGGGTCTGCCCGACCCCCGCACCGGCCGGGAGCCCTTCGCCGTCATCCAGCTGCGGCAGGACAACCGCCACGCCAGCCTCTTCAACATGGTGGGCTTCCAGACCAAGCTCACCTACCCCGAGCAGAAGCGCATCTTCTCGACCATCCCGGGGCTTGAGAACGCCCGCTTCGAGCGCCTGGGCAGCATGCACCGCAACACCTATGTGAACGCCCCGAGTTGCCTTGCGAAGACGCTGCAGTTCAGGGGGAGGGAGAATCTCTTTCTCGCCGGGCAGATCACGGGGGTGGAAGGTTATGTGGAGTCCGCCGCCATGGGATTCTGGGCGGGGATTTCCGCCGGGCGCATCCTCAAGGGAACGGAGGCGCCCCTGCCGCCGCGCACCACGGCCCTGGGAGCGCTCATCGACCATCTCACCGAATCGCTCCCTGCGGACTTCCAGCCCATGAACGTCAACTACGGCCTCTTCCCGGCCCTGGAGGGCCGCAAGATGAAGCGGGCCGATCGGCGCCTGGCCATGGCGCAGCGGGCCCTGGAGGATCTGGCCCCCTGGTGGCAGGGGATTGCTTCGGGGAGGGCCTCATGAGCGAAGCCATCGTCCTGGCTTCCGCCTCGCCCCGACGCAGCGAGCTTCTGGCCTCCGTCGGCATCCCCTTCCTGGTGGTGCCCAGCCGCGCCCCCGAGGAGGTCCTGCCCGGGGAGACGCCCGAGGCCCATGTGGTGCGCCTCTCCGCCGAGAAGGCCCAGGAGGTGGCGAGCCGCTGCCCCGAGGCAGGCCGCTGGTACGTCGGCAGCGACACCGTGGTGGTGCGCGACGGCGACATCCTGGGCAAGCCCAAGAGCCGCGAGGAGGCCGCCGCCATGCTGCGCAGCCTCTCGGGGCGCTCCCACCTTGTGCTCTCGGGCTATGCGGTGCATGATCGCCGCCTGGGCAGCACCCATACGGGCCTCGGCAGCACCCGGGTCCTCTTCCGGGAGCTCAGCGATAGCCGTATCCAGGGCTACCTGGATACGGGTGAGCCCTTCGACAAGGCCGGCTCCTACGCCATCCAGGGCATCGGCGCCTTCATGGTGCGCTCCATCGAGGGCAGCTACACCAACGTGGTGGGCCTGCCCCTTTGCGAGCTGGTGGAGCTGCTGGAGCGCCTGGGGGCGGCCAGGCTCTTCGGGAAGAAATCGGGATAAGCTGGTAGAAGGTTCCGGGGGGGCGGGGCTGCCTTCCCGGAGCCCCCCCTCCCGACCTCCCCCCGCTGGGGGGTGGAGACAGATAGGAAGAATCGAATTCGAACAGGAGAGGAGTCTGACGATGAGCGATATCGCCGCCAATCTCGCCGGCATCCGCCGGAGCATCCAGGCCGCCTGTCTTCGCAGCGGGCGGGATCCGCAAGGCGTGCGCCTGGTTGCCGTCTCCAAGTTCAAGCCCATGGAGGACATCGAAGAGGCCGCCCGGGCCGGGCAGCGCCTCTTCGGAGAGAGCTACGCCCAGGAGCTGCGGGACAAGGGCCACCGGGTGCAGGCGGAGCTGGAGTGGCACTTCATCGGCTCGCTGCAGCGCAACAAGGTCAAGTACCTGCGGGGGCTCTCCGCCCTCATCCACGGCGTGGACAACCTGCGGCTTGCCGAGGAGATCAACCGCCAGTGGGGCAAGGAAGAAGATCCCGCCTCCATCCTCATCCAGGTCAACCTGGGGGGCGAAGAATCCAAGTCCGGCGTGGACGAGGCCGATCTGGAGGAGCTGGTGCGCCAGGTGGCGGCGCTTCCCAGGCTGCGCATCCGGGGCCTGATGTGCCTGCCGCCCGCCTGCGAGGACCCCGAGGAGGTGCGCCCCTTCTTCCGCCGCCTGCGGGAGCTCTCCCGGCGCATCGAGGCTCTTCAAATTCCCGGCGTCTCCATGGAGGAGCTCTCCATGGGCATGAGCGACGATTTCGAGGTGGCCGTCGAGGAGGGCGCCACCCTGGTGCGGGTGGGCAGCGCCATCTTCGGCGAGCGCCACGGCTGAGGTTTTCATGAGCCGGCGCCCCTTCGACTGCATCCTCTTCGATCTCGACGGCACCCTGGTGGATTCCCTGGCCGACATCGCCTCAGCCGTCAACGACTTGCGCTCGGAACTGGGACTCTGCCCCGTGGGGCTGTCCGAGGTGCGGGCCGCCATCGGGGATGGAGCCTGGGCCCTGCTGCGCCGCACCCTGCCCGAAGGCACTTACGGCCCGCAGCATCTGGAGCGCTTCCTCGTTCATTACGACCGCCGCCTGCTGGAGCAGACCCGGCCCTATCCCGGCGTGGAGGCACTGCTCACGGCGCTTGCGGACTGCCGTCTCGCACTCATCACCAACAAGCCCCTGGCACTCACCCGCAGGCTGCTCGACGGCCTCGGGCTCAAGGACCGCTTCGCCCTGGTGCTGGGGGCCGAGAGCTGCCTGGAGAAAAAGCCCCACCCGGCTCCGCTGCTGCACGCCATGGAGCGCCTGGGCGCCTCTTCGGAGCGGACCCTGATGGTGGGAGATCACCACACGGATCTGCTGGCGGGCCGGGCCGCCTGCGTGCGCACCTGCTTCTGCACCTGGGGCCTGGGCGAGCGGGGTGAGGCCTTCTTCGACTACCGGGCCGACTCGCCCGCCGAGCTTCAACGGCTGCTGGCCGGGAAGCCTTGAGGCCGCCTTGATCAGCCAGAAGGAAATCTCCCTCTTCTTCTTCCCCCTGATGCTCAACGTCCAGCTCATGAGCGTCAGCCACTCCATCATCAACGGGGCCCTGGCCAGGGAGCCCGATCCCGTCACCAGCCTCGCCGCCTTCTCCGTGGCCATGATCCTGCACCTCTTCGTGGCCTCGCCCTCCTACCAGAACCACACGGTCACCATCGCCATGGTGCGCGACCGCCGCTCCCTTGTCGGGACCCTGGTCTTCATCCTGGCCATCGCCTCCTGGGTCTCGCTGATGCTGGGACTGCTGGTCTACAGCCCCTTGGGCGACTGGGTGCTGAAGAGGTTGCTGGGGGTGGAGGGAGAGATCGCCCGGGGCGTCAGGCAGGCCTTGGAGCTGCTCATCTTCCTGCCCTTCTTCACGGGGCTGCGCGGGCTCTTCCAGGGGCTGGTCATCCGCGCCCGGCGCACCTCCCTGGTCTCCTTCGCCACGGGGGTGCGCATCGGGGCCCTGGCCCTGGGGCTGCTCTTCGCGGGGCGCTGGTTCTCCGGGGTGGCTCTGGCCGCCTTCTCCCTCATCTTCTGCATCGCCGTGGAGACGGCCCTCATGGGCTGGTTCGCCCTTCGAGCCCGCCTGCCCTACGTGGAAGGGGAGGGCAGAAGCATCCGGGAGGTCTTCCGCTTCGCCTTCCCCCTGGCCTTCTCCTCGGGCTTGCAGCAGGCCATCCCCCTGCTCATCAGCGCCATTTTGGGCCGCCTGCCCGATGCCGCCCTGGCCCTGGCGGCCTTCGGCGTCATCCGCGGCTTCGTCTTTCTGCTGGCCGGTCCCCTGCGCAACCTGCAGCAGGCCCATCTCACCCTGGTGAAGTGCGAGGCGGACGACAAGGCGCTGGTGCGTTTTTTCTGGAAGGTCTCTGTGGGCACCGGCCTCCTCATGGCCCTCATCGCCTATCCTCTGAGCCGTCCCGTGCTGGGGGCCCTGATGGGTCTGGATGAGGCCATGCGCTCCTACATCGCCCTGCCCATGGCCGTCTGCTCCGTCTTCCCCCTGCTCTACGGAGGCAGCAACCTGCTTCGGGGCCTCTTCGCCGCCCGGCACCGTACGGGGCTGCTCGGCCGCATCACCCTCTACAAGGTGGGCTATCTGCTGCTGTGCTGGGCGCTGCTTTCCCTGGTTCCCCTGCCCGTGCCCGGCGTCGCCCTGGCCCTGTTCCTGCTGCTCTCCGCCGAGCTCATCGAGCTGCACTACCTGCGGCGCCACAAGCCAAGCGGCCCCTTGGGCTGAAGAGTCGGCCCGGACGCTGTAAAATAGAACAACCCGCATTTTCGGAAGGTGCCGCCATGGACGACAAAAAACACCCCTGCCCAGACTGCAGGCAGTGCCAGTGGTGCTCGGATGACCGCTGCCGCCTCTGCCTGCGAAG
>Ga0214472_10006586_pt1 | contig 12165 bp, 11 predicted proteins | sample RVTome_6_FD_207662 | JGI IMG/M metagenome (GOLD analysis project Ga0214472, IMG submission 207662) | Soil microbial communities from uranium-contaminated site in the Upper Colorado River Basin, Wyoming, United States - RVT140D175 | ecosystem: Environmental > Terrestrial > Soil > Contaminated >... | reverse complement strand
AGGAAAAGTAAAATAACTATGGGGCGTCCCCCATCCTATTTCACCATCCTATTTCAAGTGCAGAACGGAAGGAGGATGGACCGGTCCGTGTGATGACTGCCTGCATTTCTGCCGTGCACAGGGATACTGGCCCTTCAATCGGTGTTATCGGTGTGGAAGCGGAGAGTGATCCATCGAACAGAAGTCGAAGAATTAGTAACTTCAAACTGACAAATCTGAGGTCGCAATGGCTTCGGTCAAACGGCTCAATGACATACTGACCAATGCGTCCAAGTCGCTCGATAAGGCTGCTACGCTGATTCAGGCCCTGGACATTCATCCGAAGCAAAACATTCGCAAGATCGCGGACCTCCTAGTTGTCATATTTGAGATTCAAGAACAAATACATGAAAGACGACCCGATCTCATTCCCCCATTCTTGCACGATACAGACTATGCCAGAAAAATGGCGGCGAAAGCGGCACTGAAATCTAAAATGAAAAGTCGTAAGCGTCGATAGGAAGCGGGAGACACGACCCCTAACGCCTTCGTACTGAAGGACGTTCCGGCTGTAATGGGGGATAATGGAGGACCCGGCCGTTCTTTCGGTGTCAAGGCAAATTCCTCCTCTCGATGCCGATTCCTGAAGGCATCTCGAACCTGCCGTATGTCGTCGTCCCCCGAGACCGCTCCCAGGTGGTCTCCCGTGCCCCATCGTAGTGGTGCCATCCGGCCGGCTCGCTGCCACGAGCGGCCCACCCGGCCTAGTCCAGGCTGGCGAGAGTGGGAGCGGCGCGCCAGTGTCCCGCCGCGGTCCCCGGCTGGGGCCGCCACGTTGTGGTGTCGCGCTGCCTACTCCCCGGGGAAGACGAGTAATGCGGGACGTCTTTGACTATGTTGACTAACGCGAACCCCTCACCACCATCGATCCCTAGGCAGGCTGACCCGGCTCAGCTACGACGGGAGCAGTTGTAGGTTCTGAAACAACGTGCTGGAGATCCCAACCCAGCCGTTGTCTCGGCATCGAAACCTGAAATGGGTCGCATGGGAGAAGCGTTGACACCGAGCCAGACAGGATGATATAGACCTTGCATGCCTCGTTTCTTGCGATTCCTTTTTCCCGCGTTGTTGGTCCTGCTCCCTCCGGTGCGGGTGCCGGCGCAGGATCTGCCGATCTTCGACGCCCACATCCACTACAGTTGGCCGGATTGGTCCGTCTACGCGCCGGAGGCCGCCCTGGCCGTCCTGGATCGGGCCGGTGTCAGGTGGGCCATGGTCTCCAGCACGCCCGATGACGGCACCCTTCGCCTGTACGAGAAGGCCCCGGCGCGGATCGTCCCCATCCTGCGCCCCTATCTTACCCGCAACGACATGGGCACCTGGACGAATGATCCGGCAATCCTCTCCTATGTCGAAGGGCGGCTCCAGCGGGGGATCTATCGGGGAATCGGGGAATTCCACCTGGCCGCGGCCGAGGCCAACACCGAGGTCGTCCGCGGGTTCGTTCAACTCGCGATCCGCCGCGGCATCTTCCTGCATGCCCACACGGACGATGCGGGGGCGGAGGCGCTCCTCCGCCTCGATCCCAAGGTCCAGGTCCTCTGGGCGCATGCCGGGATGTCGGCCGGCCCGGACACGGTCGGGCGGCTCCTCGACGGGTATCCCACCCTGACCGTGGAACTGGCGCTGCGATATGACGTGGCGCCGGGCGGCCAGCTCGATCCGGCGTGGCGGAATCTCTTCCTCCGACATCCGGACCGCTTCATGGTGGGAACCGACACGTGGGTGACGTCCCAGTGGGATCGGCTGCCCGAGATCCAGGCCGGCATCCGGGCCTGGCTCCGCCAACTCCCCCGCGAGGTCACGGAAAAGCTCGCCTTCAAGAATGCCGCCCGCCTGACGGCCAAGACACCCTAACCATTTGGGATTTTGGATTTAGGACTGCCGATTGCTGAAACCTCAGAGAGTATAAAGACACACGTTCCGTTCCCTGCCTCCTGGCCCCCGGCCCCGGTCGCTAACATCCCCTGGTTCTTGTCTTTTCCGACGCGGTCCACTAGAGTTGTCACCGAGGAGCAACACACGCGGGGTATGCTGATGAAGATCCTCGCCCTCAGCGACCAGATGGTGGACCATCTGTATAACCCATCCGTCAAGGAGCGCTTCGGCGACGTGGACCTCGTCGTGGGGTGCGGGGACTTGCCGTCCTATTACCTGGAATTCATCGTTTCCATGCTGAACGCTCCACTCATCCACGTCCCGGGGAACCATGATCCGACACCTCCCGCTCGGAACTCCGCCCTGGACCCGCACGGGTGTGCCAGCAACATTGACGGGTTGGTGATCGAGGAGAGGGGCCTGCTGATCGCCGGCCTGGGGGGAAGCATCCGCTATCGGCCGGACGGCGTCAATCAGTACACGCAAGGTGAGATGGCTCGGCGGATCCTGGCGATGACGCCGCGCCTGCTGTGGAATCGCATCCGCTATGGACGCTTCCTGGACATCCTGGTCACGCATGCGCCCCCGCGGGGCATCCACGACGCCGAGGATCCCGCCCACGTGGGCTTCGCACCCTTCAACCGGCTCATCGCCCGGTTCCGGCCGCGCTACCTGCTGCACGGTCACTCGCACGTGTACCGGCGCGACGCGGTGACCAGCACAAGGGTGGGCCAGACCACGGTCGTCAACGTGTATCCATACAGGGTGGTCGAAATTGAGCCCCGAACGACCAATGGACATTAGCTCCCGCGTCCACGCGGACTTCGCCCGCGCCCGGTCCCGGGCCTTCCTGCATGACTTGTGGGCCCTGCTTGCGGGGACGCGCAACAGCCTCCTGTCGTACGACGAGGTGAAGGACAAGCTCCGCGTCAGCGGGCCCATCTACCGGGGCGTCCGCACGGTGGAGGTGGCCAAGATCGTCGGGAGCGTCAACCGCTACCGCGACTTCGACCACGCCTTCCTCCCCGCCCACAACAGCATCGCCGATCGCTGGCAGCGCGTGGACCGCGCCTTCTATGAGGAGGTGAGTCTGCCCCCGGTGGTCCTCTACAAGGTGAGCGACATTTACTTCGTGGTGGACGGGCACCACCGCGTCTCCGTGGCGCGGGAGCAGGGACAGGAGTTCATCGAGGCCGAGGTGCGCGAGTGCAAGGTCAAGGTGCCGGTGGGGCCGGACCTCACCCCGGAGGATCTGGAGATCCTCGGAGCCAAGGTGGAGTTCCTGGAGCGCACCGGACTCGACCGCCTGCGCCCCGGGGTCCAGATCGACCTCACGGTGCCGGACGGGTACAGCCGCATGCTCGAGCACATCGCCGTGCACCGCTACTTCATGGGCCTGGACCAGCAGCGGGATGTCTCCGAAGAGGAAGGCGTCGTCCACTGGTACGACACCGTGTACCTCCCCATCGTCAGGGTCATCCGCCAGCGCGGCATCCTGGAGGAATTCCCGGGCCGGACCGAAGGGGATCTGTACCTCTGGGTGCTTGACCGCCAGCAGTTCCTGCACGATCACGGCAAGGACCTCGCCCCGCCCGAGGCGGCCGCCGAGGAGTACGTCGACCGCCTGGAAGACTCCCAGGAGTTGACCGACCTCTGAGTCCAAATCTTTTACCGCCAAGGTCGCCAAGACCACATCCCGCAAATCGGGACGGACTTCTTCGGACAGGCAGGAGAAGGACGCCAAGAAACTCTTCCTAATCAAGACCTGCCGGGAGAACTGATTGCAGGGACGGTGATAGCCTTGCCCGTCGAGTGCCTCCGGATTTGACGAGAGGACATCTGGGACCGCCCTCCAAGAAGCAAAAGGGCCCCGCCGTGAATCGGCGGGGCCCCCATTGAACACCACCCGAAGGGTTTGGCCTAGTCGTCGTCCTTCCACTTCTTTTTCTTTTTGTTCTTGTCCTTGCCGTGCCCTTTCGCCGCAGCCCAGGGCGGCGGGCCGTGTTTGTTCTTCCAGTTACCCGGGGGAACCCTGTAGTACTCTACCGGCACCGTGAGGATAGGCTGTGGCACGCTCTGCATGGCCACGACCGTCCACGGCCCGTTGTGGAACGCCGAGAAGTACCACCCCCCGTTGTGGAACAGATAGTAGCGGCCGCCGTAGAAGAAGTAGTTGTGGGCCACGGTCGGCGCGTAGTAGACGGGCACCCCGGGCACGGCGACCAGTCTCGGCGGCTCGCCAATATTCACGCCGAGGCTCAGGCTATCTGTCCTGATGCCGATGCTGACGCTATCGGCCGTGGCGGGCCCCGCGGACAGCGCGCCGATCGCCGCCATCCCCAGAATGCTCGCGACCACGATGGCCTTTCTCATGATCGATCCTCCCTTCCTCTCCGGCTCCTATCCGGTCGTTCCTTAGCGCATGTGACCGGGAGGGATCTTTCCTTTCTTCTGCAGCCCCGGCGGCAGCTTCTTGTGGAATTGGCCTGGAGGCAGCTTCGCCAGCATCGGCGGAGGTGCACTGACGGTCGCCCACGGTCCGGCATAGGAGCGGGACACGTACCAGTACCCACCGTAGAGGTAGTAATACTGGCCGCCATGATAGACGATGTCGTGCCCCTCCAGGACGTACACGCCCCACTGCGGCACCCAGATGAGTTGCGGCTGGGGAACGACCATGGGCGGAGGCGTCACGACCGCCACCTGTGGGGGCGGGGGCGCTGGTGCGGCCACGGGTGGGGCCGCCGGAGGAGGCGCCTGTGGCCCCGGCGCCGCCTGCCGCTGTTCGTTGGCCTGCACGGCATCCCCGATCAGGGCGCCGCTCACGGCGCCGAGGCCCGCGCCGATGAGGGCACCGGCCCCGGTGTGGCCCGAGGTGCTTCCGATGGCCGCTCCGGCACCCGCCCCGATGGCGCCACCGGCCAGGGCCCCCTTTTCCCGGGTCGTCAGCGGGGTCGAGCAGCCGGCCAGAGCCACCGCAACCGCTAGGGCGACCACGATTCTCAGTCGACTCATTTCCATTCCTCCTGCAGGAGACGGCTCGCAAGTGGCTTCACACTTGCCAAAAAAGAGAAACCCGCCCTCGCCGGCCCCCTCCAGGGCGTGACGCGAGCAGTGCCGTCTTGGAATTTGCAAACATGGGACCAGGCATCGCTTGTCTTTTCCATAGGCCAATTACGACCTTTTGTTTCAGGGGGTTGCAATCGGGTCCAGTCCCCGGTCTCGGCCAACTCTTCGAGGACGATGCCACGTATCGGCACAAGCCTGGAGCGATTTTGGACGGTGGGAAATCAGGCGGTTGCCCTCTGCCCTGATAGGTCCTTCGGGAGGCGACGGGCAGGCGGGTTGAGGATACCCATCCTGGGAAGCGAGACAGGCGAAACGGCGGCGAAGGCCGCCAGCCCTGATGAGAATGGCGGGGGAAGTGACAGGAAGCCGAGCCGGCAGGGGGCAAGGATGCCAGGAGGTGTCGCGAGGCTACGGCGTTCCGGTTGCGCCTCGTGCGTCAGGCGAAAACCCGGCCGCCGTCAACCACCAGCACCGCGCCCGTCATGAAGTCAGCGCCGGTGGCCAGATAGAGCGCCGCGTCCACGATGTCCTCGGAGGTTCCCACCCGTTTGAGAGCGGCGGCCTGGCGCTGCTTCTCGGTCGTCGCCTCCAGGTCCGGCCGCCCCTCGTTCCAGCGGGTGTCCGCGATGAAGCCCGGGGCGATGACATTCACCCGGATCTCCGGCCCCAGCGTCCTCGCCAGGCACTTGCTGAGATGGACGACCGCCGCCTTGGAGGCGCAGTAAGCCATGGAACTCCCCTGCGCCTGGAGGCCGGCGACGGACGAGATATTGATGATCCGGCCGTGCCCCTGCCGCCGCATCGGTCCGGCGACGGCGCGGCAGCAGAAGAAGGTCCCCTTCACGTTGACCCCGAACAGGCGATCCCAGATCTCGTCAGTCAGCCCCTCCAGGTCGGAGAACGGGACAAAGGCCGTGATCCCGGCATTGTTCACCAGGAGGTCCACCCGGCCGAAACGGTCGAGAGTCTGGGCAACCATCGCCCGGACCTGCTGATCTCGGGCGACATCCGCTTGAACCAGGAGCGGGTCCCCGCCCCCCTGCCTCACCAGGTCCGCGGTCCTCTCGGCCTCCTGGCGCGATTTTGAGTAATTCACGACGACCTTGGCGCCCTCGCGCCCGCAGGCAACTGCGATGGCCCGACCGATTCCGACGGCCGCGCCCGTCACAATAGCGACCTTCCCTTCCAGTCGTGTCATGCTTTCTCTCCCCGGGACGATGAGGTGCAGGATCCCTGATCCGACCCGAATCACGGGCCAACGAACCTGCTGGCTGATCGTGGACTGCGGGACCCGCGCCCCGTCCAACGGCGCCCGCGTGGGGGGAGCCTCGCGCGGCCTTCCTCGCCGTCATCTACCAGGGCAAGTAGGCGAGAGCCCTCCACCCGCACGGCTCGAGCCCGGGCACCCAGCCGACGCAGGGCCTCTTCCCAGCCGGCTGGGTGCCCACAGGGCCATCGCACTCCCCGGCTAAATCCGTAGCGCTCCGCCCTCCAGGACCACCCGACCGTCCAGCGTCAGCGTCGGATGGTACATCATGCCATCGAAGTGGCAGGCGGCCTTGGTCGTCCCGCCGAGATTGGCGCTGGTCCCGATGCCGATGTGCACTGTCCCGAAGGCGCCGTGGTCCTGGGCCCACACGCCTGTGAGCATGTAGATCGCCGGGTTCAGCCCGATGGCAAGCTGGGCGATGTTATAGACCGCGGCGTCCCCCATTTCCGCCCACACCTTTCGGATCATGTCGGCCTCGGGGCCGCCTTCCACATTGACGATGCTCCCCTGCTTGACCGTGCAGCGGACCGGCACCCGAAGCGGCCCGATCCGAAGATTCGGGACGCTGCCATCGAAGACGATGATCCCTTCGGCCGTCCCGTCCACGGGCGAGATGTTCGCCTCGATGTTCGGGAAGGCCGAGAATTTGCCCGGCCGGTCCAGGATACAGTCGTGGGCATTGCCGGAGCGCCCGCTGAGGTCGAAGCGGCAGTCGGTGCCAGCCGGGGTCGTGAGGTGGGCGGTGGATGCGGCGCTGAGCAGCTCGCCCATCTTCCTCACCGTGGGCGCTGCCTTCTCGAAATCCGCCTCGGCCCCGCCGCGCACGAGCTGGTCGGGCGTGGTCGCGGGCAGCGACAGCACCCGCGTGCCCTTCTTGAGGGCGTTTCGGGTCGCCGTCGAATGACTGATCGAATAGCTGACGGGAAGGAGGGCCACGTCCGCGGCCAGCATGGCGGCGGCCACGATGGCGGGCGGCTCATCCCCATCCACGGACACCGGCGTCATCACGGTGGTGACCACCTCGGGGGTGATCTCGAGCGCCGCCGTCGCCAGCGCCTCGGCCACAGTCACCGTGTCGGTGTCGGCCACGATCAGGACCTTTTCCCCTGCCTTGACCCGCGCGAGGATGCGGACGACCTTGCGAGCGCCGCCGATGATGCCTGCAATCTGCATGGACTCTCCTCCATTTCCTGGATGCTCGCCACGAAGGTAGCCGAACGCCACGGACGCGAACGCGGGGCATGCCCGATTCGGGATCCAGGCTCTCCCGGGCTTCGCCCACGCGCCCCGACCCCGTGGAACCCCGACCTATCCAGCCAGCGTCGACCCCTCCCGCGCGCGCCAGAGCCAGCGAACCGCCGGCGCAAAAAGCGACAGGAGGGCAATCGCGGTCAACACGGCCGAAATGGGGCGCGTCACGAAGATGGACAGGTCCCCGTGGGATATGGTGAGCGACTGGCGGAGCGACCGCTCCACCAGCGGCCCAAGCACGAGCCCCAGGACCGCGGGGGCCGCAGGAAACTCCAGCTTCCGCATGAGGTACCCGATGACGCCGAAGGCGAACATGACCCACATGTCAAAGACATTGTTGTCCGTGGCGAACACCCCCACGGCCGAGAGCGTGACGATGAGGGGCATGAGAATCCTGTAGGGAATACGCAGCATACTGGCCCACATCCCGACCAACGGAAGATTCAGAACGAGGAGCATGACATTCCCGATGTACATGCTGGCGATCACGGCCCAGACGAAGTCGGGATTGTTCTGGAAGAGCAGCGGGCCGGGCCGCAGGCCGTGGATGAGCAGTGCGCCCAAGAGGACGGCCGTGGTCCCGGAGCCGGGGATCCCCAGGGTGAGGAGCGGGACCATGGCTCCCCCGGCGGCGGCATTGTTGGCGCTCTCCGGCGCGGCCACGCCCTCGATGATCCCCGTCCCGAACTTCTCCGGGTGTTTGCTGAGCTTCTTCTCCATCGCATACGACATGAAGGAGGCGATGGTCGCCCCCGCCCCTGGCAGGACCCCGATGAAGAAGCCCAGGAGAGAGCTTCGACCGATGGGGCCGAGGGAATCTTTCCAATCCTGCAGGTTCGGGAACAGATTCCGGAGGGTCAACTTGGTCCGGACGAACACCTGTTCCATCGGCTCTTCCAGGTTGACCAGCACCTCGGCCACGGCGAAGAGGCCCACCGCCACCCCGATGAAGCCCATCCCATCCAGCAGGTAAATGTTCCCGAACGTGAATCGCTCCTCGCCGCTGATGGCGTCCACGCCCACAGACGCCACGATCAGGCCGAACACGCCGCTCATGGTGCCCTTGATCATGGACTCCCCGGACAGGCTGGTCACCAGGGTGAGCCCCATGAAGGTCAGGGCGAAATACTCCGGCGGTCCGAAGGAGAGGGCCACGTTGGCCAGGGGCGGGGCGATGAAGGTGAGCAGGACCACCGCCAGCGTCCCCGCGATGAACGACCCGAACGCCGCCATGCCGAGCGCCGGGCCGGCTCGGCCCTTCTTGGCCATCTGGTAGCCGTCCAGGGTAGTCATGACCGACGACGACTCCCCGGGCACGTTGATGAGGATGGACGTGGTGGAACCGCCGTACATGGCCCCGTAGTACACCCCGGCCATGGTGATGATGGCCGTCGTGGCATTCAGACCGAACGTGATGGGGATCAGGATCGCCACCCCCGTGACCGGTCCGATCCCCGGCAGCACCCCGATCAGCGTCCCAAGCGTTACGCCGAAAAAGCAGAAGAGCAGATTCTGAAATGACAGGGCGACCCGGAAGCCCATGAGGATGTTCTGAAAGAGGTCCATAGGTTGTGTTCGCTACCCCATGGTGGCGGGTACGCCGATCCTGCTTCGCTGCAGCAACGATTACCCGGTGATCGGAGGCGATTCGGGAGGACGCGAAAAGCGCATCCCGGGGCTAGAAGCCGAGCACGCTCTGCGGAAGGCTGACGCCCAGCAACAGCCGGAACACGACATACAGCCCGACGGAATTCAGCACGGCCACCAGCGCGGCCAGAGGCCACTTCTCCCGCTCCACGACACCCAGCAGGAAGGCGGTGAGCAGCCCCGTACCCAGCAAGAATCCGAGCCACTCCAGCAGGAGAATATAGACGGCCAGGCTCCCGATGGTTGCCCCAACCGGGATCAAGACCCTACGGTTCGGGAACAGGCGCTTGTCCACGGCCGCGGCTGCCTGGCGGCACGCCCTGACCAGGAGGAGGATCGAGAGAACCGCCATGAGCGCCCCGAGCCAGAAGGGGAGGAATCCGGGCCCTGGCCCGAAGGTCATGCTCGGCGGGAGCCGCCGGGACCCTTCCATCACCGCCAGCGAGAATATGAGGACGATGACCCCGGTGAGCTGATCCGCGCGGCGCATGGCCCGGCCCGCCTATCCAGTTGACTCAGGAAGCAATCACGGGACCGGGCGGAGGGTCTCCCCCTCCGCCCGGGGAAGGAAACGCGCTTACTTCAGAAGGCCCATGTCCTTGAGCACTGTCTGGTATCGGGCATGCTCCTTGTCCAGCCAATGACCGAAGGTCGGGCCATCCATCCAGGCCTCGGAGAGCATGTTGTCGCCGACGTACTTCTTGAAAATCCCGCTCTTCGTGTATTTCAGGAGACCCTCCTGGAGGACCTTCCGCGCATCCTCGGAGATTTCCCCCGGGCCCACCAGGCCCCGGTTCTGCACGTACAAAGCGTCGATCCCCAGCTCTTTGAGCGTGGGCACCTCCGGCGCGGCAGCGAGGCGCTTCTCCGCAAAGACGCCGAGGGTCCGCACCTTGTTGGCCCTTGCCAGCTCCAACGCCTCGCCCGGATTAGCCACAGCCCAGTCGATGTGGCCTCCCAGGAGCGCGGCGTTCACCTCCCCGCCGCTGTTGAAGACGATGTAGTTGAACTGCACCCCGGCGGCCTTTTCGATGAGATAGGCGCAAATGGAATCCGAGGAGCCCAACTGGGTTCCCCCGACCGTGATCTTCTTGGGATTCGCCTTGGCATCCGCCACGATATCCTTCATGGCCTTGTACTTCGACTCGGTCTTGACGATCACCACGTATTCATCGAAGGCGAAGTTGGCGATGGGGGTGAAGTCCTTATAAGTGATTTGCGATTTCCGCAGGATCGGCGTGGTCAGGAAGCTGGTCACAGCCGTCAAGAGGAAGTAGGGGTCTTTCCTCTTGCCCCCGACGTAGGCGAAGGCGATGGCCCCACTGCCGCCGGGCTTGTTTTCCACCACGATCGGCTGAGGGAAGTATTTCTCCTTGTCGTTCGCGGCCGCCAGCGTCCGGGCGAAGATGTCGCTGCCGCCGCCGGCCGAGGCATGCACCACCAGCGTGATGGGTTTCTCCGGGAAACTCGCGGCTTCCCCCGTGCCGCCTGTCCCCAGGAGTAATCCCAATGCCACCAGGACCCCAACGCTCCCAATCGCAGACCTTCTCATGACCCACCTCCCATGGAGATACCGGAGTAAGTTGCCCCCCGACGCCCCGCGAACGCGTCCGGCCTCGTGGCGCCTCCCTCGCGCCGTCCCTCTCCCACCCAGCGGCTTCACGAGGGCGAGGCTTCCAGCGGGGCAGTCGGGCGAGCTCACGACCTCTTCGCCTTCCGTCGTGTTGATCGGCCTCGGGGCACCGCAGTCCGGGACCGGCCGGTGCGACTTGGCCGACCACCGGCCGTTCCGCGTGACAGCAGCGCGGTCAGCTCCCGCACATCCCGAAGATCCTCGAGTCCCCCCACCAGCTCGATGACCCGCTCCGCCTTGTCCTTGGGCCAGCGGCTGAAGCCGGCGCACTCCCGGAACTTGTCCGCCACCTCCTCGTAGCTCATGGGATTCGCCGGGCTGCCCTTGCCAAAATCGGCGCGGCCGGAAATCCTCCGCCCGTCCGTCAGCGCGATCTCGAGGATGGTCGTCATCTTGTCATAGCCGGCGGCCTCGGCCTCGGGGTGGACGCCGAAGTCCACCTTCTGGATCATCGCCTGCACGTCGGGCCGGTTGACGACCTCGTCTGTGAACTCGGCCAGCCCCGCCTTCCGCTCCAGCAGCAGGATGGCCATGCAGAACTCCATGCTGAACTTCGCCTGCAGCTCGGTCCGGGGTCGGTGGTGGATGAGGGCATTGGGCATGTTCTGGTTGGTGCCGACCTTCATGCTCTGGACCAGGTCCGGCCGGATGTTGTGCTGCTTGATCAGGGAGAGCATGAGGGTCATGCCGGGATGGGTGAGGGACCCGGAGGGATGCGGCTTGATGGAGACCCCCGGATTCATGAAGGTCCAGGGATTGCCGAGCTTCCCCCGGATTGCCCCCTCCTCGTACCCGCCCCCCGCGGCGTGGAAGAACCCGCGCGGGGCCTCCAGGATGTGGGGGGTCGCCGTGAAGCCCAGGCTGGCGAATTCGGCCGCGAGGACGCCGCTTTCCGCCGCGCGGCCCGCATGGAAGGGCTTCATCATCGTCCCGAAGTTCTCCCGGAGGCCGGCGGAGAGGCTGCCGGCAATCCCCAGGGCCACGCCGGCCCCGTCGGCGGGAAGTGTGAGCAGGTTGGCCAGCCCCGCAGCCGCGCCGAAGGTCCCGATGGTCGCCGTGGAATGGAACCCGTGCTGGTAGTGCCGCGGGTTGATGGCCTCGGCGATCTTGCACTCCACCTCCACGCCGACGTGATAGGCGGTGAGCAGGTCTTTCCCCGAGCGGCGGTCCCGCTCGGCCACCGCCAGGACCGCCGGCAGGGCCGGCGCCGTCGGATGGGTGAGCAGGCCGTAGACCCGATCCTTGGCCACCGCCAGTTGCGTGTCATCGTAATCGTCGGCATGGATCGCGGTGCCGTTCGCAAAGGCCGCGAACCGCGGCGGAACGCGCATGGGAGTCCCGATGATGCTGGTCGCCCCGCCGGAACACCCCAGGCCTT
>Ga0214472_10006585_pt1 | contig 12165 bp, 7 predicted proteins | sample RVTome_6_FD_207662 | JGI IMG/M metagenome (GOLD analysis project Ga0214472, IMG submission 207662) | Soil microbial communities from uranium-contaminated site in the Upper Colorado River Basin, Wyoming, United States - RVT140D175 | ecosystem: Environmental > Terrestrial > Soil > Contaminated >... | reverse complement strand
GCCTCGCCGTGGCGGTATCCGATCTGCTTCGAGGTGTCGATCGCCTTGAGGAAGTCGCTCTCGGCAGCCTCCGGCTCGCCCCGCTCCATGCGGAGCGTCCCCAGCATTCCCAGCACCTCGGCCTGGCCGCGCCGGTCCTCCAACTCGCCGTAAAGGGCGAGGGCGGCGAGCAACTGGGATTCGGCTTCGCCGAAGCGCTGCAGATCGATGAGGTTCTGCCCCAACGCATTGCGAGCGTCGGCTTCCTGTCGGCGATCGGTCCCGCGGAATCCCGCGGCCTCCTCCAGGTGCTTGACTCCTTCGGCGGCCCGGCCACCGAAGCAGGCGATCATCCCCAGTGCCGTCAGGGCAGACACGATCTGGCCGGGGTCGTTGGCATCCCTGGCGAGGGTGAGCGCTTCGGCTGCCGCCTCCTCGGCCTCCGGGAATCGGTCCTGGTGCGATAGCCACCACGCCCGCCGGCGGTGGACCGCTCCCTGCTGATCTGGAGAAGCAAACTTCTGAAGGCGGCGCAATGCGTCCTCCTGGTCGCCCCGCCGCCCGAGGACGTCGAGGACCTCCTCGTGCAGCGCGGCGATCGAGTACCGGCGTTCCGCCGGCGCACCGATGTCGTCGAGCGCCGCCGACGCCCGATCGAGATGCAATGCCGCCGTGTCGTACGCGTGCACTGCCATCGCCCGGAGGGCGGCGCGCTCCAAGTACTCGGCGGCGCGGTCCGGCATCCGCGCCGTCGCAAAGTGGTGGGCGAGGACCTCGACCTCGTCGGGCCGATGCCGCTCGATGCCGAGGGCGACACGCCGGTGGAGATCGAGGCGTCGGGAGAGCGGAAGGTCGTCGTAGACCACCCGGCGCATCAATTCGTGGCCGACCGAGTACTCGCGTTCCCTGCCGGCGAGAAAGCGACGCCGCGCCAGATCGTCCACGGAGGCGAGAGCCGCCTCCTCCTCGAGGTCGGATGCTTCGACGATCTCATCGAGCAGCAGCGTGCCGTCATGGGCGGCGACCAGTTCAAGGGTTCTGCGCGAGAGCGGGTCGAGGCTCTCGAGGCGGTGCCGGATCAGGGCGTGCACCCGGGGTGTCACCGGGATCCGGTCACGGGTGGGCGGCGGAGTCTCCGCGGGGGTGTCCACATCGTCGAGCGCGTCCTTCTCGTACAGAGCCCGCAAGGTCTCCACGATGAAGAGCGGGATGCCGCCGGTGTCGCGGTGCAGGCTCTCCGAGAAGTCGCCGCTGACCTCGGACCGCCCCAGGCTGTACCGGATGAGCTCCTCGGTCTGGGCGGGTGAAAGCGGTGCCAGGGACACCCGCTCGCAGTGGGGCATCCGGTCGAGGGAGCGGAGCAACTCCCATACGTCCGACCGCTCACGCGCTTCACCGTGCCGGTAGGACACGGCGAAGAGGATGCGGTCGGATGCGATGCGCCCGGCGATCTGAGTGAGGGCGCGGATGGTGTCGTCGTCGGCCCAGTGCACGTCCTCGAGCACCACCAGGGTGGGACCCAATGTCGACAGAGTGTGGAATGCCTCGGCGATCGCCTCGCGCATGCGGCTCTGCTCGTCCGCGCGCCGCACCGGACCGGTCGGCTCGTCCGGCACGGACTCTTCGCCCAGCGCCGTGACGAGGGGGGCGAGGACCTCTGCCCAGACCGGGGAGAGCCTGCTGGCGAGCTGCTTGGCCCGCAGTCCGGTCACTCCATTGAGCGCCTCGGCGAGCGGCGCGAAGGGCCGTCCACCGCTCGGCGAGGACCGGCCCCACAGCACGTCCATGCCCCGCCACCGGGCGTCGTCGACGACCTCGTGCAGAAGCCTGGTCTTCCCGACGCCGCTCTCGCCTTCGACCAGCACGAGGCCGCCGGCGCCGTCGAGCACCTCGTCGAGGCGTTGGGCGAGTCGCGACCGCTCCGAGTCGCGGCCGACGAAGGGCGATTGCTCGGCCTCCCCGAAGAGGGGCGACTCCTCATGGGCGGGGAGGGGACGCCCGCCCGTCTCGCGGTCGGCGATAGTTGCCTCGTACAACTCGACCGTCTCCGCCGATGGGGTGCTCCCGAGTTCCTCGGCAAGTATCCGGCGGCACTCCTCGAACTGGCGGATCGCCTCGTTGTGGCGGCCGAGCAGCACGGCCAGCCGCATCACACGCCGGTGCGACTCCTCGTCGAATTCGTCCTCCTGTGCCAACCGACGGGACATGACCAGAGCGCCCTCGAAGTCGCCGTGCGACTGGGCCAGTTCGGTGAGACGCTCGAGAGCGCTGAGGAATCGGCTGTGGAGGCGATCCTGGTCATGCAGAAGCCAGTCGTCGTAGAAGCCGGCGAGGAGGTCTCCCCGATAGAGATCGACCGCCGCCTCCAACGCCTCGGTCTCGTCGTTGCGCGACTCGGCTTTCGGCGCTTCCTCGAGGAGGCGCTCGAACTCCTCGACATCGAGTGCGAAGTCGGCGTCCGGGTTGAAGCGGATCGTGTCGGGGGTGCCGATGAGGTAGCGGTCGTTCTCGTCGCCGACCGTCGTGCGGATCTGCCACAACGCCTGGCTGAGACGGCGCCGAGCCCGGGACTCGTCGAAATCCGGCCACAGCGTCCCGGCCAGGAGGTCGCGCGTGTGAGCGCGCTCGCGGTTGAGCACGAGGTAGGCGAACAGCGACCGGGCGGCGCGGAGAGGCAATGGATCGAGAATCCGCCCCTCCCTGCCCAGCTCGAAGCCGCCGAGCAGGCAAATCTCCAGTCTTGCCATGAGCCTTCAACGGTAGTCTCAGGGTTTCCGCGACCTCCGGTCCTACCCTTTTCGACCAAGGGGGTGAGCGAATAGGCTCGCCCCGGGATCAGGTTTCGGCTTGCCGCAATCCGAAACCTGATGGAGCCAGCGACCTATTCGCTCACCCCCAAGCGTTCTCCGGACCCATCCGATCGGATTCGTAGTTCATGAAGCTGCCCGCACGGGCAACGGGGCGAGCGAAGCGAGCCCCCTCGGTAACCTCGCCGTATGGGCGACGGATCGGATCTCCTGGGCGACCTCATTGCGGCGCTGGGCCGTCACGCGGTCCGGTCGGAGCCGCTCGACCGGCGCCTCTTCTCCAAAGACGCCGGTGTCACCTCCGGTGAGGTGGTGGCGATCACCTTTCCAGAGTCGGCTGCCGAGGTCGCCGCGGTCATCCGGATCGCCAGGCGTCACGGCATTCCGATCGTGGTGCGTGGGGCCGGTACCGGCCTTGCCGGCGGGGCCGTCCCATCAGAGCCGGCGGTGCTCATCGTGACCACCCGCATGGCCGGCATCGAGGTGGACGCGGCGAACCGGACCGCATGGGTGGGGCCGGGGGTCATCAACCTGGATCTCTCGGTGCACACCGAGCCCCTCGGGCTCCACTTCGCTCCCGATCCGTCGTCGCAGGCGGCGTGCACGATCGGTGGCAATGTCGCCAACAACAGCGGAGGCCCGCACTGCCTGTCGGAGGGGACCACCGTGAACCATGTGCTCGCCGTCGAGTTCGTCACGGCCGACGGCACGGTGGTGGTTGCCGGGGGCCCCGCCCCCGACCCTATCGGCCTCGACGTGCGCGGCGTCATGGTGGGGTCCGAAGGCACGCTCGGCGTCGTGACCCGGGCCCTGGTCCGGCTCACGCCCAATCCTCCGGCGGTGAGCACCATGCTCTTCGGCTTCCCCGAGGTCGCTGATGCCGCGGCCACGGTCTCCGCCATCATCGCCGCCGGGGTGATCCCGGCCGCCCTCGAGATGATGGACCGTCCCCTGATTCGGGCTGTCGAGAACTTCCTGCACGCCGGGCTGCCGGTCGACGCTGCTGCCGTTCTCCTGGCCGAGGTCGCCGGGCACCCGGACGGCGTCGAGGCGGAGGCAGACCTGGTTGTGGAGACGGCGCGCCGGCACTCTGCGTCGGAGGTGCGTATCGCCGCCGACGACGATGAGCGCGAGCTGCTCTGGAAGGCTCGCAAGTCGGCCTTCGGGGCGATCGCCCAGATCGCACCCGACTATTACCTCCACGACACGGTCGTGCCCCGGACCCGCCTCGTCGAAGCCATCACCGGGATCTATGACATCGCGGCGCGTCACGGCCTCCTCGTGCTCAACACGATCCATGCCGGCGACGGCAACCTCCACCCCAAGTTCGCGTTCGACGGCTCGGTGCCGGGCGAGCGGGAGAAGGTGAAGGCCGCGGCTAACGAGGTGGTCGATCTCTCGATCCGCCTCGGAGGCGTGTTGTCGGGTGAGCACGGCATCGGCCTGGAGAAGCGCGACCTCATGCATCTGGTCTTCTCGGCGGTCGACCTCGACGCCCAGGCGAGGCTCCGCGACGCGTTCGACATCGATCGGGTGTTCAACCCCGGGACGGTGTTGCCGGCCGGGGCGCGCTGCTTCGATTTCGGCCGGCAGCCACCCGAGGGGGTGTGGGTGTGACCGCCCTTCGCTCGACGGTCGCCCGGCTGTTCGGGGCATTCGATGGCGAGATCGCGGGCGCCCCCGATGCCGACTTCACGCTCGCCCCGCAAACGGTGGAGGACGCCGCCCGGATGCTCGACCTGGCGTCGGAGCACGGCTTGAAGGTGCTCATCTGGGGTGGCGGCACCCATCAGGGGATGGGCAACCTCGTAGAGCCCGACATGCTCGTGGCCACCACCGCTCTCGACCGGATCGTCGAGTGGAGCCCGGATGACCTGACGGTCGTCGTGGAGCCCGGTGTGCCGGTGGACTCGCTCGAAGAGCGTCTCGCCGATCGGCAGCAGACCGCCGTTCTCCCGGAGCGGTCCGCGGGAGCCACGGTCGGGGGGGTGGTCGCTGCCGGCGTCTCGGGCTGGCGACGCCACCGCTACGGCCCCACCCGTGATCGGGTGCTCGAGGTCATTGTCGCCACCGGGGATGGCCGAATCGTCAAGGGCGGCGCCCAGGTCGTCAAGAACGTCACCGGGTACGACATTCCCCGGCTGATGACGGGGTCGCTCGGATCGCTGGGCATGATCGGCCGTCTTTGTCTGAAGCTCTGGCCGCGCGGGGCGAGGGCGGTGACCGTGGAGGTCGACGAGCCGGCGCGCGGCATTGCCGGTGCCTACCGGCCGCTGGCGGTCCTGGAGACCGGGGACGGATGCCGGGTGTACCTCGCCGGCACCGACCGGGAGGTCGAGGCGCAGGCAGCCGGTCTGGGCGGCACCATCAGGGACGGCCTCGACTGGCCGGATCCGCCGTCGGGTGAGGTGGTCCTCTCGGTGCGGGTTCCCCCGGCCCTCACGACCGAGGCAGTCGGCCGGTTGCCCGCACCCGGGGCCTTCGTCGCCGCCCACGGTGTGGGGGTAGTGGTCGCTGGGTTCGCCGGGATACCGCCGCAGGCGCTTGGCGGTCTGCGGTCCTGGGCGGAGGCGCAGGGCGGCGCGATGGTGGTGACAGCCCGGCCCGAGGTGTTCGATCTGGACCCATGGGGATCGCCGCCGGAGTCTCTGGCCTTGCAGCGCCGTATCAAGGCCGCCTTCGACCCGGTCGGGGTGATGGCCCCCGGCCGGTTGCCCGGAGGCTTGTGATGGTGTGGACGACGGAGTGGGCTCCCACCGCTGCCGAGTTGAACGCCTGCGTCGAGTGCGGGCTCTGCCTGCCGCACTGCCCCACCTTCCGCCTCACCGGTGACGAGACCGCCTCGCCGCGAGGGCGCCTGAACGCGATGTCGGCTGTGGCTTCGGGCGACCTGCCCATCGACGCCGCCTTCGACGAGGTGATGAGCTTCTGCCTGCAGTGCCGCGCCTGCGAGGCGGCGTGCCCGTCGCTGGTGCCGTTCGGGCGCGCCATGGAGGGAGCCCGGGCCGAGCTGGGTGCGGCCCGTCCCCGGGGCCGGCGGCTGCGACGGAGGGCGCTGGGGCGGTGGCTCGGCCGGCGGCGCCTGATGCGGTTCGGCACGTTCGGGGCGGCGCTCGCCCAGCGGCTCGGCGCCGGGCACTGGGCCCCGCGGCGATTCCGCCGGGGGATCGCCGGCATGCGACCACTGCCGTTCCTCCGCCGCGGGATCGCCGGCAGGACCTTCGAGCCCGGAGGCACGCCCCTCGCCACCGTCGGGCTGCTCGCCGGCTGTGTGATGGATCCCTGGTTCCCCGGCGTCCACCGCGCAACCCTGAGACTGCTCACCGCCGCCGGGTATCGCGTTGTGGTCCCGGCCGGGCAGACCTGCTGCGGCGCCCTCGCCGCCCACGATGGCGCCGCCGACGAGGCGGCGCGGCTCGCCGAGCGCAACATCGCGGCCTTCACCGGGGTGGATCTGGTCGTCTCGAACGCCGCCGGGTGCAGCGCCCACCTGGCGTCGTACGGGGACTGGGCGGAAGAGGGGGAGAGCCTCGAGCGGCGGGCCATCGATGCCGTCGCGCTGGTGGCCCGGGTGATCGGGGAGGGCAGGCTCCCCATCCTCGAGGCAGGTGGCGGCGTGGTGGCGGTCCAGGACCCCTGTCATCACCGCCACGCCCTGCGAATGACCGAGGAGCCGCGGGCGGTGCTGCGCGCCGCCGGGTACGAGGTCCGGGACGTCGATCCCGCCGGGATGTGCTGCGGCGCCGCCGGCGTCTACTCGCTGCTGCGGCCCGACACTGCTGCGAAGCTCGGGTCGAACAAGGCCGAGGAGGTCAAAGCGACCGGGGCCGCCCTGGTGGCGTCGGCCAACCCCGGCTGCGAAATCCAACTGCGGGCCCACCTCGACGACACGGTGCGGGTGGCGCACCCCCTGGAGTTATACGCGGAGGCGGTCTTCGGCGATCGGTTCTCAGTCGGCGGAGAGCGGACGGACTGACTGCCCGGCGCTCCCGGTTACCGACGGAGACCCTCGCCGGTTCGAGTCCTGTTGGGCCCACCCACAGGGTCAGTAGCGCGGACGCCAGAAACCCACGTAATCAGGGCCAATACGGGTTCTTCCCCTTTGGTCGACGTTCTGAGCTGGAACCAGCGATTTCGACCTCTTCTGAAACAAATCGCGTCCTCATCGACGAGGGCGACGGAAGTGTCGGACCCGTCGATTGGGACACACCCAACCTTGCCACCAGGACGGTCAACCTCCTGATGGTGAAAGTGCGCCGGCCGACCGCGGTCGACTCTGATTTCGAGCGCGCCGGGGCGGTGCGCGGCGCGACTGACACATGGGGGCTAGGTTCTCTGGGAGGAGTCTTTTGTGGCCAATGGCACCATGGGGTTTCGCGTCGGGTTGGCATCGGTGGCGCTGGCCCTCGCGTCATGTGTGGCCGAGGCCGGCGATTCGCCACGGCAGCCGCGTGCCACACCGGGGACCACCGCGGCTGTCGAGCCCGCGTCGACGACAACGACAACAGTTGATCTGTCCGCCCGCGACCTCTCGAACACAGACCTGGCCGATGCGCGTCTGTCAGGTGCCGATCTATCCCGGAAGGACCTGTCGGGCGCCGATCTCTCCGGAGCGAGGCTCAACGGGGCGAACCTGTCGGGCACCGACCTGTCTGGGGCGAACCTCACCGACGCCAATCTGAGGAACGCGAACCTGATGGGTGCCAACCTCTCTGGGGCGACGCTGTTGCGAGCCGACCTCAGGAATACGAGGCTCGAGGACGCCAACCTCCGCGGGACAGACCTGCTCGGCGCCAACCTCGAGGAGACGGACGTCTCAGTGGCGGACGTCCACGGGCACGACCTGGCGCCGGCGAACCTGCGGGGCGCCAACTTGACTGGCCTGGACCTGTCGGGTCTCGACCTTTCTTTCAAGGATCTCGCCGGCGCCGACCTCTCCGGGGCGGACCTGTCGAACTCGAATCTCAAGGGCACCGTGCTGGCTGGCGCCGCCCTCTCCGCCGCCGATCTCGCCGGAGCAGACCTCAGCGATGCATACCTGGCGGAGGCGGGCCTCATGGGGGCGAATCTTTCGGGCACGGACCTCTCGAATTCGGTGCTTGTTGGAGCAGACCTGAGCCAGTCGGACCTCAGGGGCGCCGAGCTGCACTCTGCCGACCTCACCGAAGCGACACTCTCTGGAGCGAATCTCACGCAGGCCAACCTCTTCGCGGCGACGCTGACCGCGGCGATCTTCTCCGAAGCCACTCTCGACGGAGCCAACCTCGTCGATGCAATCTACGACGCGGCTGCATTCGACGACGCGGCCTCGGCGACGGGAGCGCGGTTTCACTCGGATTCGCAGCTCAGGGAGGCCGCGGCGGCGATGGTCGAGACGGGTGGAGGCATCGAGGGCGCCACGGAGTATGCAGATGGGACCAGCCCGCACCCCGTCGTCCTTCTGGGGCCCACGTCCAGTGCGCTCCACCCCCTGTTCCAGACGGTGCCGGATGGCTGGCGCCCCTTGAGCATCGGGGAGATCCAGCTGGTCGCGGTGATCGAGAGCGAGTGGGTGGAGGTGGAGAACTGCGGCACGTATCTCGGCCACACAGCCAGCGGGGCCACGGTCTATGGCACCGTCGTCCGCGAGCGACACGCCCAGTTGATGACGCTCTATGAGGCGGCCACAGGTCAGGAGGTCGCTGTGACGACACTCCAGGGCGCCGAACCACGGGCCTGCGAGGAGTTCGAGTCGATCATTCCGAACGGGGTCCTGAAGATAAGGGGGGAGGAGGTGTCCGACGATCAGGCCCTGACCTGGCTGTCGAATCACATTGGGACGTGAGACGCCTGTGACGCGTATCGGGCGCGGGGCTTAGAACGATCAGGCTACGCCCGGCGCCAGGGGATGCCCGGCGAGGAAGTCGGCCTGCACTCGACTGGCCTCGGCGAAGAGGGCACTCGGGTGGTAGAGGAGCCCGAAGTGCCCGCCGCCGATCTGATACCAGGACTTCTGCCCGCGGAGCAGGTCGAATGCCCGGCGGCTCACCGCCGGGTTGGCGTGGACCATCTCGTCGGCGGGGCGACCATCATCAGCGACGGGGCGGTGACGTACGGGGCACAAACGTATGGGCTGTACGGGGCGGCATTGGAGGGCACGACCCTGGTGGCCGGGTTCTGCCATCCAGTCTCCGCCCGTCCTCCATAGTCGACGGTGATCTCGCGGCTTGCTACTCGGAGGCTTCGATGACCACGCCGCCGGAGCGAACCACGGCTTCGATCGTGAGGGCTGGGGCATCGCCTTCGAGCGTGTTGGGTGGGGGGACGTCGATCTCGACGGCGCCGCCGTTGACGTCCTCGGCGACAAAGACCTTCCATGTGGGTGGGACGGTGACACGCAGGCCGCCGCCGGTCACGCGCAATTCGAGGTGAGCTCCGGCCGGGTCGAGACGGGCGCCCCTGAGATCCAGGTCGATACCGCCGAGCATGGCCTGCACCGTCGCCCGACGCAGCGCTTGAGCATTGCTGCGAATGGCCCGGCCCCCCAGGAATCCGAGCACCTTGAACTCGTCGTCGTCCGGGGTGCTCTCCCCCTCGAATGCCTTCGAGGCGAGGCGGCCGACGAGCCAGAAGGCTCCCCAGACGATCGCAAACCGGATCAAAAAACGAAACAGGCGTCGCACGCGGGTGACGGTACCGGCTTCGGTCGCCTGCTGCCGCCGGCTGCTCCGTCTCTACGCTGGCCGGATGCGTCGCCGCATGTCATCGGGGCCGGTGCTGGTCCTCGCAGCCGCAACGCTGTGGGGTACCACAGGCACAGCCCAGGCACTCGGGCCCGACGGGATCACGCCCACCAGCGTCGCGGTTATCCGGATGGCGGGTGGGGCGACCCTTCTCCTGTACGCGGTGGCGGTGCGCCGGACCGTCCCGATCCGCACGATGTGGGGATGGCCCCTGGCGGTGGCGATCTTCACCATGGCGGCATCGCAGCCCCTCTTCTTTTCGGGGGTGGCCCGAACAGGTGTCGCCGTGGGGACGATCGTGACCATCGGCAGCGGCCCGATCCTCGCCGGAGGGATCGCCTGGGCGGTACGCCGGGAGAGGGTCGGGTCGCGGTGGGTGGTGGCCACGGTCGTTTCGCTCCTCGGCGCCGTGTTCCTCGTGTCGGGCGGCGAGGCCGCGGGAGTCGACGGGGTCGGCGTGGGGCTCAACCTCGCCGCCGGCTTGGTGTGGGCGATCTATCTGACTGCCGCCAAGCAGCTGCTCGACGAGCATCCCCCCGTCTTCGTCGCCGCCGTGGTGTTCACCGGCGCCGCCATCCTCCTCTCGCCGGGGCTCTTCATCGCCAGCCCGGCCTGGGTGGCGACAGGGCGAGGCATTGCGGTGGTCCTGTGGCTGACGCTGGCGGCTACGGCCATTTCCTACATCCTGTTCGCCCACGGGCTGCGGGGAACCCCTGTCGCCACCGCGGCAACCCTCACACTGGCCGAGCCGGTCACCGCGGCCATCCTCGGCATGACGATCCTCGACGAGCCCGCCCGCGCCACGACCATCCTCGGTATCACCCTGGTCGCCGCCGGCCTCCTCACCCTGGCAAGAGAACAGCCCCCCGAGCCGGTACCCGACGTGTAGGTCTCAGGAGGTCCAGCTCTCTGGAGCCTCCGCCACCCGCCACCCGCCACCCGCCATCCGCCCTCCGCCATCCGCCCTCCGCCCTCCGCACGACCGCGTCGAAGGTTCTGGACGCCTCTTCCGGGTAACGGGTAACGGGCAACGGGCAACCTTCTTCCCGATAGGGCCTTCCGTCACCCGCGGCTCACGCGCCCGGCCCTACCGGTGGTGGCCACCAAGCGAGACGCTGGCGTCACGCGATTCGGGAGGGGCGCACAGTGACGCGACCTGTCGTCACGGTCGACGGCAATGAGGCGGCGGCACATGTCGCTCATCGACTGAGCGAAGTGATCGCCATATATCCGATCACCCCGGCGAGCGCCATGGGTGAGCTGGCCGACGCGTGGGCGAACGCCGGCACTCCGAATCTGTGGGGCACGGTCCCCACCGTCATCGAGATGCAGAGCGAGGCCGGCGCTGCCGGGACCATCCACGGCGCGCTCCAGGGCGGGGCGCTGACCAGCACCTTCACCGCGTCGCAGGGCCTGTTGCTGATGCTGCCGAACATGTTCAAGATCGCAGGCGAACTGACGCCAGGGGTCATTCACGTCGCCGCGCGGACCGTGGCGACGCACGCCCTCTCCATTTTCGGCGACCACAGCGATGTGATGGCGGCGCGCATGACCGGGTTTGCCATGCTGGCGGCGTCGTCGGTCCAGGAGGCTCAGGACTTCGCCGCGATCTCCCATGCCGCAGCGCTCGACTCGCGGGTCCCGTTCCTGCACTTCTTCGATGGGTTCCGTACCTCGCACGAGGTCGCCAAGATCGAGCGGCTCACCGATGACGACCTGCTGGCCCTTGTCGACGCCGGCGCCATCGCGGCGCATCGGACCCGTGCGCTGGAGCCCGAGCGTCCCGTGCTGAGGGGGAGCGCCCAGGACCCCGACGTCTTCTTCCAGGCACGCGAAGCATCGAATCCGTACTACGACGCCGTCCCCGGGATCGTCCAGGGGCTGATGGATCGGTTCGAGCAGCTGGTCGGGCGCAGGTACCGGTTGTTCGACTACACCGGCCACCCCGAGGCGGAGCGAGTCATCGTGTTGATGGGGTCTGGCGCCGGTGCCGCCGCTGAGGCGGTAGATGCTCTGGTGGCCGCCGGGGAGAAAGTCGGCCTGGTGACGGTGCGCCTCTATCGCCCCTTCGACATGGGGGCGTTCCTCGCGGCGCTGCCGACTTCGGTATCGACCGTCGCGGTGCTCGACCGCACCAAGGAGCCGGGCGCCTCGGGAGAGCCGCTGTTCCAGGACATTGTCGTGGCCCTGGCCGAGGGCGCCCTCGACGGCCGCTCGATGCCGCGGGTGATCGGCGGGCGATACGGGCTGTCGTCGAAGGAGTTCACCCCGGCGATGGCCAAGGCGGTGCTCGACGAGGCAGCCGCCGACCAACCGAAACGGCGGTTCACCGTCGGTATCACCGACGATGTAGGCGGCCTCTCCCTCGAAGTCGATCCCGGGTTCCGACCGGTTCCGGCGGAGGTGTTCGGAGCGGTGTTCTACGGCCTGGGAAGCGACGGCACCGTCGGGGCGAACAAGAACACCGTCAAGATCGTGGGCGAGCACACCCCGCTCCACGTTCAGGGGTACTTCGTCTACGACTCCAAGAAGTCGGGGTCGCGCACGGTGTCCCACCTCAGGTTCTCACCGGAGCCGATCCGTTCGTCGTACCTCGTGGATGGCGCCGGATTCGTCGGTTGCCACCAGTTCGGGCTCCTCGACACCTTCGACGTGCT
>Ga0214472_10006584_pt1 | contig 12167 bp, 13 predicted proteins | sample RVTome_6_FD_207662 | JGI IMG/M metagenome (GOLD analysis project Ga0214472, IMG submission 207662) | Soil microbial communities from uranium-contaminated site in the Upper Colorado River Basin, Wyoming, United States - RVT140D175 | ecosystem: Environmental > Terrestrial > Soil > Contaminated >... | reverse complement strand
CATTGCCGTGATTTGTGCCGTACTGGTGCTGATCTTCTTCAAGCGCTGGCTGTTGAATCGGGATGTGAACCCTGACCGGTAAACGCAAACTGCGTCTGGCGACCTGGAACATACACCGGGGCATAGGTCTGGACGGGAAGCGGGATCTTGCACGGACCGCCCAGGTCATCCAACAGATGGCTCCGGACCTGATAGGCCTGCAGGAGGTCGACAATCACATCGAAGAGTACGGAGACAACCTTGAGCTGTTGGGAAACCTGACCGGCATGTCAGCGGTTGCCGGACCGACCATGCAGCGCAGGACAGGTGACTATGGCAACGCGCTCTTGACCAGGCTGCCGATATCGGGCATCGAAAGGCACGACCTGAGCGTGAGGCAACGCGAACCACGCGGTCTCCTGATTGTTCACCAGGACTGGCTGGGTGAACAATTACAGGTAGCAGTGACCCATCTCGGTCTGCGCCCCGGGGAACGACGCTGGCAAGTCCGCCGGTTGATTGAACGTCTCTCCCCGGAAGAACGAAAACCGCTGATCTTGATGGGTGATTTTAATGAATGGCTCTTTGTGGGGCGCCCGATGCGTTGGCTCCATCAACATTTTGGTTCTATCCATTCGCCAAAGACTTACCCGACACGTTGGCCTCTGTTCCGCCTCGATCATATCCTGGTCGACCCGCCAGGGTGTTTACATGAGAAGGAGATTTTCAAGAGTCCGCTGTCACGTGTCGCATCCGACCATCTGCCATTGATCGCACATTATTCCTCACCCTTCACGGATTCAGGTTAAAGTTTCTTGAGCAATTGACGACCTGCCGTCTGCACAGGGTCCCAGACCGGCGAAAAAGGCGGAGCGTAGCTCAGGTCGAGATCGATCAGATCTGTGACGGTCATCCTGGCTGTCAATGCGGTTGCAATGATGTCGATGCGTTTGGCTGCTCCTTCCATACCGACAATCTGCGCACCTAGCAGGCGACCGCTGCCTTGCTCACCGATCAGTTTCACCGTGATTCGCCCGGCTCCCGGGTAATATCCAGCGCGGGTCCTGGTTTTGACGGTCTCTGCGGCATAATCGTAATCGAGATTTTGCAATTCCTTTTCCTGAAGGCCGGTCCGCGCCACCTCGACTTTGCAGATCTTGCTGACCGCCGTTCCGACGACACCCGGGAAGCAGGCATACCCGCCTGAGAGGTTGGTGCCCGCAATCAGGCCCTGCTTGTTAGCCACCGTACCCAGGGCGACATAAAACGGTTGGCCGGTCAGGCGGTGCACGGTAGCGACACAATCCCCTGCGGCCCAAATATTAGCTGTTCCAGTGCGCATCCGGTCATCAACCTTGATGGCGTTCTTGACGCTCAGTTCAATCCCGGCGGCTTCAGCCAGTTTCGAATTGGGTCGTACACCCATACCGAGGATCACCATGTCAGTCGGCAAAGTTCGCTGATCGGTAACCACCGCTTGAACCTTGCCGTTGGTTGACTCGAAGGCTTCGAATCCTTCTGACAGGTAGAGGTTGACTCCAATATCTCTTAATGCCTGGGAAACCAGAGCCCCCATATCCGGATCGAGTGTGCCCATCACCTCCCGGCCGCGCTGAATCAGTGATACCTTGAGATTCTGCCGCACCAGTGCCTCGGCCATCTCCAGCCCGATGTATCCGCCGCCGACCACGACTGCATTCTTTGGCTTATTCTGTTCGATAAACTCCTTGATCCTGATTCCCGACGCTAAAGTGGACAACCCGAAAATACCATCGGCTCCGGCCCCTGGAACATCAGGACAGTATGGGCAGGCTCCGGTCGCAATCAGGAGTTGATCAAAGGCTTCGGAAATGTCATCACGGCCATTGTGTCTGATCATGACGCGCTGTGCTATCGGATCAATCTCGACAACTTCGTGACCGGTCCGGACATCGATCGCATATTTATCGCGAAAAGTCGCAGGGGATCGGGCAATCAGACTGTCAATATCGTCGATCAGTCCACCGATATAGTAAGGCATGCCACAGGCTGAATAAGAAGTGTGAGCTGTCTTCTCCAATACCAGTATGTTCCGGTCTGGATTGACACGGCGGATCTTTGACGCTGCACTCATTCCGGCGGCATCTCCGCCTATGATGACAACGCGGTCTTTGGACATTTCTGCAGACTCCTTGTACATTATCCGGCTAGCCCATACCTTTGGATTTCAACTCTTCGAGTGCTTGACCGTTCTTTTTCAATCCTTCCAATCCCATCCCACGCAACACCTCCTGCGTCTTGCTGAATTGAATTGATGCGTATTCTACCACCTGGATGTGGTTTCCCCAGGGGTCGAGAAAATCGAGGCCTGTCTCTGAAGGGCTGGGCAAAATTTTGCAATCGAGTTGCTTGACCTTTTGACGCATAATCTCGCGGTCATCGACGACCAGTCCGAAATGGCGTTTGGTGTCTGGTGACTGACTCCGACCTTCACTCAGATTCAGAAACTGGTCTCCAAGGTCAATGAATGCCATCTTTTCTTTGCGGCCACGCAGTCTAAATGTCAGGATTTCACTGTAAAAAGCCAGGGCCTCGTCGATGTCATCGACCTCGAGGGCAACATGATTGATGCCGATTGCCGTCGCTTTGACCGGTTTGTTTGGCATGACGTTTCTCCATTTTAATAAATAAAAATGACGGCAAACACCGTCATTCCCCATTGAATCGGGATGCAGTTACTGACAGTCTGATTATTCTTGACAGTGTCACCAGGCGGTAAGTGTCTTCCCCCAAACGGACAACATTAAGGGCCGAAACTTTCTCTAAGCAATTCTTTCAAGGTTCTTCCACAGCAGGACATGTCCTGTTGTTCAGCATCCTGCTTATTGTAAGTCTTTTTGCAAGTTTCACACGCAAAAGCCGACTTTTCCTGTAGTTCTTTTTCTGCATCAGTAAATCGGTCTGTGTATTTGGTTGCCATAATTATCTCCTTTCCTGATCCATTTGTGACAGTAACCGCCCTCGACATGCTCTCCAAAAATAATGTTTCAAAATAAAAAGCTTATTGAATACACAATAATTTTAGCAGTTGACGGCCATTAGGCAAGGGGCTGTTTGCTACTGTTAATAGCAGCAAAAATCGCATATTCCATATTCCGTCGCTTTCAGAAGGATAATCAAGTCACTAAAGTTTCTAATTTTTAGCCCGTTAATCTGGTTAAATGCCAGATCGAGAATCCTGCGGAAGGAGGGGGGTGTGTCGATGATCCTGATCCGATTATCCTGATCCTCGCGACCGGGTGCGGGGAAGGCTTGCTGGGCAAGATCACACAGCGCCAGAACCAGGTGATCGATGCAGCACATAGCCGTGAACGGGTCGTTGATGCCAGGCGACAGGGCGCGACCGGCAATCTCGACCAGCTCGTTGATGAGCAGTTCAAGGTCATGTCCCTGGGATCTCTGTCGTCCAAGTATAGACGAAGAACGGAGCCTGCCAAGTTGCTATTGCAGTTGCTATTGCTGGATTACATTGGGCACAGGGATCGTTTGTAAACATGCAATGAAACCGGTTGTTTGGATCCGTCGATTGACGCAGCATTGCAGATATGGGCCGTTTCCAGACGATAACAACCAAGCGTTCCGAGGCTTTTACTGCCACCAAAAGTAGCATTCATCTCATTGCCCCTATCTCATGATTTGATATTATATCTATCAGTTTGTCTTCCTGAGCGATCTGACCTTATCCAGAATGGAGGTAATGATGCAGGTATTTGTAACAGGCGGCACGGGATTTGTCGGCAGTCATATGCTGAAACAACTTACGGCAGCGAGACATCAGGTTGTGGCGCTGGGGCGTCCTGGATCAGAAGACAAGCTAATCCATGCTGATAACATTGCTGTGCATCCCGGAGACGCCACATATCCACACAGTCTGTAGGGTGGCATGCAGGATTGCGATGCCGTCATCCATCTGATTGGCATCAACCGGTAGCTCAGACCAAGCCGTTTGTCAAGCTACTGCAGGGCTCTGAGAAGTTTCCCATGACAACCGGCCAGATGGCCATGTTGCTGGAAGGAAACGAATGCAACCAGCAAGCCTGGGGGGAGATATTCGATACCGAGCCGAATTTCTTTGCTGACAGCATCAAAGATGTCATCGGTGATGAGAAATAAGATAAATATCGCGAGCAGACCGATCTCTCTCGGTGATGAGACTATTGCCGGTGAGCATGGGTGGAAAGATTGATGCATGGCTAAAAAAATGTAACCCGGCAGGTAAAAATGCCTGAATGGTAGATGTTTGCCCATTGCTCGCTGGTTATCGTGCGATATGATTATTGTCAGGCATATGAGAAACGGTGGTGAGCCACGGTAACATTTGCCGGTTCAGGGGAAAACACCCGGAAGAATCTGGAAACGCATTCCTACCGAAGAGATGAGGAGAATATTATGAGTGAAGAAACGAAGGATGTGAGTATCTATGATTTTGCCTTGAAGATGGAACTCGATGGCAAGTCTTTCTACGCCAGGCAAGCCGAAACAACCGACAACCCCGGCCTGCGAACGATATTTTCCCGTCTGGCCGAAGACGAACAGAAACATTACGATGCGATCCTGAGGCTGAAAAATCGCTCTGGGACTTTGAACATGGCAACATCAACCGTGCTCGAAGACACCAAAAATGTTTTCCAGCAACTAAGCGAATCCGGTAAATCCCCGGAGAGTCTCTCTGATGATCTCGAAGGTTACCGCTACGCCATGAAAGTCGAAGCTGAAAGTTTCCGACTTTATGAGGATGCCGCCGGGAAAGAGAATGATGAAGCTGTTCGTCAGGTCTTGTTGCGCATCGCCGAGGAGGAGCACGAACATTTCAACATTCTTGAAAATGTTTATCATTTCGTCAATGCGCCGAACCAGTTCCTGGCCTGGGGCGAATTCAGCAACCTCGACGAATTCCGCAATTTCGGTCGGGACGTCGACATCATGGAGGGCAAAGATACGCCTGAAATTCAACCCGGCATTTCCGGTAAATCCCCTGATGAGGAACGGAACGAATAATAATATGCCGGGGTGCATCTCCACGTTGGCGATGCGGTCGACGACATGTGCCGCCCCTTCACCTTCGATGCCGTCTTCGCCGAGAGCTTCATCCATCGAGGTATCGAGGCCTTTCCAGTCGACGGGCACACTTCTTCCTCTTTGAGTATACGCTTTTTATCTGTGACTACGTTTTTTGGTCCGATGCGGGTATGAAGTTCAACTCATGGCTTATGAATATTTTAACAGGCGTCTGATGAACAACGTCAGCAATCAGATGCCTTTAATCCAGGCGACATCCAGCTGGAAAGGGCCCTCCTGGCGATCGGCGATGAAGAGGCCGAAACTCTTGATACTGGTCGTGTCCAAGGGGGCGACGGTAGAAAGCTTGATACCGTGGTGGGTAGGAGTAAATGCTTCAAACGGCAGAAAGATCTCCTGCCAGGTGTCCTTCCGGGTGTTAAAAGTCGTCTGGTAGCTGACACCATCGAAATATAGATCTGTCCGCAGGCTGAGTTTGTAGGTTTTGCCATCACCGCGCAGGCGCAGCGCGAGACCTGAGTACTGTCCCAGGTTGAAGTTGTCAGAGCGGGACCTGGTCGAGGCGAAGCCGCCGTTGTTCTTAAGAGAGACTGTGCCTGTGAAACGTAAACAGATGTTGTCGATGTATATGGCCTGACTCTGCGAACAGCCACCCATGATACGGTCATCGACGGCTTGCCAGCTGCCGACAGTCTGTGCTTCGCTAAAATCAAGGATCATCTTTTCTGTTGTATCGTTCATAATTTCTCTCCGGAATGAACCCGCTTTTCTCCAATTGCATGATTGAAGCTTTCAGGCTTCTACCGCGACTCTAGCAGCCTGTCGGACTATACGGGCCGAAGCGAAAATTTGGATGTTTGAGAACAGATTTTAGCTCATTTGCAGGTTCATAGCCGTAGCTATGGGCCAAAAAGGAGCTGAAATATGGGCCAAACAGCCGGATTTACAGCCGGCTCATGGATAGTCTGACAGGCTGCCAGGGCATATGTCAACTTCATGCGCGTTGAAGGCGATGTTTTAGTGTATGTTACCGGTTACCGTGTTGTGGCTTGCACTGGCAAAATTGGCCCCTGCCATGATAAGTTGACCTTCCTCTTTTCTCTGGAGTCATTGTCTCATATCATGAAATTGTTAAAATCGTTATTCTTGTTGATTGTCCCCGGTATAATCTTTTCTGCTGCCCTGTATCTGCGTCTCAAGGTTGCAATCCCCGAAACATGGCAGCCACTGCTGACATTATTTCCGTACCTGGCAGCTATCTCCGGTTTGTTCCTGGGTTGGCGTTTCAATCGTCCCCGTGTGTTTTGGGTTATAGCCCTGCTGATCGTTGTTGAACGAGCTCTGACTCTGACAACACCCTTTGGGCGTGAGTACCTGCTGTTGGTTGCGCCCCTCCTGGTTCTCTTGAACCTGGTATTTTACAGCTGGCGGTCAGAGCGCGGGGTGTTCACTGTGCATGGCCTGCTGCGCTTGCTGGTCTTTCTGTTCCAGTCTGGTTGTGTCGCCTTGCTTTATTTTACCCGGGCCAGAGATGTGATGGCCTGGTTAAACCATCAGCTGCTTCCCGGCGCTTTAATTGAGGTCCTTCCTTTTCCGCAAATCACCGTGCTCATAATGATCCTCAGTCTGATTGCGTTGCTGTTTCGTTTCTACAAAAGACCGGAACCCCTGGAAGGCAGTTTCTGTTGGACTCTGGTTGCCGTTGTCTCCGGCTTCTGGTGGCCGGAACATTTTGCTTTCTGGGGCGGAGTTGCTGCCTTATTGCTGACGATAGCCCTTATTGAGGGCAGTTTCAACCTGGCCTTCCATGATGAACTGACCGGTCTTCCGGCACGCCGGGCCATGAATGAGTTCCTGCTCAAGGTCGGCCGGCGCTATACGCTTGCCATGGTTGATGTGGACCACTTCAAAAAAGTTAATGATACCCATGGACATGATGTCGGCGACCAGGTTCTGCGCATGGTCGCAACCTGTCTGCGACGGGTGAGCGGGGGAGGGCGTGCTTATCGTTATGGCGGCGAAGAGTTTGCCGTGATTTTCCCAAGCAAGGATCTCGAAAAGGCTCTGCCACATCTTGAGGAACTGCGTGAAACCATTAGCCATGCTGGATTTATTGTCAGGGGACGCAAAAGGTCGAAGCAGAAGCAGACACAAAAGAAAAATTCCGGGAAAGCGACACTTCAGGTTACGGTCAGTATCGGCGTGGCCACCCGGGATGATAAAAACACCACTCCGCAGCAATTGATTAAGGCCGCTGACCAGGCACTATATGAAGCCAAGAAGGGCGGTCGGAATCAAGTGTGTACATCTTGATCCTGTTGACAAAATCCATTGATCTTTATCCTCAAAGGGTCACCAATTATACATACTCGAAACTCGGTGACCCTTTGAGGTTTGGAGGGCCGCAAGGTTTGTCAGGTGACTTTCTCTTCCGGATAAGCGGTGATGTGATGGATCGAAAGATCAGAGCCACGGAATTCGTCCTCTTCGCTAAGGCGGAAGCCGAAGACCTTGATGATTACGCTGTAGACAACAAAGCCGGTAACCAGAGCATAAATAATGGCGAGCAGGCTGCCGGCCAGCTGTGACATAAAACTGACACCGCCGAGGCCGCCGAGGCTATTAGAACCGAAGATGCCGGTAGAGATGCCTCCCCAGGTGCCGATCATGCCATGTAGCGGCCAGACACCGAGCACATCGTCAATCTTGAGTTTCTCCTGCTCCCACTTGAAGCCATAAACAAAAATAAGCGCTCCGAGGCCACCGATCAGAAAGGCTGCTAAGGGATGTACCAGGTCGGAGCCGGCACAGATAGCGATCAGGCCGGCCAGAGCACCGTTGTGGGCAAAGCCAGGATCAGATTTTGTGGCAACCACGGCAAAGATGACGCCGCCAACCATTGCCATCAGGGAATTGACGGCCACCAGGCCTGAGATGCCGTTGAGACTCTGGGCGCTCATGACGTTGAAGCCGAACCAGCCTATCGCCAGAATCCAGCTGCCGAGAGCCAGAAAAGGTATGTTGCTGACAGGAATTGCATGGCTTTTGCCGCGCACCCAACGGCCCATACGGGGACCGAGCAGGATAACGGCGGGGAGGGCGATCCAGCCACCCATGGAGTGGACAACCACGCTGCCGGCAAAATCATGGAACGGCGCCCCGAATGTCCCTTCAAACCAGGTCTGCAGGCCGGTATTGTTTTGCCCCCAGATCAAGGACTCGAAGAAAGGGTAGGTAAGTCCGGCAAAAATTGCACCGGCCAGGACCTGTGGCCCGAAGCGGGTTCGTTCCGCAATGCCGCCGGAGATGATCGCCGGAATGCAGGCAGCGAAGCAGAGGAGGAAAAAGAAGCGCACCAGCTCATAGCCCTGATTTCCGCCAAGCAGTCCTTCAGCTGAAACAAAAAAGTGGATACCGTAAGCGATCGGATAACCAACCAGGAAGTAGACGACAGTCGAGACTGACCAGTCGGTAAGGATTTTTACCAAAGCATTGGTCTGGTTTTTTTTACGGACGGTACCGACTTCCAGGAAGGCAAAGCCAGCGTGCATGGCAAACACCATGACAGCTCCAAGCATCAGGAACAGGACGTCGCCGGAATTGGTAAGAGAGTGAACTGCAGAATCCATGGATGAAGACCTCCTCGTCTTATGTCGCTGGCTGCAGACATCATTGTCCGAGCGCTGTCAATTCACTATTCAATACTTGTGCCGTATTTATTGCCTGTTATTATAGATACTTAGAAGTTATCTTCGAGCGGCAGAAACAATTGTGCCTGTTTATCAGGCAGATGTGGCCTGTTAAATAGGCAGAGGTTCCGGTTTTTCCCACGCTTCGGCCTGTATAGTCCTAGAGAGGTGAGTTTATGCCTGTGCCGGCAAAAAGAAATTTTATAGTCAACTTTTCCAGAGGTTTTTTTGCGCCGTTCCGCAGTGTCAGGATGTTGCGCAACAATCCCCGACTCATCCAGTACATCCTGATTCCTTTTTTGATCAACGCTCTCGTGTTTTCGGGAGCCGTGTATCTGGGGCTGGATTTTTTCGGCAGCACCATCGTAGAACACCTACCCCAGGGAGAAACCTGGTACTGGTCTGTGATTTACTGGTTTGTCTGGGTTGTCGCAATACTTCTGACCGCAGTCCTGGTGTTTTTCAGCTTTACGGTGGTGGGTAATCTTCTGGCATCACCGTTCAATGATCTGTTGTCAGAACGTACTGAAGAGGTTTTGAGCGGCAACGTCAGCGATGAACCTTTTTCTATAGGCAGGTTTCTCCACGATGCCTGGCAGGCAATCTTGATGGAAGCCAAAAAGATGTGGGTGTTTGTTGTGGTCATGGTGTTTATCCTGCCGCTCAACCTGTTTCCCGGTATCGGCAACAGCATTTATACGCTTCTGGCGGTCAGCCTGACGCTCTTTTTTCTTTGCTTTGAATACCTGAGTTTTGTGATGGTTCGTAAACACAAGTTCTTTCACGAGCAGAAGAGCTACATCTTTGCACGAAAATTCCTCATGCTTGGTTTTTCCTGCGGCGTTATGGCCCTTCTGGCCATCCCCTTCTTTCAGCTGTTCTGCATTCCTCTTGCAGTGATCGGGGCAACCCGTCTCTGGTGCGAGGAAGAAGGCATGATCGAGCATGATCGCGGTGCAGCCCTGGTGATGAATTATGAAAAAAGCGAATAAGGGACTCTGGTGATGAAAGATCTACTCCTCCGGGCAGTTCGCGAAGCCGGGACACTGCTCATGGAAAAATTCGAAACTGGCATCCGCGTGGAGTTCAAAAGTAAATATGACCTGGTGACCGAGGCAGACCGTCAATCGGAAGCTCTCATTGTAAAGCGGATACGTGAAAAGTTTCCTGATCACGATATCCTGGCAGAAGAAGATGACTATGGCCACTCGGACTCCGATCATCGCTGGATCATCGACCCTCTCGATGGCACGACGAATTATGCCCATGGTTTTCCATGGTTTGCTGTGTCTATTGCGTTTGCGATAAACGGCAGGTTGGAACTTGGCGCTGTCTATAATCCGTATGTGGACGAACTCTTTTTTGCGGAACGTGGTGTTGGCGCGTTTCTGAATGATCGTCGTTTGAAGGTCTCGACAATCGGCACCCTGGAGCATTCGTTGCTGGCGACAGGATTTGCTTATAATCATAAAAAATGCGAGGCGAACAACTACGACTATTTTACTCGATTCCAGAAAGAGGCTCAGGCGTGTCGTCGACCAGGAGCTGCCAGCCTTGATCTGGCCTGCGTGGCTGCCGGACGTTTTGATGGCTTCTGGGAGTTGTTTCTTAAGCCCTGGGATCTTGCAGCCGGAATTCTGCTGATCGAAGAGGCCGGTGGTCAGGTGAGTGATTTCGATGGCAAGCCGATGACTCTTGACTCTCTAGAGTGTCTGGCCAGTAACCGCCTGATACACGAAGATATGCAGATGATTTTACAGCAGGGATGTCGACCCCATGGAGATTTTTCTGCCTGAGCTGAAGAAGCCTTTCCAGAGTGCATGATTAAGGCGTCTCAGCCCCTGCACTTTTCCACTCAATGAAGTCTCTGCGTTTTGCATACAAGCATTTTTTTTATGAGGAGGTCACGCAAATCACGTGTTTAAGCAAAGACATGCAACGGCTCACCTCACAGGCCAGTGTGCTGATTAACGCAGAGATCGCGGAAGAACCGTTTCCGTATGAAAACTAATTGGATTTTTCTTTTTCCTGTGGCTCTTCTTGAAGCTGCTCCTGCGAAGGTTCCTCGGTTCTGATCTGTTCTACTTCTGCTTCAATGGCGGCGGCTTCAGTTTTCAATTCGTCAATCCTCTTCAATATCGCCTTAACTTCAAGCAGGTTAAGAATGTCCTTTTCCCCGGCTTCGCGTAAATCATCGATCAGCTTTCCAAGATCGGCATGAGCCACATGAATTTTTTTATGTAATGCTGATTGATCAATTTTCTTTTGAACCAGTTTTTTGTACTGGTTCGCTTTGAACGTTGCTGTGCTCCAGACGTGCTTGGTGCCTCCCCAGATCTTCTCGGTGGTTTCTTTCAAACGATCGTGCTGTTCAGGTTGCTGCTCTTCATGGCTTTCCTGCGGTGACTTGGTATCAGTAGCTGGCTGGTTTTGTGTTTTTTCATGATCAGTCATTGCTCACTCCCATTATGTAAAGTAATATTATACCTACTGGTTTATACTATCATTTTATAATAGGCCGTCAAGAAATTGGCCATGAAGCATGCTCGGGTTACCCCTTCAGTGGATTTGTTCTAAGCTTAAGCGCTTTTTAAAATCAGATGAAATAAAAGGAGAGAGAGATGACAGTTGTAGACTCGACACCATTACAGATAGATTTGCGCCGCCATCTTCGTGAGTGTGATGAGGATCGTGACCTGACCCGCCTGATCTGCGAAATTGCTGATGCGTCCAAATACATCATTCACGCAATCCGCACCGGGGAACTCGGGATGGCCGGAACCTCAAACCTCTACGGTGAACAGCAGTTGGCCCTCGATGTCCTTTCCGACCGCATCATAATCAAGCGTCTACGTCATTCCGGGGTGGTCGCTAATCTGGTCTCGGAAGAAACCAGCGAGATTGTCCCTATTGATCCAGAGAACGATGACAAGTTTTCAGTGGCCTTTGACCCTCTTGACGGCTCATCGCTGGTTGACGTTAACCTGGCAGTAGGAACAATCGTTTCCATCTACAAAGGCAGAAACCTGTTGCAGGCCGGCCGCAACCAGGTGGCTGCAATGTACATACTGTACGGACCGCGAACCACTCTGGTATATTCCACGGGTAAAGGCGTTCATGAATTCGGCATGAACAGCCTGATGGAATATACCCTTAACTATGAGAATATGCGCCTGGCCGGACCGTCCCGGATCTATTCCCCCGGTGGTTTGCGCAGCAAATACACCCCGGGAACAGAAAAGTTTGTCCGTAATCTAGAATTGAACGGCACCAAGCTGCGCTATTCAGGTGGTTTTGTTCCTGACATCAATCAGGTGCTGATTAAACGGGGTGGAATTTTTATGTACCCGCATCTTGCCGATGCACCTAATGGCAAATTACGCCTGCTCTATGAACTGAATCCTATGGCTTATCTGATTGAGCAGGCCGGTGGTGCGGCTT
>Ga0214472_10006583_pt1 | contig 12168 bp, 9 predicted proteins | sample RVTome_6_FD_207662 | JGI IMG/M metagenome (GOLD analysis project Ga0214472, IMG submission 207662) | Soil microbial communities from uranium-contaminated site in the Upper Colorado River Basin, Wyoming, United States - RVT140D175 | ecosystem: Environmental > Terrestrial > Soil > Contaminated >... | reverse complement strand
CGGGCTCGGCGCACAACGGCGGCGATCTCGGCTGGTTCGGCCCCGGCATGATGGTGAAGCCGTTCGAGGAGGCGGCCTACCAGGCAACACAGGACGAGATCCGGGTCGTAGAGAGCGAATTCGGCTTCCACGTGCTGCGCGTCACGGGCATCCAGCCCGGCAAGGCGCGCCCGTATGAGGAGGTGAAGAAGGAGCTGGCCGAGGACCTGTCGCGCCAGAAGGGCGCCCGCAGGTTCGCCGAGGCGGCCGAGCATTTCCGCAATGTGGTCTACGAGCAGCCCGACAGCCTGAAGCCGGCCGCCGAGCGCTTCAAGCTGCAGATCCAGAGCACCGGCTGGATCGGCAAGTCCTCGAGCCGGGAGCTGGGGGCGTTGGACCATCCGAAGCTGCAGCAGGCGCTGTTCTCGCCGGACGCCATCGAGCACAAGCGCAATACCGACGCGATCGAGGTCGCGCCGAACGTCCTGGTCGCCGCGCGCGTGGTCGAGCACCAGCCGGCCGCGCAGCGCAAGTACGAGGAGGTCGGGGACCAGATCGCGGAGCTGCTGCGCCGGCAGGAGGCCTACGCGTTGGCGCAGAAAGCGGGCAACGAGAAGCTCGAGCAGCTGCGCAAGGGCGCGGACGCGGGCCTCAGCTGGAGCCAGCCGCGCATCGTGTCGCGCCAGGAGGCGCAGGGGCTGAGCTCCGAGCAGCTGCGCCGCGTGGTCTCGGCCGACGTCTCGAAGCTGCCCGCCTACGAGGGGATGCCGATCCCCGGGTCAGGCTACCTCCTGGTGCGCATCAGCAAGGTGATCGAGGCGCAATCCAAGGCCCAGCAGGACGCGCAGAACGCGGCGCGCATCGCCAACGTGCTGGGCGGGGCGCAGTACCAGGACTATGTCGCGAGCCTGCGCAGCCGCGCCGACATCGAGATCAACGCCGCTAGTCTGGAGAAGCGCTAGCGCCGATTCCGGCCACGACGTGGCTGAACCCGGCGTCGACGTAGAGGATCTCGCCGGTGATCGCGGCGGCAAGATCCGAGAGGAGAAACGCGGCGGCGTTGCCGACGTCTTCGGTGGTGACGTTGCGCCGCAGCGGCGCGTGCTCCTCGACGAACTTCAGGATCTTGCCGAAACCGCCGATGCCGGCCGCGGCGAGCGTCTTGATCGGCCCTGCGGAGATGGCGTTCACGCGGATGCCCTGCGGCCCGAGGCTCGCGGCGAGATAGCGCACCGAGGCTTCCAGGCTCGCCTTGGCGAGCCCCATGGTGTTGTAGTTGGGCACCACGCGGGCCGCGCCGAGGTACGTAAGGGTCAACAGGGATGCCTTCCTGCCCTGGAGCAACGGCAAAGCCCCCTTGGCGAGCGCAGGAAAGCTGTAGGCCGAAATATCCAGCGCCTGCCGAAACGCGTCGCGCGTGATGCCCTCCAGGAAGTCTCCGGCGATTGCCTCGCGCGGCGCGAAGGCGATGGCGTGGACCAGCCCGTCGAGACCCTGCCAACGGGATCTCAGCTGTGAAAAAAGCGAATCGATCTCGGCGTCGCTCGTCACCTCGCACGGCAGGGCGAGGTCCGCGCCGAGCTCGTGCGCCATCTCCTCGACCCGCTCCTTGAAGCGTTCGTTCTGATACGTGAACGCGAGCTCGGCGCCTTCGCGCCGCGCCGCCTTGGCGATGCCGTAGGCGATCGAGCGGTTGCTGATCAGCCCGGTGACGAGAATCTTCTTGCCGGCGAGGAGTCCCATGCGCGGCATTATACTCAGCGCGTGCGCATCATCCTGATCCTTCTCGCTTTTCTCGCGGGCTGCGGCGATCGCTGGAACGACCCCTATCCGGCCGCCGAGCGCGGCCGGAACATCCTGTACGCGGCTTTCATCCAGCGCCCCAAGCACCTCGACCCGGTGCAGTCCTACACCAGCGACGAATCGATCTTCACGCGGCAGGTGATGGAGCCGCCGCTGCAGTACCACTACCTGAAGCGGCCCTACGAGCTGATTCCTCTCACCGCGACCGAGGTGCCCCAGGCGCGGCCGGCCGACGGCGGCAAGCTCACCGTCTACGAGATCCGTATCCGTCCGGGAATCCGCTACCAGCCGCATCCGGGGTTCGTGCCGGAGAACCATGAACTGAAGAAAGACGTTGTCGAGAGGCTTAAAACCCCTTACGAGCTTCCGCTCGGCACGCGCGAGCTGGTGGCGGAGGACTACGTGTACCAGATCAAGCGCCTGGCGCACCCGCGGCTGCATTCGCCGATCCTCGGGCTGATGTCGGAGTACATCGTGGGCCTGGCCGGCTATGCGGCGACGCTGCGCAAGGCCGACGCCGACCGCGGCCGCTGGCTCGACCTGCGCGAATTTCCTCTGCAAGGGGCGGAGGCGATCGACCGCTACACCTACCGTGTCACGCTGCGCGGCAGCTATCCGCAGTTCTCGTACTGGCTGGCGATGCCTTTCTTCTCGCCGATTCCCTGGGAGGTGGAGAAATTCTTCCACCAGGCCGGCATGGCGGCGAAGAACTTCACGCTCGACTGGTGGCCGGTGGGCACCGGCGCGTACCTGCTGGTCGAGAACGATCCCAACCTGCGCATGGTGCTCGAGCGCAATCCCAACTTCCGGGGCGAGCCCTATCCCTCGGACGGCGAGGCGGGCGACGCGCAGGCGGGCCTGCTGCGCGATGCCGGAAAGACGATGCCGTTCGTCGACCGCCTGGTGTTCAGCCGGGAGAAGGAGAACGTGCCCTACTGGAACAAGTTCCTGCAGGGCTACTACGATACCGCGGGCATCAGCTCGGACACCTTCGACCAGGCGGTGCGCGTGGCGCTCGACGGCGCCGCCGAGCCCTCGCGCGAGATGGCCGAGAAGGGAATCCAGCTCGCCACCTCGGTCGCGGCCGCGACGTACTACTTCGGCTTCAACATGAAGGATCCCGTCGTGGGCGGCTTCTCTGAAGGAGCGAGGAAGCTCCGGCAGGCGATCTCGATGGCGGTCGACATGGAGGAGTACCTGTCCATCTTCCAGAACGGCCGCGGCATCGTGGCGCACAGCCCGATTCCGCCCGGTCTGTTCGGCCGGCGCGAAGGCGCCGAGGGCGTGAACCCGGTGACTCACGAGTGGCGCGACGGCCGGGCGCAGCGCCGCCCGCTCGAAGAGGCGCGCAGGCTTCTGAGAGAGGCGGGCTATCCGGACGGCCGCGAGGCAAAAACCGGCGCGCCGCTCGTGCTGTACTTCGATACCGTGTCGCGCGGGCCGGGCGACAAGGCGCGCCTGGACTGGTGGCGCCGCCAGTTCGCGAGGCTCGGCATCCAGCTCGAGGTGCGCGAGACCGACTGGAACCGCTTCCAGGAGAAGATCCGCAACGGCACCCAGCAGGTGTACGGGCTGGGCTGGCTCGCCGACTACCCGGACCCGGAGAACTTCCTGTTCCTGCTGCACGGGCCGCAGGCGCGCGCCGACGGCGCAGGGTCGAACAGCTCCAACTACGTCAACCCGCAGTTCGACGCGCTCTTCGAGCGCATGAAGAGCATGCCGAACTCGCCCGAGCGCCAGGCGCTGATCGAGCGCATGGTCGGCCTCGCGCGCCGCGACGCGCCCTGGATCTTCGGCTTCCATCCGACGGACTACACCCTGCGCCACGGCTGGCTCGCGAACGTCAAGCCGAACGACATGGCGGGCAATATCTACCAGTACCTGCGCCTGGACGTCGCCGCGCGCGAGGCGGCGCGCGCCGCGTGGAACCGGCCGGTGCTCTGGCCGGTCGGCCTCGCCGTGCTGCTGGTCGCGGCGTCGGCCGTGCCTGCCGTCATCGGCTACCGCAGGCGCGAGCGCATGGCGGCGAAAAGCAATTCGGGGTCAGAGCCCGATTTCAAAATTCGCGAAATCGGGCTCTGACCCCATGCTCGCCTACATCGTCCGCCGCGCGCTGTACGCGATTCCGATCCTGATCGGGGTCAACCTGATCACCTTCCTGCTGTTTTTCGTCGTCAACACGCCCGACGACATGGCGCGCATGCAGCTCGGCGCGAAGCGCGTCACGCCCGAGGCGATCGAGAAGTGGAAGGCCGACCGCGGCTACGACAAGCCGCTGCTTTTCAATTCAGGATCGCCGGGTATCGGAAAGCTGACGCAGACGATCTTCTACGAGAAATCGGCGCGCCTGTTCGCATTCGACTTCGGCGCCGCCGAGGACAACCGCGACATCGGCGCCGAGATTCGCGCGCGCATGGGGCCGAGCCTCGCGCTCGCCGTGCCGGTGCTGCTGGTGGGGCTGGCGGTGAACATCACCTTCGCCATGTTCATGGCGTTCTTCCGCGCCACCTATCTCGACTTCTGGGGCGTGGTGATGTGCGTGGCGATGATGTCGGTGTCGATGCTGTTCTACATCATCGGCGGGCAGTACGTCGCCTCGAAGCTCTGGCACCTGGTGCCGATCTCGGGATACGCCGGCGGCTTCGACGCGGCGCGCTTCCTGATCCTGCCGGTGCTGATCGGCGTGATCGGCGGCGTCGGCTCGGGCAGCCGCTGGTACCGCACGCTGTTCCTCGAGGAGATGACGCGCGATTACGTGCGCACCGCGCGCGCCAAGGGGCTCGCCGAGTCGGTGGTGCTGTTCCGGCACGTGCTGAAGAACGCCATGATCCCGATCCTCACCGGCGTGGTGGTGGTGATTCCGCTGCTGTTCCTGGGCAGCCTGCTGATGGAGTCGTTCTTCGGCATCCCCGGCCTGGGCAGCTACACCATCGACGCGATCCAGGCGCAGGACTTCGCCGTGGTGCGCTCGATGGTGTTCATCGGCTCGGTGCTCTACATCGCCGGGCTGCTGCTCACCGATCTCTCCTACACCCTGGTCGATCCGCGGATCAAGCTGCAGTAGATGCCGTTTCAGCCCTTCCCGCTCATCACCGACGCGCTGCTGTGGCTGCTGGTCGCCGCGCTCGCCTTCTACGCCTGGTATTGCAGCCGGCGGCCGCACCTCGCGGCGCCGTGGCGGCGGGTGTTTCGCTCGAAAGCGGCCGCGGTGTGCAGCGTGGTGCTGGGATGCTACGCGCTCGTCGGCCTCGCCGACTCGCTGCATTTCCGCGCGCGCCTGGAGTCCGTTCCCGGCGCCGCGACGGTGTACTCGCCCGAGGTGCTTTCGGTGCTCGACCTGGCGCTGTCGCATCTGCGGGAGCGTCGCGAGCGTACCTACTCGGCGCCGCTCGCGACGCGGCTCTACGCAAGGGAGCAGATGGTGGTCGACGGCAAGCCGGCGCGCGATTTCCCGCGCCTCGCTTACGGCGGCGCCCACCTCGACGACGAAGCCGGGCGGCCGCGGGACATCGCCGCGCGCGTCGGCCTGGGCCTCGCGTGCGCGGCGTTTGCCGCGGTGGCGCTCGGCGTCGCGGTGCGGCGGCTGCAGCGGCGCCGCCCCGAGGTGCCGTGGCGCGCGGCCGGGGCGGCGCTGCTCGTCATCCTGGCGATCGCCCTGCCGGTCGCGTTCCTCGCGCAGGGCTACCATGTCTTCGGCACGGACAAGGTGGGGCAGGACGTGCTCTACCAGGCGCTGAAGTCCATCCGCGTCAGCCTGGTTCTCGGCACCCTGACGACGCTGGTGCTGCTGCCCCTCGGCATCGCGCTCGGCGTCATGGCGGGCTACTTCAAGGGCTGGATCGACGACCTCATCCAGTACCTGTACACCACGCTCAACTCGATTCCCGGGGTGCTGCTGATCGCCGCGGCGGTCCTGATGATGCAGGTGGTGATCGACCGCAACGCCGACTGGTTCGCGACCGCGGCGCAGCGCGCCGACGCGCGGCTTCTCGTGCTGTGCGCGATCCTGGGCCTCACCAGCTGGACCGGCCTGGCGCGGCTGCTGCGCGGCGAGTCGCTCAAGCTCTCGGAGCTCGAGTACATCCAGGCGGCGCACGCTTTCGGGGTCTCGGACGCCCGCATCCTGGCGCGGCACATCCTGCCCAATGTCGCGCACATCGTGATCATCGCCCTGGTGATGGACTTCTCCAGCCTGGTGCTCGCCGAAGCGGTGCTCTCGTACGTCGGCGTGGGGGTGGATCCGGCGACCACCAGCTTCGGCACCATGATCAACGCCGCGCGCCTGGAGATGGGGCGCGAGCCGATCGTCTGGTGGTCGCTCGCCGCCGCGTTTTTCTTCATGTTCGTGCTGGTGCTGGCGGCGAATCTGCTCGCCGACGCGGTGCGCGACGGCTTCGATCCGCGGGTGCGCGTGTGAAGCTCGAGAACCTCACGACCGTCATCGATACCCCGGGCGGAGCCCTGCGCGCGGTCGACGGCGTCAGCTTCGAGCTGCGCAAGGGCGAGTGCTTCGCGCTGGTGGGCGAGTCCGGCTGCGGCAAGTCGATGACCGCGCTCTCGATCATGCGGCTGCTGCCCGAGGCCGGGCGCATCGTCGGCGGGCGATGCCTGCTCGACGGCGTCGATCTGCTGGCGCTGCCCGAGGCGGCGATGCGCAGCGTGCGCGGCGCGCGCATCGCGATGATCTTCCAGGAACCCGCCACGGCGCTCAACCCGGTGCTGACCATCGGGCGGCAGATCGCGGAGGTGATCGAGCGGCACGCCGCTTCCTCGAAGCAGAAGACTTACGAAAAGACCATCGGCCTGCTTCGCGCGGTCGGCATCCCGGACCCCGAGCGGCGCATCGACGAGTACCCGTTCCAGCTCTCCGGCGGGCTGAAGCAGCGCGCCATGATCGCCGCGGCGCTCGCGGTCGATCCGCAGGTGCTGATCGCGGACGAGCCGACGACCGCGCTCGACGTCACGATCCAGGCGCAGATCCTGGATCTGCTGGCGAAGCTGCAGGCCGAGCGCGGCATGGCGCTGCTGCTCATCACGCACGACCTGGGCGTGGTGGCGCGCATGGCGGATCGCGTCGCGGTCATGTACGCGGGCGAGATCGTCGAGCAGGCGCCGCGCGAGGCCTTCCTGCGCGCGCCGCAGCATCCCTACTCGCAGAAGCTGTTCGAGGCGCTGCCGTCGCCGTCGCGGCGGCGCGAGGGCCTCGCGGTGATTCCGGGGCGCGTGCCGCCGCTCACCGGCGCCTTTGCAGGCTGCCGGTTCGTCGAGCGCTGCCATCTCGCCTTCGAGCGCTGCCGCTCGCAGGCGCCCCGGCTGCTCGAGCCCGCGCCGGCGCACTTCGCGCGCTGCCACCTGCGCGAGCAGGGTGCGGCCGATTCGAGGGTTCGCGCCGCCCCGTCGAGCTCCGGCGCGAGGCCGGAGCCGGAAGGAAAGGTCCTGCTTCAAGTGGAGGCCCTGAAGGTGCATTTCCCGATCCGGCGAGGAATCCTCAAGCGCACCGTGGGCACCGTGAAGGCGGTCGACGGGGTGTCGCTCGAGCTGCGCGCCGGGCGCACGCTCGCCCTGGTGGGCGAGTCGGGCTGCGGCAAGACCACCACCGGCAAGGCGATCCTGCAGCTCATCGCGCCCAGCGGCGGCAGCGTGCGCCACGAGGGCGAGGAGCTCAACGGGCTGACGCGCGCGCAGATGCGCCCGCGCCGCGCCGCGATGCAGATCGTGTTTCAGGACCCCTACGCCTCGCTCAACCCGCGCCTGCGCGTCGCCGAGATCCTGCTCGAGGGGATGCGCAGCCTCGGCGTGGGCGCCGGCGAGGCGGAAAGGATCGAGCGAATCCACGCGCTGCTGGCGGAAGTCGGCTTGCCGCCGGAAACGCTCGAGCGCTATCCGCACGAGTTCTCCGGCGGGCAGCGCCAGCGCATCGCCATCGCGCGCGCCCTCGCCGTGGAGCCGCGGCTCATCGTCTGCGACGAGCCGACCAGCGCGCTCGACGTCTCGGTGCAGGCGCAGATCCTCAACCTGCTGCGCGCGCTGCAGGAGCGGCACGGCATCGCCTACCTCTTCATCACGCACAACATCGGGGTGGTCGACTACCTGGCGCACGAAGTCGCCGTGATGGCGGGGGGGCGGATCGTCGAGCACGGGCCGGTCGACGAGGTGCTGCGCCGGCCGCAGCACCCCTATACGCGGGAGCTGCTGGAGGCCGTGCCGACGCTCGACTAGCGTGCCCGGATGGTGATGCGCTGGCCGATCTGCAGGTAGCGGCCGACGCGGTTCCAAGCCTTGAGGTCGGAGACCCGCACGCGGTAGCGCTCTGCGATGCCGCTCAGCGTGTCCCCCCGCCTGACGACGTGCACCGCGCGCACCAGGGGGATCGGCGGCGCATACATGATGGGCAGCGTCGCCTCGCGAGCGCTGCCGTTGATCGGCACGACCATCACCTTGGGCACGTGCCATGAGCGCGGATGAATTCCGTTCACGCGCTTCAGCTCGTCGACGCTCAGGTCGAACTTCTTCGCGATGCTGCCGAGGCGCTCTCCCTGCCTGGGATGGTAGACCTCCCACGAGACCAGCGCGTCGTCGTCGTGCTTGGCGAGGTTGTCGTGGAACACCTCCACCTTGTCGGCCGGCAGCACGATACGCGTCGCGGCCGAGGAGCGGATCAGCGGCCGGCTGAAGCCGGGATTGAGCGCGATGAAGTCCTCCACCGGCATCTCGGCGAGCTTGGCCGCGGTGATGACGTCGATGTCCGGAGTCTCGGTGACCACCGCGAAGTACGGCTCGTTCGGGATCGGGTCGAGATTGATGCCGAACGGCTCGGGATTGGAGATGATGTTCTTCAACGCCTGAAGCTTCGGCAGGTAGTGGCGCGTCTCGCGGGGCATGCGCAGGCTCGAGTAGTCGGTCGGCCTGCGCGCCTTGCGGTTCTTCACGATCGCGCGCTTGACGGCGTTCTCGCCCCAGTTGTACGAGGCAAGGGCGAGCTGCCAGTCGCCGTGCATCTCGTAGAGATAGGTGAGGTAGTCGAGCGCGGCATTGGTGGAGGCGACGATGTCGCGGCGGCCGTCGTACCACCAGTCCTGCTTGAGGTCGTAGCGCTTGCCGGTGCCGGGAATGAACTGCCAGATGCCCGACGCGTGCGCGCGGGAGTACGCCATCGGGTTGAAGGCGCTCTCGATCATCGGCAGCACGGCGAGCTCGGTGGGCAGGCCGCGCTTCTCGATCTCTTCGACGATGTAGAAAAGGTACAGGCGGCTGCGGTCGAAGATGCGCTGCAGGTACTCCTGTTCCCTCGTGTAGTAGGCGGTGTACTGCGTGACCAGCCTGTTGTCCAGGTTCGGGATGGCGAAGCCCTGGCGGATGCGCTGCCAGAGGTCTTCGGCCGGCACGGTGCGGTCGATCTTCGGCATGCCGCGCAGCGGCTCCTCGACCACCAGGCGCTCGCCCTCGAAGGGCGGCAGGCGCGAGGCGTCGAGCGGCGGCGGGACGGCCGGCTTCGCGGGCGCGATGGGGGCCTTGGCGAGCGCCGGCGCAGGCTTCACCGGCCGCGCGGGCTCCGGTGGCGGCGGCTGCTCGGCCGGCAACGGCTCGGCCGCCGGCATGACGAGCACGGCGGCGGGCAGCGTATCGGCCTGCGCCTCCGACTGGGGCTGCGAAGCGCAGGCCTGCAGCAGCGCGAGCGCTACGACAGCGGCGGTTCCAATGGCGGGCTTCAAGCGCGGTCCTTCCATTCCCTTATCGCAGCGAATACTCTCACAGGATCGGTCATGCGCGCGCCGGCGTATTTGGCAGCGGACTCGACCACGGCCGACTCGCGGCAGCGCAGGAAAGGGTTGGTTGCTTTTTCATCCCGAAGTGTGCTTGGCAGGGTCGGCTTGCCGGCTTCGCGCAGCCCGCGGTCGCGCCGCTCGCGCGCCTCGAGAGCGGCGTTCGCGGGCTCGACGCTCTGCGCGAAACGGATGTTCGCGAGCGTGTACTCGTGGCCGCAGTAGACCCGCGTGTCCTCGGGCAGCGCGGCGAGCTTCTGCAGCGAGGCGTACATCTGCTCCGCGGTGCCCTCGAACAGCCGCCCGCAGCCGCAGGCGAACAGCGTATCGCCACAGAACAGCGCCCCGGCCCCATAATAGGCGATGTGCGCGCGCGTATGCCCGGGGATGTCGAGCACGGAGAATTCGGCGTCGAGCTGCGCGATGCTCACCCGGTCGCCCTCGGAAACCGGCCGGTCGACCGTCGCGATGGGCTCGCTTCTCGGGCCGTACACGGGAACCGGATACCTGCGCAGAAGCTCCGGGATGCCGCCCACATGGTCGGGATGATGGTGCGTCGCGAGGATCGCGGCGAGCTCGAGCTTCTCGCGCGCGAGATACTCGAGCACCGGGCGCGCCTCGCCCGGATCGACCACCGCGGCGTGCGTCGCAGTGCGCAGCGTCCAGACATAGTTGTCCCTGAATGCATTGACCGGAACGATCTCGAGCATGGACCGGCATTCCTTCGTGCAGAGCAGTGCGCAGAAGTATAACGGCGGGCGCTCATCGCTTTCGGGGTGGCTCGCCACCCCCCAGGGCTCCTATGTGCTCGACTGGGAGAGCGCCCAGTTTGACAGCGCCGTTGATGATGTATTCGGTTTCCGGGCAGTACAGATCGGCCTACCCGAGATCGACTTCCTGCGGCAGAACCGGATCCCGTTCCGCTTCACGCTGGCGCTGGAGCCCGGAGCGGCGCTCGCCGCCGACCCGCTGCAGCTGCCGCTCGCCTCGCAGAGCGTCGACCTGATCGTGCTGCCGCACGTGCTGGAGTTCCACCCCAACCCGCACGAGGTGCTGCGCGAGACCGAGCGCGTGCTGATGCCCGAGGGCCAGGTCGTCATCTCCGGGTTCAACACCGCTTCGCTGTGGCGCGTGCGGCAGCTTTTCACCCCGCGCGCCGCGGGCGTGCCCTGGGACGCCCGCTTCATCGGCCTGCTCAGGCTGCGCGACTGGCTGCGGGTGCTGGGCTTCGAGCTGAACGGCGGCAGCTTCGGCTGCTACGCGCCGCCGTTCCGCCAGAGCGTGTGGCTCGAGCGCTTCGCGTTCATGGAGAAGGCGGGGGCGCGCTGGTGGCCGCTCGCCGGCGGCGCCTACGTGGTGCGGGCGGTGAAGCGCGTGCACGCCATGCGGCTGGTGACGCCGGCGTGGCGCAAGGAGCGCGCCCGGCGCCGGGCGCTCGCTCCCAACCCGCAGCGCTCGCACCGCAGCCGCGACTGAGGCCATGGCGGGGGAGGAGGTGGTCGAGATCTTCAGCGACGGCGCATGCCGCGGCAATCCCGGCCCGGGCGGCTGGGGCGTGCTGCTGCGCGCGGCGGGCGCCGAGAAGGAGCTCTACGGCGGCGAGGCCGAGACCACCAACAACCGCATGGAGCTCACCGCCGTGATCCGGGCGCTGGAAGCGCTCAGGCGCCCGAGCCGGGTGCGGCTGTACACCGACTCGCAGTACGTGCACAAGGGCATCTCGACGTGGATCGGCGCCTGGAAGCGCCGCGGCTGGCGCACCGCGGAGGGCAAGCCGGTCAAGAACATCGACCTGTGGCGGCGGCTCGAGGAGCTCGCGGCGCTTCACGAAGTAGAATGGCACTGGGTGCGCGGGCATGCCGGGCATCCGGAGAACGAGCGGGCCGACCGGCTCGCCAACCAGGGGATACCGAAGGGGGATGAGCGCGAGGCAGGTCGTTCTTGACACCGAGACCACGGGGCTGAACGCCAAGCTGGGCGATCGCGTGATCGAGATCGGCTGCGTCGAGGTCCTGAGCCGCAGGGTCAGCGAGCGGCATTTCCACGCCTACCTCAATCCCGAGCGCGACATCGACGAGGGCGCCTCGCGCGTGCACGGCATGACGCGCGAAGACCTGGTCGCCAAGCCGAAGTTCGCCGAGATCGCCGGCGAGTTCCTCGAGTTCATCCGCGGCGCGGAGCTCATCATCCACAACGCCGATTTCGACGTCGAGTTCCTCGACATCGAGCTCGAGCGCGCGCAGCTCGGCAGGCTCGCCGACCACGCTGCGAACATCACCGATACCCTGAGCTTCGCCCGCGAGCTGCACCCGGGGAGGAAGAACTCGCTCGACGCGCTGTGCGAGCGCTACTTCGTCGAGCACTCGAACCGCACGCTGCACGGCGCGCTGCTCGACGCGCGGCTGCTCGCCGAATGCTACCTCGCGATGACCCGCGGCCAGGAGAGCCTGGTGATGGAGCTCGAGACCCCGGCGGCGGCGGCCGCCGCCGCCGCGCGGCTGCAGGTGGATGTCTCGAACCTGATCGTGGTGCGCGCGGGGCCGGAGGAGCTCGCGCTGCACGAGCAGTACCTCGATGCGATGGAAAAGGAGGCGAGGCGGCCGAGCGTGTGGCGCGCGGCTGC
>Ga0214472_10006582_pt1 | contig 12168 bp, 12 predicted proteins | sample RVTome_6_FD_207662 | JGI IMG/M metagenome (GOLD analysis project Ga0214472, IMG submission 207662) | Soil microbial communities from uranium-contaminated site in the Upper Colorado River Basin, Wyoming, United States - RVT140D175 | ecosystem: Environmental > Terrestrial > Soil > Contaminated >... | reverse complement strand
CGTGCGCGTCTCGCCGCGCGGGATGCGCCGCAGCTCGTCCCAGACCCGGCGCTGGAACACCGTGCCGCGAATATCGAGCGGGATGCGGGCGAGGCTGCCCTCCCCCGAGATGAAGCGGAGGACGGCCTTTTCCAGCACCGGATTCTTGCTTTCGAAGATTTCAGCCTCGCTGAACTCGTCGGCTAGCAGGCGTTGCAGCGCGGCGGCATCGGCCCCAAGCTTGACCGAGCACAAACCTTTGTCCGTAGTGGCGACAAGCACCGCGCCCAGCGGCGTTGGAAAGGAGGAGAAAGAAATGCGCAGCCCCTTTCCCTTGGCGCGGTAGTCGGTAGCCCTCATTCCGAGGCGGCCCTTCTCGTAAAAGCGGGAAATCGAGCCATAGCCGGCATCGAAAACCGCGTCGGCGACGCGGCTGCCGTTCTGCAGCGAGGATTTCACCGCTTCCACGCGGTGCGCATCCTGGTAGGCGCGCGGCGAGATTCCGAAGGCCTGCTTGAAGCGGCGCTGCAGATGGAAGGGGCTCGCGCCGACCGCGCCGGCGAGCTCCTCCAGCGTCACGCGCTCGCCGCGCCGTGCGTCCAGGTAGCTCTTCGCGCGTTCCAGGACTTCGTTCATGCGGCCAATTTACGGCCTTTCCGCGCGCTCGGCTATCCGGTTCTTGCGCAATAATTGTCGCTACTTTGTCCTCCATCCACGCCACCGCGGAAACGGGCCGGGAAGCCAGGCTATGGCTGCTCGGAATACTGGCGCTCGCTCTCGTTGTCGCGGTCGCAGTCGCGCTTCTGCCAGCGCTGCCGGAGCCGCGCGCGTTGCGCACTCTCGTGGACGCGCGGGCGTTTCTCGGCATCGCCAATTTCCTCAATGTCGTTTCTAACGCGCCGCTGCTTTTCGTCGGCGCATGGGGCCTCTATGTCCTGGCGCGCGGCCGGCCGGACGCCTTCGCCGATCCAATGGAAAAGCGGCCGTACGCGCTGCTGTTTCTTGCCGTGGCCCTCACTTCGTTCGGCTCGGCCTACTATCACCTCGCGCCCGATGACGACACGGGACTGATGTGGGATCGGCTGCCGATGAGCGTCGGGTTCATGGCGCTGCTCTCGGCCGTGATCGTCGAGCGGATCAGCGTGAAGGCGGGACTGGGGTTGCTTGTCCCGCTGGCCGCTATCGGCGCCGCGACGGTTCTCTATTGGCGCTGGAGCATCCTGCATGGCGCCGAAAATATTCTTCCCTATGCCATCGTGCAATACGGCGGCATCGCCGCCATCGTCGCCATCGCGCTGCTCTTCCGCTCGCGCTACACCCGGGGCGGCGACCTGTTCGGCGCCGTGGCAATTTACGCGCTCGCAAAGCTTGCCGAGGTGCTCGATGCGCAGGTCTACGCGCTCGGCGAGATCGTCAGCGGCCACACGCTGAAGCACCTGCTCGCCGCCGCCTCGGTGTGGTGGCTGCTACGGATGCTGCAGCTGCGAAAAGTGCGCTAGCCGTCCTTGTCTCGAGCGGAAAGCTCTTCATACCCAGTTCCCCTTCACGGTGGCCGACTTGCCGCGGAAGAGGGCGACGGTATCGCCGTTCTGGTTCGCCACCCGCACGTCGTAGATTCCGTGGCGCCCCTTGCGCTCGATCTCGGAAGCCACCGCGGTAAGCTCGTCGTCGAGATAGGCGGGCGACAGGAAATCGATCGAGCAGCTCGCGGCAAGCGCGCGCTGGTTGTGGCTGTTGCAGGCGAAGCCGAAGCTCGAGTCGGCGAGCATGAAGATGAGACCGCCGTGGCACACCTTCTGCCCGTTCACCATGTTCTTCGTGACGCGCATCGAAAGCCGCGCGAAGCCCAGGCGGATCTCCTCCAGCTTCATGCCGAGCGAGCGCGCGGCGGCGTCCTCACGCCACATCAGCTCGCCGAGTTTCTTTATGTCGATCATTTCCCCTTGTACGCGGGCTTGCGCTTCTGGAGGAAAGCGGCCACCGCCTCGCGGTAGTCCTCCGAGAAGCCCGCCTCGCGCTGCAGGTCGCGCTCGAGGTCGAGCTGCGCGTCGAGCGAATTGCCCGGCGAGGCGTTGAGCGCCTTCTTCACCAGGCCGTAGCCCTTGGTGGGGCCGCTCGCGAGCGCCTGGGCGAGCGCGGATGCCTCGGCGGGCAGGCGATCGTCGTCCACCGCTTTCCAGATGAGGCCCCAGCGCTCGGCGTCCTCGGCAGAGAGCTTCTCCCCGAGGAGCGCGAGGCCCATGGCGCGCGCGCGGCCGACGAGCCGCGGCAGGATCCAGGTGCCGCCCGAATCGGGCACCAGGCCGAGGTTGGCGAACGACTGGAGGAAGCTCGCCGAGCGCGCCGCGAGCACGATGTCGCAGGCAAGCGCGATGTTGGCGCCCGAACCCGCCGCCACCCCGTTCACGGCGCACACGGTAGGCTTCGGCAGCTCGCGCATGCGCCGCACGAGCGGGTTGTAGTGCGAGCCGAGCGAGACCGAGAGATCGATGGGCGAATCGTCCGCGGCGACGTTGCGCTCGCCGAGGTCCTGCCCGGCGCAGAAGCCGCGCCCGGCGCCGGTGAGGAGCACCGCGCGAACCGCGGCATCGTCGCGCGCCCGCTCGAATGCCCCGCGCAGCAGCTTGTGCATCTCGGGATTGACGGCGTTGAGCTTTTCCGGGCGGTTGAGCGTCACGCCGAGCACGCCCGCATCCAGCGAAACCAGGATCGAGGCCATGGGAAAAGCTTAGGGTGCCGCGGGAAAAGCTACAATCCCCTCATGCCGAAAGTCTATGCCATCGACGGCATTACGCCGGTCGTCGACCCGAGCGCCTATGTGCATCCGAGCGCGGTGCTGATCGGCGACGTCATCGTGGGCGCGCGCGCCTACATCGGGCCCTGCGCCTGCCTGCGCGGCGATTTCGGCCGCATCGTGGTCGAGGAGGGCGCCAGCCTCCAGGACACGTGCGTGGTGCACGGCTTCCCCGGCAAGGACACGGTGGTGGGCGTGGAAGCCACGGTCGGCCACGGCGCGGTGCTGCACGCCTGCGTCCTGCGCCGCGGCGCGCTCATCGGCATGAACGCGGTGGTGAACGACAACGCCGAGGTGGGCGAAGACGCGATGGTCGCCGCGCTCGCCTTCGTCAGGGCCGAGGACCGCATACCGCCGCGCGCGCTTGCCGCCGGCATCCCGGCGCGCGTGCTGCGCCAGCTCACCGCGCAGGAGCTGCGCTGGAAGGCCGAGAACATGCACCTCTACCAGGCGCTCGCGGTGCGCAGCGCGACGACCATGCGGGAAGTCGAAGCGCTCGCCGCGCCGGAGCCCGACCGCGCGCGCATGAGCTCGCCGGCCATGCCGCTTTCCGAAGCGAGGAAACGCCATGGCTGACACCGCGCTCCTCGTCATCGACATCCAGAACGACTATTTTCCGGGCGGCGCCATGGAGCTCGAAGGCGCCGAGGCCGCCGGCGCGAAAGCCGGCGAGGCGATCCGGCGGTTCAGGCAGAGGGACCTGCCGGTGATCCACGTGCGGCATCTCTCGGTGCGCCCGGGCGCCACGTTCTTCGTCCCCGGCACGCGCGGCGCCGAGATCCATCCGCTGGTGCAGCCGCTCGCAGGCGAAACGCTCGTCGAGAAGAATTTTCCCAACAGCTTCCGGGCTACCGCGCTCGAGAAGCTGCTGAAGGACGCGGGCGTCCAGAACCTGGTGGTCGCCGGCATGATGACGCACATGTGCGTCGATGCGAGCGTGCGGCAGGCGGCCGACCTGGGCTACAAGGTGACGCTGCTCGGCGATGCCTGCGCGACGCGCGCCCAGAGCTTCGAAGGCGAGACCGTCCCGGCGCGCCAGGTGCACGCCGCCTTCCTCGCCGCCCTCAACGGCTTTTACGCAAAGGTAATCCACAGCCATGACCTATGAATTCATCGCCGCCGACCGGAAGGGTCGCGTCGGCATCGTGACGCTGAACCGCCCGAAGCAGATGAACGCGCTCAACGCCAAGCTGATGCAGGAGCTCGCGAAAGCGCTGTACGAGCTCGACGGCGATGAGGGCATCGGCGCCATCGTGCTCACCGGCAGCGACAAGGCCTTCGCCGCCGGCGCCGACATCGCCGCGATGAAGGACTTCAGCTACATGGACGCCTACCTGTCCGACTACATCACGCGCGACTGGGAGCACATCCGCAGGATCCGCAAGCCGGTGATCGCCGCGGTGGCGGGCTACGCGCTCGGCGGCGGCTGCGAGGTGGCGATGATGTGCGACATCGTGATCGCGGCCGACAACGCGAAATTCGGCCAGCCGGAGGTCAACCTCGGCATCATGCCGGGGTCCGGCGGCACGCAGCGGCTGCCGCGCTTCGCGGGCAAGGCGAAGGCCATGGATCTCTGCCTCACCGGGCGCACCATGGATGCGCAGGAAGCCGAGCGCGCGGGCATCGTGTCGCGCGTCGTGCCGCTCGACAAGCTGATGGAGGAAGCGCTCGCGGTGGCGGAGAAGATCGCCGCCTCCTCGCTTCCCGTGGTGATGATGATCAAGGAATCCATCAACCGCGCCTTCGAGACCCCGCTCTCCGAGGGCGTGCTCTTCGAGCGGCGCCTGTTCCATTCCCAGTTCGCGCTGGAGGACCAGAAGGAAGGCATGGCCGCCTTCGTCGAGAAGCGCAAGCCGAGCTTCAAGAACAAATAGCAATTCGGGGTCAGAGCCCTAATTCATGGCGCTTCGCTAAGAACTTATCCGTAAATAATATTGATCTTTGCTGGCACGTGCCGGAAGGCGATGATCGCTGCGGCCAGCATGCTTAAGGCCATGTAGGAGCGATGCGTCTTCTCGTAGCGAACCAGCAGCTTGCGAAAGCGGGTGAACCAAGCGTGCGCGACTTCAACGACCCAGCGCCGCGCACGCTTGCCTTGTGCGCGCTGGGTGCGTTCCTCGCCGCGCGGGCGCACATGCGGGATGTAGTCGCGATCGAGCATGTCTTGGCGTGCAGCGGCTCCGACGAAGCCGGCATCGGCGCACAAGTGCTGCCGGGCACGCGCGCCGACCGGCGGCCGAGGGGCCACCACGGCATCGAGGGTGGGCACCAGTTGGGTGATGTCATTTCGATTGGCCGCGGTCACGATGATCGACAGCGGGACGCCACGGGCGTCGACCAGCAGCATGCGCTTGCTCCCATTTTTTTCCCCGGTCGGTGGGGTTGGGCCCGACCGACTCCTGGGCCAGCGGTGCCTTGAGCAATGCCCCGTCGATGCTTTGCCATCGCCAAGCGATGCCCTCCATCTCGTCGTACTCGGCCAACCCCGCTTGCCACAGCGCCAGGAACACGCCCGCTTTCTCCCACTCCAGGAACCGCTGGTGAATGGCGCTCGGGCTGCCGAAGCGCTCCCTTGGCAGCGCCTTCCACTGGCAGCCCGTGCGCAGCACATAGACGATCGCCTCGAACACCAGTCGCGGGTCCTTCGGCTTGCGCCCGCCACCCGGCTTGCGCTCGAACCTGCGCTTCGCCGGCCGCGGCGCTCGCGCCGGAATCAGCGGCTCGACCCGCTCCCAGAACGCATCCGAGACTTCCCATGCCTGCAGCCTTGCCTTCGCCATCAGCCCCTCCGCCCCACGCACCAGCGCGGACGGAGGGATAGTGTACACCTTTATTTACGGATAAGTTCTAAGGAATTAGGGCTCTGACCCCAGCCCTGACCCTCCTCGTAGCCCACATCCTGTCGATGCTGGGCTTCTCGACCTATGCCGCGCTGCTGCCGGAGCTGCGCGATACCTGGTCGCTCAGCAACGTGCAGGCCGGCGTGGTCGGCGGCATGTTCTTCGCCGGCTATGTCGCCACGGTCTCGTTCTGGACCGCGCTCACCGACCGCGTCGACGCGCGCTATGTCTACCTCGCGGGATGCCTGCTCGCGGCCGCCGCAAGCGCGGGCTTCGGCCTTGCGGCGTCGGGTTTTCTGAGCGCGGTGCTGTTCCAGGTCATTCTCGGCGTCGGCATCGCCGCCACCTACATGCCGGGGCTGCGCATGCTCTCGGACCGCGTCTCCGGCCCGGCGCAAAGCCGCACCATCGCTTTCTACACGTCCTTTTTCGGCATCGGCATCGCGCTGTCGCTCGCCATCGCGGGATTCATCGCCCCCCTGCAGGGCTGGCATGCGGCCTTCCTGTGGTCCTCGCTCGGGCCCCTCGCCGCCGGGCTTGGGGTGTTTCTCGCGATCGCGCCTTCGCGCTCCGTGGCGGCGAAGGTGTTTTCGATGAAAACGCTGTTTCCGCTCGCCGATTGGCGCAAGGTGCTCGCCGACCGCGCGAGCGCCGGCTACACGCTCGGCTACGCCGCGCACTGCCTGGAGCTTTTCGGCTCGCGCGCCTGGGTGGTGGCGTTCCTCGTCTACTCTTCGAGCCTGCATTCGGCGTCGAGCTTCCCCTGGAACGCCGCGGCCATCGCCGCGGTGGTGAACCTCGTTTCGGTGCCGGCCTCGATCGTCGGCAACGAGATCGCGCTGCGCATCGGGCGCAGGCCCTGGATCCTCACCGCGATGGCCGGGTCGGGCACGAGCGGCATCCTGCTCGGGCTGGGCGCGCCCTGGCATTGGGCGCTGGTGCTCGGCCTGCTGGTCGTCTATTCGATGCTCGTGATGGCGGAATCGGCGACGCTCACCGCCGGCCTGGTGGCCGCGGCGCCAAGCGACCTGCGCGGTGCCGCACTCGGCCTTTATTCGCTCGCCGGCTTCGGCGGCGGCATGCTCGGGCCGATCGTCTTCGGCGCGGCGCTGGATGCTGCAGGGGGCGCGAGGAGCCAGCTCGCCTGGGTCGTCGCCTACGCGGCGATCGGGGCAGGCTGCCTCGTTGCCCCGCTAGTGGTTAGAATGAATAAAACGCTCAGGTAGGAGGAGACATGCAGCGCATCTGGCTGAAAAGCTATCCCCCCGGCGTGCCGGCCGACATCGACCCCAACGAGTTCCAGTCGCTGGTCGCGCTGTTCGAGACGAGCGTGAAGAAGTACGGCGAGCGGCCCGCGTACCACAGCATGGGCAAGACGATCACCTTCGCCGAGCTCGACCGGCTGTCGCGCGATTTCGGCGCCTGGCTGCAGGCGAAGGGCCTCGGCAAGGGCGCGCGCGTCGCGATCATGATGCCGAACTGCCTGCAGTACCCGGTCGCCATGTTCGGCACGCTGCGCGCCGGCTGCACGGTGGTGAACGTGAATCCGCTCTACACCGCGCGCGAGCTCGAGCACCAGCTCAAGGACTCGGGCGCCGAAGCGATGGTGGTGCTGGAGAACTTCGGCCACGTGCTGCAGCAGGTCCGCCACAAGACGCCGCTCAAGCACCTGGTCGTGACTTCGCTCGGCGAGATGCTCGGCCTGAAGGGCGCGATCGTGAACCTGGTGGTGCGCAAGGTGAAGAAAATGGTCCCGCCCTTCGAGCTGCCGGGCGCCGTTACCATGAAAGCTGCTTTGAATGAAGGCGCAGGCAAGACCCTCACTACGCCGCCGCTCGGCCACGAGGACATCGCATACCTGCAGTACACCGGCGGCACGACCGGCGTGTCGAAAGGGGCGATGCTCGTGCACCGCAATGTCATCGCGGCGCTGCTGCAGTACAAGGCGTGGCTGCATCCCGCGATCGGCGACGAGCGCGCGGTCATCATCACCGCGCTGCCGCTCTATCACATCTTTTCGCTGACGGTGAACTGCCTGGTGATGATGGTGGTCGGCGGCGAGAACGTGCTCATCACCAACCCGCGCGACATCCCGGGGTTCGTCAAGGAGCTTGGCAAGCACAAGTACAGCATCATCACCGGCGTCAACACGCTGTTCAACGCGCTGCTCAACCATCCCGGCTTCGCGAAGCTCGATTTCTCCAGCCTGAAGCTCGCCGTCGGCGGCGGCATGGCGGTGCAGAAGGCGGTGGCCGAGCGCTGGAAGCAGGTCACGGGCACGCCGCTCATCGAGGGCTACGGGCTCACCGAGACCGCGCCCTCGGCGACCGCCAACCCGCTCAACGTCACCGAATACACCGGGGCGATCGGCGTGCCGATGCCCTCGACCGAGATCGTGCTGCGCGACGACAACGGCCGCGACGTGGCGCTCGGGCAGCCGGGCGAGATCTGCATCAAGGGCCCGCAGGTGATGAAAGGCTACTGGCAGCAGCCCGAGGAGACCGCCAAGGTGCTGGGCAAGGACGGGTTCCTGCGCACCGGCGACATCGGCATCATGGACGAGAAGGGCTACATCCGCATCGTCGACCGCAAGAAGGACATGATCCTGGTCTCGGGCTTCAACGTGTACCCGAACGAGATCGAGCAGGTGGTGGCGACGCATCCCGGCGTGCTCGAGTGCGCCGCGATCGGCGTGCCCGACGAGCATTCCGGCGAGGTGCCGAAGGTTTTCGTGGTGAAGAAGGACCCGCAGCTCACCGAGCAGGACGTGCTCGAGCACTGCAAGAAGGAGCTGACCGGCTACAAGCGGCCGAAGTACGTCGAGTTCCGCACCGAGCTTCCCAAGACCAACGTCGGCAAGATCCTGCGCCGCGCGCTGCGCGAGGAGAAAAAAGCCGCCTAGCCCCAATGCCGGTTAGTTAAGCCGGTTTCTTTCATTGTTCTCGTAGCTTAGCGCAGTTTCGCTCGGTTGCGCCGCTGAACCCGCCACGGGAAGGCAGGATGACGCGGCAGTTGTTCTTGTGTATCTTTCATCCTTAGAGATGAAAGGTTCAGAACATCAGCTACGCGAACGCCGGCTGCGCCTGAGGCGCCAGCTGCCGCCCTTTGAGGAGATCCTGCGCGGCACGGTGCGCACGCGCGAGCTGCGTTGCGGCAAACCCACCTGCCACTGCGCCTCAGGGCCAGGGCATCTCGCCTGGTATCTCACCGTGAGCTTTGCCGGCGGGCGCACCGAGCAGATTTCCCTGCCCGCATCCGTCGTGGCGCAGGCGCAAGCGTGGGTCGCCAATTACCACGCGTGGTGGAGCGCCGTAGAGGCCGTTTCCGCCATCAACCGGGAGCTGTTACGACGCCGCCGGGGAGAAGGCCCGCCCCCGCCCCGAGGGCGTTGCGCCCGCACGCCGCGATCGTGAAAGCCGCCCGGCCCGGGCGGCTGTAAAAAGGGGGCGGCGATGGATGTGGCGGCGCAATTGTTGGCGGGCGGAACCCAGGGTTCCGAGGCGAGCTTTGCTTTGTTTGCGGAGACTCTGGATGCGGCCTGGATTGAGCAAGCGCTCAGGGCTACGGGCACGGCCAGCGTCCGCCGACGCAAGCTGCCCGCCGAGCATGTGGTGTGGCTCGTGCTCGGCATGGCCATGCTGCGCGACCGCTCGATCGCGGAGGTGGTGCGCCACCTCGATCTGGTGATGCCCACCCTAACGGGCAAGCGCCAGCACGTGAGCGGCGGCGCCATCGTTCAAGCCCGTGATCGTCTTGGCGCCGAGCCGTTGGCTTGGTTGTTTCACACGACCGCCGCGCATTGGGCCGGCGCCTCAGCCGAGGAGCATCGCTGGCGCGGCTTGGCGCTGTTGGGCGTCGATGGTTCCACGCTTCGCGTGCCCGATACCCCGGAGAACGACGCCCACTTCGGCCGCGCAGGCACCAGCCGCGGGGATGCCGGAGCGGCCTATCCACAACTGCGCCTGGTTACGCTGATGGTCTTGCGCTCGCACCTGCTCCTGGATGCCGCCTTCGGGCCCTATGGCAACAGCGAGCTGTCTTTGGCCCGAGAGCTGTGGCCGCGGCTGCCGCAGCGATCGCTGGTGATCATCGATCGGGAGTTCGCCATCTACGAGAACTTCCAAGCGCTCAGCGATCCCGCTCATCAACGCTACTGGCTCACACGCGCCAAGCAGGGCCAGCGCATGCCGACGCTACATCCCATCAAAGAGCTTGGACGCGGCGACGCCCTGGTGGAACTGCGCCCCAGTAGATTCACCCGCCAGCTCCATCCGAACCTGCCCGAGACCCTCACCGTGCGCGCCATCCAGTATCGGCGCAAAGGCTTCAGGCCTCAGACCCTGCTCACCTCGCTTCTTGATCCCGTGGCCTTTCCCGCCGCCGAAATCATCGCGCTCTATCACGAACGCTGGGAACTCGAGCTTGCCTACGACGAAATCAAAACCCATACCCTGGAACGCGAGGAAGCCTCCCTGCGTTGCAAAAACCCCGAACGGATCGCGCAGGAACTGTGGGGTCTTGCCCTCACCTACAACTTGGTGCGCCTCACTATGGCCCAGGTCGCACGCCGCGCCGGCGTCCCGCCCAACCGAATCAGCTACCGCCACACGCTGCACTTCGTGCGTGCCTTCTGGGTCAGCGCCTGGTTCGCCAGTCCCGGCGTCTTACCCAAACGCTTGCACAGCCTGCACGACGAAATCGGTCTCCTGCTCTTGCCGCCGCGGCGACCTCGCAACTATCCTCGCGCCGTCAAAATCAAGATGAGCAACTACCCGAGAAAACGGCCTCTTCGCAAACCCAATGGCGCAAACTAACCGGCATTGGGCCTAGCCCGCATTTCTCACAGCCCCTCGTGTATCGGGGCAAATAGCGCGCGATTGGGCGGTGTTCGGTCGTGCTCGGGTGATTCGAGGACGGTTTCGAGTTCGCTCATGGGGTGCGGGAAGGCATTTTCGTGTCCAAGAGACACAACGCGAAATGCGTTTTGACTGGAACGCCCTGTTCGGGGGAACGGTGCCCTGCCGGAAACTTCGGCGACGCATCGGTGGGCTGACGAGCAGTTCGGCTAGGGGCTTGCACCGACTCGCGCGAGCGCGTGGTACGCGTGCGCGAACACGTCTTGATAGGGACAGCCGGAAGCCATGGCGATCTTGACACGGCGCACGCTCAGTTTGACCAAGGCGCCGATCTTGAGCAGCTTCAGTCGAATCGTTCCCGCGGTCGCGTTGGCCAGCGTTGTCCCCGCGAGCGCGAGCTCGCGCAGCCGGTTCACCAGCACGTAGGCCATCGAGGCAAACCACAACCGCAGTTGGTTGGCTTTCATCGTCGCCGTGGAGGTGCGGTCGGCAAACAGATCGAGCTGCTGTTCCTTGATGCGGTTCTCCATGTCGCCGCGGGCACAGTAGAGCTCTTCGTACAGGGCTCGGGCTTCCCAATGCTCGGGGCTCAGCGAAGTGACGATGAAGCGCGGGTTGGCCCCGGCAGGCAAGTGCTCGGCCTTGCCGATCACCCGGCGCGTTGCGCTCCAGCTATCGAGCGTCTGGTAGCTGAAGTCCTTGAACAAGCGCGCGGGCTTGGCGCTGTCCTCACAAAGCCGCTTCGCTCGCTGCAGCTCAGGCGCGATCAGGGCCTCCAGGCGGCTATTCCTCGCCAGACCGAACACATAATGGACCGCATTGGCTTCGCACCAGCTCATCAGCGCATCGCGCGCAAAGCCCGAGTCGGCGCGCAACACAATCTGCACCCGCGGCCAGCGCCCCCGAATCTGCCCGATCACCCGCTCGATCTCCTCCAAGCTGCCTGCCGCCCCGTCAATGTTCGAGGGCCGCAACTTCGCCACCAGCAGGTGCTTGTCACAGAAGATGTACAGCGGCAGGTAACAGTAGTGCCCGTAGTAGCCATGGAAGAAGCGCCCCTCCTGCTCCCCATGCACCGGGTCGTCCGTCGCATCCAGATCGAGCACGATGCGCTCGGGCGGCGCAGCGTATGCCTCCAGGAACACCTCCACGAACAAGCGCTCGATCGCCTCGGCGCGATGCGCGATCTTGTGGTAGCGGTCGTTGTGCGGCGTACGCTCCAGACGATTCAGCGTGCTCTTGCCCGCCAGCGCCGCGCACTGCGGGCGCCGGCGCGGCTCGAGCTTGCCCAACACCGCTCCCAGCAACGGATCGTGGCGCAACTCATCGTGATCGATGAGATCCTCGTAGCCGAGCGCCAAGCCCAGCACCCGCTGCCCCACCAGCATCTTCACCGAGTGCTCGATCAAGTCCGGATCCCGACGATCCTCAAAGCACCCCGCAAACCGCTCGATCAATCCAATCGCTCGATCCGCCTTCGAGAGCAGCAGCGCCCCCGCATCCGAACTGACCGCCCCGCCATCGAATGCCGCCACCACCGAGCGGCGTCCAATCCCTTCAAACTCAAACTGCCGCGCGTTACACTGTGTCTGCATCGGGGCCTCCCTGAGTCGTTATAAGTATCTTTGGCGAGACACTTTTTCGACTCACGCCCCGATGTTTCGTTCTTACTGTGAGAAATCCGGGCTAGATCTTCAAG
>Ga0214472_10006580_pt1 | contig 12169 bp, 8 predicted proteins | sample RVTome_6_FD_207662 | JGI IMG/M metagenome (GOLD analysis project Ga0214472, IMG submission 207662) | Soil microbial communities from uranium-contaminated site in the Upper Colorado River Basin, Wyoming, United States - RVT140D175 | ecosystem: Environmental > Terrestrial > Soil > Contaminated >... | reverse complement strand
TGGCACTCCCGCCTTCCAGGGCGCCCAGGCGTACTTCAACTATTTGAACTCCCAGGGCGGGATCGCCGGAAAGAAAATCCAGTTCGTTGTCTGCGACGATCAAGCCGACGACACGCGCTCGACGACATGCGCGAAGAAGCTCGTCGAGCAGGACGGCGTCTTCATGATGGGTCCGTCGTTCACCCCCTTCTCGTTGACCGTGATCAACCAGTTGCGCTCGGCGAAGGTGCCCTGGGTCGGGTTCGACGGGATCAACGTCGAAGGGTTCTCGGCGGAGAACGTCGTTACGATCGGATCGCCGATCGAGACGATGGAGCACGGACTCCTGCCGTATTGGTGGGACAAGGTCAAGAAGGACACCGGCTCGCCGCCGACGAAGCTCGGGGTTGTCGTGCTCGACTCCGGGCCGGCACAGACCTACCTGCGGGAAGCGGAAGACGTCATGTGCCCGCGCCTGGGATGCGAGATCGTCCGAACCGTCGAGGTCGGCTACACCACGACCCAGTACGGAACGATTTGCCGCTCGATGCAGTCGCAGAACGTGGACGCCGTGTGGATCATCACCGACCCGGCGAGCGCCATCAAGCTTCTGGTCCAGTGCCAGGCGGCCGGCTACAAGCCCCCCAAGGGGTTCCTGGGACAGCACGGTATCTACCTGGATCTCACGCTGCGTCAGGCGGGTCGCTTCGCCGACGGCATGCTGAGCAACTCTGCGTTGGTGCCAGACACCGTCAACAATCCCGCGACGGCAGAGATGAAGAAGATCATCCGAACGTATTACCCGAATGCCGACATGGGTTACTTCACCACGCTCGCCTATGCCAGCGCGCGCATGGTTGCGGACGTGATCGAGCGAGTGGTCGACGCCGGCAAGGAGCTATCGCGAACGGAGGCGCTCGCCGCGGCGGCGGGCATCACGTCCTACGACTGCCACGGCTTGTGCAAGGGCGTGAATCTGGCCCCGCCGGCGGCGAGGACCGGGGGCAACCACAACATTTGGATCGTGCGCGCCGACTTCTCGCAGGACTCGAAGGGCCGCTGGGTCTACGAAGCCGGCCCGATCGACTCGTATTCGGTTCGCACATGGCCTTGCCCCGGCAAGCCGAGACCCTGTTAGGCGGCCGGCGATGCTCTTGCTCCTTCAATACGCCGTCAACGGCCTGGCCGCCGGCTTCGTGATCGGACTGCTCGCGCTCTCGCTCGTGATGATCTACCGATCGACGCGGGTGCTGTCATTCGCCCAGGGCGTTATCGCTTCGCTCGCGACCTACGTGTACTACCAGATGCAAACCGTCTGGGAATGGCCGGCCGTTGCCGCGCTGCCGATCGCGCTGATCGCCGCCGCGATCGTCGGCGCCCTGGCCGACCTGCTCGCGATGCGTCCGCTGCGCAAGGCGGATGCGCTGACACGCACGGTTGCGACGCTCGGCATCGTCCTGGTCCTGCAGGTCGTGATGCGCGTCGGGTGGGGCGGGCAGGAATCGTTCGTCCGGCCGCTCGTCAGCGGGGGGATCCGCGCTGGCGATTTCAACGTCGGAGCGCAAGAGTTGCTGACCGCGTTCGTTGCGATCGCCGCCGCCGGGCTGTTCGGCTTGTGGACCAGAACGTCCTACCGCGGGCTGGGGTTGCAGGCGATTGCCGAAGACGCGTCAGCGGCTCGGTTGCTCGGCGTGGATCCGACGCGCGCCTCGATGTTGGCGTGGTCGATCGGAGCCGTGCTCGCCGCGCTCGCCGGGATTCTGGTGACGCCGACGCTCGTGCTCAACCCGTTGCAGATGACGCTGATCATGGTCACGGCGTTCGGTGCGGCGCTCCTGGGCGGCTTCACCAGTCTGCCGATGGCGCTCGGCGGTGGCGTGCTGATCGGGGTCGTGCAGTCGGTCACGACCGGCTATGTCAACGTCTCCGGAGTATCGGAGGCGTTCGGATTCGTCGCCGTGTTCGCCGTGCTGGTGGTTATGCGCGGAAAGCGCGGCGCGGTCGTGCTGCCGGGAAGGAGCGCCGCGTGAGGCGCAGCGGAACGCCGCTCTACGGCGCCGGCTTGGCGGTCGCGGTCGCAGTCGCGGGTCTGGTGCTGGGCGCGTTCTGGCTGACGATCTTCTCGCTCGCCATCTGCTACGTACTGGCCGCCTTGTCGATGGTCGTGCTGACCGGATGGAGCGGCCAGCTCAATCTTCACGTCGCGGCGCTCGGACTCGGCTGGGGCGCGTATTCGATGTACGCGCTGACCGTCTTCGGAGTCCCCGTCGCGATCGCTCTTCCGGCCGCCGGCATCGTCACGATTCCGTTCGCGATCTTGATCGGCAGCGTCGCCGTCCGATTCCGCGGCTTGGAGCTGGCCGTCGCGACGCTTGCGATCGGACTGATTTTCGAACGGCTCGCGTTCCGCAACATCGGCAAGGTCTTGGCGTCGCGCAGCGAAAACATCACGACGTTCGGATCGTCGTTCGTTCCCGTCGGCCGGCCCGACGCCGGAGTTGTTTCGTTCGAGACCGACCGCGGGTTCTTCTACTTCTCGCTTCTCCTGGCCGTCGTTGTGTTCGTGCTCGTGCGGAATCTGGCACGAGGACGAACCGGGCGGACCCTTCGCGCCCTGCGTGAACGAGAAGTGATGGCCGAGTCGCTCGGGATCCCGGTCTTGCGGTGGCGCGTCGGCGCATTCGCGATGTCGATCATGATCGCCTCGACCGCCGGCGCGTTGCTGGCCGCGCTCAAGACCGGGATCACGCCCGATTCGTTCAACATCGACCTGTCCTTCCGTTTGCTCGCCGCGACCGTGATCGGCGGCATCGTTTCGCCGTCGGGAGCCGTGATCGGCGGCGCCGTCGCCGCGCTGCTTCCGGAAGTGGTGCAGTTCGGGCCGCTGAAGATGTTTTCGGGCGAGCGACTCTTCGTGCTCTTCGGCGTCGGCATGATCCTGGCGCTCTGGCGGCTTCCGGAAGGGCTCGCCGGCATCGGGGAACGACTTCGAGTTCGCCGTGCGCGACGAACGCTGCCGGCGCCGGCGACGCTTCCCGACGCGGCTGCGGCGATGCCGTCCCCCAACGGATCGGCGTCGGTGCGGCGTGTCTATCCGAACACGCTCGCACGTCACATCCGTCCGACCCTGCTGCGCGCACACGGCGTCCGCGTCCGATTCGGTGGTGTCGTCGCGCTCGACGGCGTCGACCTTTCGGTCCCCGAAGACGAGATCGCGGCGTTGATCGGCCCGAACGGAGCCGGAAAGTCCACGCTCTTCAACTGCATCTCCGGCCTGATCGAGCCCAACGAAGGGTGCATCTACTATCGCGGTCGCGACGTGACCGGGCTCAGCGCCCACGAACGCGCGATCGAAGGCATCGGTCGCACGTTCCAAACCGTTGAGGCGTTTCGTGAGATGACCGTCATCGAAAACTTGATGGTCGCCGGGCATGCCGGTGTTCCGGCGAGCGGCATCGCGGAAGCGTTGACGCTTCCGTCCTCGCGACGCGCCGAGCGCGCACTGGCGGAACGCGCACACGAAGTGTGCGAAACGATCGGATTGTCCGACGTCGCATCCAGGCTCGCCGGCGAGCTCTCGCTCGGCCGCTTGCGTGAACTCGAGCTGGGCATGGCGCTGGTCCGGCGTCCGCGTCTTTTGCTCCTCGACGAGCCCTCGGCCGGCCTCGACCCGCGCGAGACGGCGGCGCTCGGCGAGATCGTGCGTCGTGCGCGAGACGCCGATGACTTGTCGGTACTGCTCGTCGAGCACGACATGACGCTGGTGCAGAGCCTGGCCGAGCACGTGTTCGTCCTCGACTTCGGTGAGATCATCGCGCAGGGCTCGCCCGAACGGGTGCGCCGTGACCCGGTGGTCTTGGAACGCTATCTCGGCAGCGGCGATCTGGTGCTCGCCGCGGCGGCCGGCGACGAGCCTGCGCGGAAGCCAAAGGCGGTGAGCCGTGCTCGCCGTTCGTGACATCGATGTCTTTTACGGCCGCGTCCAGGCGCTGCGTTCGGTGTCGCTCGAGATCGCATCCGGCGAGATGGTCGCACTCTTCGGCGCCAACGGCGCCGGAAAGACGACATCGCTGCGCGCGATAAGCGGGATGCTGCCGATTATCGCCGGCGAGGTCACGTTCGAAGGGAAGCGCTTGAACGGAATGAGCCCGGAGGCGGTCAGCGGACTCGGCATCGCGCACATTCCCGAAGGTCGCGGCATCTTCCCGCACATGACCGTGTGGCAGAACCTGAAAATGGGAGGCTACGGGAAACGGCTCAAGACCGGCCCGCTTTCCGAGCAAATCGACCGGGTGGTGACGCTGTTCCCGCGGTTGAAAGAACGGCTCGGCCAGCAGGCGGGCACCATGTCGGGCGGCGAGCAGCAAATGCTCGCAATCGGCCGCGCGCTGGTCGGTTCGCCCCGTTTGCTTCTGTTGGACGAACCGTCGCACGGCCTGGCCCCCAAGATCGTGCAGGAGGTCTTCGCGTTGCTGGCGAACCTCCGAACAGAGGGAATGGGCTTGCTCGTGGTCGAGCAGTATGCCGCGGTGGCGCTCGCCGTCGCCGAACGCGGCTACGTCCTTGACCGAGGCGTGGTGGCGTTCGCCGGCGACGCGGCATCGATCGCGTCGGATCCGAGTGCCCTCGTCGGCGCGTATCTGGGAGCGTGAGGATGATGAACGGGTTTCTGCGCAGGGCTCGAGCGACCGTGATTGCCGTTGTCGCGCTCACGGCGATGCTTCCGGCCGTTCCGGCTCATGCCGCCGTCCCCAACGCGGCAGTAAACGGCTTCGCGCGGGCGTCCGCCGCATTCATCCCGTTCAACGTCAACCCGAACTTCGACTTCTGGCCCGTCTACAGCTTGAGCGAAACGGACGGCTCGTTCAGCCACGGTATCTCCGCCGGGTTCTGGCCGGGTTTCCTGGTCGACGCGACCTTCTTTCAGTTCGGCTATCAGCCGTTCGAGCGGGCGCTGTTCGGCGCAGCCGAGTCCGCGTACCCGATCACGCCGACGGAAGACACCGCGTCGTCGACCGACTTCGCCGAGATGTGCGCTGCCGGTGAGAAATCCACCGTGCCGTTGCCCAACGATCAGGGCGACTTGGCTGCGCCCGAGCCGATGCTGACCGGCTGCCAGTCGCTCTACACGCAGTACAAGAACCGAATCCCCTATAGCGTTTCCGACGCGCGCACCGCCAGCGGCGAGCTGGTCAGCGACGGGTCGGCGACCGGCGCGGAGCTGCGGCTCGGCACGGTCGTCGCGGGAAGCGCATATGCGAGCTCGTTCACCGACGCGTCGAAGGGCGGAAAGACGGTGTCGGGTGCGACCGTCATCCTCGACGACGTGAAGATCACCGACGCGCTGCGCATCGAGCAGCTACGATCCGTCGTTCGCACCGTCGCCGACGGAACGGTCAAGGGCGCGAAGATCGAACGCGAGCTGGTCGTTGTCAACGCACGATTCCAGGGTGAGCCGGTTGTGATCGGCGAAGACGGAGTGGCCCTGCCCGACGGAACGCCCGTTGATGATCAACTCGCCGCTTACGGCGTCGACGTGCGACTCGTGGACGGCACCGAAGCCAGGTCGGCGACCGAGGCGCGCGCCGATTCGGGTGCGCTCGTTGTCCGCATGACGCGGGACGCGTCCACGGTCTACCCCGGCGACGCGAACGCCACTTGCAACGAATTCTCGGGGGCGCAGCCGTCGCCCGTGGCGACGGTGAGCGAGGATCTGGGCGCGAACCCGCTCTTCGAGCCCAAGCCACCCTACGACCAGTTGCCCGACCGCATCGAGGTCAACGAAAGTGTGCTGCCGGCGATCGCCTGCCCGCTGTTCTTGATGGAGCGTGCGGTCGACGTAGGAGTCGCGCTCGGTGGCACGACGGCCGCATCGAGGTTCCAGCCGCTGCCGCCGGAGCCGACGTTCGACTTCGACGACGACTTCGACTTCGGAGGGGATTTCGGCGGCGGGACGGCGATCGGCGGCATCGGCGGAGGCGAGTTCCCCGACGGTGGCCCGCTGCTCCCCCGATATGAGAACACGCCACCGGTTCCGGTGGACACGATCACCGGGTTTGCCGAAGCACTCGGCGCCGATGCGCCGTCGGGGATCAAGGCGCTCTACGGCGGCATGGTGCTGGCGCTGGCATTGCTCATCGCGGGGCGGCAGACTTTCCGAACCCTGGCGAGATAAGGGAGGATCAACCGTTGGACGAACACCATGACGGAGGACCGCGAATGCGAGAGCCGGAACCCGAAGCCGGCGGCCGCTTGCTGCTCGGCTGGATTCTGATCGTCGCCGGCGCGGTCATGGTTTTCGCGGGGTGGCTCGGCGTGAGCGCCAACCCGCAGGTCGCCGTGCAGCTTCCCTACCTGATCTCGGGCGGAATTGGCGGGCTGCTGGCTGCCATCGTGGGAATAGGGCTGCTCGTCTCCGACGACATTCGCAAGGACCGAGCCCGGATCGGGCGGCTGGAGGCTGCGGTGCTCGAGATGCGCGAATTCGCGGCGGCGCAGGCCGAAGCGATGGGACTGACCGGCTCCGACGAGAGCCACCATGAGGGGGGATCCAGCGACGAAACCACCGCGAAGCCGTTCCAGGCGTCCGGCGACGAGCCGGCGGTCAATGGGCGGGTCCGGGGGGGAGCGCGCCGACGTTGATGCCAAAGCGACGTGAAGGTTCGATACGCGCCGCAAAATCCCTCGCAAGGGGGAAGGGCATCACTCGTCGGTGGAGAAGGATCTTTTGGCATGGTTTTTCGGCGTGGCACGTCGCGTCGACGGGAGCCACCGCGCGAGAGCGCGGGAGCGAAGGGGGTTATACCAATGCGGGTGAGAATGACAAGGGCCGCACTGCTCGCAGCACTTGCCGCGATGGCGATCATTGCTACGTCGCCGGCCGGCGCTGCGTCCGCGTACCACATGAACGGGCAGGGCACGATCACCATGCAGGGCGGCGGATTGCCTGCGTGCGCTCCGGTGATCGCGCAAGGCGACTGCACCACGTCGGATCAGACGTTCTCGTGGGGAGACCTCACCGTCCAAGGCGTCGGACTGCTTCAGGACGCTCAGGTCGCCGGCCAGTACAAGTGCAAGTCGGAAGGCAACGTCGGCGGCGTGGGATTCGTGAGCAAGATTCGCGGCAACGCGTCGAACTTCGAACTGACGTTCAACTTCCAGTGCACGAACCTGTCCGGCGTCGGCCCGGCATTCATCAACGGCTGGTTCTCCAACGTCAACGGATCGGCCACGGCGCCGTATCGCAGCGTCGCAGGTCACCCGCATCCGACGCCGGTCGAGAAGGGCGTCTTCACGTTCAAGGGATTCTTCACCAAGACCAACACGCACCCGTACAGCATCAACGCCTCCAACGGGGACGGCATGAGCTGCGTGGGCGGTTTCGCCCCGTCGGGCTTCAACGGCCTCAAGATCACCAGCGCAGCCTTCGCGGGAGCCTGCACCGCCGCGGAATAGCGCACGGCGAACGACACACGACGGGGGGCGTTCGCGCCCCCCGTCGGCCTTGAAAGGAATCGGCGACCGAGATGCGAAGAATGGCCTGGGTGAAGAGGCGGCGCGCGGCGCGCGCCGGCTCCTTTGTGCTCGCTTTCGCATTTGTGTTGCCGGCCGCGGATGCCGCTCGCGCAGCTCCGAGGCCGATCGCCCAGGCGGCCTCGCTGCCGTCCACCATGGTGAACGCGCGTCGGCACCTCGACGCCGACCCTTCGGCGCGTCGCCTGTTCGAAATCGGTCAGCCGGGCGGGGCCGGCGGAATGCGTGTCCAGGCATGGGATTTCGATACGCTCGCGCCGGCCGGTGCGGTGAGCGTCGACGCTGCTCAGTCGGGGTTCGGCGGCATGCTCAGCACCGTCGACGAGCTGCGCCACCGGCTCTATGTGCTCTACCCGGCGCGGCAGGCCGACGACGCTGCCGTCCGCGACGTGCTCGGACCGGGGGTTTCCAGCGGCATCTACGACGAAGCGGCGCGCGTGCTGTTCGGGGTTGCCGCCATCGACACGATTCGGATGCGGCCGATCGGATTCGGAACGTTGGCCCTGTCTCTTCCCGCCGTGCCGCGGGACGCATCCGAGTCGAACGCGATCGGTATCAAAGCCATGTCGTACTATCGCGAGGGGGGACGGGACCTGCTCTACCTCGCCTCCGAGGTGCCCGTCGGCTTGGGAAATCTCGCTGTGTCGAATCATTCCGTCACGGTTCACCAGGTCGATCTTGGCCGGCTGCTGGACGCGGCATCGAACCTTTCGGCCGTGGAATGGTCGTTTCCGGTTCCGCAGTGCGCGCTGATGATGGCGCGAGGCACACCGGGCATCGTGTTTCGTTCGCCGTCGTCTTCGACCTTGTCGATGGCGTGCCGCCAGGGCGGCGCGCAAGGGTTGATCGCCGGCCAGCCCGCCGAAACGCCCGGCATCGTGCAGATCCGGATCACGCCCGGCGCCACGCAGGCGCAGACGGCGACGTTCGTCTCCACGTTCCACGCCATCAGCGGAAACCTTCAGTACGGCGTCGTCGCCGTCGACCCGCTCGCCGAGCGAATGCTGCTCCAGATCGACGGTTCGACGACCGAGGCCGCGATCTGGATCTTCGACATTCCCAGCGCGACGTTCCTCGGCATCGTCGCGCTTCCGAGCGTGTTCGCATCGGGCGGCACGCAGGCGCTTGCGGTCGATTCCTCCCGAGCGCGCTTGTACGCGATCTCCCGGCCGGTCGGTGAGGTGCTCGAGAGCACCGTGTTGATCACCTCGACCGACACGACCGTCGTCGATCAAGGTTTGATCACGACCTTCCGGCCGGATCCGGCCGGAATCAAGGGCCGCGCTGCCGTCGATCCGGTCCGCCATCGCCTCGCGATGAGCGCAACAGAAGGGTCGATCGTGCTCCAGGATTCGCTCCCGGGACGAGCCGGCGGAGGCGAGTCGTCCGAACCCGATGCGGGCACGGTGAACGTGGCAGAGGGACCGGGTACGGCCGTGAACTTCCTCGGTGGCGGCCAGGCCTACGGCGCGCGCATTCGCTGGGTCGGCGGCGTGGGAGGCGTAGATCGCAACGTCAATACCTTGCTGGACCCGCCGCCGAGCGAACTGTCTCCGCAAACCGGTGGGATCACGCCGCCGCCACCGGCGCCCGGCACTCGCGACGTGCATTTCGCCCGCGTCCTGCACACGACGCTCACGAACGGGGAAGCGTCCGCCAAGGCCAGCGGCGCGCAACGAGATCGGGAGAACACCGACGCCGACCTCGGGGGAATGGCGAACTACATCAGGCGCTGGGGGGGCCCCGACCTGTCGGATCAGCGCTGGCCGTATCCAGAAGTGGAGTGCACCGACTTCGGTGGCGCAGACGACGCGCGGAGCGGAAAGGGGTACGGTGCCGAAGTTGCGTGCCGGCATGGCGACTCGGTTGTTACCGCCCTAGCGCTCGACGAGTCGCTGTCTCAAGGCGGAATCGTTCGAATCGCGCAGGCGCGCGCTCGCAGCGCCGTCGCCCGCGACCCGAAGCGCGGCATCGTGTCGATCGTCGAAGCCGAGATGCTTGGTGTCGATCTGGGCGGGCAGGCCGGGATCGGCCGTGTCATCTCACGCGCCGAGACCTGGGCCACGGGGCGGCCGAAGTCCGCGAACGGCGTCGGCGCCGGCGGATCGTTCCTGCGCGAGTTCCACGATGTCTGGGTTGCGGACGCCGACGGCAATCGAACGAGCGTCTGCGCAGACTCGTGCGACCCGGTGCAGGTTCGCGACGAAGTGAACCGAGCGCTCGGCCTTCGCGCGCGCATCGACTTGCCCGAGCCCGAGCCGTCGCGAATGAACGGGACGCCCGGGGGATTCGAGGCGCTGATCGTGCGCGACCCCTTCGAGCGGGCGAACGAAGCCTCAGTGAACGAGGAAGCCGATGCGCGCCGCTTGGAGGTGCCGGCGATGGTCGTGACCGTCTTCGCCGACGGGCGCGTTCCCTCGCGCGTGGTGATCTCGCTCGCAGGCGTGTCGGCCGAGTCGCACTACGGAATCTTCCTGCTGTCGCAGGGCGCCCCGTTCCGTCCGCCGCGAAGCGGCGGCTCATCCGGGGGCGGATCAGCTCCATCGATTGGCCCGCCGCCGTCCGGCGGCTCGACCGCGCCCATCGTCGGACCGATGCAGCAGTTTCTGCAGCGAACGTTCGCCGGCTTGAAATTCGCGATGGCGAGCCCGGGTCGCGCCGTCCGCGTGTTTGCGATGCTGGCGCTTCTGGCCGGGCCGCTCGTGCTGTGGCGCAGGCGAAGCGGCGTGCATCCGCCGGGGGCCGGGCCGTGAAGGTTCGCAAGCGCGATATCGGATTCTGGGAGACCATCGGGATCCTGATCGCCGTGGCCGCATTGTCCTCGGTGGCGGTGCTTCCCCGCTTCAAGACCACGGTCGTCGCGGCCGGCGACGTTCCCGGCAGTGTCGAGCAACCCGGCGACCCGGCCGCTCCCGGGAACGCAACCGGACTGCCGACCGCGGGCGGCGGCGCGACGCGGCCCGGCGTGCCGAACGCGTCGAATCTTGCCTGTGCGGCCGGACGAAACGGGGGAGCGACCGACACGGGCGTGACCGCGACCAGCATCAAGCTCGGCGCGACGGTCGTGGACACCGGCATCGGCGCGGCGTTTCTATCCGACGTTCGCTACGGCATGCAAGCGGTGATCAACCAAGTCAACGCGGCCGGCGGAATCTGTGGCCGCAGGCTCGACTTGGTTCTGAAGGACGACGGCTGGGATGCACAGCGCGGCAATCTGTTCATCCGCAATCTCGTCGAAGGCGAGAAGGTCTTCGCGCTCGCGGTCGTGCCCTCGTCGGAAGGGCTTCGTGCCGCCGGCGGCTACGTCCGCGAACGGAAGATTCCCGTTGTCGGAACCGACGGCATGCTCATCAGCCAGTACACGAACCCGATGATCTGGCCGGTCGCGGCCTCGACGATCACCAGCATGCATATCATGGCCAAAGATGCCTACGACCGCGGCGCGCGCAATTTCGGGATGGTCTACGATTCGAACTTCCGCTTCGGCGTCGAGGGTGCGTTCGCGTTCAACGCAGCCGTCAAGCGGCTCACCGGAAAAGACGTTCCCGGTTATTCGAATCCGTTGTCGAACCCGCGCTGCAACCGCCGCTTCTGCGGAATCAAGGCGGGGCAACCGTCCTATCAAACCGAGATTGAAGTGATCCGTTCGGCATGCGGCAGCGACAACGCCTGCGATTACGTTGCGTATCTCATGGAGCCCGAGACCGCCCAGACATGGATGCGCGGCGGCGGCATGGTCGCAGGCTTCAATCTTCGAATCGGTGGGCCGCAGCCACTGTTCAATCGCTCGTTCGGCGTCAACTGCGCGCAGAAGTGCCACGACATGTGGGTCTGGAGCGGCTTCACGCCGCCGGTGGAGCCGTTCACGTCGGAGCCCGCCGTCGCCAAGTACCTCGGCGACATGCGTCGCACCAACGCGCAAGCCGACGTCGCGAACTCGTTCGTCGAAGGCGGGTACCTCGGCATGCAGTTGCTCGTCGATGCGCTGCGTCGCGTCGGACCGGCGCTTACCAGGGCCACGCTGATCGCCGCGCTCGACTCGACGTCCCTCGCGACCGGCCTGTCGCGGCCGCTCACATGGAAGGCCGGCAGTCATTTCGCCAACCAGTGCATGCGTGCCTTCTCATTCCAGTCCAGGCCGTCGTTCGCGGGGTGGCGGACCGAGACCGACTGGGTCTGCGATCCGTGGCCGGGTCTCGACATCCCCTCGTCGGAGGGGTGACACCGAAGTCGTGCCCAAGCCGCTCGTTTTCCTGATTCTTTCGCTCCCGCTCGTCGGGGCCTACGCGATGTATGCGAGCGGCATCGTCGTGATCTACCAGGCCTCACGCGTGGTGAACTTGGCTCACGGCGCGATGGCGACCGTGCCGGCCTACGTCGTCTACTCGCTGGTGACGAGCCTCGACGCCCCGTTGATCGTGGCCATGCCGCTCGGGCTGGCGACGGGCGCGCTCATCGGCGTCGGCGTCGAACGCATCTTCGTTCGCCGTTTGCGCGACAGCGGCCCGACGGCGCAGACGGTCGGGACCGTCGCCGTGTTCGGCCTGATGATCGCGCTCGCGGCGAAGGTCTGGGGAACCGGCGGACTGACTGCCCCCGGGGTATTTCCCGAAGGCGACATCGCCGTCGGCTCGTCCATCCTTCGCTACGGGCAGAT
>Ga0214472_10006579_pt1 | contig 12171 bp, 12 predicted proteins | sample RVTome_6_FD_207662 | JGI IMG/M metagenome (GOLD analysis project Ga0214472, IMG submission 207662) | Soil microbial communities from uranium-contaminated site in the Upper Colorado River Basin, Wyoming, United States - RVT140D175 | ecosystem: Environmental > Terrestrial > Soil > Contaminated >... | reverse complement strand
GATCATGCACTCCTCGATGATGCGATGGCTGATGAGCCTTTCTGCGACGCACACGTCCGCGACCTGGCCCCGATCGTCGAGCAGAATCTTGGTCTCCGGCAGATCGAAATCGATCGCGCCGCGGTGCTTACGGCGTCGCTCGAACACGCGATAGACCTCGTGCAAGCATTCGAGCCTCGGTGCGAGCGCTTCCCGCTTGCCGGCGTCTCTCTCGCCGTCGAGCATCGCCGCCGCCTCCGTGTAAGTCATGCGCGCATGTGAGCGCATTACGCCTTCGAAGAACCGTGATCGGCGCACCTCGCCGTTTGCGCTGATGGCCATCTCGCAGCACAGGCAGAGGCGGTCGGCGTTCGGATTCAACGAGCACAGACCGTTGGACAGGGTTTCCGGCAGCATCGGCACGACCCGGTCGGGGAAATAGACCGAGGTGCCGCGCGCGCGCGCCTCGACGTCGAGCGTGGTATCCGGCGAGACGTAGTGGCTCACGTCGGCGATCGCGACGATGAGCCGCCAGCCGTCGCCGTGGCGCTCGGCGTAGACGGCGTCGTCGAAATCCCGAGCGTCCTCGCCGTCGATGGTCACCAGCGCCAGCTTGCGCAGGTCCTCGCGGTCGCGCTTGGCGCTCGCAGGGACTTGCGACGGCAATGCCGCCATCTGGATCTGCACGGATTCAGGCCACTCGTTCGGGATGCCGTGAGCGAGGATCGCGACGTCGGTTTCGATGCCCGGGTCGTCGACCCGCCCGATCACGCGAATGACGCACCCTATCGCATCGGTCCTCTGGGTCGGATGCTGCACGATCTCGGCGCGAACCATGTCGCCCGCGCGCGCCCCGCCCGTCTCGCCGCGCGGGATCAGCACCCGTGCACGGCCCCCGCCTTCGGCAAGCACGAGATCGATGCCGCGCTCACGCACGAAGCGGCCGACCACTTCCTCGTGAGCGCGCGTCAGCACCTCGACGAGGCGGCCCTCGCGGCCGCCGCGCCGGCTCATGCTCGCGCGCACGGCCACGCGATCGTCGTTCCAAAGCGAGGCCATTTCGCGGGCCGAAAGATAGATGTCTTCCGAGCCGTCGTCGGGGATTACGAAGCCGTAACCGTCGCGGTGCGCCTGCACACGGCCCGTGACGAGATCGAGATGGCCCGTCAGGCAATACGCCTTGGCGCGGTTTCGCAACAGCTGGCCGTCGCGCACCATTGCCTTCAGGCGGTTCTCGAGCGCGCGCTGGTGTTGCTCCCCGCGGATCGAGAATTGTCCGGCGAGCGCGTCGAGCGCCAGCGGACGCCCGGCGACCTCCATTATCTTGAGAATCTCATCCCGGGAAGGTATCGCGTGCTCGTATTTGGGCTGCTTGTCCGGCCGCGGTTTTCTTTCTCGCCGCGCCATCAGCAGGGAACGTATCGGCAGGGGAAGTGAGGAATCATCAGCGGCATCATAGCGGCAGGACAAGCGGAAATCGCCTGTTCAGCCTGTCGCGGCGGTATTCGGCGGCTCGCTCGGAGCTTTGAGCTGGAAGGATCGTCGGGCGTTTGACAGCCTCCGGGGCAGTCTATACATTCGAGCGCCTTCCCACCGTGCCGAGGTGGCGGAATTGGTAGACGCGCTGGCTTCAGGTGCCAGTGGGGTAACACCTGTGGAGGTTCGAGTCCTCTCCTCGGCACCACGCATCAACCGGCGCTCAACGCCAAAGACGACCAGGTTCTCGCACCCGCGGGCCTTTCAGTGGCATCATTGGCGTTGAATGAATCATGTCAAGGGAAGGACAGATCATGAAACTCATCTCTCCACTCGGATTTCGTAGTCTCTCCGTTTTCGCGTCGCTGCCGTTCGCGGCAATCCTCGCGCCGTCCGCCGCCCAGGCCGAATTCTACGCCGGCGCCAGCGTCGGCCAAGCAGCGGTCGAGGCCGAGATCGAAGGCTTCACCTTTGATGAGGACGACTCGGCCGGGAAGCTGATCTTCGGCTACGTCTTCGACCTGCCGGTCGTCGACATCAGCCTGGAGACGAACTATGTCGATTTCGGCGCGCCCCGGCATGACTTGAGCGGCGCGGAGCTCGAGATCAGCGGGCTCGACGCCTTCGTGGTCGCGGGCTTGGATTTCGGCATCGTCGGCGTTTTCGCCAAAGCCGGTGTCATCGCCTGGGATGCGGACGCCTCGCTGGACGGCTTTGCAGCGAGCACCGACGGTAACGATTCGGCTTACGGCCTCGGCTTGCGCTTCAACGTCGGCTCGCTGTTCATCCGTACCGAGTACGAGAAGTTCGACATCGAAGCTACGGACGACGTCGATATGCTCTCGGCAGGCGTGGTCTGGCGATTCTGAGCGCCGAGCGCGGCCATTGAGCTGGCCGCGCTCGCGTCAAAGATCTCCTAGCGTCAGCCGTCGACCAGCGTCTCGTTGACCTGCGCGACCGGGAAGGCGTCGACGAGATCGCCGATACCTGCCAGCGCCGCCGCGGCAGTCGTGAAAGCCGAGCAGCTGAAGCTCAAGAAAGCGCCGTTGCCCAGCGTCACGATGATCATCCCGTCGGGCGTCACCACCGCGGACAGGCCCGCGACGGTGACCTGCTGGCCCGCTTGCATCATGCCGAGACTTGCAAGCCCGCCGAAAGCGCCCAGCAATCCGCCCCCGCCGCCCGCATCGCCCGTCAGCGATACCATGGCGGTATTGCCGTTCTTCTGGTATTCGGCCGTGGTGTTGTTGAATCCCATGACCGAGTTCTGCTCGAAGCTCGTGCGCACCCAGCCGGCGACCTCCATGAGGAAATATTGGCCGACCTCGCCTTCGAGCAGCTGGTCCAGGCCCTGAAGGCATAGACGCGCAGCTTCGCGGGCCTGCGGCAGGTTGCCGGCATCGCGATGACCGTCGATCTGGCCACAGTTGCTGAGCAGATCTCCGCCCACCTGAAGCTGGGCGCCTGCCTTGCCGAATGCGAGAGCGCCAAGCGCAATGACGATGAGGCCCTGTATCGTTCTTTTCATAATCTATGTATTTCGATGGAATGTCTTCGCATCGCCTCTGGGAAAGCCCGGGGTCCCGGGGGTGTGCACAGAGTACGGAATTCAGTTGTCACGGGCAACACGCGCCCGGACGGCATTTTGCCTAGCGCGAGGCGTAGCGCGCGCTACGGGAGCGGCGCACGTGATCCCAGTTGCCGTAGGCACCGTAGCGAGCGTCGACGGAAATATCGTAGACGTCGTAGCTGTCCGCGTCTTCCTGGATGAGCTGCGTGGCGCAGCTGACGTCGACGGTCACGTTGCCGACCTGGAACTGGCTCGTGCCGCATAGCCCAAACCGCAGCGCCCGGTCGCGGCCCCATTCGACACCGCTCGCCGCCGCGGCTTCGGTTTGCGCCGTGAGCTGCGAGAGGCCGGTCGCCGCGTACTGGCCGCTCAGGCTTTCGACCAGGTAAGTCGCCATCAAGCTCAGCACCAACATGACCATGATCACGCTGATCAGGGCGACGCCGGAGGACCGGCGAAGCGCAGCTGGAGACCTCGAAAGCCTGCTCATGGCTCGTCCACCAGCTGGACTTGCGAGTACAGCGTGACGGTATCACCGGCAGGGTCGCCGGCTGCGACCCGCAGCGAGACAAGCCGAGAGTCGATGAGGCGAAACTCGCAATCGACGACGTTCTCCGCAAGCAAATCGCCCGCAGTCAGCGCAGCGGGCTGACTCGGCTGTATCGCGTAGCCGGCGTAGCGCCGCAGCGCGCCGCCGCCTGGCGCGGGATCGCAGAGATACGACACGGGCCGGTCGATGACGTGGAAGCGCTGCGACGGCGCCAGCGCCGCGGTGCAACCCTGCATGCCGAGCTTGGTCACGAGCTTGCTGAGCTTCTTGACCTGCGCGTCGTGCTCGGTCGGCAGTGCCGCGAGATGAACGTGCGCGGGGGTCTCCGAGTTCGTCGAGGCGACCGCCACGGCAATCGCCCGGTCGAGACAAACGCCGAGCGCGGCGCCCTGGCCGAAACGGCTGGCGTTGACATCATGCGGCGAAGCATCGCGCCAGTATGACGACAGGGCGCCCGGGGTTATGTGAAACCGATCCCACAATCGGCCGGGCGGCGGGGCGCCGCGGCCGCCGAAAATCATCGCAAACTCGGGAGAATCAGCGCCGCGCGGCGCGGCCGGCTAGAGCACGCGCGTGCGGCTGCCGTCGGCAAAGAGCTGGTAGCGGATCCGATTGCCGTCCTCGTCGAGGAAGCTCAAGCTTTGCTGGAAAAGCCCTTGCGGCAGCGAGCCGGGCGGCACGGTCGCCTCGAGGATATAGAGCCGGCCCTGGTGGAAATACATGCTCGCGTAAGTCCGCGACCGGTCGGTGTTGGTGATCTGGAGCTGGTGGCCTTCGACGAGGTCGATGTGATGCCAAGCGTCGTAGGTCACGTCGCCGCCGCGGAGTCGAAAATTGCGTGCGGCAAACGCGACGGACGCGCGCTGATCGTAAAGCCAGAGCGACGCGTTGTTGGCTTCGTCGGTTCTATCGGGCAGTTCCTGATAGATGCGCTGCGCTTCGGTGAAATCGACGACCGTCACCGAATGCAGGCTCTGGCCCCTTTGCACCGAATAGACCCGCGCGGGCAGCGTCGCCCCGTATTCCGAGGCGTAAGAGACATCCTCCACTTGAGGCTCGTCGGGAAAGTTCACGCTGAAATAGCGATCACGGGACACGTAGGTTCGCCAGCCCTGCGCGAGGACGCTTGCGGACAACAGCAGCAACGCCAGCGTGAATCCGCAAGCGCGCAAGCCGCGCCAGCTCGGGACGAGCGCCGCGCCCGCCCCCGGCAGCGTTCTCAATCCCATTCCTTCTCCTCTCCGCCCTCGGGAGTCACATAGCCGAGCAGACAACCTTGCGCACCGTCGCGAAGCTGATGGCAGCGCACCGAGATCGTGTCACCGGGCCTGACGTCGCCCTCTTGCCAGCCCCGCCGCGTGAGCGCGGCGATGCCCCCGCCCTCGAGAGCCCAATCCGTGGCCTCGCCGTTCTCGTTGGTGACCTCGAGATGAATCCAGGTGTGCGGATTGATCCACAACACCTCTTTGACCGTTCCCGTCAAATAGGTGTATTCGTGGAGCCGGTAGTTGCCGTGCGAATGATGCGCGTCGGCTGCAAACGGCAGCGCCAAACCGCAGGCGGCGACGCCGGCTGCGAGCTTCATGGGCGACATCGGGCTTCTCTCTAGACGTCGATTTTCAGTAGCTCGATCAAATTACCGCCGAGAATCGCCTCCTTTTCGGCATCGGTGAGGCTCGGTGACTCGACGATGATATCGATGGTATCGGGCCAGTCGAACGGCATGTCGGAGCCGTAGACGACCTGGCTCACGCCGGACTCGGCGACCAGGTGACGCAGGCCCTCCTCCGAGAACACCATCGAATCGATGAGGATCTGGCTTCTGAGATAGTCGCTCGGGTTCTTGCCGTTCTTGCAATCGGCACCGTTGCGCTCGCAGGCGACCTCGGAGCGGCCGAGATAAGACGGCAAGTAGCCGCCGCCGTGCGCGGCGCAGACCTTGATGCCGGGGAAGCGGTCGAGGGTACCGTCGAAGATCATCCGCGACAGGAACACAGTCGTCTCCAGCGGATTGCCGACGATGTTGTTGAGCCCGCCGGTGCCCGCGAGCCGCCCTGGCTGGATCAGATTGAACGCATTGTTCGGATGCATGAAGACCGGCACGCCGAGCTCCTCGACCTTGGCCCAGAATGGATCGAACTTCGGCCCCGACGGGATCTCGTTCTGGGCGTGCCCGCCGATCGAGGCGCCGCGATGACCGAGCTGGCGCACTGCGTAGTCGAGCTGCTCGGCCGCGAGCTCCGGGAACTGCAATGCCGGCGAGCTCAAGGCAACGAAGCGGTCGGGGTGCGCGGCGCACCATTCCGTCAGGCCTTCGTCGTTGATGCGCACGATCTGGCGCACCTGCTCGCGACCGGCTTCGTACCACCAGTAGCGGTTTACGCTCAGCGCGGCGATATCGATGCCGCGTGCATCCATCTCGTCGAGCCGCCGCGGGCCGAGCACGAGGTTGTCGCCCAGGTCGACGTCCGCCATGTGCGTGCCCTCGATAATGGGCGCGACTTCCTGGAACAGACAGTGCGCGTGAATGTCGACCACGTGCACGCGCCGGCCGCCGACGCGAACCTCCTTGCGCATCTGCGCCAGGGCGTCCAAGGGAGGTCCGAGATAGGCGCCCGCCGCCACCGTGCCCGCGACCGTCAGAAAAGCTCTTCGATCAAGCATGCTTCGATCTCCCCCGAGACGATTCATCGTTGTTCCGCCGCCGTGGCCGGCGATCTGTGCATTCGATCATCCGCCAAAAGCGTGCGAATGTCATCTCAGCGCAAGCTCACGAACCTGCGCGGATCCGTGACACTGAGGGTCAAAACTGCATGTTCCACTGCATGTTCGCCGGATTGAACTGCATGAACAAGTAGATCACCGAGAGAACGAAAAACACCCAGGCGAAGATCTCGCCTGCACGGTGCCTCGGCACCTCGCGCAGAAAGGTTCGCGTCTTGTAGGCGCCGTAGCCGCGAATGTCGAGCGCCATCGCCTGAGTCTGGCCGTTCCTCAAGCCCAGCACCAGCATCGCGAACGCCAGATGCCGAACGCGCAGCCATTTGCGCTTGAGCCAGTTGGTGTTTTGCCCGAGGTCGCGAATCCGCTGCGTCACCGAGATTTCTTGGCCGAGCTTCAAGAACGACGGAAACAGAATCAGGCCCAGCACCGGCGCGTGGACGAGCCTGTAATCCCAACCGTGCCTGGAGAGGTTCTGAACGAGGTCGCTCGGATGCGTCGTGAAGGCGAACGCGAGCCCGGCCAGGCCCAGCGCCAGAAACCTCAGACCCAGGAGCGCGCCGAAGCCCAGCGCGCCCCAGGACAGGTCCTTGACCGGCGTGCGCAGCGCGATCGCGTCCGAGCCGACCGTCGCCTGCCCGCCGTAGAAGAACGGAAACACGATCGCGAGTATCAACACGAAGGGCACGATGATCTTGCCGAGCGCCCAATACTGCTTGAACGGCACGCCGGTGCAAAACAACGCCAGCAGCAGGCAAAACAGGAACAGCCCAGCGCCGACGTACAGATTGGTGTTGAAGATCGCCACGAAGGAGACGCTCAGCACGAACAACAGCTTCGAGCCCGGCGTCATGCGGTGAAACAACGAGTTGCCCTTCTTAAACGACAGTTCGACGTGGGCCACGGGCCGCCTCCTGTATGCGCTTCACGAGCTCGGCCGTGGTGAGCACCGGCTCGCCGATGAGCTTAGCCGAGAACTCGTAGACTGACGGCGGCTTGAGCTTCGCCCGATCGAGCACCTCGCGAGCCGCGAACAGCTCATCGGGGCTGCCATCGAAAATGATCTCGCCGCGGCAGAGCACCGATGCGCGGTCGGCATATTCGGCCACCAGGCGCATGTCGTGCGTGATGAAGACCACGGCCGCGCCGTCATCGGCCAAGTCGCGCAAGAGCTGCATCAGGTTGCGCGCCTGATGGAAGTCCTGACCGAAGGTCGGCTCGTCGAGAACGACGACGTCGGGCTTGCCGACGACCATCGCCGCGACGGACAGTCGGCGCTTCTGCCCATGGCTGAGCACATAGGGGCTTGCGTCGCGCCGCTCCAGCAGGCGCACCGATTCGAGGATCTCGACGGCGCGCTCCTCGACTCGGGCCTCGCTCATGCCCAGCGCGCGCAAGCCATGGGCGATCTCGTCGAACACCGTGCGGCAGACGAACTGTTTTTCCGGCACTTGAAAGATATACGCGACTCGTTTGGCGAGGTGCGCGAACTCGTATTCTCCCGTGGGCACGCCCTCGACCAACACCGTGCCGGCATCGGGTGAGGCGATGCCGTTGAAGAGCGACGCGAGCGTCGACTTGCCGGAGCCGTTCTGACCGACGATCGCCAGCAGCTCTCTGCGCCGCGCCTCAAAGCTCACGTTCTTGAGGACCGCGTGCTCGCCGTAAGAGAACGAGACGTTTCTGACCTCGATCGCAGGCTCCGGCGACGCCTCGGAGGCCGCCCGCGAAGGCACACGCGGTTCCTTTCGAGCCGAAAACCTCAAGCCGAGCCGCTCCACACCGGTAACGAGCTCGGGCCCGTTGAGCGGCACGGGTCTGCCGAGCTCGATGCCGGCGCGCTCGAGCTCGAGCCCGACCTCCGAAGCCTGCGGAATCCACAAGCCCATCTCGTCGCGAATCTGAAGACCGCGGCTCGCGATGAACTCGCGCGGCGAGAGCGGGCCGACGACGCGCCGATCCTCGACGAGCAGCACGGAGTCGACGCGGTCGAACACCTCGTCGACCTCGTGCTCGACCACCATGACCGTGAGCCCAAGCTCGTCGCGCACGTGATCGATGGTCGCGAGAACCTCCGCGGTTCCGGCCGGATCGAGGTTCGACGTCGGCTCGTCGAGGATCAACACCGACGGCTCCAACGCCAGCATCGCCGCCAGCGCCACGCGCTGCTTCTCGCCGCCGGAGAGATGCAGGGTCTCGCGTTGCCGCAAGCCGCTCAAGCCCACGAGCTCGAGCGCCCGGTCGATGCGCCGGTGAATCTCCTGCGGCGGAAACAGGTAGTTTTCGAGCGCGAACGCGACCTCCTCCTCCACCGTCAAGGTGACGATCTGGTCCTCGGGATTCTGGAACAACATGTTGACGAGCTTGAAGCGTTCCGCGGCCTCGAGCTCGCGACGGTTGATCAGCCCGCGCTCTGGGTGCCGCACCCGCATCAAGCCCTGGTTGCGACCGCCGAAATAGTCGGGATAGATGCCGACGAGATTCAGCGCCAACGTGCTCTTGCCGGAGCCGCTCCGCCCGAGGATCAACACGAAGGATCCCGCCTCGACCTCGAAGCTCACGTCATCGAGCGCGGCAGGGCCTTCCGGCTGACCGCCCTGGGGCTTGAACCAGAAGCTGTAGGCCTCCAGCGCGAGCGCGGTCTCGCCCGTCACCCTCGACGCCCGGTGACGGCTGGTGTCGAGGTCGGCGATATTGCCCACGCGCGCCGAGGCCGCATCCGGCTCACGCGTGCGCTCTGCGGGCGCCGCCGAGCGCCGGCGGCTTGTCCACGGAGGGCACGCCGGCACGCTCGAGGCCACGCCCCAGATACCACGAAGCGATGCCCCAGAGCAGGCCGCCGCCGGCAGCGATCGACATCGAGATCAGCGCCCAGGTCGCGCCCTCGGCGAGCTGAAATCCGCCTTGACCGATGAACAGCGCCACCTGATTGGCCACGGAGGTCACGGCTACCGCGGCGGCAAACAGCAACCGGCCGCCGCGCCAGCGCAGCAGCGCGAATACGGCGGCGCCGAAGGCCGCCGGGAACAGGCCGTAGAACAGCAGGATCGGGCCGTCCGGATCGCCTGCGAACCAACGCACGAGCGCGGTGACGACCACCGCCAGAACCGGCACGACGGCGCGCTTGCGAAGATAGACACCGGCATAGAACAAGATCCAGGTGGTGCCGTTGTAGAACGCGTAGATGGCGAAGCCCACCGGTCCTGCCGCCCAGACCGTGCGCTCGAGGAACCCCAGCAGGCCGACGATCTCGATGACCGCCTGGATGACGCCCAGCAGCACCGCCACGACGATGTCCATCGTGTCGAGCTTGAAGTCCTCCCGGAGCCGGTAGGCGGACTCTCCCGGCGTCGCCGCGTAGCCTGTCACTGTCGGCCTCCCATTTGGTGCGCAATTAAAGCAACGAAAAGCCGCCAGCGCCAGGCGGACACCGTGGAACCCGGGTCGCGCCGGGCGGGAACCCCGCCCCGGCGCATACCGGCTTGCGGCGAATTCGGGCATTATGACGCGGCCGGTTTGCGGAGATGAACATGACGACGCTGATCATCGGCCTGGTAGTTTTTCTGGGCGTGCATTCGATCTCCATCGTGTCCTGGAGCTGGCGCGACCGCTGCATCGCTCGTATCGGCCGGCCGCTCTGGCAGGCGGGCTATGCCGCCGTCGCCCTCGTCGGCCTGGTGCTCGTTATTCGCGGCTACGGCATCGCGCGCCAAGCGCCGGTGTTCCTCTACGCGCCGCCGTCGTGGCTGCGCGACGCCGCCACGCTGCTGCTCGTATTCGTCTTTCCGCTGCTGCTGGCGGCCTATCTGCCCGGCCGCATTCGCACGCGGCTCAAGCATCCGTTGCTGGTCGCGACCAAAATCTGGGCGATAGCGCATCTGCTCGCCAACGGCACGCTCGCCGACGTCCTGCTGTTCGGCTCGTTTCTCGTGTGGGCCGGCGCCACGCGCGTGTCGCTGAAATACCGCCCGGTGCGCCCCGTGCCGAGCCTTCCCGCCTCGCCGTGGAACGACGTCATCGCGGTCGGCCTCGGCGTCGGCATCTATCTCGCATTCATCGCGGGCCTGCACGCGATGCTCATCGGTGTTCCGGTCATACTGCCGCGGATCTAGCGGCCCCGCCGTGGGACTGCGGCACGCGCGCTCGAATCCCGAGGCCGCAGGCCGATGACGCTGACCCGCAAGCTGCTCTGGACCGTTTTCGCGCTCGCGGCGACGGCGGCCGCCGCTACCGGGCGCGTCGACGAGCTTGCGCGCGACTATGCCGCGGACACTTTCGGGCGCGCGCTCCTGACCTTCGCCGCGGCGCGCACGCTCAACGGCGTCATTTCCGCGGCGCAAGGCACGGAGCTTTCGCTCGAGCCGGGCGGTATCGGCGTCAACTTGAGCATCGGTGAGGTGCTCGACCCCATCAACGATCTGATCGAGCAATTCTCCGGCGTGATGCTCGTCGCGACGAGCTCGCTGGGCCTGCAGAACGTGCTGCTCCGAGTCACGGCCTGGTGGGGCGTCAGCGCGGCGCTGGTGATCGCCGCGGCCTTGAGCCTGATCATCGTCTGGGCGCCGCCGATAGCGTCGCTGCCGGCGCGCATGGCCTTGCGCGGGCTGCTGATCGCGAGCCTGCTGCGATTCGCGATTCCGGCGCTGATGGTGTTCTCGAGCTTGTTTTTCGAGACCTTCCTCGCCGAGCAGCACACGGCGGCGACGCAGGCGATCGAGGCCACCAGCGAAGAAATCGAGGAATTCAACGCCGAGACCGCGCCGCCGCCGGCCGAAGACTCTTCGCTCGTCGATCAGCTCGGCGCGATGCTGGGCGATACGCTACGCACGCTCAACGCCCGCGAGCGGCTGGAGAATCTTCGCCAACAGGTATCCGACTCCGTGGAGCACATCATCGAGCTGATCGTCATCTTCGTGTTTCAGACGATCATCCTGCCGCTCGTATTTCTCTGGGGCCTGGTCCAGCTCGTCAAGGCGGTCATCGCGCGCACCACGCAGCTCTGAGAGCTCGCGTGCGCCGGCTCAGGGCTCGAGCGAGGCCAAATAGGCCACGATGTTGAGCAGATCCTCGGAGCTCAGATTCTGCACCACGGGCTGCATCGCCCCCGGGCTCTTGCGCGCGCCCTGCTTGAAGTCCCACAGCTGCCGCATCGTGTAGCTCGCGGTCCGACCCGCGATGCCGGGAATGTCGCCGAGGCCTTTTTGCCCCGGGCCGTGGCACAGGCTGCACTGTATCGTCTTGCCGGCGCCGGTGGTCACGAGCGCCTCACCCGCAGCCAGGCTGCCGACCGGCACATAGGTGATAAATCCCGATCTCGGATCGCGCATGATCTCCATCCGCTCCGCGTGCTCGGGCACCTCGATGATGCGCCGGCCGATCGGCATCGGCAGCGCACCCTCGATCGGTATCATGAGCCCGCCCTCGGTGACGCGCACCGTCGGCACTTCGTCGGCTTCGACGACGCGAACCCACGGGCGAAACGGCATCGAGGAGAAGTATTCGGCAGCCTGCTCCTTCTCGGCGTCGGTCATCCCTCTGGGCATTCTCGCCATCTCGTTGGTGTTCGCCTTGCGCGGATCCGCGTTGTGGCGGTCACCTTTCTCAAACGCTTCGAGCTGCTGGAGGATGTAGGCCTTGGGGAGACCTGCGACATGCGCGTTCTCCATCTTGCCCTGGCCGTTGGGGTAGTGACACAGCGAGCAGGCACGCACCCCGGCGCTTTGCTTACCGTGCGCCACGATGTCGGGCATCGGCGGGTGGTCCCCCGGGAACCAGTCCGCGGGGCCGTAACCGAAGTTCGCCTCATACTCCGTAAAGGACAGGGTCGTGTCGGGCAAGCTGCGCTTGTTGCCGTCGTCCGTATCCGGCTCGCTGG
>Ga0214472_10006578_pt1 | contig 12172 bp, 8 predicted proteins | sample RVTome_6_FD_207662 | JGI IMG/M metagenome (GOLD analysis project Ga0214472, IMG submission 207662) | Soil microbial communities from uranium-contaminated site in the Upper Colorado River Basin, Wyoming, United States - RVT140D175 | ecosystem: Environmental > Terrestrial > Soil > Contaminated >... | reverse complement strand
AGAATCGCCGATGGGATGATCCCTCCATTGATTCCCCCTGTATAATATGTTAGATTCGAGCGTTGTCCGGTGATTTTTCAAGCAGCTGACTCATGGCACGCACCACGGAGAAAGGTTTGAAAAAACGGATAACCAGGCGGGGCTTCGCCCCGCCTGGTTATCCGTTTTTTCCAGAAAATGCGGCCGGGAGCCGGTAAACGGCGGCCGAACAGCCGCATTTTAAATTTGAATTGGAGTTGAAAATGCAGATCAGGAAATCGATCTATCTTGTTGCAGGCATCTTGATGCTCGCCGTGATTACCGCCGGCTGCCGCGCGGAGACGGCCACTCCGGAGGCTTCGGCGCCTACCGCGACCGAAACGCAGGCCCCCACGGCGACGGCCACCGCCACCGCGACCGCGACGTCCACGTCCACCCCGGCGGCCACGAGCACGCCGACCCCCACCCCGGCCCCATTCACAGGTGGCCCCGACGACTTCCCGGCCAACGTCAACCCGCTCACCGGCCAGACGGTCGCCGATCCGACCCTCCTGGACCGCAACCCGATCATGGTCAAGATCTCGAACTTCCCGCGCGGCCTCCGCCCGCACTCCGGGCTGAGCTGGGCCGACCTGGTGTTCGAGTACACCATCGGCGTCGGAGCGACGCGGTTCAACGCCGTTTACTATGGTCAGAACCCGCCGGAGGCCGGCCCGGTCCGGTCGGCCCGGCTGATCGACGCGCAGCTCGGCAACCTGTACAATTCGCTGCTGGCGTTCTCCAGTGCCGATCCGTTCGTGTTCGATCGCGTCGTGACCGCGCTCGGCCTGCACGCCATCAATGAAGCACTCAGCACCTGCCCAGCCCTCTGCCGGACCGGAACCGGGGACGTGAACAGCGTGCGGGCCTACCCCGAACTGTTGACCGGCTTTGCCGAGGAGGACCGCGACCTGGTCCCGGCGCGGCCTAACCTGAACGGCACCACTTTCGATCCGGTAGCGCCGGAAGGCGGTGAATCCGGGCTGACAATCACGGTCCTGTACTCGAGCAGCACGATCAGCGAATGGCGCTTTGATGAAGCCGCCGGTCTGTACACTCGCTACATCGAAGACGTTGATGCGAACGGGACGGTCAGCGTCGTCCCGTTGGTCGATGCGCTGACGGACGAGCAGCTCACGGCTGCCAACGTTATCGTCCTGTTCGTCGAGACGATCGAGATCAAGCCCACACTGCACGATTTCATCCTGGCCGAAAACTTCGCCGGACGGAGAGGGCTGCTCTTCCGCGACGGGCAGGTCTACGAGATCACCTGGAAAACGCAAGGGCCGAACCTGCCCCCGCAGTTCTTCGATGCCGAGGGTGAATTGATCCCGCTGCAGCCGGGGAACACCTGGTTCCACATCGTCGGGATCAGCTCCAGTTCGACGGAAGCGGCTCCCGGTGAGTGGACGGTGACGAATTTCATCCCGTGATTCGCTAATCTACCATCTGACCTCCAGGACGATGTGGGATGCAGGGCGGGTCCTGGGGAGCTATTCGGCTCCCTCGCTCGAGGAGGTCGGCTTTATCCACTGCTCCTCCGCCGGACAGGTCCTCCAGGTGGCGAACGCCTTTTATCAACACCTGGAGGACCCGGTGGTCCTCTGGATTGACACGGGTCGCCTGGTATCCTCCGTTCGGTGGGAAACGCCTGAAGGCGGCGATCCATTCGGCGGAGAACGGTTTCCGCATGTGTACGGCGCCGTCGACCTCGATGCGGTGGTCCGCGTGACCGGGCTGGTGCGCGGATCGGAGGGGGAATTTACCGGTTTCTAGCCGGAGCTAGAAGGCTTCCCCCCGGACACGGAACCGTTCGATCGCCAGGGTTGCCGTGAGGGTCAGCAGCATCAGGATCGTGCTGAGCGCCAGCGCTTGCCCGTAATTCAATGCCCCCGGACGGCCGAGCAGCCGGTAGATCACGGACGGGATGGTCTGGTACTCGGGCCGCGTGATGATGGCGGTCGCCCCAAACTCACCCAGAGAAATCGCAAAAGCAAAGGCCCCCGCGACGGTCACCGCCCGCAGCACCAGCGGCAGGTCGATCGTCCGGATCACTTCCAGCGGCGAGGCCCCCAGCATGGCGGCCGCTTCCCGGAGGCGCGGTTGAATGCTCCCCAGCGCCGGGGTCATGCTGCGCACGACGAACGGGAAGGCGACGAGAGTGTGGGCCAGCGGGATCATCAGCGGGGAAGTGCGCAAATCGAGCGGCGGGCTGTCCAGGGCAACGATGAACCCGAGCCCCAGGGTGACCGCAGAAGTGCCCAATGGCAGCATCAGCAGCGGATCGATCAATCGGGTCAGGGCGGGGACACCCCGCCGCGCCAGGACCCAGGCCGTCGGCAGCCCCAGGAGCAGCGCCAGCGCGACCGTGACGGCCCCAAACCCGAGCGAGACGCCGGCGGCTTGCAAGGGTGAATTGGTGGTCACTCCGGCGGATTCTTCGGAGACCAGCGCAGAATAGAAGGCGGTGGTGAAGCCGCGATCCAGGCTGCCGGTGCGGGTGCGTTCCCGGGAAAGGTTGACGACCGACCCGGCCGCGAGCGCGGCCAGCGGCGCCGCCGTCAGCAGCAGGCAGGCAGCCAACACGGCCCGGAGCGCCAGCCCGCGGAAGGTGCCGGGCCGGGGGAGCCGGTCCCGCCGGACCGTCCGGGTCCGCCGGTCGACCGGCCGCGCGGTGCGGCCGGAAAACTGCAGGTAAAGGACGGTCAGCACCAGCGTGCAGATCAGCTGGATCAGGGACAGCACGGCGGCGGCCGGCAGGTTCCCGAAGGAAGCGACCTGCCGGAAAATCTCGACCTCCAGCGTCGCATAGCGGGGACCGCCCAGGACGAGCACCACGGCGAATGAGCTGAAATCAAAGATAAAGACCAGCAATCCGGCAGCGGCGATCGCCGGGGCCAGGAGCGGCAGGGTGACCCGCCGAAAAGTCTCCCACCGGTCTGCGCCGAGTGCGGCTGCGGCCCGCTCATGCCCGGGGTCCAGCTGGCTCCAGAAGTCCCCCACCAGCCGCAGGACGATGGTCAGGTTGTAGAACACGTGCGCGGTGAGGATGGCCGTGAAGGTGCGCACGAACCGGATCGGCGGTTCGGCGAGATCGAAGATTTCGATCAGGAAGGTGTTCACCCAGCCGGTCGGCCCGAGGAAAGCGCTGAACGCGGTCGCCACAACGAGGGTCGGCATGACGAACGGGACTGCAGTGATCGCGCGGAAAAGCGGTTTCCCGCGGAACGAGTAGTTGGCGAGGATGTAGGCACCCGGCAGACCCAGGGCGAGCGTCAGGGCGGTCGAGAGCAGGGCCTGCCCCAGGGTGAACCAGAAGACCTTCTGCGTCCCCGCGGAAAGCGAGAAGCCCTCCTGCACACCCTCGTCGAGACCCAGCCCGATGATCCCGGCCAGCGGGTAAAAGAAGAAAGCTGCCAGGAAGCCGAGCGGGATCAGCGCCAGCAGGAGGTGGACCGGCCGGCGCGGGTTGGAGGTCAGCGCAGCACCGTTTCCGTCCAGGCCTGGAGCCAGGCCGCGCGGTTGTCGGCGATCTCGGACGGGTCCAGGCGGACGGGGTTCTCCGGGATCGCCAGGTATTCGACGAACTCCGCCTGCAGTTCGGCGTCCGGGTTGACCGGGAAGACGAACATATTCAACGGGATGTCCTCCTGGAAGGGGACGGACAGCATGTAGTCGATCCAGGCCTCGGCCAGCTCCCGGTTCTCGGTCCCGGCCAGGATCCCGGCGAACTCGATCTGCCGGAAGCAGGTCCCGCCCGCCGTGATGACGCCGGTAGGGGGCGAATCGATCGGCTCCTCGGCAAAGATGACCTCGAAGGGCGGGCTCGACCCATATGAAACGACCAGCGGATCGGGGCCGCCCCACCGGGAGAACTCGGTGTAGTACGCCGTTTCCCAGTCGTTGACCACGCTGACCTCGTTCTCGACCAGCCCGGCCCAATAGTCCAGGTAGCCGTCCGTCCCGAAGTGCCCGATCGTCGCGAGCAGGAAAGCCAGCCCGGGCGAGGAAGTCGCCGGGTTCTGGACCGTCAGCAGCCCGGCGTATTCCGGTTGGAGCAGGTCCTCAAGGGAGCCGGGCACTGGGAGATCGTTGTCTTCGAAGTAGGCGATCTCGTAGTTGATGCACACATCCCCCCAGTCAACCGGGAGGGCGCCGTGGGCCGGGTCGAGTTCGAACTCGTCCGGGATGACGGCGAGTGCCGGCGATTCGTATGGCTCAAAAATCGCCTCAGCCAGCGCGCGGCTCAGATAAGTGTTGTCGACCCCATAGAGGACGTCCGCGAGCGGGGCGCCTTTTGCCAGGATGGCGCTGTTGAGCATCGTCCCGGCGTCGCCGGCGAGCCGGATCTCGACCTCGACGTCGTGCTCCTGCTCGAAGGCTTCCAGCACTTCATCGGAGACGGCGAACGAATCGTGCGCCATCAGGGTCAGCCTCCGTGGGCCTGGCGGTGCGCAGGCGGTCAGAACGATCAGGAATGTAAGTGAAAACAGTATTTTTCTCATCGGAAATCCCTTCTTTGAAGTTCTATGGTTGGAACCCATCCGAATATGCAGAGGATTGGCGAATTTGGGGTGTGCTCCGGTGAAACCGGAACACACCCCAAATTCGCCGCCCCTACGGGGAGGATCCGGTGACAAAAACCATCACCACGCCCTCCCGCAGCGAGATGGTTGCGGCAGCCCCTTCCATCCGGTTGCTCATCCCGCGCGGGGAGCTGAACGGCAGGTCGGCGTCCTCCAGCGGCCAGGCCAGACCGGTGTAGGTGAGGCCGGCTGCGGGGCCGTCGAGCGGCAGGACGGAGACGGCGGCACCCGGGGCGCCTTTCAAGGAAAGGGTCTCTGTGCCGCGCAGGATATGCACCCGGGTGCCGCCAACCGCCGCCTCTAGGCGGATCCCGGCGTATCGCGGGCTGGCGAGCAGCAGCAGGTTGGCGAAGGTCATGTCCCAGCGCCCACCGAAGAGCCCGTAGCACGTGATCCGCCCGGCGCCCGATGCCGCGGCGAAGTCGAGCGCCAGTTCGAGATCGGTCTCGTCCTTGTCCTCCGGGAAGCTGTGGATCCTTCCACCGTCCCGCTCGATCCGGGCCAGTTCCTCGTCGGTGACCGAATCCAGGTCCCCGATCACGTCGTCCGGAACGATCCCGAACCGCAGCGCGTGCCCGGCCCCCCCATCCGCCGCAACGACCCGATCGTGCTCGGGCAGCGGCAGCGGGAGGTGGGGGAGATCGCCGTTTGCAATAACGATTGTGTGCATGGTTCGTGCCTCGTGCATTGTGCCTGGTGCCTGGTAATTGGTGCCTGGTGCAACTCCCCAGGCACCAGGTACGAATTAAAAAACCCCTCCAATCCTCGGAGGGGCGTCTCGGTGAGCTGCATCCCTCCGCCGGCATGATCCGGATCAGGTGTCTGCGGGTCGAGCTGGGCGCTCCTCTCAGCCTGGCGGGCAGGCTCCCCGTGCAAAATCCTTATTGTTTGGTTTTAATAGTATATCGACGGTCCGGTTTCCGGTCAATATCGGTGAATTGAGGCCGGGCGGGTTATCGTATAATTCCACCTGTGCTTATCAGAAGTACTCATAACGTTCGCATTCTCAGAGACGGGCTGAGCAGTTACAAAAAATGGATATCCAGGCGGGGCGAAGCCCCGCCTGGATATCCATTTTTTCCTGACCTTTTAGTGATGCGGCGCGTAACCTGAGTAACTAAAACATCTGGAGGATGTCATGAAAAGGAACCGTGTCACCTATTTGATTCTCTCTTTGCTCGCCCTGCTGTTCACCTTTATCCTGGCCGGCGGCGCGACCGGAGCCGAGGAGAAATCAAAATCCGAAATTATATATCGCGGCGTACACGAAGTGGTCAACTTTGATGTCTCCCCGCGGCTCGATTCGATGGAGCCGGCCGAACTCGATATCCACGCCTTCTTCGAGATCCTGGACGATTTCCGGACCGGCAACGAAGGCCCGCTCGGACCCCAGGACGTCGACGGCGCCCTCCAGGCTGAGCTCGGCGGCGGGTCGATCCCCGCCCCCGTGATCGCCTTCGATGCGATCCCCAATGTCGCCGGGTTCACCCCACCGGACCCGAACGGGGACGTGGGGCTGGACCATTACGTCGCCATGAGCAACGTCCACTTCGCCGTGTATGACAAGGAAGGCAACCTGCTCCTGGGCCCGATCGCCAACAACACCCTGTGGTCCGGCTTCGGCGGCGACTGTGAGACGGACAACTCCGGCGATCCGGTCGTGCTCTACGACCAGCTCGCCGATCGCTGGCTGCTGACCCAGTTCACCGCCAGCGGTCCGACCTACTTTAACTGCGTTGCCCTCTCCACCAGCGGCGACCCGACCGGCTCCTACTTTCGCTGGGCGGTCAGCACCGGTTCGAACTTCCCGGACTATCCCAAGTACGGCGTCTGGTCGGACGCCTATTACATCAGCACACGCGAGTTTGGCGCGGTGTCGTTTGCCGGCAGCGGGGCGTATGCGCTGAACAAGGCCGATATGCTGGCCGGCGATCCGACCCCGACGATCATCTCCTTCCTCCTCACCCCCGGCGGGACGCCCTACCTCCCCGGCGACGGCCTGCTCCCGGCCGACCTCGATGGGTCCACCCTGCCGCCGTCCGACTCGCCGCACTACTTCCTCGGCTCGATGGACAACGGCGGACCGTACGGCGCCCCGAGCGATGCGCTGACGCTCTGGCACTTCGTCGTCGACTGGGTCACCCCGGCGAATTCTTCCTTCACCCTCGCGGAGACTCTGCCCATCGATGCGTACGACACCATGTTCCCCTGCTCCCCCAGCGCGCGCGACTGCATCCCGCAGCCGGGGACGAGCCAGAAGATCGACGTCCTCTCCTACCGGCAGCGCCCGATCTTCCGCCTGGCTTACCGCAACTTCGGCACCCACGAATCGCTGGTGACCAACCAGTCGGTCGAGGCGCCGGGCGGGATCGCGGGAAACCGCTGGTGGGAGATCCGCGATCCGGGTGGCACGGCGGTCGTCTACCAGGAGGGCACGTTCGCCCCCGGGGTCAGCGACGGCATCCACCGCTGGATGGGCAGCATCGCCATGGACCAGGACGGCAACATGGCCCTCGGCTACAGCGCCTCCAGCAGCTCCGTCTTCCCGAGCATCTGGTACACCGGCCGCCTCGCCTCGGATCCGCTCGGCACGATGCCGATGGGCGAGGAATCGATCGTCGACGGGACCGGTTCGCAGACCTCGGCCTTCGCCCGCTGGGGCGATTACACTTCGATGGTGGTCGACCCGGCCGACGACTGCACCTTCTGGTACACCAACCAGTGGCTCCCGGCGACGAGCACGAACGGCTGGGTGGTCCGCGTCGGCGCGTTCCGCTTCGACGAATGCGGCGCGCCCAATTTCACGATCTCCGGCACCCCGGCCGAACAGGCTGTCTGCACGCCGAACGACGCGATCTACACGATCGACATCGGCCAGCTCAAGGACTATGACGATTCGGTGACGCTCTCCGCACAGGGCAATCCGGCCGGGACCACGGTCGGCTTCAGCACCAACCCGGTGACGCCCCCCGGATCGAGCACGATGACCGTCGGGAACACCGGTTCGGCTGCATTCGGGTCGTATGCGATCGACGTCGTCGGCGTCGCCCCGACCAGCACGCACACGACCACGGTCACGCTGGATCTGTTCACGGCCGTCCCTGGGGTCCCAACGCGAGTTTCGCCTGCCTCCGTCGCTTTCAATGTAAAGCCGACACCGCTGTTCAGCTGGACGGCGGCGGTCCAGTCCGGCACTTATGACCTGGAGGTGGCAACGGATGCCGGTTTCAACAACATCGTCTACAGCGAGACCGGTATTGTAGGGACCAGCCATCAGGCGACCAGCCCGCTCGCTTATCTGACCGGCTATTACTGGCGAGTGCGGGCTTCGAATGACTGTGGCAGCGGTCCCTTCTCGGTCGCCGGGGCGTTCTATACCGGAGGTCCGCCGTCAATCCTGGTCGTGGACGACGATGACGACTCCCCTGATGTCCGATCCTTCTGGACGGATACACTCGACGCCCTCGGCATGAACTACGATGTCTGGGAGACGGGCGGGGCGGATGTCGAACCGAACGCGGGCGACCTGGATGAATACCTGGCCGTGCTGTGGTTCTCCGGGGATCGCTACGGCACATCCGGGTCCGGCCCGGCCGGACCGACCGGATCGACGGAGACGGACCTGGCAGGCTGGCTCGACGCCGGCGGCTGCCTCTTCATCAGCAGCCAGGACTACCGCTACGACAAAGGTGTCACCGCCTTCATGACCGGCTACCTGGGCGTCACGAACCTGACCAACGACAACGGCAACTACACCAGCGTCACCGGCCAGAACGTCTTCTCCGAGCTGGGGTCGTACCCGCTGACCTACCCGTACACCGATTTCAGCGATCCGATGACGGTCGGGAACGGCGGGCAATCGGCGATGCTGGGGAACAACGGCAACGTCGGCGGCACGACGAAGGAAACCGGCGATTACCGCACGAGTTTCTGGGCTTTTGGCCTGGAAGCCCTGCCCGAGGCCGGTCGGGAGGCCGCCCTGGAAACGATCATCGAGTGGTGCGATCTGCCCGAGGAACCGGAGATACTCGAGATCTTCCTCCCGGTGATCAAAAACGACCCGTAGGGGCGACTTGTTAGGTCGCCCCGCCGTTGGGGTGCCCTCCGGCACAAAAATAGATGGGGCTGCGGCTCAGCCGCAGCCCCTTGGTATTTATGAAAGCGCTTCGCCGCATTGCTTGCAGAACCGGGCATCCTTGTCGTTGATCGTGCTGCAATGCGTGCAGATCCGGGCGTCCGGGGAGGGTTCTATCGGGATCACCTCACCGGCCTCGAGGAGCGCACCCTCCTTTCCTTTTCCTGCCGGGAGCCGGGCGCGCAGGTTCCGGCCGATCGACCGGCCGCGCGCCAGGGCCTCCTGCATGAAACTGCTCAGCATCCTCCGGGTGGCGTGCCGGCCGGTCAGGTACCAGTGCAGGACGGCCTGGCCGACCGCATAGGTCCCGGAGTAAGCCACAGCGACCTTGGGAATAATCCCCCAGGCCGGGATGAGCCCCACCAGCGATCGGGCGACCTGCCGCCAGAGGAATCCGCTGCCGATCACCCCGCTGAACTCGGTGATATAGTACTGCCAGTCCGGCGAAAGACCGAGCGTAAGCCCGAGCCTGTAGACCAGCAGGGCCTGGGCTTTCGTCAGGACGATGATATCGGCGATGTTGAGCGGGATGTCGAGGATCGGGATGATCTCGGCCAGGCCGGTGCTGAAGGAGTAGGCTGCGTTGGCCGTGCTGGTCTCCGCGATCAGCTTACGGGCCGCCGTCTCACGCAGCAGCGGGAACCGCCGGCCGAGCGCCAGCAGGTCCTCGGCCAGCAGCTTTACAATCACGGGCGCCAGCTCCGCGTGGAGCTGCCCCCAGTCGTCCGGGGAGGCGAATACGGGTGTGAACGCGCCGGCGGGAATGGTCGCTGCCGCGGTCTGCAGGTTGAAAACTTCCGGATCCATGATCGGGATGACCCGCTGCCCTGCCTGTGCCCATGCTTTGAGCGCCTCCGCCTGGCGGTCCCGGCTGTCGGGAAGATCGCTGACGAGGAGCAGGATCAGGTCGGCGCTGCCGGGTTCGACCGGCTCGTCCGGCCGGATGAGCGGGACCAGGGTATAGGTGCTGCCGTCCGGACGGCGCGGGTCGGAGCGCAGGTGGTTGGCGAGCGCCTGCATCCGCTCTCCTTCGGTTCCGGCTATGACGATCCGCACTTCTTGCTCGGCTTCATCCCGGATGCGCTGCAGATCCAGCTCCCGGACGTTGCGCCAGACGTTGGCGAGTTTGAGTTTTGAAAGCATGGTGGGTGATTTTATAACACGTTTATGAACCGTTTGCGCCTTTGCGCCATTGCGTCCAATGCTCGTTCGGCCGCTCTTTTGATCGGCTTGATTGCGGTGATCCTGTTGACCGGCGGCCGCGTCCGGGCGGCCCCGGAACAGGCCGCAACGAGGATCCGGGTGGTATCCAACGCCGGGCAACACCCGGCCGAGGTCCGGTTCACCGCGGCCCTGGGCGGTGCAACCGCCTGGCTGACGGACGACGCCGTCTGGCTGACCTATACGGAGTACCGCGACGGCGGCCTCTCCGGGACCCACTTCCGTCTCGATTTCGGGGTGGCGTTGGCCTGGAACCCGTTCACTGCCGGTGGTGATGAGGTTTGTATCATCTTCGCCGGCCCCTCCGGCGCCGAGACCCTGCGTCCTCGCACCTGGGCCGGCGCCCGGGCCGCCCTGGGCGAGGGGATCGACCTGGTGCTCTCGGAGACCGGGCTCTCGATCGCCGGAAACCCGGATGGGCTGGCGGCCCTCACGGTGACCGGCGGGCCTGTGGAGATCCGCTCGGAGGCAGGCGCGGCGGTTATCCGCACCGGGGACCAGGTGCTGCCGCTGCGCTGGTCGGTCCCGGTGACCGTCAACGGCGCGCCGGCCGGGGCGCACGGCGGGCCTGCGGTAGGGGGGACGACCCAGGCGGGGGAGACGGCACCGGCCGGCGCAGGCCAGCTGCTGTTCAGCACCTTTATCGGGTCCGAAAGCTGGGATGAAGGCGAAGCGATCGAGCGGGACGCGGCCGGGAACGTCTACGTCGCCGGCCAGACGCTCTCGATCTTCTTCCCGGCTGCGCCGGGACCGTTCACCGCCCAGCACAACGTCGAAGCCTTTCTGGCCCGGTTGAACGGGCAGGGCACAGCCCTGGACTTTATCTGCGTGATCCGCGCCGACGTGGAGGACTGGGGCACGGCCCTGGCCGTCGACGCGCTCGGAAATGCCGTCCTTTTTGGGCGCACCGACTCGGTCACCAATTTCCCGGTCACCCCCGGTGCGTACGACACGACGCCGAACGGCGGTTTCGATCTTTTCGTGATGAAGTTCGATCCGGTTGGGCAGCTCGTTTTTTCTACCCTGCTCGGGGGCAGTGAGAATGAGTATGCGGGGGATGTCGCCATCGCCCCGGATGGGACCCTGGTCATGGCCGGTTCCACTGCCTCGGGCGGTTCCGCCGGCGCCGGCTTCCCGACCACGGTCGATGCGTATCAATCCGAACACAGCGGGGAGCGCGACATCTTCGTCGCCGCGCTCAGCGCCGACGGCGCGGCACTCGAATACGGCACCTTCATCGGCGGCGCCGGAAACGACCATGCCGAAGCCCTCGCCCTGCATGGACCGGCAGCAGTGGTCGGCGGGTGGTCGGCGTCGGCCGATTTCGACGCAACAGCCGGCGGGTACGATACGACCCTGGCCGGCGCTTTCGATGGGGTCCTGCTCTCGCTCATCCCCGGCAGTGCGAGTCTGAATTTCTGGACCTTTCTCGGCGGCAGCGACGATGGGATCACCAGCGACCGGATCCTGGCGGTCGGCGTGGGCGCCGGCGGGGACGTCTTCGTTTCCGGGAGCACCTATGCCGCTGACTTCCCGGCCACGCCGGGCGCCTTCGACACAACGTTCGACGGAGCCTGCCTGTGCTCGGACGGTTTTGTCGCCCGGTTTTCGAGTGACGGGACCGGCATGGTCTGGGCTACCTTCCTGGGCGCCGGCGGGGACGACATCGTCGAAGGCCTGCAACTCGATGCCCTCGGCCGGCCGGCGCTGACGGGCTCGACCGGCTCTGCGGACTTCCCGGTCACCGGGGATGCCCCGGACAGCACCCTGGACGGTCTCTCGGACGCCTTTATCGCCCGGCTCGACGCCGACGGTGCTGCGCTGCCGTTCGCCACGTACCTGGGCGGTTCGGCGGAGGAGGCCGGCCTGGGCATCGACGTTTCGAGCAGGGGCCTGGTGTTCCTGACCGGCTGGTCCAATTCCGCGGATTACCCCACCACCCCGGGCTCCTACGATCCCGATCCCAATCCCGACAAGGACGTCATCGTCACTGCCCTGATCCTGCCGGCGTTGGAAGTGTTCCTGCCCGTTATCCTTCGGTAGCGGGTGGGAGTTTGGGGGGATCGTCCGTCAAAGGTAATATCCCGAAGTATTTCACGCTGCTGATCGTCCTGATACAATGATCGCCTCCAAAAATTGGGGTGGGGGGGGTTTGTGTTGGGGGGGGGTGGGGGGTGTGGGGGGGCCCCCCGAGCGACAACACCACAAGGGA
>Ga0214472_10006577_pt1 | contig 12173 bp, 13 predicted proteins | sample RVTome_6_FD_207662 | JGI IMG/M metagenome (GOLD analysis project Ga0214472, IMG submission 207662) | Soil microbial communities from uranium-contaminated site in the Upper Colorado River Basin, Wyoming, United States - RVT140D175 | ecosystem: Environmental > Terrestrial > Soil > Contaminated >... | reverse complement strand
GCAGTCCATCATCGCCCGCGAGGTGCTCGCCCTGGCCATCGACACCGATTCCGCCTCGCTCGACTCGCTGCTCGCGGTGACGGCCGAGATGGAGCGCCTGCAGGAGGATCTTGCGACCGACACGGCCCGGCTCGAGGAGTTGCGCGTCGAGGCCGACGCGGTCGCGGTCCGGATGAACGAGCTGTTCGCCGCAGCCGATGCCGAGTTCGATCAGGCCGAAGCCGACTACGTGGCCGCCTCAAAGGCACTGGCGGAGCAGCGGGCCCGTGAGGAAGAAGAGCGCCGTCGCGCCGAGGCGGCGCAGCGTCAACGCGACGCCATCCGGGCGGCGCTGGGGCTGCCCTCCGAAGGGGTGCCGATGTCGGTGACTCCGGGCTTCATCTGCCCGGTCGCCGCCCCCTCCTATTTCACCAACAGTTGGGGGGCCCCCCGCTCGGGCGGGCGCAAGCACTCCGGTACCGACATCATGGCCGCCTATCGAGCCCCGGTCGTGGCCGTGGCCGACGGCAGGATCCGGCTGGCGTTCACCCCGCTGGGCGGGAATGTCGTGTACTTGAGCGCCGATCACGGAGTCGAGTACTTCTACGCACATCTGGACGGATACGCCCCGGGGATCACCAGCGGCATGCGGGTATCCCGCGGCATGCTGCTCGGCTACAACGGGGACACGGGCAATGCCTATGCCGGCGCCTACCACGTCCATTTTGGGATGCGCCCCGGTGACATCATCAACGTGAACCCCTACCCTACGTTGCGGGCCGTGTGCCCTTGACGGGTCTTCCCATCCTCTACGCTCCATTCTGTGACTGAGACCAAGCGCCGCCGCATCGACCAGATTCAGGCCTCGGACTTCCTCCAGGACCTAGAGGGGATGCCGCACGATGTGCTCCGGGCCCGCCGGGCGATGTGCGACGACCTCGACCTCGAGTACTCCTACTACCGCCGGATGCTCCACGGCCGGATGGATCTCCTCGCCTTCGAGCTGCGGCGCCGGGCCGGCGATGAGGACCAGACCCTGCTCGAGGCCCTGCCCCGGATCCTGGCCGGGGGCGCCTATTCCTCGACGGCGCGTCCTCCCAATCACGCCGTGAGCGTGGAGGCTCCCGATCTCCCGACGTCGGGCCACCGCCTCATCGACCGGGCACTGCAGAGCGACTTCCTCGCCCGGCTCGGCGACTTCTCCGACGAGGAGTTGTTGGAGACCCAGCGCTTCCTCGTGGAGTTGGAGCCCGAGGTCTCGATGCACCGCCGCCTGGTTCATGCGGCTCACGATCGGCTCGAGGCCGAACTGACCCGTCGCTATCGGGAGGGCCTGGCCGACCCCGGTGAGTCACTGGTCCGAGAGTGATCATCGGCTGTGTCCGCAGCGGTCTCGTCGAGGCCGTGCATCCTGTGGCCGTGGCCGCAGTCGACGCCGCAGGCACCGTGGTGGCGGCATCCGGCGATGTCATCGGCCGGGAGTTCTTCCTGCGTTCGGCGATCAAGCCGATTCAGGCCGCGGTGTCCCAACGCAACGGTGCCGTCCTCGGCCTGGAGCAACTGGCGGTGGCTGCGTCCAGCCACAGTGCCTTTCCGGTGCACGTCGCCTACGTCGAGCAGATGCTGCTCGAGGTGGGCCTCGAGGCGGGGCACCTCCGTTGTCCTCCCGATCACCCCAGTTCCGGGGATGCCGAGGTGTTGTGGGCGCGACGCGGCCGGTCGGAGCCCGAGCGGATCTTCCATAACTGCTCGGGCAAGCATGCCGCCATGCTGCGCGCCTGTGTCGCCAACGATTGGTCGCTCGAATACACCGCCCTCGATCACCCGCTGCAGGAGGCGGTGATCGAGGCGGTCGAAGACGCTACGAGGCGTCCCGTCACGCCCACCGGGATCGACGGTTGCGGGGTGCCGACGCTGCGCAGTGACGTCACCGGACTGGCCCGGGCCTTTGCGCACATCGCCACCGATCCGGACCTGGCCGAGGTGCGCACCGCGGCGATGCGCTACACCGCTCTCACCCGCGACGGCGAGCGTCCGGAGACCGTCATCGCCCGGTGGCTCCCGACCGTCGTCAAGGGCGGCGCCATGGGATGTGTCGGGGTGGCCTGGACCGAGGGCGGCATGGGGCTCGCAGCCAAGTCGTGGACGGGCGACGGCGCCGCCGCCGACGTCGCGGTCCTCACCCTGATGGAGGAGTTGGGTGTTGTCCCGAGCCACCCGCGGTCTCAACTCGCCGGACTGTTCGCCCCGGAGGTCCTTGGCGGGGGATCTCCGGTAGGCCATCTCGCGGTGATCGAGAGATGAGCGGCTGGGAAGCCCTCGCCGGGCTCGACGCGGTGGCCCCTCACACTGGGCCGTTTCCCCACGCCGGCTTTCTCGCGGCGTGGTGGCGCCATCGCGGTGCCGGAACGCTGCTGCCAATTCGGGCCGGGGCCGGGGCGATGGCGCTGGTCGTCGCCGATGGCACCGCCGCGCTGGCCGGCGAGCCGGGGCTCACCGACTATCACTCGCCACTCGGATCGGACCTCGACGGCGTGGCGGCAGCCGTGCGCGAGTCGCTGCCCCCGGGAACGCGGCTCGCTCTCGACTCGCTGCCCCTGGAGGCGGCGGAGCCGCTGATGAAACAATTCGCCGCCGTTGGCGTTTCGCTCACGATGCGCCCGCACGACGCCACGATGATCCTCCACCTGCCCGGTGACTCCGACACCTACCTGGGAACCCTCGACAGCAAGCAGCGCCACGAGGTGCGGCGCAAGCGGCGTCGCTTCGAGGAGCAGGCCGGGGCCCCCGCGCTGCGCCGCGATGCGGCGGCACTCGCCGGGTTCGCCGCGATGCACCGGGCCGCCTCGGGCGCCAAGGGTGGTTTCATGACGGCCGAGATGGAGCACTTCTTCGGTTCGCTGGTGGACGAGGCCGGCGCCGTGGTCGACGTGCTGTGCGATGGTGACGGCGCCACAGTGGGCGCGGCCTTCGGGTTCGAGGACGCCGACACCTACTACCTCTACAACTCGGCATTCCATCCGGATCGCGCCGCGCTGTCGCCGGGGATCGTTCTGGTCATCGCGCTGATCGATGCCGCCCTCGCTGGTGGCAGGCGTCGTTTGGACTTTCTCAAGGGACGCGAGGACTACAAGGTTCGCCTCGGCGCGGTGACCCGCCCGCTGTTTGCACTCGAGGGGGAGCTGTGATTCGCCGGGTCGCCTTCCTCAGCATCCACTCGTCGCCGCTGGCGCTTCCCGGGACCGGGGACGCCGGAGGCATGAACGTCTACATCGACTCGCTGGCTCGCACCCTGGCAATGCGCGGGATCGGGGTCGACGTGTTCACTCGCCGCGCCGAGGACGACACCCCGGCAGAGACCGAAGTGGTTCCGGGCTACTGCGTGGTCCAGGTGGACGCCAGCGGGGCGGATCGCGCCGATCTGGTCGCCGCGTACGCCGAGGGTGTCGCCAAGTGGATCGTCGGCCACGAAGTCACGCCGGACGTGCTCCACAGCCACTATTGGCTGTCGGGTTGGGCGGGGGCGCTGCTGCAAGACGCGTTGTCGGTGCCGCTGGCGATCTCGTTCCACACCTTGGGGCGGGTCAAGGAGGCGACCCGGTCACCCGGGGAGCCGCGGGAGTCCTTGGTGCGCATCGCCGCCGAGACCGAGGTGGTGGCCCGAGCCGGGTGCATGGTCGCCTCGACGCCCGCCGAGGCGGCCGATCTCATCGAGCACTACCAGGCCAATCCGGAGCGGATCTGCGTGTCGCCGCCAGGGGTGGATCACGACATCTTCAAGCCGGGGGACAAGGCCAGGGCGCGCCATCGCCTCGGGCTCGAGCCCGGCCCGTTGGTCGCCTTCGTCGGCCGCATCCAGCCGCTCAAGGGGGTCGACGTCGCCATCAAAGCGATCGCGAGTCTCGACGGGGTCCGTCTCCTCGTGGTGGGCGGTCCGAGCGGTGTCATGGGCGAGTCGGAGTTGGGCCGTCTCCAGGCCATGGCCGCGGAGCTGGCGCCGGGACGGGTGACCTTCCTCCCGCCTCGCCCCCACGCCGACATCGCCTGCGTATATCGCGCCGCCGACGCGGTGATCGTCCCCTCGCGCTCGGAGTCGTTCGGGCTCGTGGCGGTCGAGGCGCAGGCATGCGGCACCCCCGTCGTGGCCTCGCGCGTCGGGGGACTCGCCTACTCGGTGGAGGATGGCCAATCGGGGTACCTGATCGCGGGCCACGATCCCGCCGATTACGCGCGTGCGCTTGCCGCGATCCTCGACGATCCCACCAACGCGGGCCGGCTTGCCGCAGGTGCGGCGGAGCATGCGTCGCGTTTCTCATGGGATGCCACTGCGGACCGACTCGTCGAGCTCTATCAGGGACTCGTGGAGTAGTCCGATCGTCGCGAAAAAGATGTCTGGCACGGCCTTGTCGACAGCCGATGTGCACAACCGCCTGTGGATTGCTGGGGACATGTGGGTATCCCGGGCCTCGGCCCGTAGTGATCGTGCATCTGGGTCATCGAGCTGCAGTTGCGCGGCACGGAGCGCGAAATCTGGCTCTCGGCGAGGGGCTTGACCGGGCCGGTTACCCCCCGTAGGTTCGGCTCTGCAAGGCCCAAGGTGCCGATGCGACCACCACCTCGTTCGGGGAAGTGCGGGGCAGGGTCGTGGAGGTTCCTTGGGCCTTGGCTCGTGGGCACGTCGTCGCGGCACGGCACGATTGCTGTCGGCCGCCGCCCTTGCTGTTACCTAGGACCCTGGCGCCTCGAGGCCGCTGCCTGATACCCCATCACCGTCACCCGGAGGTGCATCACGGAGCCATCCATCGATCGCGGATCCACCGTTCCTCCTCTGCTCGAGGAGACCATCGGAGCCAACCTGGAGCGGACCGTGGCGTGGTGCGGCGCCCGCGAGGCCCTGGTGGTGCGCCACCAGCAGCGCCGCTACACGTACGACGAATTCAATGCGGCCGTCGACCTCCTGGCTCGGGGATTGATGCGCCGCGGCCTCGCAATGGGAGATCGCGTCGGGATCTGGTCCCCCAACTGCGCCGAGTGGGTGCTGGTGCAGTACGCGACAGCCAAGATCGGGGCGATCCTGGTGAACATCAACCCGGCCTACCGCACCTCCGAGGTCGAGTACGCCCTGTCCCAGTCGCGCTGCCGGCTTCTGGTGGCCGCCCCCGCCTTCAAGACCTCCGACTACCGGGCGATGGTGGCCGAGGTGGCGCCTCGGGTGCCGACTCTCGAAGAGACCATCTTCTTCGACTCCACCGAGTTCGAACAGCTCTCCGATCCGGGTCCGGTGACGCCGTCCGATCTGGCCGCCAGGGGCCGCAGCCTCGACCCGTTCCAGCCGATCAACATTCAATACACCTCGGGCACGACGGGCTTTCCCAAAGGGGCCACCCTGACCCATCACAACATCCTCAACAACGGATTCTTCGTCGGGGAGTTGTGCCGCTACACGGAGGCAGATCGGGTGTGCATCCCGGTGCCCTTCTATCACTGCTTCGGGATGGTGATGGGGAACCTGGCCTGCACCACCCATGGCGCCACGATGGTGATCCCCGGCCCGGCCTTCGAGGCGCAGGCTGTGCTGGCCGCGGTAGCCGACGAGCGCTGCACGAGCCTCTACGGCGTGCCGACGATGTTCATCGCCGAGCTCGAAGCGCTCGACACCGCCGCGGTCGACCTGCGCAGCCTGCGCACCGGGATCATGGCCGGAGCGCCTTGTCCGGCGGAGACGATGAAGCGGGTGATCTCGGACATGAACATGACCGAGGTCACCATCTGTTACGGGATGACCGAGACATCACCGGTGTCGACCCAGACGACTTTCGATGACGACCTGGAGCATCGGGTCCGCTCGGTGGGCAGGGCGCACCCCCACGTCGAGGTGAAGGTCGTCGACCCCGAGACCGGGGACACCGTGCCCCGGGGAGTGGCCGGCGAGGTCTGCACCCGCGGTTACTCGGTGATGCAGGGTTACTGGAACGACGCGCAACGCACCTCCGAGAGCATCGATGCGGACGGGTGGATGCACACCGGTGATAGCGGCACCATGGATCCGGACGGCTACGTGGCGATCGTGGGACGCATCAAGGACATGATCATTCGCGGTGGCGAGAACGTCTATCCCCGCGAGATCGAGGAGTACCTGATCACCCATCCCGATGTGGTCGATGCCCAGGTCGTCGGAGTGCCCGATGCCAAATTCGGCGAGATCGTGATGGCCTGGGTCGTCCTCCGCCCCGGATCCCAGCTGACCGCGGAGGAGCTCCAGCAGTACTGCCGGGGACGCATCGCCCACTACAAGGTCCCCGCCCGGATCGCCTTCGTCGCGGGATTCCCGATGACGGTGACGGGAAAGGTGCAGAAGTTCAAGCTCCGCGAGATGGCCCAGGAGGAAGTCAGCGGCTCGAATCTGGGTTAGGTGGCTCACAGCCGACAGCCGACAGCCAGATGGGTCACGCTGCTCCAGCTGTGAGCTGTCAGCTCCTCTGATTCTCGGTGGCGAGACCCGTCGACCATCGAGCTTCACCCTGGCGAGCTTGTGATTCGGATTCCAGGTGTCATTTGGTGAGTCTTCTACTCAAGATTCACCCGGCGAACCCCGAAATCTGGCAGATGGGGATTCGGATCGCTCGCAGCTTCGCCATTGTCTCCGTTGCCACGGCGACGCTCGTGGCGGGCGCGACCCTGGGAGGGGCCGCCATCCAGACCCTGAGTCCAGGAAGCGGCACTACCGCGGCAGGCGGTTCTGTGGTGGCCACCCTGTCGATGGACTCCGCCGACAGCTGCCTCGATGCGACCACCGCGGACCCCACCATCACCGTCGGCTTCTCACCGGCATGTGGTGGGGGTGGAGCGTGGACCTCGACGATGACCATCCTCACCACGCCGCAGACTCTCCCAGTCCAGCACCTGGTGACCATCACTGAGCGCTCAGGGTTCCTGGGGTTGCCCACCGACATCGCCGTATACACGCTCACCGTCTCCGCCCCGGCGCCGACCACCACGACCACCTTGCCGCCAACGACGACGACCGTGCCGATTCCGACCACGACGACCACTCAGCCCGCCGCGACCACCACGACCACCGACGCCGCGGCGACGACGACCACCCAGCCCGGATCGATCACCACGACCACCCAGCCCGGATCGATTACCACGACCACCCAAACCGCATCGATCACCACGACCACCCAAGGGTCGACCACGACGACCACGAAGCAGGTCGGCGGGAGCGTGTTGGGGGGCGGTGAGGGGAGCCGGGGCGGGTCGTCTGGGCAAGGGCCGATCGCGTTCACCCGATCGCTGCTGGGACATTTCCATCCCGGACCTCCCCGCACGATCGCAGCGATCGTCTTGTCCCCCCTGGCAGTGTTCGAGGTGTTGGTGAGAACGCTCACCGCGAGCCTGGGAGCGCTCGCCATCCCCCTCGCCCTGCTCGCAGCCATGGCGTTGTGGCTGCTAGCGGCACGGCGTGGCCGCCGTGACAGGGTTCCGTCGTGACGGCTGCGCCGCTCCCGGGTCCCCGCCGGAGCCTGAGCCCGGTGATGCTTGGAGCGATCCTCGGACTAGCTGGGCTGCTTGCGGGCTTTGCGATGCTGTTTGCCAATACCAGCGGCGTCGCCACCGTGCTCGACCAATCCATGCGGCGGAATGCGATCGACGCAATGGACGGCATCGTCAAGACCGCCCGTCCGATTCTCGCTGCCGCCGTGCTCGTGGAGGAGGCCCATCTTGCTGGCCTGGCCGTCGAGGCGGAGGCGAGCGATGCGATCACGGCGGTACGCGACCTCGTGGTGCGTCTCGACCCCCTCGCGGCTCCCTGGTCTTCATCGACGGCAGCAGCGCTGGCCGTCATTCGCGCGGATGCCGAACAGGTCGCCGATCACCTGGAGCTCGGCGACCTCGCTGATGCACTGACCATCATGGATTCTCTTGCCGGTCATGTCTCGACTGCAGCCGAGGCCCTCTTCCGCGAGGCCAACGACATCGACACCGAAATGGCGCTCCTGTCCGACGACCTCGGCGTGCTGCTCGAGGGCACGCGGTTCATGGTCGGCCTGGTCCTTCCGGGGGTCGGTGTGTGGCTGTTCTGGGTGTCCCTCAGCCGGCGCCAACGCCGCGAGACGCTCGAGGCTGCTCGAAGAACCAACGATGCCATCATTGCGTCGCGTCGCTCGCTGATCGCATCCATCAGCCATGAACTCAGGACACCACTGACTTCACTCGTTGGGTTCGCCGACGAACTCCGCGACCGTCACTCCGAGCTGATCGAGCGCGAGCGCACTGAACTGTGCGACATCATCGCCCAGCAGGCGCTGGTGGCCGACCGGCTCGCCGAAGACCTGATCACCGCGGCTCGACTCGATGCTGAGGGTTTGAGTGTGCAGCTTCGGCCAGTCGATCTCCGCGTGACGGTCGAAGCGGTGGCCAGATCATTCGGATGGGGCGTTCGCGCCGACGTCCAGATCCAGGTGTCCGGCGAGGGTTCCGCCACGGCGGATCGCCACCACGTAAGTCACATTCTGCGGCTGCTCCTCACCAATGCCTTCGAGCATGGCGGTGAACAGATCGTCCTGGCTATCACCAATGCCGCGGATCGCTCCATCGTGTCGGTACGTGACAACGGAGTGGGACTGCCCGTTCCTGCCGACCGCCTGTTCACCGCATTCGAGACAGGAACCTCCGACTCCGGCCGAACCAAGCCGCTCGGCCTCGGACTCAGCATCGCCCGATCACTCGCTCGCCTCATGAGCGGTGACATCAAGTACCACCGTGAGAACGGCACCACCTCCTTCGATCTGATACTCCCCGCGGCAGACCCGACGCAGCGCCCACCCACCCCGGGACCGCACCGGTTGCCGCCTGAACCCTCCCGCCATCTGATATCTGATGTCTGAGGTCTTCCTCAGAGGCCAAACATCACTTCGCCGAGCCGCACCCGGTGGACGTCGAAGGTGTTGAGGTCGAGGCGCAGGGAGCCGAGGCGCAACCCCCGCATGCCGTCGCCCTGATTGGTGACGACTCGCAGGACCCCGTCTTCGTGCTCGAGGACCCCAAGCCCGAGGCAGGCGCCGGTGCCGTCCTGGAGGCCGACGAGCACCCCGTGGAGGCGCGCCAGGTCCAGGCCTTCGGGGAGGGTGGGGGCGAAGACCGTGCTGCGCACCCGCCAGCGCTGCAGTGGCTCGGCAAGGGCGGCGCCGAAGGCCTTGGCGCGGTGGGAGCGGCGCACCTCGGGATCCACCGGGCGGACCTCGGGATCGACCTCTGCGGTCTCGACGTCGACCGAGAAGAAGCGCCGGAACAACCCCACCAATGGTTCGAGTTCCGCCCCGCGCTGCAACCCGATGACCACGTCGGGGCGGCACAGCTCCATCTTGTGATACTTGAGCGTCTGGCCTGCCACCCCGGAGATGGAGCCCGTCGTGTCGACGACGACCAGGTCCACCGAGCTCCGGGCGGCATCCACGAGGGCCGCCGTGGCGACGACCTGCTGCAGGATCACTCCGTCGGGGGCAATGGCGCCGACAAAATGGAGCTCGTCCGCCTGGGCCAGGTGCGAGAGGTCGCGTTGGTCGCGAACGTATTTCAGGCCGACGCACGTGGGAGGGCCGACGGTGGTCTGGTCGATGTCGGAGTCCACATATGCCCCTGTTTTGCCCGCGGCCACGACGGCGGCGAGCAGATCTCGGGCCAGCGTGGACTTCCCGGTGTCGGGGCCGCCGACGAGCATGATCACCCCGCGTCGCCGGGCGAGGTCGTCGAGCAGCGCTCCGTGATGGCCGTCAGACATCGCTTCCTCGGGTGGGGCGGCCCATCGTACCGGTGGGGTCGGGTTGGGCCGGGTCGGGCCGGTATCCTCGGCCGCCGATGCCCCCGCTTCCCATCTCCTTTCTGAGCGACTTCGGCCTTTCCGACGAGTTCGTCGGCGTGGTGCACGGGGTGATCGAGCGCATCGCTCCCGGTACCAGGGTCATCGACGTCACCCACGGCATCCGCCGCGGCGACATCCGTGCCGGCGCCCTCGCCCTGCTGCGGGCGGTGCAGTATCTGCCCACGGGTGTGGTCCTCGCCGTGGTCGATCCCGGGGTCGGCACGGGGCGCCGCGCCATCGCCGCGGCGACGGCGCGGGGGTTCTTCGTCGGTCCCGACAACGGCCTGCTGGCGCCCGCCGTGGCGATGGTGGGTGGGGCAGAGCGATTCGTATCAATCGAGGCCGAGGCCTTCCGCCTTCCTGGGGCCGGTGCGACCTTCGACGGCCGTGACCTGTTCGCGCCTGCCGCCGCGGTGCTGGCTTCCGCTGAGGCGGGTCTCGACGACCTCGGACCGGAGGTCGATCCGGGATCGGTGATGCCGCTCCTCCTGCCGCTGGTGGAGAGTTCCGGTGGGCGGGTCTCGGGAGAGGTGTGGTGGATCGATGCCTACGGCAACGCCCAGACCAACATCTCCCCGGCCGACCTCGAATCCGTCGGCCTGCAGCCAGGGTCGCCCGTGATGCTGCGGGTGGGTGCGCTCGAACACGAGATTCGGTGGGTGTCGGGCTACGGAACAGGCGCCGACGCGATCGTGCACTGCGATTCGCATGGCCTGATGGCGATCGCGGTCCCCGGAGGAAGGGCCGACGAGGCGCTGCAGCTCAGCGAGGGCATCTCGGTGGGCTTCAGGTCACCCCGTTGAGGCGCACCACGAAGATGACGCCGGCGACGAGTAGCAGGGCAAGGAGCAGCAGGATGGCGATGGTGGTTCCGGGGCGCACCGGGAAGACGGTACCGCAGTGAGCGACCTGCTCTTCATCACCCGCCGCACCTGCCTGCTCTGTGCTGAGGCGCACCCGATGGTGGCCGCGGTGGCGCGACGACGCGGGCACACGCTCAAGACGATCGACGTGGACGACGCCGGTTTCGCCGATCGCTTCGGCGATCGGGTGCCGGTGGTGCTGCGCGACGGGGTCGAGGTGCTTGCGGGGCGCTTTGGCCCGGCGGAGGTCCGTCGCGCCCTCCGCTGACTTTGGCCCCCACGCCCCTGCCTATATTGCCGCGATGGTGAAGCGGCCCGTGCCCCGGGTCACCGTGCAGCGGCTTCCCGTGTACCTCAGGTGCTTGGAAAGCCTCCCCGCGGGCCAGCAGCGAGTGTCGTCGGACGAGCTCGCCGATCTGGCAGGCGTGCTGGGCGCCAAGATTCGCAAGGACCTCTCCTATCTGGGCACCCACGGCACTCGCGGCGTTGGATACGAGGTGGAGCACCTCAAGCATGAGATCCGCATCGAACTCGGCCTGACCCGCGACTGGGCGGTGGTCATCGTCGGCATCGGCAACCTGGGTCGCGCCCTGGCCAATTACGGTGGATTCGGGGAGCGCCGGTTCCGGGTGGTGGGCATCTTCGACAACGATCCGCTCAAGGTCGGTGTCCAGGTGGATGGCCTTACCGTCGAGTCGATGGAGCACCTCGGACGGGTCGTGGCCGAGCGGAACGCCTCGATCGGCATCGTCGCCACCCCGGCCCAGTCCGCCCAGGACGTCGCGGATGCTCTCGCCGCCGCCGGCGTGCGCTCGATCCTCAACTTTGCCCCGGTCGTCATCAAGCCCCCCGCCGGCGTCGAAGTCCGGCGCGTCGACCTGTCGACGGAACTGCAGGTGTTGACGTTCTATCTGGCGCGGAGCGTGTGACCGTCCCGGCTGGTTTCGTCGGGGCGGCTGACAGCTGACAGCCCACAGCTCACAGCCGGACCAGCTCGAGACCTCTTGCTGTCGGCTGTCGGCTGTTGGCTGTTGGCTGTCGGCTGTTCGCCTTCAGCTGTCCGCTTCTTGTTCCGCTTCATACCGGTTCAGGGCGGCTACGAACATGGCAAAGAGGATCAGAGAGCCCAGCATCATGGCGCCGGGGAGGATGCGCAACTGGAACGCGTTGAGCCCGGCCACCAGGGTGGGGCGGACGCCGCGGGGGGCATACATCGTGTAGAGGAGGCCGACGATGGCGAGGAACCCGAAGAAGGCGGCGCCGGTGGTGAGGAAGGCGAGACGGCGTCCCAGGTTCGTGTAGTTGATCAGGTAGACGCTCCCCCAGAAGACCGCGATCGCGCCCACTGCGACGATGATTCCCCGCACCAGAACACCGGGGGCGGGGGTGCCATCGGGGGCCACCTTGTTCTTGCCCACCAGGTCTTCATAGAGCACGTCGATTGCGGCGCGGAACTGGGGGATGAG
>Ga0214472_10006576_pt1 | contig 12173 bp, 11 predicted proteins | sample RVTome_6_FD_207662 | JGI IMG/M metagenome (GOLD analysis project Ga0214472, IMG submission 207662) | Soil microbial communities from uranium-contaminated site in the Upper Colorado River Basin, Wyoming, United States - RVT140D175 | ecosystem: Environmental > Terrestrial > Soil > Contaminated >... | reverse complement strand
CAATGCCTCCTCCGGCGACATCGTGCGCTTCCGGCGGATCGGCGACAAGGTGATCGCCGAGCAGGAGAACTGGCGCTACCGGGCAACTTCCGGGCGGGCGGCGGAAGAAAAATCCGTGACGCAGAGTTTTGCGACCTCCTTCCTCTGGTCGACCGGCATCGAGGCGAAGGACGCCGAAGGGCGCCTCCTGATCGACCTCACCGGTTTCCTGACGCGCGACGCCGCCGACCTGGGCGCGGCGCTGAAGTTTGGCCAAGACGCGGACGGCTACAGCCTCGCGGCGGACCGGTCCCTGCCCGATCCGGCGAGCGTGCTGTCCTTCCCGGACAATTCCGAGATGGATGCGTTCCTGACCTTCGAGACTGCGAAGCCGAATGCGCAGACCAATGCGACCGCGGCCGATGGGCGGGCAGTGACGCTGGTCCTGCACCATTCCTTCGTGCGCCTGCCGGATGAGGGCTACGAGCCGCGAGCTTTCGATCAGCGTACGGCCAATATCGGCATGGGGTTCTATGACTTCTCGGCGCCGCTGGGCGATCCGGTCGTGACGCGGTTGTCGCGCCGTTTCCGGCTGGAGAAGACCGACCCGGCCGCAGCCTCCAGCCCGGTGAAGAAGCCGATCGTGTTCTATGTCGACAATGGCGCGCCGGAGGAGATACGCGATGCACTGATCGAAGGGGCAAGCTGGTGGGCGGCGGGTTTCGAGGCGGCAGGGTTCAAGGATGCCTACAGGGTGGAGGTGCTGCCCGAAGGCGTGCATCCGCTGGACGTGCGCTACAATGTGATCAACTGGGTGCACCGGCAGACGCGGGGCTGGTCGTATGGCGGCAGTGTATCGGATCCGCGCACGGGGGAGATCCTGAAGGCGAACGTGATCCTCGGCTCGCAGCGCGTGCGCCAGGACCGGATGATCCTGGAGGGCCTGGCCGGCGCCGGCGCGACCGGGACGGGCACGCCGGACGACCCGATCGGGATTTCGCTGGCCCGCATCCGCCAGCTGGCGGCGCATGAGGTGGGCCATACACTCGGCTTTGCGCACAATTTCGCCGCCAGCGGCAACAGGCGTGCCTCGGTGATGGACTACCCCGCCCCGTGGGTGCGCGCGAAAGGCGATGGCACGCTCGATTTTTCGCAGGCCTACGGCGTCGGCCTTGGGGCCTGGGACATGTTCACGGTGAAATGGCTGTATACGGAGTTTCCGGGCGGCGGAGATGACCGCGCCGCGCTGGATGCGATGGTCGATGCGACTTACGGATCTGGTCTGCGCTTCATTGCTGATGCGCACGCAAGGACGGTGGATACGGCGCATCCCTACGCCTCGGTCTGGGACAATGGCGCCGACCCGGTTGCGGCACTGGATGAAGCGATGGTGGTGCGTGCGATAGCGCTGGCGAACTTCGGCCCCGGCGCGCTGGCGAAGGGCCGGCCGGCTTCGGACCTCAACGCTGTGATCGTGCCGATCTATCTCTATCACCGCTACCAGGTGGACGCGGCGGCGAAATTCATTGGCGGCCTCGATTTCCGGTATTCCGTGAACGGAGATGGCGCGCCGCCGGCCGAGCCTGTGGCGGCGGCCGAGCAGCGCCGGGCGCTGGACGCGCTCGTACGCACTCTGGATCCCGCCGCGCTGGACTTGCCGGACGCGCTGCTCAACCAGCTGACACCGGGTGATGTCGGCTATGCCGGCGGCGGCGCAACCGAAGAAGTGTTCGACGGGCGCACAGGCCCGGTGTTCGATCTTGCAGCGGCGGCTGACACGGCGGCGGCCGTGACCCTGTCGGCCGTGCTGGAGCCCTCGCGCGCAAACCGGCTGCTCGCCTATGAACATCGCGGGCCCGGCGCGATGACGCTGCGCGAGATGCTGGATACGCTTGATGCGGCGGTGTTTGCGACTGAGGGCGATGCGCGCCTCGCGGCCTTGTCGCGCGTGGTGCAGGCGCGGTTCGTGTCCGAGATGATCAGTCTGTCGCGCAGCGAGAATGGCGCGCCGGGGCTGGACGCGGTGGTCGATGGCAAGCTGGTGGACCTGAAGGCGCGGCTGGACAAGAAAGACCGCAAGCGGACGGATTCCGGCAACGCGCACTACGCTGCGCTGGCAGCGCAGATAAGACGGCACCTGTCTGGCGCAGAAATGGCCGTGCCTGCTGTGCGCCCTGCTCCGGAGACGCCGCCGGGCAGCCCGATCGGTGCCATGGGGCAGATAGAAGAGTGCTGGTTCTGCGCGCGCTAGTCCGGCCGGTCAGGCCTTCAGCACGCCCAGCGCGCGCACCGACTGCCAGACATCGTCGACCGACAATTCCTGCAGCGTTGGCGCAGCATTGACGATGACCGGCTTCGGCCCGCGGGGGGCGGAATGGTCCGGGTTGCTCTCGGTCAGGGCGAAGAGGGCGATGCCCGGTGCGCCGGCGAGGGTGGCCATGTGCATCGGGCCGGTATCGTTGCCGACGACGAACAGCGCAGCCTCGGCGAGCGTGACGACCTGGAAGAGATCCGTGCGCGTCACGAGGCTCTTGGCGCGCGGCTCGCGCCGGACGATCTCGTGCGCGATCTGGCCTTCGGCGGTGCCGCCAATAATCGCGGGCTGGATGCCGGCATCGGCGATGCGCCTGGCGAGTTCGGCATAGTTCTCCACCGGCCAGCGCTTCGCCTCGCGGTGCTCGGAGGCGCCGGGGATCAGCAGCATGTAGGGCGGGGTGAGATTGAAATAGGCGGGGTTCAGGCGCGGCGGGTTGCCGAGCTTCGGGCGCACCCAGCCGAGGTCCGGGAACGGTGCGCTGCGGCCGAGCCAGCGGCCGGACGGGGCGACACCGGCGACCTCGAGCTGTTCGGCCAGCCGGTCAATCGAGTGCATCGCGGCGCGGGCCGGATTGTCGTGGAAGAAGGCGGCGCGCTCATGGTGGCCGGACCAGAGCGGCGCCCTGCCGCCGCGCGAGAGGGCGGTGAAATAGTTGCGCGTGCGCCCGCTCGTCTGGAAATCGTAGATGATGTCGTACTTCGCGCGGCGGATGCGCTGGATGAGGGCGGCTGTCGGCTTCAGGCCTTCGGGGCGGCCATCGGTTTCGACCACATCCACATAAGGGCAGACCTTGGCGAATTCCTCGAAGGGCGGCGTCGTCAGCAGTGTGATGCGCGCCGAGGGGTGGAACTCGCGCACCGCACGCATCGCGCCGAGGGCGAGCACGAAGTCACCCAGCGCGCTGAGCTTGATGACCAGCACTTCCTTTGCCTTGGCGCCCGGGTTCACCGGACTGGCGGTTTTCGCCCGCGCGCTGGTCAAATCTTCGAATTCCCCTACTCCAACAGGCGCTTATAGACGCTGAGTGTCGCGGCCTGAAGCCCTCTTTTCGAGAAGTTCCGGGTGATGTGGGCGCGCCCTTCCCGGCCCATCGAGGCGCGGGCGGCCGGACCCAAGGATAGCATGGCGCGGATCGCCCCGGCCAGCGCCGGGGCGCTGCCGGGCTCGGCGCGGGTGCCGGTTTCGTATTCGATGACGGTTTCGCGGGCGCCGCCATGGTCGGCGACGATGACCGGGCGGGCCATGGCGGAGGCCTCGGCGGCGACGCGGCCGAAGGCTTCCGGTCGTGTGGACGGCGCGAGGACCAGGCCGGCGGCGAGATAGGCGGCGGGCATGTCGGCGACGTGTTCGACGATGCGCGCGTTGGCGCCGAGGCCGAGGCGGGTGATCTTCTGCTCAAGCCCGGAGACATAGTCGTCGCGGCCCTGGGCGTCGCCGGCAAGGACCAGGACGAGGCCGGCGCGTTCTTCGGGCGCGAGGAGGCCGAGGGCATCGAGGGCGAGGCCTTGTCCTTTCCAGCTCGTGAGGCGCCCCGGCAGCAGCAGCACGAGTCGGGTATCGCCTTCGAGGCCCCAGGCCTTGCGCAGCGCCTCGACCCGCGCCGGGGCGACGGCCTCTGGAGCGAACGCGCCGAGGTCCACACCGCGCGGGATGGTGACGATGCGGGCAGGGTCGACCCCGTGCACTTCGGCGATATGGGTGGCGATCCAACTGGAATTGGCGATGACGAGATCGCCCTTGGCCATGACCGAATTGTAAGCGCGTTTGAGGCCAGACGTGCCGGAGTAGGCGCCGTGATAGGTGGTGACGAAAGGCACGCCTTCCGCCCTGGCGGCGGCCCAGGCGCTCCAGGCCGGGGCGCGGGAGCGGGCGTGGACGAGGTCGACTTTCTCCTCGCGGATGATCTGGCGCAGCTTGCCTTCGTTGAGCTTTATCGTGACGGGGTTGCGGGATTTCGCATCAATGCGGAACAGCTCGCCGCCGAGGCGGGCGAAGTCCGGTTCCAGCCGCCCGCCCTTGCTGGCGAGCAGCGCGCGTCCGCCCGCTTCAACGATCGCTTCGGTGACTTCCAGCACCGTACGCTCGACGCCGCCGGCCGACAGCTCCGGCGCGACCTGAAGAATCGTTTTTCCCTTGAGTTCTGGTAATTCGACCAATACGCGGCCCGCCCTACTCGCTTGACAGGCGAGAGAGATGGCGGAAGGCAACCTTGATGACAACGGAATCTTTCATCTCCCCCGAGGGACGCCGGATCGCTTTCCGTAGCGTCCGCGCGCCGGAAGGCGGCGTCACCTTCGTCTGGCTGTGCGGGTTCAAGTCCGACATGAGCGGCGGCAAGGCGATGGCGGTCGAAGCCTGGGCGAAGGCGGCGGGACACGGCGCGCTGCTGTTCGATTATTCCGGGCACGGGCTTTCGGAAGGCCGGTTCGAGGACGGGACCATTTCCGCCTGGCGCGAAGACGCGCTCGCGGCGATTGATGCGCAGACGGAGGGTGCGCTGGTCCTCATTGGCTCCAGCATGGGCGGGTGGATCGCGCTTCTGGCGGCGCTGGCGCGGCCGGAGCGGGTGAAGGGGCTGGTCCTGATCGCCCCTGCGCCGGACTTCACCGAGACGCTGATGTGGCCGGAATTTTCGCCTGAGCAACAGGCGGAAATCATGGACGAAGGCTTCACCCTGCGCCCGTCGGACTATGGCGATCCCTATCCGATCACGTGGGCGCTGATCGAGGACGGGCGGCAATGGTCGATCCTCGACAAGGATATCCATTTCACCGGGCCGGTGCGCATCCTGCAGGGCATGCAGGACCCGGACGTGCCCTGGGGACACGCGCTGGCGCTCGCCTCCAGCCTGACGGCGGACGACCTTGTGCTGACGCTCATCAAGGACGGCGATCACCGGTTGTCGCGGGATGGGGACATCGCTCGGCTGCTGGCCGTGTGCGACGAAGTGGCAGCGCAGGTTGCGGCGCGGGCATAACCAAAAAGTCACCAAGCTGCATGAGATGCAGAGATTGCAATTTCTGCGGGACTGGGTGAATTGGCGCCAATCTCAGGAGCGAGCGATACATGATCGGATCGGACGACGCATTGCTGCCGAGCGGACGCAAGACCGCCATCGAAAAGCTGTTCAAATCGATCTTCCACCCGGTGCGGGCCGAAATGAACGATGGCCGGGCCGAGCTGGGCATGCTCCGGTCCCTGATCCCGGCAGGCAGCACGACCATCGATGTCGGCGCCAATGTCGGAGAGTTCACCCGCCGGCTGGCGGCGCTGTCCAAGGGCGGCCTTGTGATCGCGTTCGAGCCCCAGGCGATGCCGAGGACCGTGTTGAGCGTCACGGGCCTCGTTCGGCGGCGGGCGAACATCATTGTACTGCCGTTTGCGCTGGGCGCGCCCGGGCAAGGCGCAGACCGGCTTGTGGTCCTGAAGGTTCCCGTCAAGTCCAACCGCAATATCGGCATCGGCCTGGCGCATATCGGCGACGAGACCGACCTTGCCAGCCGGTTCCAGATCAAGCGTGAGCTGGTGCCCCTGTTCGCGCTCGACGAGATCATGGCCTGGGTCGATTGCCCGCCCGTGTCACTGATCAAGATCGATGTTGAAGGCGGCGAACTGGATGTGCTGCGCGGAGCGGTCGAGACGCTGAAAAAGCACCGGCCCGCGATCCTTTGCGAGATCGACAACCGCGAGGGCCGGTTCGGGATCGGCAAGGATGAACTTGCCGATTTCCTCAAGGGGATGGGTTATGTGCCACGCCGGATTACGGACCTGTCGGAGCTTTCATGGTCGACGCTCGACAAGAATACCGTCTTTACACTGAGCGCATGAACTTTGAACCGGTCCAACGAAGGCTTGGCGCGCCGGCCTGAAATCAAACCCTGATCAGCACAGCCGCCGCATCATCGCGGGCCTTCAGGCGCACGCCGTGCGGGGTTTCCTCGTGCTGCCGGAGCGCGGAGAGGGCGCCGCCGAGACCGTCCTTCAGGACGCGGGCGAGCAGGCTGGCCGGCGTGTCGAGACCGTAGGGTTCGACGAAGCGGAAGAAGCCGTCGGTCATCAGGAGGACGGCCGTGCCCGGCGGCAGCGGCAGGCGTTCGACGCTCAGGTGGCGCGCCGCAGCGGGGTTCAGCGTGATGAGGCCGTACTCCGGCGCATTGGCGGCGCGGCGCTGGGCGCGCAGGATGTCCCAGCGGGCGCCGTGCGACATGGCCAGCATGCGGCCCGCTTCGCGCGTCTCCGCGTCGGCCTTCGCCTGCGTACCGATCAGGCGCGCGCCGCCAGCGCCGGTTCCGGCGATGGCGAAACAGTCGCCCGCCCAGACAAACTCGCAGGCCTCGCCCTCGCGGCGCATCCACATGGTGGAGGCGACCGGCAGGGCTTCGCCCGGCAAGGTTTCGATCGGGACCTTTGATTGGCGTTTTGCGTCTGCGGCAACATCCGTCAGCACACGGCCGAAATAGGCCTGCGCCCCTTCCCCGGATTCGGGCGCGGACAGGAGGCGCCGGGACACCGTCTCGGCCAGCCAGGCTGCACCGCTCTCGGCGCCCGGGAATGGATTGAGGTCACTGGCATCGGTCGCGCCATCAATCACCCAGGCGCGGCCTCCGCTGGCATCGAAGCCATACCGGTCATCCCCGGTCTTGCCCGGGGTGCCGGGATCATTGATCGAGTCCAGAACCTGCAGCGTCATGCGGAGGCCTCAGCCGTTCAGTCCTTGTTCGCCGCCTTGCAATGGGCAACGATCGCATTGGCGTGGCCATGGCCGAGGCCGTGCTCCTTCTTGAGCCAGTTCACGGTTTCGGCGTGTTTCTCACCCTTGCGGGCGGCGACCAGGGCAAACCAGTGGCTCATCTTCTTTCCATAGGTCTTTTCAATCGACGGAAAATACGAAGCCGGTCCCTTGATCGGTTCGCTTCCAAGTATCTCGTCGGCCATCTTTCTCTCCCTCGGGGATGATGCAGCGACGGGCATGAACGGCGCTGCGTGAATGTCACTGCGATCGGATCAGGGCTCAGTCCCGCAGCAGTTCGTTGACGCCGGTCTTCGAGCGCGTCTGGGCGTCCACGGTCTTGACGATGACCGCGCAGGCGAGCGACGGGCCGCCTTTCGGGTCCGGCAGCGTGCCGGGCACGATGACGGAGTAAGGCGGAACCTTGCCATAGATGATCTCGCCGTTCTGGCGGTTCACGATCTTGGTCGACTGGGTGATGAAGACACCCATGGCGAGGACCGAACCTTCGCCGACGACAACGCCCTCGACGACCTCGGAGCGCGCACCGATGAAGCAGTTGTCCTCGATGATGGTGGGGTTGGCTTGCAGCGGCTCCAGCACGCCGCCGATGCCGGTGCCGGCCGAGATGTGGCAATTGGCGCCGACCTGGGCGCAGGAGCCGACCGAGGCCCAGGTGTCGATCATGGTGCCTTCGCCGACCCAGGCGCCAATGTTGACGTAGGACGGCATCAGCACCGCATTCTTCGCGATGAAGGCGCCGCGGCGCACAGCGGCAGGCGGTACGGCGCGGAAGCCGGCTTCCTTGAATTCGGTGGCGCCCCAGCCCTCGAATTTCGAGGGCACCTTGTCCCACCAGTTGCCGCCGCCCGGTGTGCCGGAGATGGCGCCATTGGCGTTCAGGCGGAACGAGAGCAGCACGGCCTTCTTCAGCCATTGATGCACTTTCCAGCTGCCATCGGCCTCGCGCGTGGCGACGCGGGCCTCGCCGGAATCCAGCAGGCTGATGGCGGCGTCAACCGCATCGCGCACCTCGCCCCCTGTATCGGTGGAGAGGGTGTCACGCGCCTCCCAGGCAGCATCGATCACGCGGGCAAGGGCGTCGGTCATTCGTCAGTCGCTCCGTTTCGGTCCGGCCTGCGGAACGGCTGTCACCAGGAAGCCCGCAAGGTCGCCGGTGATGTAGTCGATGTGCTCTGCGCCGTCACCCCCGAACACGTCCCCGGCCCCGGCCGGACGCGCCTCGATCGGCTCATGGCTCCAGTCCTTGTCGGAATGGACCAGCACCGTGGTGAAGCCGAGTGACTTGGCCGGGAGCAGGTTGCGGGCGAGATCTTCGAAGAAGGCAGCGCCCAGCGGCTCGACCTTATGCAGCCGGCAGAACCCCTGATAGGCGGCGAGGTGCGGCTTCGGCATGTAGGCGCTCTCCTCGATGCCGAAACTGTCATTGAAGAGGTGGGCAAGGCCCATCTTCTCGGTGACGCGCTCGGCATGCCGACGGGGGCCGTTGGTATAGATGAACTTGCGGCCCGGCAGGGCGGCGATCGCGGCGCGCAGGGCCGGCAGGTCCGGCAGCGGGGAGAGATCGATCTCGTGGACGTAGTGCAGGAACTCGGCTGGATCGAGGCCGTGCTCGGTCATCAGGCCGGACAGCGTCGTGCCATAGGTCGCGTAATAGTGCTTCTGCAGCTTGCGGGCCTCTTCGCGCTCAAGGCCGGTCAGGCGGGCGACGAAATCGGTCATCCGTGTATCGATCTCGGCGAAGAGATCGCACTCTGCCGGATAGAGCGTGTTGTCGAGATCGAACACCCAGTCTGCGACATGGTGCATCTGAGGGGGCGGAGGCCGTTTAATCGTCATTCCCGGCCGCATCGGTGAAGTCGCGTTCGAAGAACTCATAGACGAGCTTGCGCTCGGTCGGCGCAGGCGTGCGGGCGAACAGGGCGGTGCGATAGGAGCTGTTCTCGCAATTGTCACGGCCCGCGATGGCGAACTTGGACCGGCCGACGCAGAAGGCTTCCGAGGCGCGTGACAGGGTGCGCAGGCCAGCCGGTTCTTCCATTTCGGCATAGACGAAGTGTTCCGAGCCTCGCAGCGGGCGATCGACGACGCGCGCGCAGCCGCCCGCCTCGATGCGCCACCAGCCGCGGCTTTCCCAGCCTTCGGTCGCGCGCCGGGCGATGGCGCTCCAGATGCGGTTTTTCGTCCGGTTGCACAGCGTGAAGCCGACAGCGCGGCTGCGCTCATCGGCGGCCTGTTCGAGATAGTCGATCAGGTCGGCGTCGGAGGTGCTGGCCGGCAGGCCTTTGAGCTTCAGGAAATCGTTGATGGCCGAGCGCGTGCGCCCGCCAATGTATCCGTCGATATTGCCGGAGACGATGCCGGCCTCGTCGAGCAGGCGCTGCAGGCCCGCGTTGCGGGCATTGTCGAGCGTCCAGTTCTCGATTTCGGTGAAATTGTTGGTCCACTTGTCCGAACGGGTAATATTGATCGGCCGGAAGCCCTGCGCCTCAAGGCCCATGGCGGCGCAGTCTGGCGGGCTCTCAAGCGAAAAGCCGCCGGTCGGGTCGACGCAGAGTTCGTGGCGCCCGCCCCATTCGCGTCCGCCGCCCTGGTGGGCCGAGGAGCCGCGGCCATAGAGGAAGTGGACGCCGGGGGTCAGCGGACCCGGCAGCGCTGTGTTGCAGGTGCCGGGAGGCAGCTTGGTCCAGCCATCGACCGTGACGCCGGTGCCGACGGCGTGACCGACGGCGGTCTCGATGATGTAGCTCGTGCGGTTGCACAGCTCCCAGCCGCTTTCGCCCTGGGCGCGGGCCGGCAGGGCCAGCGCCGTGACGGCAGCAATGGCAAGGACAGCGATTCTAAGAAACAAGCGTTCCAGCGCCATGTTCGGTAAACAGCTCCATGAGCAGGGCGTGCGGCGCACGTCCATCGAGGATAACCGCCGCCCCGACGCCATGAATCACGGAATGCGCTGCTGTTTCAAGTTTGGGAATCATACCGCCTGCAGCTGTGCCATCTGCGATCAGCCCGGGAATGTCGGCGACCGCGATCTCGCGGATCAGGTTTTTCTGCTTGTCGAGCACGCCGGCCACGTCCGTCAGCAGCAGCAGGCGGCTGGCGCCAAGGGCGGCCGCGACGGCGCCGGCGGCAGTGTCGGCGTTGATATTGTAGCGCGCGCCGTCCTCACCGATGCCGACCGGGGCGACGACAGGGATGAGGTCGGCGTCCGAATCGCGCAAGGCCTTCAGCACGGCGACATCGACATGTTCCGGCTCGCCGACATAGCCGAGATCGACGATCCGCTCGATATTGCTGTCGGGGTCCTTCTGGGTCTTCGTCGCCTTGCGGGCGCGGATCAGGTTGCCATCGGCGCCGGAAAGGCCGACGGCCTTGCCGCCGGCGGCATTGATGGCGCGGACGATGGATTTGTTGATCGGGCCGGAGAGGACCATTTCGACGACTTCCATGGTCGCGTCATCGGTGACACGCAGGCCGCCCTTGAATTCCGACTTGATGGCGAGCTTGTCGAGCATGGCGCCGATCTGCGGGCCGCCGCCATGCACGACCACCGGATGGACGCCGAGCAGCTTCAGCAGCACGACATCGCGGGCGAACGCCTTGGCGAGGTCCGGATCGACCATGGCGTGGCCGCCATACTTGATGACGATCGTCTGGTTGTCGTAGCGCTGCAGGTAAGGCAGCGCTTCGGAGAGCGTGCGGGCGGTCAGCTGGGCCTGGGTCTGGGCGTCGGTCATGAGGCCGGTGTCTAGAGCGTTTTGCCGGGGCGGCGCAATGCCCGATCAGTCCAGCCGCAGGGTCATGAAGGTGCTGTGGGGATCGTCGGTATAGTTCCCGAACGGGCCGCAATAGCTGAAGCCGTAGGCCTCATAGAGGCGGCGGGCGGGAAGGAAGGCATCCATCGAGCCGGTTTCGAGATAGAGGGCCGTATAGCCGCGCCGGCGGGCTTCCGCGAGGATGTGTTCCAGCATCCGGCGGCCGAGGCCCCTGCCCCGGATCACTTCACGCGTGTGCATCGACTTGATCTCGCCCGTGCCATCGCCGAGCTCCTTCAGGGCGCCGCAGCCCAGCAGGGCATCGTCCTCCCAGAGGCTCCAGACGGACACGGAAGGCTGGCGAAGGCCGTCGATCGGCAGGAAGTGGCAGCTCTCGGGCGGCGAGGCGGCCAGCATCGCGGCCGCGTGGACGGTGATGAGATCCGCCATCTCGGGGCTGGTGAGATCATCGGGGCGAATTTCAAGCATCGTGCACTGCCTCAGTCCGGGCAAATCGTTAAACGAGGCCTCACCTTCGTTCAAGCCGGCGCGCATCGCGCGGTCGACAGGGGTGACGCGACTTTCTAGGGTCGGGCGAAAACAGGGCTTGAGGGTGGAACATGAAGCGAATTCTGGCTGGATTGGGTATGATCGCCGTCCTCGGGCTTTCCGGGGCCGGCGTCTGGCTCTGGCACCCCGTGGGCGGCCAGCCTGAGGCTTCAACCCTGGCCGCCGCCGCAGCCAGCTACGACGCCGAGATCATCCGCGATGACTACGGCCTGCCGCATGTCTATGGCGCACGCGATGCCGACGCGGCCTTCGGCCTCGCGTACGCGCACGCCGAAGACGATTTCGAGACGATCCAGGAAACGGTGGCGGCCACGCGCGGCGTTCTGGCCCGCTACCGCGGAAAGGATGCGGCTGCGATTGATTATATCGCCTCCCTGCTCGGCATCTGGGACACGATTGACGCGCGTTACGCGGCAGATGTGCCCGCCGACGTGAAGGCGATCGCCGAAGGATACGTGGCGGGGCTGAACCTCTACGCGTCCGAACACCCCGAAGCGACCTGGGCCGGCCTCGCGCCGTTCACGCCGCAGGACGTGGTGGCCGGATTCATGTTCAAGACGCCGTTCTTCTACGGGTTCGACGAGACGCTGCTGGACCTGTTCGGCGAAGACCATACCCAGTCGATTGCGCTAGGCCCCGCAGGCCCGAAGAAAGCCTTTCTGATGGGACCCCGGCCGGCAAGCGAACTTGGCTCCAATGCCTTTGCCGTCGCCCCGGCCCGGTCCGGCGATGGCTACACCCGGCTGATCATCAACTCGCACCAGCCGCTTGCCGGGCCAGTCGCCTGGTATGAGGCGCAGGT